>OJME01000053.1_pt1 | contig 89085 bp, 78 predicted proteins | sample 1597151 | NCBI WGS metagenome assembly OJME01 (sample SAMEA2452118, study PRJEB22498) | human gut metagenome | biome: human feces; feature: human gut; material: feces | place: Australia | collected 2012
GCGGATTAGGAACTTTCATCCATTAGTGACGTGCGCCGCAAGGCACACCAAAAAAGAAGAGCCAAATACTACATTCAACTCTTCTTTCTTCTATGGTCTATAAGGATTTATTTGATTTATTTCTTTAATGTCTTCATCCATTCATCCATCTCAGCTCGATCTGCCATGGCTGCTAATGCACCTTCTTTTGTTGTTGTGTTCGCTGCATAAGCATTGGCAAAATCAAGGTAGTTTCTTAATGTGTCATCACTTACGGACTCCAAATCTTCTACTTCATCATTTAACAGACAGTATAGGAATGCTCCGATAAACGAATCTCCAGCACCTGTCGTATCTCGGACATCGATCTTATATCCAGAAGCTTCTACCATTCCATTTCTCGTATACACTTCTGCTCCGTCAGCTCCTTTTGTGTAGATAACGTATTTTGCACGATCAGCAAATAAACCGTCCAGAGCATCTTTGATATCTGTATGTCCTGTGATAAATTCCAGTTCTTCGTCAGAAATCTTAATGATATCTGCGTATTTTAAGAAATCATTGACTGTCTCTTTTAATTGATCAAGATCGTCCCATAATGAAAATCTTAAGTTTGGATCAAAAGATACTTTCACATTCTGCGCGATCGCCATATCGATCAGTTTCTTGTGAGCTTCCTTCATTGGAGATTCCACAAGGTCTACACTGCAAAAATGAATCATTCCACAATCGTTTAAGATATCTGCCGGGATATCTTCTACACTGTAGCGTAAATCTGCACTGTTTTTTCTATAAAATTTGAAATCACGATTTCCGTCAGAGGCAAGGGATACGAATGCTAAGGCTGTTTCCCCTTCTTTGTCTCTTGCGATATTAGAAGTGTCGATTCCTGCTTCATCTAATACTTCCACGATATAATCTCCAAATGGATCATCTCCAAGCTTTGTTAAAAATTTGGATGGAATTCCAAGCTTCGTGACTGCCCCGACTACATTGGCAGGTGCTCCTCCTGCGACTCTTTTAAATGAAGGTACATCTTTTAATCTCTGTCCCTTAACCTCAGGAATAAAATCGATCAGTGCTTCTCCAATCCCACATAATTTATTCTTCATGTCTTCCTCCTTCAATTTCGAATGATTTTAATGGATATACAGTCATTATACCAGAACATTCTCCATTAATCAGTAGTCTTCCATAATGATTGTAGATTCTTGTTGTAAAAACTTCTTCTCCATGATTCACAAAGATTTCTAAGGATGAAGTATCCGCAAAAATCTGAAGATGCTCTAATTTTTCTAATCTGACTTTTCTTGTTGATCTTCCACTTCCATAGACCCCAAGATTTAAGGTCAGGATATTGTCTTTATAGGAAAGAGTGATTCCTTCGCGCAGTGTCATTACCATTTCTCTGCATCGTTTAAAATCTACAACAGCTTCATAGATTGCATTTTGCATGATAATCGTTTGTCCATAACAAAATGTACAAACTGCTTTGTCCTCGCTTCGAAGTTGTTTTAATTCTTCGATTGGTTCCTGAATCAGTTTTCCGTCTCTTACGGATAATTCTCTTGGAATCGTCAGTGCATGCTGCCATCCTGCTTCTTCAGTTGGATTCGTATAGTCTGCGTCTGGGATTCCCATCCAGCCGATCAGAATTCTTCTTCCACTTTCATCCTCAAAACTTTGTGGTGCATAGAAATCAAATCCGCGGTCAAAAAGTTTGATATCTGTGATTTCATATTCATCGGTATCAAAATCATAGTCTAATTTCATTGCTGTGACCTGATGAACATTTTCGTAATCAATGCCTTGTGTTTCTACTCCCTGTGGGCAGCAGATAATGTATAACTGTCCGTCCATCTCAAACAGATCCGGACATTCCCACATATAACCAAACTTCTGTGGAGTTGTGATGCGGTTCTTGTATGTCCAGTTCTTAAGATCTGTAGATTCATATAGAAGGATCATACCCACACCTTCGACATCCCTTGCTCCAAGAACCATGTAATATTTCTCATTTTTCTTAAAGATTTTTGGATCACGCACATGGTTGCTCATGTCAGCCGGATAATCGTCGGTTGTCATTAACAATTCCTTTTTGGTAAACTCATAGCCGTCTTTACTTGTAAATGTGATCGTATTACTTCCACGTCCACTGTTGATATAGTCATAATCATCTCTGTCAAAATATTTTAAATTTCCTGTGTAGAAATAGTGGATCGTATCATCTTCAATAAATGCAGAGCCGGAATAGACACCATGGGCATCAATGTCTTCATCTGGGAATACGACTGGTCCAAAATCTTCATAATGAATAAAATCTTTTGTCGTATAATGTCCCCATGTCTTTAACTCACCAGTTGGTTCAAATGGAGTGTACTGGTAGTAAATATGGTATGTCCCGTTAAACTGGCATAAACCATTTGGATCATTTAACCATCCTGTCTTTGGCATTAAATGAAATTTTAATCGGTCTTGATCTGCTGCCACACGTTCTCTGTAAGCTTCATTTTCTTTATACCATTTTTCATAATCTGCCTTATAGACTTTCTTGTATTTTTCAAACATCTGCCCTGGTTTCCTTTCCTTCTTCGAATAATGATTATTTTAAATTCATGATCTTCGTATTATTATCTGCATCCGCTGCTTCAACCACTTCGACTTCTTTTCCTTTCGCATCTGCAACTAAGAACATCGTCTGTGTCTTGTATCCTTTTTCTTTCACAAGATCCATGTCAAAAGATAATAATTTATCACCTTTCTTTACTTTGGCTCCTGTTTCTACGAAAGTCTCAAAACCTTCGCCATTCATCTTAACTGTATCGATTCCTGCATGGATCAGAAGTTCTACTCCTGAGTTTAATGTGATCCCCATTGCATGTTTTGTAGGGAAGATCAGACTGATCGTTCCATCGGCTGGTGCATATACGATGCCTTCGATTGGGTTGATCGCTACACCTTCTCCCATTGCCTTACTTGCAAATGCTGGGTCTGCGGACTTTGCTACATCTAAAACTTCACCTTTCATTGGTGCATATAATTCATTTGTTTCTTCTGTTGTATCTGCTGGTTCCTGTACTTCGATTTCTTTTACTTCTTCTTTAACCGGAGTCTCTGCTTTGTGATCTTCTCCTTCGACGTTAAACTTCTTCCAGAAGACTGCAGTTAAAACTGCGGATACTCCCATGGATAAGAGCAGTCCGATCACGAAGTTTAAGTAATCTTTTGGAAGCATGGACAGGAATCCCGGAAGTCCTGCTGCTCCTAATGCCTGTGCCAAAACTCCTGTTGCTGCACAATATGCATTACCTACGGCTGAACCGATGATGGCAGCGTAGAATGGATATTTTAATTTCAGTGTTACACCGAACATTGCTGGTTCTGTGATTCCAAGTAATGCAGAAACACCTGATGCAGAACAGATTGATTTCATCTTCTCATTCTTTGTTAAGAATAAAACTGCTAATACGGCTGCTCCCTGTGCTACGTTGTTCATACTTGCTGTTGTGAAGATAAAACTTCCACCTGTTGTTGCTTTGGCTGCGATCAGCTGTGTCTCGATCGCGATAAAGCTGTGATGCATTCCTGTTAGACAAATCGGTGCATATGCAAGTCCGAATAATCCGCCACCGACAAATCCAAGTGTGTTATATACCCATGTGATTCCATCTGCTAATAAGTTACCTGCTTCTCTTAACACTGGTCCTACGCAGATGAATGTTAAAAATGATGTTACCATGATAGAGATCAATGGTGTTGTCAGGTTATCTAACCATGTTGGTGTTACTTTATGTAACTTCTTCTCGATCGTTGCTAAAATAAATGCAACTGCTAATACTGGAAGTACAGTTCCCTGATATCCGATCGCCTGGATCTTAAATCCAAAGATATCCCATACTGGTGCTTTGGCGATACCGATGCTGTATGCACTTAACAGATCTGGATGAACCATGATCATACCCATGGCTGCTCCAAGATATGGATTCCCGCCAAACTTCTTCGTTGCGCTAAATCCGATCAATACTGGCAAAAATGCAAATGGAGCACTTGCAAACATGTTGATCGCTGTTGCCAGACCCTTAAACTGTGGGTACAGATCAATGACGGACTTGCCACTAAACATCGCTGCTGTCAGGATATTGTTCACTCCCATTAACAGACCACCTGCTACGATGGCTGGAATGATCGGTACGAAAATATCACTTAATAACTTTACTAATCTCTGAAGAACATTTCCTTTCTTCTCTTCTTTCTCATCATCTGCTGGTGTATCGACTGAGATTCCTAACTGCTTCTGTACTTCGTCGCACACTAAGTTTACAAGTCCTGATCCGAAAATGATCTGGAACTGTGACTGTGTTAAGAACACTCCCTTAACTCCTTCAATGTCGCTGACTGCATCTTCATTGCGAAGATCGTTGTCTTTTAACTGTAAACGAAGTCTTGTTGCACAATGCTGAACTGACTTAATGTTTTGTTTGCCACCAACATACTCGATGACCTGGCTGGCGATTTTTGCGTAATCCATATCTTCTCTCCTTTTTTTATTGTGAAACTTATTATGGTATCGGTTCCATATCTGTATCTTATAACTTTCTCTTCTATTTGTCAATAGTATTTATGGAATCGATACCACATTTTTTTATTTTATTACTTTTATTTGTGTTTTATGTGAGACGACTTAACAAAGCAACAGGTAAACGACAAAGCCCTCCGTTCCGAGTAATACGGAAGGAGGGCGATATTATAAGCACGTATGAAGAATTTATGATCTGACACTTCCGCCTTCAATAAATTCATATCCCACAATCTGTTTCTTGGATACTGGTTCTCCTGTGATCATCTTAAGGATCGTTTCCGCTCCAAGGTATCCCATTCCATAGGAATCAAACTTTAGCGTTGTAAGCTCTGGCGTCAGGAGGGTACTTTCATCATATCCTCCAAACGCTGCCACAGACACTTCTTCTGGAATCCTCTTCTTATGTTCATGTAAAATCTTATATGCACCAAACGCAAGCCGATCTGTTGCACAGATGATCGCATCTAAATCTGATTCCCTCTCAAGTAATTCTCTTGTAACCGTCTGTCCACCAATAAAACTATAATCACTCTTCCCTGTCACCGGTGTGATCCCATATTCTTTCAATCCATCTAACACACCATTTCTACGCTCGATCCCAACTGCCTGGTCTGTCTCATAGACACCAATATATCCAACCTTTTGATGTCCTTTCTTCCCGATATACTCTCCGATCGTTTTCCCTGCATGATAATCATCATAAATAATGGAAATTCCATCTTCATAATCCTGTGTTAAAACAACCACTGGAATTCCCGCTTTCTTTAACAGCTCTTTGTGGTCCTTTGTGATCGCTATGGAACTGATCAAGATCCCATCCACATTTAACTGGATCAGGCGCTGGATATTCTGTAATTCCTGATCAATATCGTGGTCTGAGTTCTGAATAAGGGTTGTATACCCCTTTTCTCTTAAATACCGATCGATACTTGTAATCACACGGCTTGTGATCTTAGAATTTAATGTCGGCACAACTACACCGATCACGTTGCTTTGTTTCGCATTCAATCTTGCAAATGCATTCGGTGTATAGTTGTATTCTTCAATGACCTTCTGAATCTTCGCTCTCGTCTCATCCTTTACATATCCCCCGTTAAAATAACGAGATACTGTGCTTTTTCCAACTCCTGATAAATTCGCGATGTCTGCCATGGTCATCTTCTTTGCCATATATTTTGATCTCCTTTGTTACTTTATCTCTCATTATCTTAGCACAGAAAAAGCTATAAAGAAATAAGATGATATAAAATTTCTTTCTCATCCAATAAACGAAGTATTTCTTTCCTGCCTGTAAATAAAAAGATCTGACGGTCTATATGGTGACTTAAATACTGTATCGTCTGTGCCAGTCTTTCGTCATCATAATTACCGAACACATCGTCTAAAAACAACGGAAATGCATCATTTTCATATAAAAGATCGGCCGATGCAAGGCGCAGTGCAAAGTATAATTGTTCTACCGTGGCATTGCTTAAATACTTCATATCGACATGATCAAATCCATCATAAACCATCATCGAAAGATTCTCATCCATGACTGCCTGCGTATATTTTCCATTCGTCATATCACAAAAAATCTCTGAGATCTTCTCATTTAGTTCCTGTCCAAAAGTCTTTTGTACCTGGCTTGCAGCTTCCTCGATCGCTTTCATTGCAAATTCTATCTCGTGAATCTCAAGTTCTTTCTTCCTTTTCTGCCCCAGCAAAATCTCGTATTCCTGCTTTTTCTTATCTGCCTCTTCCTTTTGCTGCATAAGCTGTGCTTTCTCGATTTCTATGATCTCTAAGCGATGTCTTAGTTCTATTTTGCGAATTCGTTCTTCATCTTCCCCACCAAATAACTTTCGAAACCACAGAAAAATCTTCTGAAGCAGCGTCAACTTTCTCTTTTGTCTTAAACGTTTCCGAATCTCTCTCTCTTCCTGTTCATATTCATTCAACGCTTGTGCATCATACTGCCATGACCCCTGCTGTCTTCGCAAATTGTCAATCTGTGCAAACACAGGATCTTTTCGCATTTGTCTTCGTCTAGCTTTCAAATGATCGATCGCTTTTCGAAGGTCGATCGCGGCATCCTTGCTGCTTCGCAGATTCGCCATGGAATTTTGCAAAACTTCCTTCATCTCTCTGCCTGTACGAATCTCTGCCTGTGTCATCGAAACCGTATTCTCAAATGCCTGTTGATCGGATTCGAATAAGTATTTCTTCCCCTTAAGTTCCTCCATCGTATCCGCATCAAATATGCGATACTCTGTCTGCCCTTGTGCGAAGTTTCGCATGATCTTATATCTGATCCCGTCCTTTTCAAAGACCATGGAGCCACCATAAATGCCGCCATTTACTGGCTGATATCTGGTGAAATCATCATATCTTGCAGCGAGTCCTCTTGATTTCTCCAGCCCAAACAGCATTGCGATCATAAACTTACGAAGTGTTGTCTTGCCAGATTCATTCTTGCCATAGAAAACTTCTAACTTCCCAGATGTCTGGCAATGATATTTATGAAATTTTCCAAATCCATCAATATTGATCTCCTCTATCTTCATCTTTTACTTCTCCCTGGCATATGTTAAAGCTTCCATCGCATAACGCAAAGCCTCTGGTTCATCTTTTAAAATATCTGCGACCTTCTGGATGATAAAATCATCTTCCTCTGATAACTGTTCGTATTCCCATTGATTCTTCGTTTCATAAATGATATCTGTGACCATATATTGGCTCGTGATCTCATAAAAGTCCAGATGGATCTGTGGATCAATACTTCCTGTCAGTACAATCTCATATATATTCTCTCTTCCACGATATGAAAGTTCCGTTTCTACCCGATCTACGATCTCTAACGCTGACATCTCATCGGATATCATGACTTCCACTTGTGTATACATTCTTTTTGCAAAGGGAACGAAGGTTATCTGTTTCTTTTCTTCGCTGATCTCCCCTTCGATCAGCCCATGATATCCCGTCTCTGTGTGATCCAATGGTTCCAGCGATCCTGCATATGCCATCAGATCTTCGAAAATGATCTCTGGTTTATGGATATGTCCAAGAGCGATATAGTCGAATCCAGACCATTTTAACGCTTCTCTCTGAATCGGGATATGACTTTCATCCCCTCCATGTGCCAGCAGGATTGAAAAATCACTGCCTTCGCTCTCATCTGGTTTCATGCGATCATACAATGGTTTCGTGATCTGATTCTTCCAATAACTAAAGCCATAAATGGTCGTTTCAAGATCTTCAAAAGAAATATAATCTCTTTGTTTTCCATCCAGAAGATAAACTTCCGAATTCCATTTATACTGGGAAAATACATCATGCAGTTCCAGATGATCGTGATTCCCTGCGATCAAAACCGTTCTTGTATGATTCAATCTGGACAATAGATAATCCACTTCTCTCAACTCCTGCTGCGTTGGCGGCTGATCAAACAGATCCCCTGCGATCAATAACAGATCTACCTGTTGCTTATTCGCATGATCAATGACTCTTTGAAATGTCTCTTTGATCTCTTGTTCTCTGATCCTTCCAAATGTCTGCTCTCTCTCTGGTCTGGCTCCCCAATGAACATCCGCAATATGAATAAATTTCAAAAAATCACCTGCTTTCTGATCATCTTCTATGATCCTATTCTGTCATCATACGATCGATATTCTTTAATAATTCTTCGATCTGTTCTCCCGTTATATGATCCATGTGCACCCCGCCTGTACATACCACTACTTTTCCTGTTTCCCTGCATCGATTCTCAGCCAGTCTGCGGCATAGAAATTCGTCTTTGTGACCTGTCAGATTGATCACAGATGAAGTGACACTGATCGTTCCGTCACCACTCAACGAAGGGCGTGGAACTGCCTGAACAACACAGCCAATATGCGGTTTCTCACCACCACTTAGAGTTAAAACAAGATCTTCTCCTATTGCTTTTTCACAGATCTCTATCGTAATTCCCGCAATTGTTTTGCTATATTTCATTTTGATCCTCCTTATTCTATTCCAAAGCGGACCTCACTAAAACTTCCTCTGAAATAAAACAGGCAGCCAGTTCAACACTGACTGCCCCTAAATTATGCCATGTATCTTAGCCCCATAAATTCGCTGGGTAGACACCTTCTTTGATCAATCCGGCAAATGCTTTCTGTACAGCTTCCTTATCTTCCTGATAAGTTACACCGAACCATCGATCCTGTGTCTCTAATACTTTGACGTTTGCACGTCCTTCTTTCAATAATTTGTCTACGATGTTTGGTAATAAATATTCTTTCTTCAGATCTCCTTCTTCTACTTCACTTAAGAAAGTCTTGAAGTCTTCTGCAAGGAACTCTAAAAATTCTGGATATGCAGCCCACATATTCATAGAAACCTTATCCTCTGGACTGATCCATTCCTGAACATCTGGAAGATCACACTTGATCTTACCATCTTCCCCCATCGTGATTCCTGTTGTCTCATGAACCTGGCTTAATAATCCATTCTCATCTACAACACTAACTCCTCGTGTGACAGTTCCATTGTCACTTAATGTATTCTTCAGGATAAATCCTGCCATTCCCATTGTGAATTCTCTTCCAAGATCTTCTCCAGATACCAAGAAATCATGAAGCTTCACAAAAGCTTCCTTTCCATAGTAATCATCTGCGTTGATGATCACAAATGGTTCCTTGACAACATCCTTGCAGCAAAGAACAGCCTGTCCTGTTCCCCAAGGCTTTGTACGTCCTTCTGGTACTTCAAATCCTTCTGGAAGGTCATCTAATTCCTGAAATACATATTCTACATCAATCTGATCTTTAATTCGGCTGCCGATTATCTCTTCAAATTCTTCAAAAATGTCCTTACGGATAATAAATACAACCTTATTAAATCCAGCTTCTTTCGCATCACGAATTGAATAATCCATAATGATCTCACCATTCGGTCCCATCTTCGCAAGCTGTTTGATTCCTGCACCGTATCTTGATCCGATTCCGGCTGCCATAATTATTAATGTAGTATCCATAAATCTCCCCTTCAGTCATCTGACCTGTTTTGTTACCTGTATACTTGTTATATCCTGTGTAAAACATTTCATATATTTGTCTTCACATATACCTTTTATTATAAATATTATTCTCTATAATGTCAATAGATTCTGGCTATCCTTTCCTTAAATACTTCCTTATTGTAAGATCAAAAAGAGCAGGCACTCTGTTTCGTACCTGCTCTTTTATCTTATTGGTCTTATACTTAACAACTTCTTAATCTTCTTGCCTCTGGCTCTCTGGATGTCTTATCTTCTGATACCCATAAATCTTTGTAATTTAATTTTAAAAGCCCTGCGATCATTAAGCTTAACACTAAGATCATTGCAATTGTTCCTAATAAATGCATTGTTATTCTCCTCTTTATATTGTGTTGTATTATGTATCCTGTATTTATGTTTTATATTTTATCAAATTAATTTCGGAGAATCAATATGTAGCATTATTTTCTAGGAAATTACAACATTTCATTTGCATTTTCACTCTGGTGTTAGCAAAATATTCAGTAATAAATCTGTCTTTGTTATTGTTTTTGTGCAATTTGTAGTACCAATTTCTGAATGGGGTGTTTGTGTTTGGTCGTATTTAATTTCTCATTCGTCTAATCCGTTCTGCCATAGCATTCACTAGAAAATAAATAATTCCTCCTGCTAACCCTCCAATTGTATTAAAAAATAAATCTGATATTTGAAATGTTCCTAATCTTAAAAACAACTGCAACAGCTCAATTGTCAGAGATGACAAAAACGCTATTTGGATACTTTTTAATATGATTTTCCCTATATACACTTTCTTACCAAATATTTTTTCTTCAAAATTCCAAAACATTAATACTATATACGGCATGAGCAGGAAAAAATTTTCTATACACTCTGATGTTAAAATGCGCTGGCCTGTCACTGTATTATATCTGTATATTCCCCATACTCCCCACACATCACATAATGGATTCATCCACATATCTCGGTTGATCAATGTCTTAAATAATACCATGGTAATATAGAAAAACAATATATATTTTTTACGAAATTCTCTATCTCTTTTAAAATAATCGATCCATGTCCGGATAGCTGCTTTCCATCCCTTACCTGCTCCTTCTGGACATTTTACATACAAATAAAAGAACATTGTCATTATTGATAACAAAATTGCAAACCAAAACGGCTGATAGATTGATGTTAGAATGTCTATTGTGATTTTTCCTATGATAGTCTTCATTCTTGTACCTTCTCCTGTTCTCCAGTTTCTTTTTCAAATGATATTCCATAATCTTTATTAATAATGTATCCTATTTCATGTAATAGCGTAAACCAAAATGTATCTGAATAAAGTCTTCTGTCATTTACCATAAGCATAATTCATGGGATACCCTCTTCTCTCGTAGATCTATGAGAAGATTATACCAGAAAAAGGGCTCACCTGACAGGTGAAAATATAAAACAGGTAACAATAACGATAATCCCTAATGGATACAGACTTTTTGGAGTCATTGTCGTTTTAACTTCACGGATTCAGGACTATTTTATACTCTTGTACATCAATTGGAAATAGCTTGTATTTCTTCCCTCCTCAGTGTTATAATTTGCTATAGTCACAGCCATCACAACACATATATAAGTTTACACGATTTGGCTTTGAAAAAGAAAGGAATTTTTTTTATCATGTTCAAATGTCAGCCCGGATATACACTTCGAAAAATCAAAGGTATCAATTATCTCTTACCTTATGGTCAGCAGATTGCCGATCTGAAAAAAGGCTTTGTGCTGAATGAGACCAGTACTTTCCTGTGGAATGTACTTCAGCATCATGAAAGTGCCGAACCGCAGCAACTGGCAGAAATACTTGCCAGGACTTATCAACTGGATGAGTCTTATTATCCTGAACTTCTGAAAGATGTGACAGATTTTCTGACACAGCTTACAGCCATGGGAATGATCACAGAAGATCTCCACCTGATTTCATCAATCCCTTCTGTCTCTATGATAATCGCAGGAATCTGCATAAAACTATACGGTTCTGCAGAACTGATTTCCCCAAATTTCAAACCTTTTTATCATGAATTTTCGGATGATGATACCTCACAGGAAATCGAACTGGTCACCACGCCTCCGCCCAGCCGTTGTTACGGACAGGTTCTTCTGCAGAATTCTGAAATGACTGTTTTTGAAAATCCCGACCGTTATGTTGTCCTTTTTCCACAGATGCAGAACCTTTACGAAGCTCATATGCTGAAAGATGGTACTTATGTACGGGTTTACTGCCACCCACAGGTTTCTGAAACAAATATAGAAAATTTATTTCACGCCATACGACTGTTTTTCCTTTTCACAGCACAAAGAAACGGACTGTTTGCAATCCACTCAGCTTCTGTTCTCTATCAGGGAAAAGCATGGCTGTTTTCCGGTCATTCCGGAATGGGAAAATCCACACACACTGCTCTGTGGCATGAGCTTTTTGACACACCGTACTTAAATGGAGACCTGAATCTTCTCGGATTGCATAAAGATCATATCATCGCCTATGGCATCCCCTGGTGCGGAACTTCCGGGATTTTTACTGCTGAAGCATATGAACTCGGAGGAATTATCCTCCTTGGGCGTGATCTGCAGACAGATTATCTGGAAGAGTTAAATCCTTCGGAAAAAATCCTCCGTGTCATGCAGCGCATGATCTCCCCTGCATGGACTGAACGCCAGCTTTCAGAAAATCTTTTCTTTGCCGGGGAAATCGCTGACCGCGTGCCGGTACTGCATCTTCTCTGTACAAAGAATTTTTCTGCCGCCTGCGTGATGAAAAATACCATTGATCAACTGGAGGAGCTGCAATGAAAGAAAAAATACTCCTGATCTGGAAGCACCTGAAACAGGGAACCCTGAAAAAAATGTGGAAACAGACATTATGGATCTATCAGTACGGCAGACGTTACTGGAAAGCCATGATCCTGTATACACTGCTTGGTCTGGTCGGAACAGGTGTCTCTCTGGTTTCCAGTCTGATTTCCAAAGATCTGGTAGATATTATTACCGGACACCAGACCGGGAAACTTATAAGTACCTTTGCCGCAATGATCGGCTTCTCTGTCGCAAACATTCTGGTTTCGCAGGCATCCGGATATGCCTCTACTTTCATTAACCTGAAGGTGGACTCCGAAATCAAGAACGACATCTTTGCCAAAATGCTGGTAACTGACTGGGAATCCCTGACCGATTACCACACCGGAGATCTGGTGACACGCTGGAGTTCTGATGCCTCCAATATTTCAAGCGGAATCCTGAACTGGATTCCCAACCTGATCATTTATACTTTTCGTTTTATCAGTGCACTGGCAATCGTGCTTTATTATGACCCTACTTTCGCACTTTTTGCTCTGCTTGGAATTCCCTTCAGTGCTCTGCTTTCAAAGCCGCTGCTGAAACGAATGCGTGATAACAATCAGAGAAGTGCAGCTATGAATGCAAAGCTTTATGGATTTAACCAGGAAGCTTTCTCCAATATCCAGACGATCAAGGCTTTCGACCTGATTCACTTTTATACAGAGAAACTGAAATCTCTTCAGAAAGATTATATTAACATGAGACTGGACTTCCAGAAGATGTCCATTCTGACTTCTGTTCTCATGTCCATTATCGGATTTATCGTATCCTACAGCTGTTATGGATGGGGAATTTACCGTGTATGGAGCAATGCAATCAGTTACGGAACTATGACCATGTTTCTGTCTTTGTCCGGTACATTGACAAGTTCGGTAAATTCTCTGGTAAGTCTGATTCCGTCAGCCATCTCACTGACTATTTCGGCAGGAAGACTGATGGATATCGTGGAAATGCCACAAGAGGACTACAGTCAGGATTCTGCTGTACGCAACTTCGAAAAGCAGCATAAGTCAGAAGGAATCGGTCTGAACATGCAGGATCTCAGTTATACCTATCATAATGGTACTGCTGTTTTCGCCAATGCTTCCATAGAGGCTTATCCTCATGAGATCGTGGCTCTGGTAGGACCTTCCGGTGAAGGTAAGACAACTATGCTGCGCCTGATCCTGTCTCTTCTGACACCGCAGGAGGGTTCTTCTCATATATGTGCCGGAGCAGATCATGAACACATGATTGATATGTCCCCTTCTACAAGGAAATTATTCTCCTATGTACCACAGGGAAATACAATGTTTTCAGGAACAATTGCAGAAAATATGCGAAATGTGAAACAGGATGCTACAGATGAAGAAATTATTGAAGCGCTGAAACTTGCCTGCGCATGGGATTTTGTGGAAAAACTCCCGGATGGAATTGAAAGCATCGTTAAGGAACGGGGCGGCGGTTTCTCCGAAGGTCAGGCACAGAGGCTCTCCATTGCCAGAGCATTACTGCGCAGATCACCGATCCTGCTGCTGGATGAGGCTACTTCCGCACTGGATGTAGCTACTGAGCGAAAAGTCCTGCGAAATATCATGCAGGATACCTATCCCAGAACCTGTATTGTAACCACACACAGACCTACGGTTCTGAATATCTGTAACAGGGTTTATGCAATACGGGATAAGAAATGTGAGATACTAAATGACGTGGAAATTCATGAAATGATACAGACATTTTAAAATTAATTTCAGAGATTGAGTTAAACACTCTAACTCAATCCCTTTTCCTGTCAGCCAGATATTCTCTTTAGTTCACAGAATAAGTAAATCCTGTCATCTTAAGATCATCAATACTTGCTCCATGATCTATATGCACTCCAATAGTCAGCGGATTTGATGCTGTACTTGCAAATGTCAGTGTTGCAGTCTTACCTGACCAGGATTCCTGTACAGAAGCATCATCTGTCTCAACCTGATCTAATGTATCATTAAAAGTGATATTTAAAGTAATTGTTCCATTAATACCTGACCAGTCTGCCATTGCCAGACCCTTGCCACCATTAGTTCCCCATTTGTCCCATACTCCATGATATGTTACATTTAATGTTCCCTGACTTGCACCACTTGCTGCATAAACACCCTCTGCCATTCCTGCGTCAACAGTTACTACCGGCTTCTTATATGTTTTCATAATTAATCATCCTTTCCTGAAATATGACCTTTACATTGGTTTTATCTTATCCATATCCCCTCAGAAAGTCAAGTATGCTTACGCAAAACATACAGTTTTTTATTACAACTGGAAAACACTTTCTGTTGTCCTTTTGTTTTCTTAATGTTATAATACGCCTGTTCAGAACTTTATTTCTGAACATCAGCTATTTTTATAACAGGAATAAGGACAAATACTATGAATACCACAAAATCAGACCCAGTTAAAATCGATCTGGAGCAGCTTCTCCGGGAGGGAAATATTATCCGCATCAAGCCTCAGGGTTACAGCATGTACCCTCTCTTTATTCCCGAACGGGATGAAGCACTGATCCAGCAGACAGACTACACAGACTGCCACAGGAATGATGTAGTCCTCTACAGGCGTGATCAGGGCATCCTCGTGCTTCACCGCATCTGCCGGATAACATCTGACGGCTTTTATATGGTAGGCGACAACCAATACGAAGTGGAAGGTCCTCTGCGTCAGGATCAGATTATCGGAAAACTGATTGCTGTAAATCGTAACAGCAGAGAATTTACTGTAGGAAATCCTTTCTACAAATTTGTTTCTTCCCTGTGGCTTTTTATGCTGCCTGTTCGCCCCTTCTGTTTTAAACTGTCAGCATTTCTCAGAAAGCTTCATCACTCATGATCATCCATTTTTCATAGGAGAATTCATTGACTTCTTCTGTTCTTCTTCCTGACGGAAGTACGAGATATTCATCCTCCAGTCTCCTGACTACATAACCTTCTGTCTTTTTCATTTTCCCTTTTTCTCTTCCTTTTCCTTTATTTCCACGCAATAACATGATATACTTACTATTATTTATTACTGCCATTCAATCTCTGAACGGTACCCATTTTACGCACTTTCAGGAGACCCCTATGGAACGAATATACAATACTTATCTGAAAATAATAAAAAATATCTGCACCGGTTCTGATCATTCTGTTTCCGTACATCCGGAAGACCTTCCTGCTCTGGCAAAGCTGGCACAGGAACATTGTACTGTCCCATTTGTACTGCCATATCTCCGGTCTGCTTCTGTCTATCCTGCCATGAAGCAGCAGGTAAAAGGCATGATGCTGAATTATTATCAGATTGAGCATTTCACCCGGCTTACCGTCTCTCTTTTAAGAAAGAACAATATTGACTGTTATCTTCTGAAGGGTCTGAGTCTGGCTGACTGCTATCCGGTTCCTGAATATCGTAAGCTTGGAGATCTTGACCTATATCTGGCTGATCCTTCTGACCTCGCCAGAGCACAGGCAATTCTTGAAAGCAACGGATATATCTCTGAAGATGAACTCAGTGACCACCATGTAACCTACCGTTATATATTTCCCAAAACCGGGCGCCGTTTTCTCCTGGAGCTTCACTATCGTGTAGTTGGCCAGTACCAGTACAGCCCCGCCAACAAACTTGTGGATTCTGTCTTCTCACCGGAATGTCTGAAAGCATCCACACAGACAATCCACGGATATACTTACACAGTCCTGCCGCCTACAGAATATACTTTCTATATGCTTCATCATATGCTGAAGCATTATCTGTACAGCGGATTCGGTATCCGCCTTCTCTGTGATTTTACCTTTTATCTGAAGCGTCATGAAAAAGAAATCAATTTCCGGCAGATTCATGAATGGTGCAGAGAATCCCGCATCAGCCATCTGTACGAAATTATTCTGGAATGCTGCAGGAAATATCTGGGTCTTTCGGATTCTATAGACGCCCGGACACAGTACAATCCACACGACTGCCATGATTTCATAATACAGATTCTTAAAGACAGCGATATGGGAACCGATATTTCCCAGTCACTGGTTGGAAGCGGTTCGTATCAGAAGGTTAACTTCGTTACTTATTTCAAAGAAGGGCACATCCAGATGAAGGTCCGCTTTCCAAAAGCCAGCCATTATCCAGTCCTCTGGCCTGCACTCTGGTGTATCACATTTATCTGTTTTATCCGCAACACCTACACAGTACGAAATACAACATTTCACCAGACCCTTCACAGCTTTAAGAAAATCAATCAGAAGACAAAATTAATCCATATTTTTGAAAACAGTGACTCCTGACCAGGAGCCACTGTCTTTACTTTTTCCTTATTCCAGTATCAGAAAGTCTTTCATCTACCCGGCAGGAAACCAAGATCTTTATTCCCACAGACATCAACAGATACCACCTCCATTTCATTCCCAACGAAAATGTCCGGATCATAATCTTCCACAATTTTTGCGTGATCTGCAGTTTTTTCCTTCTGTCTGCCAACTCTGTAAAAGCCTTTCTCCCCATCGGATTGCTTCCATATTTCTTAAGAACCTTTCTGACAGCCCACAGAGATTTTTTATGCTGCATATATTCCATTTTTCCGTCAAAAAATGCCGCAAAAATAAGCAAATATCCAATCAGTGAAGTATATTCTTTCGGATCCTTGTCTTTTTTCTCTATCCAGCTTTTCAGTTCATATACAAGTTTGAACCAGTTTTCTACAGAATCCGGACGATACTGCCAGGAAACTGACATATCATTTTTTCTGTAAATATACCCTATATCTTCCAGAAATGCATACTTCGCATCACAGATATAACATTGCATATTAAACAGTTTATCTTCTGCATAAGAAAGATCCACAAAATAAATCTGATGATTTCTCAGGAACTCTCTTCTGTATAATTTCCCCCACGCATAAGAAAGTGTTCCTACTGAGAAAAATCCCTGAAATCTGAATTCTTCAGATGATGGACTACATAATGCAAATGATTGATGTTTAGTAGCCGGCAATATTTTATCTTTCCACAATCTTGCATAATTGCTGACAACAATATCCGCATCTGTCTGCTCTGCAAGATTTATATATTTACAGAATATGTCCTTATCAGGAAGATAATCATCTGCATCGGCAAACACAATGTAGTCACCCTTCGCAAGCTTCAGCCCTCTGTTTCTTGAAGCTCCTGGACCCTTTCCCGATCCTTCAATCATATGGATCTCCGGGTATTTTGCTTCATATTTCTGTATAATATCAGGACTTCTGTCCTTTGATCCATTATCTATCAATATAATTTCCAGATTTTTATAACTCTGCTTTATAATACTGTCCAGAGTTTCTCTGATGTACTTTTCTGCATTGTATACAGGTATGATCACAGAAATCTTTTTCTGCTGTTTTTCCAAAGCTGTCATCTTTTATCTCCTATAAAAACTTTTTCTACAATTTTTTTCAGTAAATTCCATAATACTTTCCACTCTGCAGTTCTCCTGTAGGCAAACCACAATAAAATATTCGGCACAATCAGGCAGATTCCCAGTCTGCATACCAGAATCATAAATGCCTGTCCGGAAATAAATCTGCAAAAATATTCCGTTATTCCCCATACTGCAGCCATCACCCCCAGATATCCTGTATATTTTACAAAGAAACCGGTAACAGGCTTTTTCAGTCTGTATTTATAAATCACATAGGGTTCTACCCATACAGAAGTAAGTACTGTACTGCAGAATGTACCTGCAAATACTCCTGCCACACCAAAATGTGTAACCAACAGAATGGAAATTACCAGATTTAACACTGCTTCAGCTATCGCTTTGTATCGATCATTCCAGAACAGTCCCATAGATTCCTTAAAAATCAGCACTGCACGTCTCATCCCATTAATAAAAAAATTAATACACAGTATCAAAACAATTTCCTTTGGAAATAAATATTTTTTACCAAATGCCAGCTTCACAAAAGGATTCAGCAGTTCCAGCAAACAGACACCTGCAAAACCAAACAGCCAGTACCCTATAAAAAACAGACTGTTAAAAATCCGTCCTATCTTTTCGTTCTCTTCCGTCACACCAAGATTTCCCACACTTGCCGCAACTCCCAGCATTGCCTGCTCCAGAACCTGCCTGACTGATCCTATGATCAGATAATAATTGGAATAAATCCCTGCACTGATAATTCCCACAAAACTTGAGATCAGCAGATTATCTGTATTATTTACTACTACATTACCAATTTTATGCATCAGCATTGCCTTTACATTCCTTAAAATATCATGACGTTCTTCCTGTGGAAGCTGCTCTTTACACGGTTCTTTCAGATATGGGAACAGCCTGTCTGCCTTTCGGGACATACAGATATTTCCGATTATGGTACATACAACCGCAATAACAAGAAACAGGATAAAGTTTCGTGTCAAAAACAATACTATAATCTGAAGGATATCCTGCAGTACAAGAAAACCATTATGATACATCACCGTAATATAATTCATCTGATGGGCATCTACCAGTGTTTTTTTATAAATCAATAAATACGAAACAACGGAATTAAGCAGATACAGAAGATAAATTATAATCAGATGATTCACATCTGGACGATCCTTCATCAAAATATCCAAAAATGGTATCAGGCATAAGCCGGCAAGCACAACAAAGCCCGCTGTTATCCTGTAGAAATTCCGAAACATCCGCATCAGGATCTGTTGTTTTTTTATATCTCTTCTGGCTATAGGAGCGTAAAGAGCATATGTGATTGCTGTTCCGACCCCAAGTTCTGACAAAGACAATATATTTAATATATCTGTAAACAAACCATTAATTCCTACATAACCTTCACTGAGAGTCCTGGTAAAAACAACTCTTGTAAAAAAGCCCATAAAAATTGCCAATGTCTGTGCCAAAAAAGCTACCGTCGTATTCATAACAGAATATTCTGTCCTTGATTTCTGTTTCACTCTTCACTTATCCTTTCTTTTTGGTTATAATACATTATAGTCAATTCATAGTTATATGTATAGATATTTTTAAGTATAAGGAGCAAATATTCATGAAAAAAAAATCATCAATCATCCTGCACAGTCTTTTTTTTGTTATCTGCTCGGTGCTGGCTGTATTATGTCTCTACCACATAATCTCCATCAGACGGCTAAATGTAAAATACACTCCTGCAATGACAGAAGAATCTTCCCGTGAACTGGACAACCCATATCGTGGTTTCTATCAGTTGAGCGGATACATTCTTTCAGATAATCAGAAGCCGGAGAAATCTGCTGCCTGGTGCAGAAAAAGTTGCGCTTCCAATCCATATCCTCTAATGCTTCTGGAGATTAATCTGAAAAATTACTCCAATACCAGCATAAGCACAAATGCCCAAAATCAGTTGGATAAAATACTGGAAGAATGTGTTCGGGCAAAAAAACAAGTTATCCTCCGTTTTCTGTATGACTGGGATGGACAAGCTCTGTCCACGGAACCATCTGACCTGCCTCAGATAAAGAATCATATTTCCCAGATTTCTTCTACTGTCAACAAATATGCAGACTGTGTTTATATTCTTCAGGGTACTCTGACAGGAAATACTGGAGAAATGAATCATTCCAATTACGGAGATATTAATCAGATAAGACAGATTATAGAAGCACTTGATCAGAATATTTCCTCTGATATTTTTCTGGCAGTCCGCACTCCTGGTCAGCTGCGTGGCATACTCCGCACCAGAACGCCCCTGTCCAGTACAGATGCCGGCAATGGCAGCCTGCAGGCAAGACTCAGTCTTTTTAATGACGGCATGCTTGGTTCTGTTTATGATCTGGGTACTTACGATGATACCCCTTTACAGCCGGACAGTAATCTGGATGAGCAAGGCACACGAAGTGAGGAACTTCTTTTCCAGTACAAACTCTGCCAATATGTTCCTAATGGGGGTGAGGTTACAGTTGATAATGAATATAACGATCTGAACAATGCGATTGCCGACCTTTCACAGATGCATATATCTTACCTGAATTCCGAACACGATACCGCAGTTCTGGATAAATGGAAGAATTCCACTTATACAGGATCACGGACAGACGTTTTTTCCGGATGTACAGGGTACGATTATATAAGTACACACCTTGGTTATCGGTATGTTATGAAAGAATCCTCTGTTGATTTTCACTCCGACCTGAGTGACACAGCCTCTCTTTATATAACAATTGCAAACACAGGATTTTCTTCCGCATATACCAGATTCGATACTGTTCTGTTCCTCACTGATGAAAGTACCGGAAAATCAAAGAAAATAGAAACAAATATTGACAACCGTACCATAGCAGGCAATGACTGCTCCACATTTAAAACAGATCTGGATATCCGTTCCCTGAGAAAAGGAACTTACTCCATTTCACTGCGTATGGAAGATCCATACACAGAAAATTCTATCCACTTTGCCAATCAGGGGGCAGAAAACAGCAAGACAGTTCCTGTAGGTACTCTTATTCTTCACTAAGATAAATTTTTCCACAGTGCAGACTTCCCAGGTAAAGGGTGTCTGTACTGTTTTTATTTGCAAAATGAATGATCCGTCCATCTTTTTTTCTCTGAAGTTTCAAGGATACTCTGCCCTCCATTAATTTAATCACTGTTTTTCCACATATCCTGGTTCCTGCCTGGATTTTTCTCATATCCATGGATATCGGAACTTCTCTGGTCTCATTCCTGTTTTTCATTATCAGAAACAATTCTGTTTCCTGAAATACCCTTCCAAACCCGGTATTCTCAATTTCAAACATAAATTCTGCTCTTCCTCTTCGAATCGGTTTCAACTCCACAGTTCGCACTACAAGCCGATATCCCAGATGTTCTCCTATATACTCATAGAGGCTGTATCCCTTCCATATTTTCAAATTATCAAATCCATCCCACGATATACTTTTCCATAAATCCAGTGCTTTCATATCATGGGTACTGTCCAAATAAGTAATATGCATCTTTTTTAACTCGTTGACTATGAACTTTGCCTCATACATTCTGTCGTTCTCAGTACAGGCTACTACTTCTCCACCACATGGCATATCTTCCGTAAGACAATTAACAAATTCCATTTCCTCTTTTCTTGTCCACGCCTGTGCCCAGCCTGCCGCCTCCCTGAGTTCAGTTCCAAAGGTTCCCAGATGAGTCATGGAACCCAGAATCCCATCATCAAATAATGCCAGATGCGCATATTTCTTTTGTCTGAATTCTTTTTCACTTCTCAAAGTTCTCCACTGCGCCGGAGTACGTACAGCAAGATATATCTCATCTCCCAAATACTGCCGCATACAGTTCCACATTCGATTGATACACTCTGGTGACAGATATCTGGAATCATGCATTTCTCCCCAGCTTCCGGCAAGCATCCCCTGGAAGATGAATACCGAATGTTGCATATCCCGGAGCAAACCACCAATCTGCTGTAAATGCTCCAGCACCTGTTCAAAACTATCCGGCTCACGTTCACGCCCTTTTCCTTCCCGATCATAAACCGGCCGCAGAATCACATCTTTTTTGTAATACATAAAAAAACTGAGAATGCTTCTGATATTATTCAGGGCATTCTCATCCAGTTGCATACTGCGATATATACTGATATCCAGCAATACCAGTGCAAGAAGTTCTCCATCTCTCAGACTCCATCTCAGTTCTTCTGGATTTATGGAATCCTGAACAACAAACGTATAGATTCCATACCATCCTCTTCCTGGATTTTCCAGACAGACATTACTCTCGATGAGTTCCACCTGTTGGAATACCCAGTTGTTTTTATTCATTATATTTTTCCAGCTCACGTATTTTATCCTCATCCATCTTAAGAATCTTTTCCCTGATCCACACAGCCAGAATAGAAACAGTCATCCTGAACATATAAACGATCGGTTTAAGGCCGGAATGCATACTGACACCGGCAGTTCTGACATGCATCACTGCCGGAATCTCTCTGACTCTGAATCCAAGCAGCAACATCTGCATAAGCATATTTGCATCTGGATATTTGTCATCAAAATTATTATATTTTGAATAAAAAAGAAAAGTTTTCCAGTTCAGTCCCTGAAGACCTGTAGTCGGATCTGTTATTTTTTTCCCTGTTCCAAGTTTCAGAATTGCACGAAACCATACAAATGCAATTTTCTTTGCCCATGAGACCGTATATTCAGAACTTCCTTCCATAAATCTTGAACCAAGGACAATATCCGGCAATTTCCCATTCTCATCCTCTTTCTGCAATTCCTTATAGATTTCCAGAAGGTTACATACGTCATGCTGACCGTCTGCATCCATTTGTATAACATAGCTGTATCCTTTACGCACCGCATATTTATAACCAAGCTGCAGACCACTCCCATAACCCAGATTAAATACATTGGTAATCACCGTATGGTTTCTCTTTTTAGTCACATGATTTGTCTCATCCTGAGACGCATCATTCACGACCAGTATATCTGCAAACTGTGTAATCTCCGGCTGTTCCAGTTTTTCCAGAAGCGGTACAATGTTTTTTTCCTCATTATATGCCGGAATAATAATTAAAACTGCTTTTTTTGATTCTTTTCTGACGTTCTCTCTGTTATCCATAGATGCCTCTCTCTCTTCTTATACTATCTCAAACAGTTTCAAGATATCTCCCTGTTCATCGGATATCCGGACTGTAGCTTTTTTTCCATATTCTCTGCATTTCTCTTCATTTCCCAGCAGTTCAGCTATCTTCCTGCTGATATCCTCCGGTGAAAGCTGACACAGTATACCATCCGTCCCATTCTCCACCTGTTCCCGGTTTCCGCTGCAATCAGATACCAGAATCGTACAGCCCAGAACCTGAGCTTCCTGTATTGCAATACTTTTCCCCTCAAACCGGGTCGCATGCACATACAGATCACATTGCTTATAATATGGATAAGGATTCTCCTTCGCACCTAGCAACAGAAAATCTTCCTTCAGTCCAAGACTGTCTATTTTCTGCTGAAGCTTATTTCGTAATTCTCCCTCGCCCAGAACATACCAGCGTGCTTTTATCCCCTGATCCTTCAGGAGCTTCATCGCATCAACAGCTACTTCATACGCTTTCTGTGCAGTCAGCCTTCCCACTGTCAGTATACGCTTTCCGGTGTATGTATCACTGAATCCACCGGGAAGTTCTGATTTTCTGTATATTTCCTCTCTGTCGATCAGATTATGGAAAATAAAGGTTTTATTCCGGCATTCCGGATATACACTGTCAAATACACTCTTTACTTCCCCTGATACTGTAAAGATCCTGTCAAAGTCCAGGTAACAGTCCCTGTCCAGTCCCCTGCTGTAGCCTGCATATTTATAATCAACATGCAGGAATGTGAACTTCTTCCTGGCCTTAACATGATCATGGACAAAATATGTAGCCCCACCTTCCAGATAAGCAACTGCCATATCATAGCTTTTATTCAGTTTCATACCACTGTCTGACATGATACGCCATAAAAACTTGTCCGGATATATTTTTTTTCTGCCAAGCATGGAAAACGTATTTTTTATAAGATATGGTATATTTTTCAATAATGCCCTATGTATAAATAATCGTCTGAGAACCTTTCTGTTCAATTCTTTCTTTCCCTCTGCTGAAAGAACTGATTCTGCCGTATAGTCCCTGTTCAGAATATTTACATAACCCGGCACCTGACTGATCAGTTCTCCCTGTCCCAGAAGCACGTACAGATCCACCTCATACCGGTCCGGGGTAAATCTTTTGAGCAGTTCCAGTAATGCCTTCTCTGCACCTGCACCTCCAAGAGTATTAATTACAAACAGTATTCTTTTCATACTTTTATTTTTCTTTCTCTAATTTTTCCAGTTCTTTGATGATTTTCTCGTAATCATTGTTTAATAAAGAAACCTGCATGGCAAGCTCCCGATTTTTTCTTTTCAGGATAGAAACCTGCGTACTGATAAACCATAATCCCCACAGAACACCTGACACAATTATTATAGTCAGAATCAGTCCGCGTGTACTGACATAACGCTTCATCTGAGATGGATTTAAAAGTGCACCTGAAAGAATCATTAATGCAAACAAAAACACCCATGCAAGACAAAATGGTTCTGTCATCTTTCTCTTTGCAAGTGACAGAATTGCCCTCACAACCATAAACACTCCTGATACGATCACAAATAACCTCAGTATATCTCCCACTTCCATTTTTTTCTTTCGTTCCTTTCTTACTATTCATATCTGTCAAATACTTTTGGTGACGGACAATCACCTTTTTTCTTCTTCAGCAGATGACCGTTACAAAATATATGGACATCCAGATGTTTCTCCATCCACCGAAGTCTTCCATAAGCCACTGTCCATCCGGCAAAGCTCCCGACAACAAGCCCCGCCCCATACCATATCTCTGTAAAATTAGAAGATATTATACTTCCCACCAGTGTGATAAGGCAAAACACCAGTCCCGTCAATACGCAACCCTTCATGTCATTAAAATAATACATGAAAATAATCTCCGCATACATCAGAAACAAGATAAAATATCCTGACGCCAGACAGGGATATATCCTCATTGTCATTCCTCCAAAACCAAGCTGCGGAAGAAAAATCATACAGATCAGAAAGATCACCAGCGTAATAATAAACTGCACTCTGGCAAGACTCATAAGCTCTTCGGAAAGAGCACGGAACATTCCCTTCTTTGTAATATCAATATCAGCTCCTCTTCCACCGATAACGGCTTCTGAGTATGCTTTATATCTGCCATGAAAATACATCTCAACTCTACTGATAAAGATAACACTTGCAGAGATATTTGTAAACATTGCAAGACAGGTTGCCATATCATATGTTGTCACACATACAAAAGATTTTACTACTATCATGTGAAGATCTGTTGTCCAGAAAACAAAATTGTGTACATAAAGTCCTAAAGTGTAAAGAAAATTTGTAACCACCAACGGCCAATATTCCTTAAAATAGACCAGAACCTGTCTGTATTTTCCACTGTTTTCCTTAAAATAACTCCGGACTACCGACATTTCCAGACAGGCGATCAGCCAAAATCCAATTGTCAGCGAAAACAGCATTCCATATGTAATACCCCAATGAAATACTTTTACAAGCAGAAAAGATAAAAACACTGTCACTGTCATACCAACGGCAAAGAAGAATGATATTTTTTTGTAATCCTTACAGATAGACAGGTACAACATAGAATAGAACACAAGAACCAGGGCAATGTATCCGCAATAACCTGTAAAAACATAAATAATGCCCACTTTTCCAACCAGATACTCCCGGATACAGAATGGAATTCCCACAAGAGCACTCAGTGAAATATTCAAAAGCATGCCCACATAATAGCACGGCAAAATATCTTCATATGTCTCTTCATAGATCACATCTGACATATATTTGGATAATACAGAGTTAAATGGAGACGCCGTAAGCAAGGAAAAAATAAATATATACAGAACCGTACAGGAAAACAGTTCTCTTGTAACATAACCTACTGAAGAGAAATCCAGAAAATACTCCATGATCATAAGCGCACCGATCACCAGCAGCATGGGGGCGATTGTAACGACCATACTGTATCCCGCACCTATGATATCAGTAGTCAGCGTATTCTTTTTATAGATATTTGTAAGTTTTACACCTATTCCTGCCATATGTCCCCTCCATCCCGTAATTGCTTATCTTATGTTTGTTATCCCGATCTCAGTCACATTATGCTTTCATTTACATCATCTTTTCATACACACTGATCTGAAAGGGTTCCTCTGTCCACGAAAGATTCTGTCTATCTGAAAATCCTTTGTATATTTCTCTGTATACTTCCTTCATCTGATCAATCCTGTAAAGTGCATTTACACGTCTGTATCCTGCTTCTCCCATACGCCTTCTGTCTTTCTCATTTACAGACATGGTAACCATTGCATGGGCGATCTCTTCTATATTCATAATGTGTGTGAGGATTCCCGCTTCCCCAAATCCGTCATTATTTCCATAGATCAGTTCCCTGCAATTTCCCACATCTGTGGCAATTACAGGTTTGTGAGCCGCATAACTCTCAAGGATTGTCAAAGGCTGTCCTTCACTGATACTGGTAAGCAGTGTGAAATCCATCTTGCCCAGATAATCCTTTACATTAACCCTTCCTGTGAATTCCACATCCTGAACCCCAAGGGATTCTACCAGATCATAACATTCTTTTGCATATTTTTTATCTTCATCTGCCGGTCCCATAATCCAGAGCTTCATATTTTTTACTTTTTTTTTGGCAAAAGCAAATGCCTGTATCATGGTTTTAACATCTTTGATAGGAGTTACACGAAGTACAGCCCCGGCATTGATAAACTGCTTCTCTTCTTCTGTCTTGCCGGGAAGATCTGCAAGCGTCTGTGTATTGATCCCATTTGGTGTCACCCTGATCTTCTCAGGCGGACATCCCAATTCTATCTGCAGATCCTTTGCATGGTCATACAGACAGGTTACCATATCTGCCTTTTCATATGCAAGAAGTGACATCTTCTTAAACTGTTCAATCCAGATATTCTTATATACTCCCCTTACCCAGGAAGCTTTGATCAGTTCTTCCTCCCTTTCTCTGGTATAAATCCCATGCTCGGAGATCAGTAATGAACTTCCATGAAAATGTTTTGCCATACTTCCAAGAATTCCAGAATAACCGGTGGCCACACAATGATACAAATCCGCCTTCGGTACATCCATTCTCAGTGCCCAGAACATCGGCAGATAAATGGAGCGCAGCGTCCAGAGGAAATCCGAGAAATTAATATTTGAATAATTACGGTCATAGCACTCCCTGGCAATCCTGAAGAAATCCTCCCCCATAAGAAAATCATCTACAGAAAGATGCTTTCTGTGAAACAGGTCAAAAATCACACCCCAGTCTGTCCTCCGGTTCAGCACCATATTCAGCATTTCGTCATATTCTTTATGAGAGAGATGGACTTGCCTTAAAGATTTTCTTTTTCTGTTTCCGCTTTCCCATTCACAGTCATCCAGATATACTTCATAAACCTGTGTAAGGTTTTCCGGCAGCTCATAGACAAATTTCCCCCTGAAGGATCTGTTCGCCACAATTGCCAGCAATATAAATTCTACATTCGGAAAAGATCTGATCAGACTGTTGATCCAGCCGGAAACACCTCCGACCACATATGGGTAACAGCCCTCTGCCACAATACAAACTTTCATACTTTTCTGCTCATTTCCTCTCTGTCATAACAACTATCTGTCATAATGAAGTCCTGATGTTTTTATCTGAATCTTCACAGTAGTATCCTGCGCCTGGATCAGATAAGTTCCATCTTCTATTTCCTTTTCTGTACCGCCTTCTATTTCTGCGATTTCTTCTCCATGCGTCCTGAGAAGAAACCAGCTTCCTTTCTCAGAAGTTTCCAACGTAATCTCATTCTCTGTTCTGGACTCTGAGAAATCCAGATTCAGAAAAGTTCTGATTCTAGTGTTGCTTTCTGAAAGAGTCATACTGTCAAAACCTGTAAATTTTTTCCAATAGGTAAGGATATTACTGGAAAAATGCTTCTGCATAATCTGCCATCTGTCAGTTTTCTGCTGCGGCCAGAAAATATCATGCATATTTAACATAACATTCGTATATGCCAGCGAACTCTGGATACTTCTCATCCGAATATCATCACTATAACTGTAATTCATCCCATCACTTGTCACAGACTGTAAAGTTACAGAATCCGTACAATAAGAAACCACCGGCTCTTTCTCTGTATATTCGCATACCAGTGTACTTACATTTTTCAACAATTCAGTATTCATCAATCCTGTTATCGTATCCAAATCCCTTTCTTCCGCAAAAGCAGCTCCATATTTATAACTGCTGTCCGATTTCTGAAAAAAGTCTGCATCCTGATCCAGTTTTTCCCGCAAAGAACCTGCATTTTTATACTCAAGAGAAAGTCCTACTTCCGCTTCCTGCTCTTTCATCTGCTTCAGGTAAAATATCATATCTTTTGTATCCGGCTCTATACCATCTTCATAATCTGCCTGTGGCTGCATAAAGCAGGTCATTTTCAGCTTTCCTTTTTCTACAATGGATATCAGTGATGGCCACATAATATCTCTGGTCATACCTGTCACAGACTGACTGTACAGTTTCATCATTTCTTCATCATTCTCATCTGCAAATGCCGGAAAATTGATCATTGAGAGATTCTGGGCATTTACTACCGGATAAATATAATACTTAGAAGCCTCTGTTATCATACCATTCAACAGTCCCAGTGCTGTGCTGTCCTTCATATAGTCTCCCACTATACAAAAAACACTTCCACCCTTGATTCCATTTCTCCACAAAATCGTAGGAAGATCTTCATTCTCCACCTGAGTTTTTTGTTTACTATGATCCAAAAGTCCGACCATATATGTTTTCGTACCGCTTCCTACCTGATACCATGGTATCTCCAGCTGCAGATCCTGACGTTCTTTCTCTTCTTTTTCCTTCGGAGTTTCATAGACTACTTCTCCGCCCAGCAGAAGACCTTCAAAAAGTTTCACACCTGTCAGTTTTGTTTTCTCAGACACAACCTTATAAATCCCCAGAAAATCCATCAGTTCCTGATTTTTTTCAATATTCTTTGGATTTTCCAGACATCCAAAAACAATGATCACACCTTTTTGTTCCAGTTTCTTTAATTTTTCCAGATTATCACCAAGTGCATATTTCTCTGATTCCAGTATCAGCATCCCCGGCAATGCCTTATCATTCTCCTGGTAATCCTCCAGATTTCTGCACTGTGCCATATCCCACTTTGCATAAATGCACCATCTGCTTACGGCTGTAGCCATATCCGATGAACTGTCTCCTACAAAAAGGGCATAGCTTCTGTCTGTTGTTCTGACAGCCACAGGATCTATCTGTTTATTTTTCCAGACATTTTTACCATCTTTCTGCCTTGTCGTGAAATTTGAATTTACATCATATGTGTTCTGTCTGTCTCTGATAACCATAGAAAACTGAAACAAAAACAAAAGAACAAACATCATGATTGTAATACTGAAAAAATTTCTTTTGGAAACCATTATATTAATTTTTATCCTCCTGTGTCCGGAACTGATTATAACCGTAATCTATTGCAAAATTATACTGATGATACATATTTTGTGGCATTACATAACACACAAAATCTTCTGATTCATAATATACCTTCATATCATTGGGATATCTCTCCTTAAATGCCTGTGCCCAGTAATACATCCGGGACATCAGAATCCATCTTCCCTCCCCCTGATACATAGTTATTCCACCTGAATTTGGTAATGACTGGCTGGCTGCCTTTTTCGAAATGGACTGACCACTGCCTGAGTAAAGTACCGCATAATTCAGCGGGATTTTTTCTATAAAGAAGTATACATTCTTTGTCGGAATAATCAATTTAGTGTCTTTATTCATATACTCCATATTTCGAAGGAAGCTAATTGTCTCGTAATGCCAGCCATGATCAAGCCCCATCTGTGTCTCATCATTTGCTGATACAATCGTCCATGTCTTGTCTTCATTTTCTTTAATAATATTCGACAGACACGTCAATGCTCCATTAGATACATAATCTGAACCAAATCCCGGCATTTTGATCATTCCCTGATGGATCATACTCCCAACAATGGACACAGTCAAGATAAAAGATAACACATTTCGCGGAATTGTAAATAAACGACACATAAAAATCAGATAAAGAATTCCATCCACCAGAACTGTCAGCGTTAATATCAGAAGATACACATAATAAATACTACATCTGGCAGGATCCATCAGCATCGGAAGTCCGAGCCCTGATGCACAGAGCAGCAATGTGAGAATTCCCATACAGAATCCTGCTGACATAAGCATCTCACCATAAGTAGTCTTTCGCAGGATAATAAATATCAGACCAAGCAGAATGACAACTGCAATTCCGATAAGTACCGCATATGCACACCATTGTTTCGGCAAGTTTATGATAAATTCCCCGATACGCTGAGCCATCATATTCCAGATGTTTTTTATTTTCTCCGAAATTTCTCTGACTTTATCTGCAAAAGTGGATTCAGGAGTTTCCGTCATAGCAGGAATCCTTTTTGTCTTCATTGATTTCGCATTATTACTTTTAATATTATTCTTCGAGTTTTCATTCAGACGCGCTGCCATCTCTTCCATGGTTATATCCTGGATTGTTTTATCCTCTGAATCCTCAGTATCTGATTTGCCACCATTGATGACGCTTAATCCCCAGCCAAGTGAGCCCTGCAGAGGTGTTCCTCCTGCAAATGCAATCCCCATAGGAAGCACAGCCAGAAATACACTGATAATACCAGTCATCATAATTCGTTTAAAATACTCTTTATTCAGGAAGCGCGGACAAAAACCGACAGCAATTCCAATACAGCAAAGCCCTGCAATCATAGTTCCATAAAAATGAATCGCCAGAGTCAGCGAAAAAGCCAGCGCAAAGCATCCTGAGAGCAGCTTTGTTTCTCTGGTTTTCAGTTTCTCCTTCTCTGTCTGAAAAAAACTGATCAGGAAGTAAACAGACGGAATCACAAAAATCATTCCGAATTCCTGGGGCAGTGATGCCCCAAAACGACTATATGTCTGTTTTGCCCAGAGATTTCCCAATATATATACAAGCACTCCTGCATATGGCAGATACAATGATCTGCATAACAATTTCATCACAGCAAGAAGTACCATATGAATAAAGAATACCTGGACAAGATAAAACAGGCACAGGATCATATACGTATCTACCCTGAAAACTGTATGAAGATAATATATCATACAGTGAAATCCAAACGGATATACACCATCGGAAAAAAGATTTCCTCTGACCATCTCATTAATCCAGTTCAAATGTACCGGTATATCTGAAGCACAATATCCATAAGTGAGCAACAGGTTTCTTCCATAAATCCAGAACAAAGCTATAATAACTGCCCCTACCAGAATCCACTGAAGCGTATTACAGATTACTTTGTAATAAAACAGACGGACTGAGCGTTTTAATACTGCCTTAATCCTGTTACAGACTCTGTATAAAGCCCCCCTCATTCCCATACTTCCCTGAAGTATTTTCTTACAGATAATTCCTGTCTTTATGCAGAGTTCTCTTAGAGAAACCCTGTTCACCCTGCTCCAGATCAGAATCCCTGGTACAGCAGTAAACAATACAAGTGCCCAGAAACCTGAAATATGCAAAAGCTGGACTGCAAACACAATATTTATAATATAAAAATTTCCAAATGTATAACACATCAGAAACTGCTCTGACAGTCCTCTGCCTACCAGTATCCGACGAAACATAATCGCAGGTAACAAAACTGTTAAACCTGTATAAGCAGCAAATATACCTGCAAATCTTAATATAACCAGAGTTGTCATTGACATATCTGTTCATCCTTTTACTCTACATAAATGTTCTGATCAGTTCAAGGGTTTCATTATCAATCGCAATATCCGAATCTCGAAGTTCCTGCATAACCTGAAAGAACTTCTCTTTCTTTCCACATGAGAAATAGAGTTTCATCTGACAGGTATAGCTAGACAAAACTCTCGGATATTGTTCCATTGCCCGGTCACACCACAGTGTGCATTTCTCATAATCCTTTACTTCCAACAGGCGCTGGCAGACCTTTTCATAGACAGTACTGCTGATTTTTATCTTATCAAATTCCCAGGCTTTTTGCAACACCTCCTGCATCCTCTCTGCCATGGAACGCTGTTCCAGATTTGTAAGTACCTGCTGTTCCAGAATCGGATTCATATATTCAACAAGTTTTATACAATTTTCCACCTGCTGTTCATTTTCTTCCTGGCATAAAAGATAATCTGTCTGTACTTTACTTCGAAAATCATTCAATACATCCTGAAGAACAGATGCTGCATAATGGGCAGTCTCTGAATCCTCGCTGTTTAATGCCAGATTAATCGCCGCAAGAGAATTGCGGTAATCTCCTCTGATCACATTCAGCATCAAAGTACGAAGGCTCTTCTTATCTGTAACTTCCAGGGCTTCTTCCAAAGAGACCATATTTCTCTCCATTTCCTCATCAGGACGGAGGAAATTCTCTTTCCTGTCTTTGCTAAATACAACGTCCGACAAATCCATACCCTGGGAAGAAAATAACTTAAAAAGCAGGAATGACAGGAATACAAACGCAGGACCTGTCACCGGACATAAAAGCATCATAACTGCCTTCATCCATACACTTCCGATTTTTTCTTTTCTGCAGATATAATTCCAGATCAGATAGAACACAACCACGATCAGATTTATGATCAGCAGGAAAATAAACAACTTCATTCTCTGTGACATACTGACATCATCTCCACGTATTCTGTTTTATAGCCATTCTTCTCAAATCTGTCCTGTACAATAACAGCACCCTCTCTGGTTGTGTTGGTAAGCAGGACATACAGATTTCCATCAGGCAGCATTCCCATGTAATCACTGTCCCTCATATATCCGGACATCTGCTCATCCGTTTTTTGATATTCCAAGTTCTGAACATCTACTTTAATTAATACACATTCTACAAGATTTTTCAGTTTTGCCTTCATATATGCCTGAACCAGGGACTCAAATGCTTCCGGTTCCAGGATTCTGGAATTCTGGCTATAACGCTTCTCTTCCAGTGCCTGCATATATCTCTGTGCCCTGAGGACTGCATTCTGAATCAGATAGCTGACGACTGTAAGAAAATTGGCTTGTCCAAGGGTCATTTTTTCCCAGCTTAGTCCCCACATCATAACGATCATCTGTACCTCTTCACCTTCGTAGATTCCTCTTGCCATAAGTGGATACTGCTCATCCATTTTCTTATTAATATATACCTTCTGCTCTTTTAATGCATCATAAATGTCCGTCATCTCCCTGTAACGGATTGAATTTCCAAGACTTCTCGCCTTTTGGGAACTTGCAGAAAAGATACGGGCATAATCTTTACTGACCACATTATAGAGGGCTACATCCTTTGTCTTCATAAGTTTTCCCAGCATTTCCACTGCATAGAAAATAACCTCATCCGGCATACGCTGTTCCAGTCCTGCTGTAATGCTGTAAATTTTACCGATACTGTCCTTATGGTCGATCAGCTGCTGCTCCATGACCTCTTTTACACGGACATTACTTTCATTAATATCCTGGATATTCACAATCTGTCTGTGCAAATGTTCTTCCAGTTCCTGACTCTCCAGGCGCATGATACGTATCTGGTCTCTCATATATCCTACTACAAGCCCCAGGATAAAAAGCTGTGCGATCCATACATAAGTGTTATAATCTATCAGTACCTCAAAACTACTTCTGGTATACATCTGCCGGAACATATAACCTGCAACTGCCAATATTGCAGAAAACGTCGCCTGCTGCTGCCCATATACAATTGCAAATAGCAGCACATACAAAAGAAACGGATCCAGATTTGCAAAATATTCACTGCCCACAGTCCTGTTATTCATCATGAAAAACGGAACAAAACATACTAGATTCTCGAAAAACGGAAAAAGTGTCCTGATCAGCCATTTCCATTTTTCATAAAGCTTTTTCCACCATGAAAGCTTTAAGTCATCCCCCTTCAGGAAAACTGATTCATGTTTCTTCATATAAGAAACCATGTCTTTTATATTCTTCTCAAGATTACCAAATGCATGAACTCCAAATTCTCTTTCAAAACGATTGCCCGACAAAACACATCTTCCATTACTGTCGGAAAAAGCGACAATATTCGATTCGATTTCCATAGCTTTCTGAATCATAGCTGCAAGTTTTACTTCACTTACTACATCATTAGAAGATAAATTATAAAGACTATATTTGTGGTTGCTGGTTTTTATAAACTGGTAAATATACTCTACTGCATCATTTTCATAGAGAAGTGAAAATGTATGGTCTGTTTTTGCCTTAATATGCCCGTCACACATGCAGTTCAGACACATATCTGCACAAATATTATTTACGTCTTTTCTCTCTTTCGGAATATTGTAGAGATGATCCAGACGCAGAGTTATAATATCCAGACCTCTGTTCACCCTAAAGTTCTCACAGATGTTTTCTGCCTGTGACAGTGCACCTGCTCTGATTCCCACTCCGGAAAAGGGTTCTTCTTCCTTTATATCTTCCGTATAATTTCCGTTATAAATTTCGTCAGAAGAAAGAAAGATTAATCTCTTTTTATTGGTCATTGAATAAGATACCAGAATGTTAACAAGATGGGAAATAAAAGGAACTGTCTCTCTTTCCTCTCCATCCCAATGGTAATTTGTATCAAATGCACCCATAAGAATGGTTACATCTGCATTTACACTTTCCAAAATGTCATTCAGATTCTCGCAATCATAAGAAAACTCATATTTTTCAAATACTCTTTCATATTTATTATGTCTATACTTATCTCCAGTCAGCAGACAAACTCTGTGTCCCTCTTTTCTTAATTTCAGGATCATACTGTTTATCAGGCTGCAGGAGCCTCCGACCAGCAGAATATTCATTTTTATACCTTTCTTATCTTAATTTTGTAACTCAAGTATCTCTCAGATACTATTTTCAAAAGATGATTTTTCCGAAAAAACCTGTTCAAAAGCCTGATTAATTTCTTTTTTTACTTTCTCAAAATCAATCTCATGATTACTGTCGTTAATACAGATTATTTTCTTTTTCTGTCTGAGAATGCTTCGCACTAATCTGTCATTCGTCTGCTCTGCATCATAATATCCGCATATTTTCTGTACATTCTCCGGAACAAATTCTCCACTCAGTTTCTGATATTCCCGCAATACATACTGGCTCACATCTTCCCTATGTCTGAACGGATGACTGCATACATCAGACAATAATTCCGGTTCCAGCTCCCATAATTTCTGATAAGTACTTTTCTTAAGAGGAGACGGTCCATGTACCGTATAAAACCCTGTAAATCGTTGAAAAGCCAGTTCTAATACATTGTACAGAAAATACATCGGAGGATATCCTATATGAAAATATGCCCATGGCTGCTTCTTTATATTACTGCGTTTATCAAAATACTTCGCCAGCAACATTGTATTATTTAAGTAAATGTATGGCATTGTCGGATCATCCACATTTGCTACATCCGGCTGAAGTGCTAACATATCTATCGGTTTTTCATCTTTAAAAAAATCTTCCATATAAACGGGTTTTAACAGAAACATATCATCATTAAAATAGACAAACTGTTCTGTTAACCCTGGAATTCGATGGAAATTCCATTCAATCGTATGTGAATTAAATGTAGGGAGAAATTTTTGAGGGATAAAATCTTCATGGCAGACAATATTCAATTTCGGATGTTTTGTATTCAGCCATTGAGGAATATGTCCCCATGTGACAAAATGAATCTTTCTCACCCATGGCGCATATTTCTCCATCCCGCGAAACCAGTACCGGAGATTATCCCAATCTCTGTACCGTTCTTTTCTATCATCCGCATTTACAGATATATCCATATCTGTGTGTCCCAGCCTTGCAGCCTTTTCTCTCTTCCATTCCAGGTCATTTCCATCTACCCAGGTAATAACAAAATCTATATCCTGCGTGTTCTTATCTACTTTTCTCATGTATTATTCCCCACATATCACTTTGTAAGCATAAGTATACCATATCTGTTTAGCTTATTACAAATAAAAAAATGCTGTTCTATGAGGCTCTTATACTCACAGAAACAGCATTCCCACCTGTCGTTTGGATTAATTTTATTTTCTCATACAAACTCTGAAGTTCCCGCAAAGCAGGGCGTGCAGGTTGTGGGAATGATAATCCTAAGCACACCGTAATATAACTTCTTTTCCGATTCAACACTTTCCCCTGGTACTTTGCGCCTTCGGTTTCCTGACCGTTTGCAAGTACCTCTTTGCTTTTTTCCATATAATCTGATTCTGTTTCGTGAATCTGCTGACTCAGTTTTTCGCTGTCAATTACCAGCATCAGTTCCATTATTGATCAGAGTGATCTTGTTTGCTTCTATCGTATCCTTTTCCCATGAAAAAATACGGGATCTTAATCTAACTTCTCAACAATAGGGCACTGTTGATGCCGCTATCACTGCTGAAAACATTTCATCTATAGAATATATACGGATTGCCTACAAACAAGGAAGCATTGATGCATTTTCTATTTTACGAGAAACTCTTTAATATATCCATGTCAATCCAATCGCTTATGAGCAATAAAGCAGGGATTTATCTCTGCTTTCCCATTTTCTTCTCCATTTTTTCTCTGTATGACATCAAAAATAATATCTTTCTTTTTCTTAGTTGATTTTTTTTCTGTTCTAGCATATAATGAGCATAGCTAAGGAATGCGGTAAATTCCCATAGGCAAGACGAAAACCCTCAGAGTTGCAGCTCTGAGGGTTTTCTTGTTCGTCACGGTGAACTACTCCGTTTAGGCTGTAGCTGCCTATTTATCCCTATCCAGCCATTTGCATATGTAGTAGCTAACTACACCTGCTATATATGCCTTCTATTATTTTCTATTTTATTCTATTATAAGAAATTTATCAATATTTTTTTGTTTTTTATATTTTTTATTCCTTTTCTCAAAAAACAATATTTAAATTTTACATAAAAAGAAGGATGTTATAAAATTTCAATAACATCCTTCTTTTTAAACTTTCAAAAACTATACGTTAAATGTGTATTTTGTTCGGAATATTTTTAACAACTGTATTTAATATTACCGTTTATTTTGTAGACTGATTTCTTAAGGTTCCTGGGAGCTTAAGTTCTACTTGTTTTTATTAAAGATTTAATTTATCTAATTCCAATAAATCTATCCCCATAATATTAAGAATATCCTCAAAACTTACTGTTTTAAATCCATTTTTATATTGTTTAAAAATCGCATTCAACTCCGAATGAAATTTCTTATAGTAATCTTTATTAAGCAATATCTTAAGATATAATATTGCAACAACAATACGTCTATTATTATAATTTGTTATTTCTAAATAATTAGCTATGTTAGATACACGTATATTTTTATAATCAGAATTATAAAGACGTTCGTCATGTGCACACTGATTTCTTACTAAATTAAATATCTTTAATGCCGATTCCATATCCTTACTATTTATCCTAAGTTCCTTGGAATTTTTATATTGTTTCATATATTTTTCAGCATAATATTTTGCAATAATATTTTTTTCTGAATCTTTTAATGCACCATACAAATATGAAAGATTTCCTATTGTAAGATAATTAACTAAAACCCATAACGGAACAGAACCATGCTCCTCAATATAATGTTTTATTGCTCCTTTAGCACCAACGTTATCATGTATAGTCTTGGTAAGAATAGAAATTTGTTTCAGTACGCCTTTCGGATCGTCTTCTCTATAATTCGCAATATCCAAATATGAATTAGCTTTTGGATATTTTCTTGAAAATTCATGTGAAATAACCGTTTTAAAAGAATTTTCAAAAATAAGTAAGTATTTCAAAAATAAAAATCTTAATTCCCTATCAAACAAAAATAATGTTTTTAACTCATTAAAATGCGCATTAGACAAATATGTTTCTGGCTCAACAGGCTTTCCATGTGTATCCTTAAGTAAAAACAAATCTTTATATCCATTTATGACATTATAATAATTTTCCTGTTCCAAAAAACGTTTAGGTTTTCCATCTGTTGGAACAATCAAACCTCTATTACGCAGTATAGTTAGTTGTTGATTAAACGTCTTATACTCTTTCATTCTTTTGTATCTCCTAAACAAAATGGCCAGGGCGCCGTACGCTTCCTGACCTAATCTTATGCTACTATTATATTCGCATATTTTTATTTTGTCAACATTATTGCCAATTATTCATTAATTTATTTTCCACCAAATTTTAATATATGCTATTTCCATTCTATACGTTAAATGTGTATTTTGTTCGGATTTTTTGAATAATTTAGTTTAATTCTATAGTTTACTTTGTAGACTGATTTCTGAATGTCTCAGGGACCTTAATATTTGTTAATGTCTACAGGACCTTAATTTATTAAATATTTCTGAGACCTTAAATATTTCTGTTACTAATCTCTTACATTTTCTCAAACCATTTCGTACCTTATTTTTAATTTTCTGCCCTACACTTGGTTCAATCAATTTCACCAATTTTTCAATTCCGACTCCTTGCTCTAACAATTCGAAAAATTGTTTTCTTTTTGGATGCGCAATCACTGATTTTCTAGAATCTGCTGTTGGTGGTAATATCTTATCTACTTCTACCTCTTTAAAAATCATTTTATCTTTTAATTTTTCAAAGATTTCTTTTGCTTTTTCACTATGTAATAATACAACAGAAGTTCCTTTATCATCATCCATCTCTGGCATATAATTTTCAATACCCCAACTATCTCCTAATGTAAAGTCTGATGGTCTATCTAATGATTTAAAATGACAAGAAGGTCTTAAACATATCTCAGATAAAAATAATCTCATGAATATATCTTGTCCATGCATTTTTCTATATTCTCTTCCATTATCAAAATCTGCACAAACCTCATATTGTTTCCAACCATTATCCTTATTCCTAAAAAATACATTTTTTAAATGACCATTATTTAAGTTTTCTTGATTTTCTATATATTTTTTCCAAACTCGTTTACTTGGAACTCCATGACACAAAACATCAATAGTAACCAAATTTTCGTATTCTTTTCTCAAAAATCCTTTTAATCCAGCTATCTGGCATGCTGTTCCTGTGAAAAGCACTAATTTTCCTTTTTCTAGGTATGATTTTGCTTCCTTATATGTTTCTTTTATCTGACTCTGAATATATTTTGAACCTCGTAGTTTATCTAAGTCTTCTAATCTTTCAATTGATACATGATTAACCGTTTGTTCACTGTTAAAAACTACACCAAATACAATTCCTTTATTTTTTAATACATATTCCGCAATTAAGCTGAACATTCCTCCGGATGAACTTTGAAGTCTAATCTTTGTTTCTTTAGAATATGTTGCATAAGCCCATAACTTTTGATCTCGTTTTTCTTCCTTTTTTATTGGACAGACTTTCTCACATAAATTACAATTTACACATTTCTTTTCATCTACCACAGGATAATAAAACCCCTCGGTATCCTCATTCATAGTAATACATTCTTTTGGACAAATCTGCTGACATGCAGAGCATCCACAACATTCTTTTTTTCATTTATCTGTAACATATAATATTCCTCTTCTTGCTTTTATATCTTATTCGGCTGATTTCTTAAAATCTCAGGAATCTTTAGTTTTCTCACATATCGAAATATATTAGGAAAATTTGTTCTCAAACATCTCCTTTAAAACTCTGCTCAATTCCCATCTTTCTTACATAATCAATCCATTCATAGATATCCTCAATATCATAAATTTTGTGATTGTCCTTGTCTTTCTTTTTCTTTAAAGCCAGTGCCATCAATGCATACTCATTTTCCAATAGCGTATCAAAAACACCCTGATCATCCGTATTAATCGATACACTAAGTTGCATATTAGGTTCCACTTGTTTTAATTTTCTGGAATTGAATCTAAAAATTGGATGCTCATCATATTTCTTTATTGTTCCAATTAAATAATTAGAAGAAGGGTTTGTCTCTATTGCAATTCCTTCATCCACAAATTTACGAATCATATTATTCTGTACTTGAAAAATCAATTCTGCATACTTACAATCCACTTTAAATCTAATTCTTTCTTCCCCTTTTTTTCTAACATTTTCATTATAATGATATGCAAAATACAAATTTCTGATGTTTTTATTTCTTCTAATAACATTCGTTTCATCTTCCTTATAAGAATTAAACTCATATCTTTGATACTTTGACATCGTCTTTTCTGGATATCTCATTCTTCGTAAAAATTCTTTTTCACTCAGTCTATACAGCTCTGGATTATCACCTCTTAATTTCCAACTACAATAATAATCTCTGATAGAAACCTGATATTCACTCGTAATATTATTCTCATAGATATCATTATACAAATTATGAAATTGACTTTCTAGTTTCATTTTCAACTCATAATCTGGCACACAACCGATTGCTTTCGCCTGATTAAGTATCCATGCTAGATCATCTAGCAATATCTGTTTGGTTAATATCACTTCCCAATTTTTATACTCATAATATTTGTATGGAAAAAGTGTCTTAATTTATGAGGCCATTATATCTTTTTGCTCTCATTGTACTCCTCCATAATTGTAGTAAAGTACTAGCATTTTCATTCATCTAGCAAACGATGGAAGTAAAACGCTAGCATCTAGCAATCATTATGACAGGATTTATGTGGATTGAAAATCCACCCTTAGATAAAGCGCTTACCTTGCAACCACAAGGAATACACTCAATACAGAAGTTACCTTTTCACATAACCCCTTAAATTAAGTTCTCAGGATCCCAATGTGTATTATCATCGATTTTAGATAAAAAATTATCTTCAAATTCTTTTTCAGTATATGTAAAGACCCCCTTAAAATATATTTTTTCAAATTTCTCTAAACCAAACCTTATAAATTTTTTCTTTGCTTTCTTATGAAAATGTTTACTTATTGCAATTTTTGAACTATCTTGTTGTTTCATTTCATTCTTCTTACAAAAATTTTTCTCTTCGTTATATACCAATACAAAATACACGTTTTCTCTACAAAATGATATATTTTTTTGTACAATATCATTGAAAATAAGTAAGCTGTCATATATTTTATTATATACATTATAAATTTTATTATTTTTCATTACTCCATTTTTAAATTCAATAAAAAATAATTTTTCTTCCTTTCCAATGTATAAGGCATCACTCGAACATGGAGTATCTGACAAATTCATTTCTTTTATATAGCTCTCTTTTACCTTATCAAAATTTATCACCTGTATTTCTGAATTCGTCATATATTTGGGTGCTTTTCCATCAGAATCTCGAGAAGTATCTTTAAAAGAAGATAAATTATCTTTAAATATCTTTATATCTTCATACTTCAGCATTTCCATACTCTATATTCTCCAATTCTTGCAATGGTTTTGCTAATTTTGCATAAATTTTTTCAGTTTCTTTTGTCACATCCACAATTGAAGTTATTCCATGTTCCTCATTAGCAAGATAATAATTACACTTCTTTTCAATCGCATATTTCTCAGAATACACCTCAATTGCATTCAAAAAATAAGGACTATGCGTATTCAAAAGAATATTTGTATTAAATTCCTTTTGAATTAAGACAATAATTTCCGCAAATTTCAATTGCCACTCTGGATGGAGATGAATTTCTGGCTCATCCAGAATAATAATTCCATTTTCATCAATATTTCCATTTTGTAATAATCGTCTTAAAATAACGAAACTCTTCATTCCTGTAGATAAATTCACCATCTTTAATTCACCATTTAATCTATCAGTTTTATAAATAAAAGAATCCCTATCCTCAGACAAAAGATCACCGTCACATACATCGCACATTTTGTTTAAAATTTTTTCTAATTTTTTCTGTACAATAAGTTCATCAATCACAGAAAATCCGTCTGTTTTTCTATCTCTCGCTAATTTCATCAATAAATCATGTCGATGTTCAAACTCATTAGCCCAAATCTGCCAACGAAAATCCCCCAAATCATCCAAAACAAATGGATCATCTATATAAATGATATCTTTGTTCAAATTCATATAATTTTCTATAATAATATCTTCATTCTTTATTACTATAAATTCAATACAATCTTCTTTAATATTTAGTTTAACAGCAGTTTTTTCCCCTACATTATTTAAATGTCCAACTTTCATTGCAAATTCTGCTTCCAGTCTTTTTTGCAGAATCATTTTTTGTATTTCACCATCTTCAAGATTTAAAAAGATATAAATTCTTTCTGCCAATTTTTCTAAAGCTTCTTGCTCTATATATTGGTCAAAATTTTTATCTCTATTTATAAAATATTCTTCTATCTCTTTCTCTATAAGTCGTATATCCCCCAAAAAGCTTTCTTTCTGCTCGACAAAAAACTCAGCTAAATCCATCGTATTAAACCTCCGAGTAAGTCGATTAGCCGCTTCATGATAATAACTACTTAAAGCTCTAGAAATAGACTTTATTCTTTCTTCCTTAATTTGTTCTTCAATCCTATGAAACGCACTAAATACACAAAAAAGCATTTTTCCTATCGTACTTTTTCCTGTATTATTCTCTCCTGCTATAACTGTAATACCATCTAATTTGATATTCGCAGCATTAATTTTTCCTACATTTTCAAGCTCCAGTCTCATAATACCTTCCATTCTATATATTGTACTCAAATATCCTGATATCCATTAATCATACCTTAAACCTCTTTTCATAAGAAGCTATTTTTCTACACACTCATACTATGCTCGTAATCTTCCATTCATAGCAATATATATGAGTTTTCCTTTATGACAATTTTTCAGAATTTCATTATAATTTTTCAAATTAAATATTAATAAAATATTGGCAATATTCTTTTAACTCTTTCCTTTAATTTCATATTGTTTCTATTACTTTTATTATACATAAAAAGCTGTAAAATTCAATGTAGATTTTTACAGCCTCTCTATTTCTGATAAAGTATAATAATCTTTAAAAATTTTTAATTACATCTTCAGAAAGCTTAAGTTATTTTAAATTAAATAACTTTATAAAAGACTCTTCAAAAACTCTTCTGTACTTTCCGCTTTATTAATACCACTTCCTACAATTGGAATTATTCCTCTATTTTTAAGCACTTCCTCTTGAATTGGATTTGGAGTTGGTAAAAATATATAAGACGTTGGTCTCTTATTTGTATTACTATTTTTCCAAATTTGATCTAATTTATATAGTAAATATCGTATATTAATATCTGATAAACTATATCCAACAAAAAGAATTGATTTCCCCAGCATATCTGAACGTAATTTAATATCAAGTGGAGATTCAAAATCTAGTCTTGAAAAATAACTACTTTCTGTCAAAACAATTGAATCATCTGTAATCGTATCTCCATGAAACTTTATTATTTGTGGAATTCCTTCTTCTATATCAACTAAATCATCAACACCAACTATTTTCTTGTATTTTTTGTCCCATGCTCTAAATGCAGTTTCTAAACATTGATCATAATTGGTTGTATATATTAATGGGAAATTTAAATTAACAATGGATTCGTATATTGATGATTCCTTTATCTTCTGTTCTTCCACATTCCAATTTTGATCCATCCAACTTCGTAATTCCCCTATACGTCCCTTTTTAATATAATAATATTCTGCAAGTGTTAAATTATCCCCATATTGTTTGAATATCTCTGTATCATATCCTAAATCTGCTGCAATTTTATCAATTAACTTTGACCAAGTCGGTAATCCTAATGTTGCAGAAATTCCAGCTCCAATAAACAATATTGTATTTCCATTTTTTATAGATTCTTTTAATTCTTGTATCATTTTTCCTCCAAATATTTTTTTAATTCATTGAGTGCACGTCTTCTCATAGAAATCTTATTCTTTTCTTTTCCTAATTCTGCAAATGTTTTATCATATCCTTCAGGTTCAAAAACACAATCCCATTGAAAATCTCGATCTCCCCGTGGTTGTGATACAATATGCCCATCTATAGTTCCTTCAAAAGTATGAATATGCATTCCATCACAGAATGCCAACACTGTTTTCGCACATACCTCTGCTGTTCCTATTTTTGAAAAGATATTGCTGAATTTATCCGCTTGTAAAGAATCCCAAAAAATTTGTGTTAAACCACCTGGTAAATTACCAAAATCCTTAATCAAAAGTCCTGTTTGTTCAACCAATACGTGTCTTCCTATTTCTTGGAATGCTTTCAAAGCTTTATCTGTAACTATTTCTTCCATATTGTCACTTTGTATTTCATTTATTTTTAATTCAACTGGAAGAATTCTTATATTTTCTGAGTTAAGAATTTCTTGAACTTCTTGTAATTTAAATTTATTTGAAGATACAAAATAAATATCCATAACAATCCCCCTTAATTTTTTCTAAGTGCTAGTAGTAAAAATCGATTAATTTCTTTCTCTATAATAATAGCCTTTTTCTTTATTGATTGCAGCTTCTACTAATTTCACAGTTCTATTAGATACAATCAGCACTGTAACATAAAGTTTATTTAATTTTTCCATAATCTTTTGTATCCTTTGTTTTCTCTATTTTGTATTTCTTTCTCCATACTCGTCTCTCCATATACACTCATCTGTGATATTAAAAATGACTGCTCCAACCCCATTTTCCTTATTTTATCTAACCAATTATAAATCATTGTTTTAGAATAAACAGGATTTCCATTTTCGTCTATTTTTCTTTCAAGTGCACGTGCTATTAATGCATACTCATTTTCTAACTTTATATCAAATACTCCTTGATCATCTGTATTTATGGATGTCCAAATTTGAGAAGAATTATTTAATTTTTCTTGATCAAATGTTAATCCTTCATTATAAAATTGAGTAATCGGATGTTCATCATATCTAGAAAATGTTCCAATCATAAAATTAGAAGATGGATTTGTTTCGATTCCTATGCCACGTTGTGCTATTTCCCATTGCATCTTTCTCTGAACTTGCTTAACTGCTTCAATATACGTTGGTTCTATCCGTTTATCTATTTTTATTCCCCCTGCCCTGCGTACATCTGCATTATAATGATAAAAATGATATAATATAACTACTTCATTTCGTTCTCTTACTGAAAATTCTTCTGGAAACATTCTATTTATTCCATGTAGTTTATACTGACTCCTATCACTATGATCATTATAATAATATCCTTTCTCATATAATTCTGGATTATCTCCCCGAATTTTCCATGAATCATAGTAATCATGAATATCAAAATTCATATTACCTTTATGTCCCATCTTTCCCATTCTTTTCTGAATTGATTCAATATAATCATTATCCATATAACGTGTATAAATTTCTTCAAAATATCTTCTATATTCAGTTTCTAGCCAATCTTTAAAGTTGTCTTGTCGAGGAATATCATATCTGATAATCGCATGATAAAGCCAAACAATATTATCCAAATAGTCTTGCTTTGTAAGAGATATAATATAATTTTTTGATTTATACCATTTTTTAACATCTATCCCTAAAGCTAATGCATGTCCAATTCTATCTCCACAATCCATATTCAAAAACAAAACAGCCTCATCAATTGCTCTCAATCCATCTACAACATCTAAAAAATCTTCTCCCACATGATAAGTCATTCTAAGTTGTGGTATTTCTTTATAGCCTTCTTCTGTATAATTAAAACTAGTATCTTCATGAAGCGTTCGAAATGCTTGTGCAAAAACTTCTGGTCTACATCCTATCTCCTGAGCTGCTGCATCAATGCCAAGTACTCTTTCTGCAATATCTGCATATTTTTCTCTTAATTCTAGTATCGCTATCGTTTTTCTATGTACTTCTTCTCTAAGATTTGCATGTCTAAAATTACAATAAATATTATTTTGTTTTTTACTTTCTGAATCTTGTTTTTTTATAAAATGAAGAACATAATAATAATTATTTCTAAATTGATTATGTGGATCAATCGCTTTATCCAAAAAACGAATCTCTTTGCAAAGTTTTTCTGCAGTATCATATGGAGAAAATCTTACTTCTAATTTTATAACATTTTGTTCAAAACAACTAGCAACAGCCATTTGTGCTTTTATCTTCTCTAAAACTTTATCCCTCTCAAAACTTCCAGAACGCTTTTGATAAATTGAAAAGTTTTCAAATCCTACCCATTCATTTGATTGAACCATTTCTCCACGTATTTTTTCTTTAATCCTAAGATATACATAAAACCAATTGTATACATTAAGTCTCTCTTGTAATTTTCTATCTTTTACACAACGAAACATTTCATATAAAAACTTTCGTTCTCCTGATAAAATATGATTATGATTATGCAAAGAACTATTATTTTCTTCTACATAATTTAACATATAATCTACTTTATCAACATTAATTCTTGTATACTTCATTTCATCAATGGCTTTTTGTATCTGATCAATCTGGCTTATCAAGATTTCATAATGCTCTAAATAAAATGCCACATTTTTCTGCATACCTTCATTCCATAATTTATAATACATGTCTTTTGAAAAAACTTTTCTACATTTTATAAGCTCTATTTTCCCTTGTTTTTCCAAACTATATTTAAGCAGTTTTTCTAACCCCTCTGTCTTTATCGAATCCGAAAACTCTACATTTTTTGCATAAATGTTGCGTAATATATAACTATATTTTTTTAATTTATCATGTTCTTCCACATAGTCTATTATCTCATTTATATTCGAAAACAAGATTTCTTTTTTTCCATCTATCTCAGCTATTTTCTCTATCCATGGAAAAAGTAATCTATGTTCTATGTAATATCTTCCGATTGCAATTTTCTGTCCTGTCAATATGGCACATAAATATACTCTAATTAAAGCTGCTTGAATACAACTTTTTTTTAAATCATTTTCAAAATTTTCTTCTCCTCCAAACATATACATTGTTCTTGCATTGTTATCTATTTTTCTAAAATCGTCACCTCGCTCTATTATATCTACATGATTCATCATCCAAATCCAAGAAATATAAAAATACGGTGCCGATCCCCACAAATGAAAATGATTTTCTGCCATTCCTTTTCTCGTGAGATTTTTTAATTGCACATTATTATGACCTATTACAATAGGCCAATCAAAATTTCTACACTCCTGACCTCTCCGTAAATCTTGTGCTGCCTTAAATGCTGTTACAAAAATTTCTTCACCTAAATCTTGTGCCATCATCCTCCATTTTAAAATATTTTGATAATGCACCAGAATCTCATTATTTTTTATTACAAGCATTTTTTCTGCTAATAGAAAAATTACATCAAATATAGAAATTCCACTGATATATTTTTTATTAGCAAAAAATTTTTCATATTCTTCAAAAGAACTTTGTACGCTTTCTAAAATGTTTCCAGTCTCTGTATCACTATGATTCGCCATATACTTATGTATTTCTTTAGCTAATATATCCATACTTATATTTATAGCCGCTTCTTTTCCTTCTCTCATAAAATTTTGATATGGCAAACGTTTTAATACTACTTTTAATATGTATATTAATTCATCCATTAGATATTCTCTCTTTTAAACCAACATTAAATCTAACATCTGTTGTTCAAAATCTCTTACTTTATTTTCTTCTTTAACAATTAAACTTTCAATGTAATTTTCATATTTTTCTTTTTCTTCTTGACTAGCATTTCTAACCCTTTTAACAAATGGACATGTTCTAAAAATATAGGAAAATTGATTATTTTCATCTAAAAATTCTAATTCTTCATAAGCTTTATCATTTTTTTCCAAAGCCTCTTGTATTTCATTTAAAAGTACTATTAAAATTTCGAACAATTCATTTGTTTTAATTACATTTTGATGAAATAACCTTTGATCTCGTATAAGTCGTTTAAACATATTATAATATATATCTATAGCATATATTGGAACTACCATTCCACCTGAATTTATGCTCCATTCATACATTTGCGTATAAAAACTTTTCTTTTTTTTGACAATTTCATTTATTATTTCGTCTATAATCTTATTTATATCTTTTGGATAATTCAATCCCATCATTTCAATTAACTGATTTATAAAATATCTTAATTTTTCATCAAATTCAAATATATTATTTATAAAATTCATGATGTTATAGTCTGATTTTCCTATTAAATATAATTCTTCATTCTTATTTTCTTCCTGCTCTATAAGTTCCTTTGGTGTTACATTGCTGTTATTCATCTGTTCTATAATACCTTCTGGTATTGTATCAATATCTTGATTCTCATTTTGTTCTACTTTAAATGGCATCTTTTCTTCAATTTTCTGTTTAATTTTTTTCTTATTACTCCTTAGTTTCCATTCTCCATTTGACAGAAATAAAGTTAACAAAAATTCCCATTCCATATTTTCAACAATCTGAGTCAATATTTTTTTAGAATTCTTTAAATTATCATTTTTTATTTTCAAGTTATATATTAGCTCTTCTGTTTCTTTCGATATACTAAATCTAACCTTACTTAAATCTATTTCTTTATCTAAAACATTTTTAGCGCATCCAGAAAAATAATAATTTACAATTGGACTTATCTGTATTATTTCTACTATGTTTTTATCTAAACATGGTATTAAAAATTTAGACCAACTCCCACCTACAGATTCATTCATGATTTCTTTTAAAATCTTATAATTTGAATTATCCTTTTGATCTTTTAACTCAGTTATTTTTTCAAAATTACATTCACATTTATATCGATAAAAAATTTTAGTTAACGTCAAAGAATACATTTCTAAAATTGCATAAACTAACTTTTTATCGTAAACATGTGTTCTTCCTATCCAATAAATTGAACGTAATAATTCTCCATAGCTATACCCAAATTTACTATAATCTCCTTTAGAATAATTTATTTTTTCTTCATTATTTTCATATTGATTATAATAATTATATAAAAATTCAGTTACAATTTTTCTTCCTCTTGTAGCAATATGTTCTTCACTTAAAGCTATGAACATTTTACTTTCAGTACTTTGTAAAACCTCATCTGCATAGCGAAATAATAAATCATCCATAGCTCTTCTATGATTAAAATCTAAATTTTCAAAAAATTCCTCTGATGCTTCATTTCCTAGTTCTGGCATATACATTCTATATATCTTCCAGTTATTTAACGCTCTTAAACTTTCTGGTTCAAGAAAATGTCTTTTTTTCCCTTCTGTGTCATAACGAACTTTTGTCTTTCTCCATGCTTCTAAAAATATATTTTGTTTAATAGAATATACTTTTTTAGGATTATGATTGTCTTCTATTCTAACCGTATGATTCTTATCATAGTCCATTTTTTTTACAGATGGTAAGTAAACTCTTGAATAAGAGGGTAAAGCTTTTTCCATATATTGATCTGAAAGATGATTTATGTATCTATTTAAGTCATCTATATTTCTTTCTCTACTATTCGAAATAATACTCTGAAAATGTTTCTGACAACATAACTTAATTTGCTCATGATTAACAGCAATAAGAACTATTAAACGCTTTACCTTTAAATAACGTTGTATTTTTTCTAAAATTTCAAATCCAGATTCAACATTCATATCTATATCATCAATAGATACTACCAAGAATGTCTCATATCTATCTCGTTCACTATACTCATATTCTCGATAACTCTTAACTTGAATATATTTTTCTATTAATTGTTCAAATTCTTGCTTAATATCAACACTTCTCGCCAAATCTCGAAGATTAGCTATTGCTGCCTCTGATGAATAAATATCTTCCATATTTCTTTGTTTAATGTTTAAATGTTTTTTATAAATACTTGAAAACATATGATATAATTCTCTTTTTTCATAAGTGAGTGATTCTGAATTTATATTTTCATTATCTTTTAAAAATTCATTGAACATTTTAGCAAGGATTGCCTCAAATATATCCTCTTGTTCTTCTAGTAAAGAAGCATCAATAGAATCAATTCCTATAAAACGTATTTTCTTATTACTTTTGGGTAATTTAACAATAAAATCACCATATTCATCATTTACACTACTATTTTCCAATAACGACTTCATAAAAGAGCGCATTACTGAAGATTTTCCCGTACCTCGTTGCCCCATAAATATTATCACATTATCATTTGTTTCTTTATATTCCGATTCTCCTTTTTCAAGTTGTAATTCTATCTGTTTTTGAATAATCATATAGGATCTTTTATACACTCTCCTAAAAAATGACTTCCCAAAGCAATTTCTATTTTCACAAACTTCACCATGATAAAATTTTGAAATAACAGCTGCTTCTAGATATTCCTTTTTCTTCTGTTCATCTTCCATATTATCCTCTCCCCTTGCATGATATATAAATATTATTTTATAATATCACTTATCTTGTGACTCTTCATTTTTTTCATAAAATACCATATATATATTTCTTTTAAATTATCATTAAAAAGAAATTTTTTCATAAAATTACTTTGCAAAAAATAATTTCTTTCTATTCTTTCTATCTCTCTCTCATTAATATGCGGTATTCCCATTCTTATTGCAATCTCTTCTGGAATTTTACTTAATATTCGTGCACACTTGTAATAGTATTCTAATTCTAATGGCTGAAACCATTTTTTACATATCCTATTTCCTATATTATTATATAGATGTAAAAACGACTGCCAAGATTGCAATTGTTTTTTTTCTCGAAACTCTTGTGCTGCATGTTTAAAAAGCATACGATAATTTTCTGGTGCTATTTCTTTCATCTCTTTATATAATTCCCAAGCCTGTTTTTCATTTTGCTGATTAATTTCATAATAATGAGCCAACGCATAATAAATAAATGCACTATATTTATTATCTAATTCCTTTGCCAATGCCATTTGTAGATGCATTTCCCCAATTTCCCATAAATCTTTTCTATTTACACCAATCAATCCTGCCAATACATCTCCCATTGTAAATCTTATATCTTCAATTGACATTTGATGTGTTACTTTCATCAATTTTTCATCATCAAATACTCTTCTTCCTTCAAATGACATGTTTACTCTGTTAATCTTTCTAGCACAATTAAAATATGCAAACCTTCGTTGTACAAGTCCTTCTATAGCTTGATTACTAGCATATATTTTATTTAAACAATCCTTTAAAACTTCAAGTTGTGTTAACTTCATTTCTTCACTAAATTGATTTAAAAATAAATGCGTTAAATAATTATTATACGCAAAATCAGAATCTACAAATGCATTGTATAATTGTTTAAAATCTTCCTTCCATTCATTATTCCACTCTAAAAGCAATGGAATTTTTAATAAATCTTTTTCAATTCGTCGTCCAAATTTTCTTCTTTTATCTTTACTAGATAAATCTTCTTTTATTTGTCCTTTTACAATATTTATTTTATATTTAGACTCAAGTTCAACTAAATCCATAATATCTTCATCTAAAAAAATATTACAATCAACCATATCATTATCTATTGAAGTATTATCATATTCTATAATGAACTCATTCACATATACACCGCAAAGCATCCAAAATTCTTTGATATATACACCTTGAACAACCTGATTTTCCTTTCTTATAATACGAACTGAGTATAATTTTTCCATCTTTTCCCTCAGCTTTCTATTGTTTTTTTCTTGATATAATATATGCCTTTTTAGTTACTATGATTATCTTTTTCATATTTCTCCTTCTTACTTGAATTCAATACTTAATATTTCTGTTATTATATCATAAAAAATTTAGTATTCTTAAATCTCCATGAAGATATAATTACAAAAGTAATACCCTTTATATAATATGTCCACTAATTATAACTTTATGATATCAATATTTTTTTATTTATGCAATATTTTTTCTATTTTTTTCCATTTTAAAGCAATCATACATTATAAACAAAGTAATACATTTAAAACATTACTTTTTCCACAATTCTTACTCTCAAAGCTTCTCCGCATAAACCCCTCCACTATTTCCACACCTTTTCTTTTGCATAGCATACTTAAAATATTCGCTATATCCTGTTTCATCTTTCCATATGCTATTTTTCTTCTATATTTAGGTGCAAAAACAATATGATACTTACAATTCCATTTCGTATGTGATAAGCTATTAATATCCATTTGGATAACCTCCTTTGATTTTATGTGGTTGGCGAACCAACATAATTATATCACTGGAGGTTTTTTACTGTAAGCTTAAGCAATGCTGACTCACCGGCCTAGCCGGTGGTTTATTTGTTCATCAAAGTTCCGTTTCTCTTCTGAGAAACTCCACTGTGCTGAACAGGCTTAAAGCCTAACAATAATAGCCAATCCAATTTCATTACTAGATGAATTTGGATTGGCCAAATATTTCCTATCTACTCCCAAAGCTTCTCCGCATAAACCCCATCAGCAATCAACTCCCTAAAAGCCTCCTGCACAGTCTCTTTATCTTCCTTATATGTAACTCCAAACCAACGATCCTGTGTCTCCAGCACCTTCACGTTCGCTCTTTCTTCTTTCAAAAGCTTGTCCACGATATTCGGTAACAGATATTCGCTCTTTAAATCTCCTTCTTCCACATTCATAAGGAAATCTTTGAAATCTTCTGCTAGAAAATCCAAAAATTCTGGATATCCTGCCCACATATTCATGGATACTTTATCTTCTGGACTAATCCATTTCTGTACTTCTTCGCTGTCACATTTGATCTGTCCGTCTTCTCCCATTTCGATTCCTGTTGTTTCATGTACCTGACTTAATAAACCATTCTCATCGACAACACTGACTCCTCTGGTCACTGTTCCATTGTCGCTTAATGTATTCTTTAAAATGAATCCGCCCATTCCCATGGTAAATTCTCTTCCAAGGTCTTCTCCGGATACTAAGAAATCATGCAGTTTCACAAATGCTTCTTTTCCATAATAATCATCTGCATTAATGATCACAAATGGTTCTTTCACTACATCTTTGCAGCATAAGACTGCCTGACCTGTTCCCCATGGTTTTGTTCTTCCTTCTGGTACTTCAAAACCTTCTGGCAGATCATCAAGCTCCTGAAATACATATTCTACATCGATCTGTTCTTTGATCCTGTTTCCGATGATCTCTTCGAACTCCTTGAAAATGTCTTTGCGGATAATAAAGACTACTTTATTAAATCCTGCTTCTTTTGCATCATGAATGGAATAATCCATGATGATCTCTCCATTTGGTCCCATCTGGGCTAACTGTTTAATTCCTTCTCCAAATCTGGAGCCGATTCCGGCCGCCATGATGATTAGTGTTGTATTCATTCTTATTTTCTCCCTCGTAATATATAAGTCTCTTTTTTACAAAAAGTGTAGTAGATTTTCGAATCTTTTTCGTATTCCTTATTTAATGTAATATTTTATTTTGTAACCTTAAAATCTATCAGCACTTAACTTATTATTGTTTTTTTTCTTCATCTACTAACTTATCAAAATCTTCTCTTTTTATTTCTTTTGATTTCTTATTTTTCACGATTTTTGTTGCTGTTTCGACTCCCATAAACAATACCATAATTAATATCACAAAAAGCAAAATAATTATCGGAAGCCATAAAACCGGATCTGCATCAAATGGATACCAGAAGCCAATTTTTCCTATATTTTTATAACTATCTATTGTAAAAAGAAATGAACTTGCCATTGTTAATATAGCAGCAATTATAGATGTATATATACTTATTTGTTTTCTTAACTTTTCTCCATATTTCCATAATGATGTATCCATATTCGATGCCTCAGAAGATTTTTTATTTTTTTCAATATTTTCCATATATCTAGCCAAAGCATTTGTATATTCTTGTTTTTTTACATTTGATACATATACATCTCTAATTATCTCTCTAATTAATTCTTCACAATAGATGCTAACAGAAAACATATCTTTACTATCTACACCAAAAGAACGTGCCGTCGCCATAATTAATGCTTTAAAAATTTCAATATCAGGTAATCCATTTTCTGCAACATAAGGTTTTAAAGCCTCTATAACATTTTGATTTGCATTATCAACCTGCTTAAAATATTCTACTTTTCCTCTTTTATCCATAATCCACTTAGTAAAAAAGAAAACTAAAATACCACTTATAAGTCCTGTTGATATTCCTACAAACCATGAATTTTTTAAAATTTCCATTTCCTGTCTCTTTTCTTATCTTAATCCCGTATATTTCTACATACTCTCATTGAAACAAAGTCTATCTTACTTATTTAATCGAACCTTACACCTTATTCCAATTTTCTTAGCTTCTACAAATTTCATCAACAATTACATTGGAGGATATTCTGCTATCTTATTTCCAATCTTAGGTATTTTTTTCATTGTATTATACAATACTGGAAAATGACGTAATCCTCTTCTAATAGCAATAAAAATTGTTTTTTTAGGATATGCAAACATTAGTGCTTTTTTTCCTCCATGATTGCAATAGATATTTATAAATTTATCATATCTATCTGGATACGCTGATGGATATGATAATGGATGATTGTGTGGAATTGCCTCTTGAATTGTTCTTTCCATATAATTCAATTCATTTTTTATTGTATTCCACATATTCTGACCATTTTCTGTGTTAATCATTACAAGATTAATTCCTTTATCTCTTTCTTTAACTTCCTGTATATCTTTATCTAATCCCCAGAAATCACCTAAAGTAATATCTCCACAACGATCAACTTCTGCATATTTGCATGAATAACAATTTTCTCTAAATATATACCCCTCGACAAATCCATTTAACCAATATGACATTCTATATGGTACAATAACACTATTTCCATTTTTATCATCTAACTTAAATCGGTATTTTTTCCCATCCCTAAAACTAATTGATTTAATATGTTCTTTTGTTTCAAGCTCAATACCTGATTTTAAGCTATCTTGTGTCGGAACACCATGACATAAAATATCAACAAGCAATAAATTTTGTCTATTTTTTATATAATTTTTTACAGCTGCTACTTGACATGGTGTTCCAAAAAAAACAACTTTTTTTCCTAATTTCAAATCACTACTAATTTGTGTAACGCATTGATTCATATGACTATGAACATACTTAGATCCCTGAATTTTGTACAAATCTTTTGGATCAGAAATTCTTTCATGCTGTACCTTTGCTGCATTCATAACTGCCCCATACACAATTCCATCTTCTTTAATTATCTCTGAAGCAATTATATACGACAATCCCCCCGAATTTGATTTTTCATGAATTTCTTCATTTTTACTATAAGTTGCATAAACTTTTTTCAATTTTTCAGTCTCTGCTTTATTTTCGATAGGACAAACTTTTCTACATAAATGGCATCCTATACACTTTTCTGAATCAATTTTAGGATATATCGCACCATTTTTTTCTTTTTTCATAGAAATACTATTCTTCGGACATATGTTCATGCATGAAAAACATGCACAACATTTTTTCTCATCGTCCAATACACTTTTTAGCATTTTATGGCCTCCATCAACCAACGTAATGATTCCTCTCTGCTTCTATATAATTTTTTATCAACCTCAAGCCATTTGTCTTCAGAAATATTTTTTGCCTGATTATTTTCTGAGCACCAACATTCTTCTAACCCTACAAGTGCTAAGAATTCTTTGATTCTATTATTTTGTTCTGGTCTACTGGAATCCTTTTCTAAAACTGCAAAATTCTTATGTAACAATACTGATATAACTGTTGCATGGAATGAATCGGTAATCACCATATCTGCATCGTTAATATACGAAACAAATTTCCAAGGATCCACTTCCCAATCTGCAAATTTCTCTAATATTCTATCTTTTTCGAAATCACTTCCCACATTAATAATTGCATGAATATCCAATTTCTTATCATTTGCATATTGAACAGTAAACTCTCTATGTGCAAAATTATTTCCTAAGAAATATGCAAATACATATGGTTTTGAATCTATTTTTTTTGTATGTGCTTTAAGCTCATCCGCACCTAATAAAATAACAGGATCTACCACCGTCTTAATATCTTTTCCTACAATTCTCTCTAATTGTTCTCTACATGCAGTATCACGAATTGATATTGCTTTTAATCTTGAAAGTGCTCTTTTATAAATCGGATAATACTGTTCTGGTATATTAGTAGTACTTAAACTTGAGGCATATGAAATCTTTTTCGTATCCTCTGGAACCCATTCCATTAAATATACTGGATCTAAAGCCTCAGGATTCCAAATTTGATCACTTCCAGCCATTACAATATCATATGGTTCTACTATTGATTCTAATTCTTCGATTTTGATTTCATGATCCATTGCCAACTTATAATTTTCATTTATAAAACCTAAAAAAGCATTCTCACGTTTTTTAAAATTTTTCTCATTTGCTTTATAAATTTTTTTATCTCTTCGTTGCTCCCACTTCTTAACATACGTACTAAACATAAATGCCTTTTTCACTTTATGCATCATACTTGTTTTTCGCTTTGGCATATAAGGTAATAAGTAGCATTCATCTGCTAAATATTGATCATTGGTATTTATTCCTGTAATCTTTGAGTCTTTGATTACTTTCTGTAAAGAATAGGCTTGTAATGCAGTTCCGTAATTGTAATTTTTATACCATGTTAATAATAATATTTTTTCCATAATTTCTCTCATTCTACTTTATTGTTCTTTTTGTCTCATTTTTTTTCTTTTTTCCCATTCTAATATAGATTTGTCAGAACTAATTAAATACATTCTATATATTATCGGCATTTTCAATAATAAATAATAATATATCTTTTCTTTCCACGTTATATTATTCAGTTCTTTAATTTTCAAATATATTTTTTCCAATACATTACTTGCTAATTTTTTCACTTTTGAACCCTTAGGGTAAAACATTACATGATATCTTAATCTTAAAGATTTTTTAAATGATTCATATAATAAAAATTTTTTAGATGCTTCGTTAGTGTTATCAACTATATTTAACACCTTTTCTACAAAAGTTATAGACAAATCTATCCATTCCTCTCCATCAAGAGATTTTGATAATGATTCCTCTCTATTAATTCTATAATATAATGGTTGTTTTATAATTGTAATTTTCCCATGTAATGAAGCAGCTACAACATCTATATTAAATAAGTTATCTTCCATTACAGATAAATCTGTTGCAAATTTTTTTTCTTTAATTATTTCTTTACTATACAACTTTCCCCATACATAAGCACGCATCCAACTAGAAACACTTTGACCAAAAAACTGTTCTGCTTTAATATTTGAAATTTTAATTTCATCTTCTATCTCTTTTTGTTTACAAAATTTTTCATATTCTCTGTAATGACAAATAACTAACTCAGCATTATTTTCCTCTGCACATCTTATTAATTTTTCAAAATATTTTGGATTAATCCAATCATCCGAATCTATAAAAGCAATATAATCTCCAGTTGCTTTTTCTAGCCCATTATTTCTCGCTTTTGATACTCCTGAATTTTTTTGATCAATTATTATGAATCGTGAATCATCTTTTTGATATTGTTCTAATATTTCTAAACTATTGTCTGTACTTCCGTCATTAATACAAATTATTTCTAAATACTGATATGTATTTTCCTTTATAGAATCCAAACATCTCTTCAAATATTGTTCTGTATTGTATACAGGAATAATAACTGATATCTTCTTTTCTTCCATATAACTCCTTTCAAAATTCGCAACCTCTATTTAAGCTTTGTCACAATTTTCCCCAAAATAATTTTTAATTCTTTATAGTAAAGAATGATAATAATTAAAAATCCAAGCAATTCCAAAAAAGTTGTAATAATTATATTTCTTATAACTATCATCAATATTGCTTGTATCAAAAGAATTATATAAGATAAATTATTAATTCTATTTTTTACACTAAACGGTATGATTTTTTTAACATATTTTATTCGTATAATCCAAACTACAGCATATGAAATCATAGTTGCTATTGCTGCACCAACTGGTCCCATTCCATACACCAATATTATATTTAATATTATATTTATAACTGCACCTATAACTGTCGTTTGTCCAATTAATTTTGACTGTTTCGTTGCCGTAAATATACCACCTAAAACAGAACTTAATGCACCAAAAACAACCGAAATCATTAAAAATGGGGCATACTCCCATGCTCTATAAAATTCATTTGCAAACAATATTTTAGCTATCACTTTATTAAAAATAATTAAACCAGAACATACTACTACCATTCCGATATTATATATATTATATATATTTATATAAAATTCACTATTTTTTTCATCAAATTCTTTTACTGCTGATAACGTCCATGCTTGATTAAATATAGTCTGAAACATAGTCAATATCGATGGTATCTTATATGCAACAGAATAAATTCCATTAGCCGCTACTCCACAAAACCATATTACAATATATCTATCCGATACATTATTAATCCACCATGCAATATTATTTAATATCAATGGTTTACTATAATCTGTCATTTCTTTTGCCAATTTTTTATTTGGCTTATCATATCTAAAATATCTCCAACATTTTGTTTTTATAATTAAAAATATTGATGTAACAGCTACAGAGATATTAGTTGCCATAAAATATCCAACTAATCCCATCCGAAATACTAAAAGGAATAAAATATTAAGAAATATTGTCATTACTGAATTGATTATTCCTGCAATAGCCATATCTCCTAGCAATTCTCTACCACGTGTAAATTGATACATTACATCTAAAAACATACTAAGCACAAAGTAGCTATAAAAGCACCAGGTATATTTTGTAAACGTAGGGATTATTTCGAACGTTAAATTTACCACTACTAATCCCAGACAAATTATTGCCGCACGAATGCAATATCTAACTGCAATTGTAAATGTTTGTTGCTGATTATTTTTTTCGTCCAATAAAAAACGTATGACTGCTTCTGCAATATCTACAGATAAAATAGGTATTAATAAAAATGCTGTTGTCGTATATAAATCATACGTTCCATACTCACTAGTCGATAATACATTTGTATATAACGGAACAAGTAAAAATGCCAATATTTTACTTGTGAAATTATTAATTGTAACCAAACCAATATTTTTTAATAAATACTTATACTTTCCCATTATACTTCACCTATCATTCACCATTTTTAACATTTTCCAATATGTTATATCTTAAAAGTAATATAAAGTATGGATACGATAATAAAGCACAGAAATATGTATAAAACATGTTAAAAAATGCATTGAATGCCCATAATATAATTAAAACAATAATTATAAAACGAGATTTTACTTTTCCTTTCAAAGTCTTTTGTATCAACATTTTCATAAGTCCTATATATATAAAGATTCCCAATATACCATAATCACTTAATATTTGTATATAATCATTATGGGCCCACAAAGCCACATGAAAAACTGGTTTATTTAAATAGAACAAATAATTTATACCATTTCCAATTAATAGATTATACCATTTGTTATGTAATATTGCATATATATCATACGCCCAAAAACTAGATCTTCCACTTGTAAAAGCATCTAAAAAACTTAAATTAGATCCACTTACTCTTCCTGCTGTACTAATAAATTTATTCTTTATTGGTGACATTAATATAATTCCAATAGCTAATATTAAAAATAATATCGCTAAATATTTAAATTTTCGTTTATCTTTTACTATAGTATACAAAAATATCATCCATGCTGCCATTAACACCACTAAATATGTTCTCGTTGTTCCCATTAAAATACACATACTTGGAATTATCATTAGATAAATATAACGTTTTTTTCTCCAAAAAACATATTGAAAGGCCAGTAATATAAATATATAAATTGCAATAGGTGATAAAAGAAATGTAGTCCCTGCAAAAGATACAAATCCTCTATCTTCGCCCTCATAAGTATAACAACTTGGTATCAAAAAAGATATTCCAACAAAAAAATTCCATATATATAATATATAGTTAATATATCTTTTATGTCCTTTTAAAAAAGATAACACATAATCACTATTTCTAACAAAAAATAGTACATAAAATATATAAAACGGAAAATAAATCAACATATTTAAATTATAGAAATTCATGTTATATTTAACACAATTTACGATTACTGTAATTATCGCATATGACATCATTACTATTTCATATTTTCTTACTCCACATCTATAATAATAAAAAAATAATAATGTAAAGACCACTACTGTCAACAAAATATTCAATGGACCAATATATACTTTTAATATTGAAGATATTGGAAACTGAATTATTACATACATTAATAAATCTCTTATGGTTAATCCTTTTCTTTTTGATCTTACATCAATCATATCTTCTCCTGCCTCTTATACAATTCATCCAGACATTTTAATACTGTATTTTCCTCATCTAATATTCCTTTATAAGTTAACTTATGAATAGATGTTAACTTTGTTATTTCTCTATATCTTTCAAAGTCATATTCGTTATTTAATTCTTGCATTAATAAATGTGAATCTATTTGATTAATTACTGGAACTTTTTCCCATTCCCCTTGATTCTTATCTGTCACCATTCTAAAAAACATATGCATTAAAAAGTAGTTTTTTATATAATTATACTTTCGCCAATATTTATATAAAAGCCTTCTAGTCTCTACCAATAATAAATTATTTGTTCTTTTACTGTAAATAAACCAACTACCCATATTTATCATTTCCATATCCATCCAACCATTTCTGTATACAAAAAAATCGTTTTTTTCAACATAACTAGGTACCTTTCCTGTTAAATATGTTGTTGCATCCAGCCAAAAACCTCCATATTTTATTAATAATTCCAACCTTAATAAATCTGAAAAATGAGTATTACTTATAATTCCCTTGTTCCACTTCTCAATTACATATTCAGGGAATTGTACATAATCTTTATAATTGTCTTTTGTTATTACAATAATTTCTTTATCTTTTAACCAATACCTAACTGAACTATAACAATCTTTCACTAACTGAGGTGCATTATCAATTCCTTGTAACCAACAAAGCCAAACATAATCTTTACCTCGTTCACTCTCAACTTTTATTTTACTATAATCTCGTACTTCTCTTCCAAATTTTCGTTTTAACCAATTATATTCCTTATACATTGTTAACTGCCCAGCAAGATACTTATCTGCAAAATTTGTTACAACCAATCCATATCCAAATATATCTGTCAATAATGTTTTCGATTTTATACTTTTTAAAATTAAATTCTTGATTCTCATTTTTCCCTCGTCTAAATCTAATTTGCAAAATTATTTATAAATTACAACTATTATTTTAATTCTTGAATTTTATTCATCATCTCTTCAACTGTACATGGCTCCCGCAATCCCATATCTAAATATGGTTTAGAAAATTCTTTTGCTTTTCTCTTAGCATCATCATATGTTCCAATCTGTTTTGCTGGAACACCTCCCATAACACTTCTTGCTGGAACATCTTTAGTCACTACAGCACCTGCAGCAATAATACAATTATCTCCAATTGTAACTCCATAATTAATTATTGCATCTGCACCTATATAAACATTATTTCCGATTTCAACCTTGCCATATCTGCATAAATAAGTATCTGTATTTTCTTCGTGATTAAAAACCGTATTTACAGCACTATGAGTAACTAAACGTACTCCTGCAGAGATAGCAACATTATTATGTAAATATACTAAAAATGGTTCCGCTGGTAATATATTAGATTGAAAATAACAATTCTCTCCAACCTGCGCAAACATATTATGTTTTTTTATGTAATCCATCTTTTTCCATCCATCACGTATTGTTAACATACGTATCTGTCTCCAATACCTTCTGAATTTATCAAATATCACATACAATCTCATTATTTATTACCCCTAATCTTCTTTATACTTTAACATACCTTTGATATTAAATATAATTCTTTCTAATGTTATCTTCTTTCGGTTGAACCATAATACTTTTGCATAAAATTTAACTTTATTTCTTTTGCTTCTCTTCATTATTAATTCAGGCGTAATTTCATAGAATTTATCAGTTGTTGTATCAGCATAAATCAAATACTGTTTCTGCTCTTTGTACTCAGAAATTCTAAACGTCGTTGGTCGACACCAATAATGCAAATACATATATTCTTCTTGATGTATTTTACCATTTGCAAGATAATGTCTAAGTAATTGCCCATTTTTCCATGTGAAAACTTGATGCTCATTTTTATATGCATCCTCTTTTGCTTCCCAATCTAAATAAAATCCGTAATCATATTTCAATAGATTAGCAAAATCGATTTTTTCATATACCGAAATTTCAAGTTTTTTATAAATATTGTCCATTCCTGGCTCATCAAACGCATAACCTTTATCTGTGGTATACACATCTTTATAATAGTCTATACCTTCTATATGTGTTCGATATCTAGCATTAATTTCTGGCGTGTTTTTGTATAGCATTGAATGTCCATTAAAACCAACTTTTTCATATTTTTCTAAAATTTCATCTGTGTAAAATTTTCTTATATTTCCCCAAACCAAATCAATATCGCAATTTCCCCAAAAATCATATCCTGCTAATTCATCTTTAAATACTTCTCCATATGATGGTTTATAATCACAAAGTTTATACGGACGTTCCAATGATATTGGAAAATCAAAAATTCTCTGAATTCTTTCTTTCATTTTTTCAAATGAAAAATATGTCACTTTTACATTTTCAGGATAATCATATGGTGTTTGATCATCTGTAAATATCAACCAATCTATCGTAGGATTACATTTGCAACTTAATAACCAAAATTCGAATCCTTTAGGAAACTTTCCAAAAAAAGGAACTACATAAGCTATTTTATACATAACTTCTCTCTCTTTCATAATTTCTTTTGCATCATTTTTTCCAATAGATATTTTACAACACAAGAAAAAATAATCGCACATGCTAATGTCATAATTACAGTAACTATATATGATAAAATTTTATTTCCAAATAAATGATTCATATGTACTTTTTCTATCATTCGATAAAAGACCATATGGCACAAATAAATCTCTAAACTAATATTTCCAATAAACTTAGTAAATTTATTGGAAAGAATTTTTCCTGTATTATTTGGGGATGCAATAGAATAAATTAGTAGTAATCCAAATAATACTAACATAATAAATGGTTCTGACTTTCCTTGGTAAAAATATATTCCTGCAATTATTACTGTTAACAATGCTATTAATATTTTTTTCTTTTGGCAAAATTCATATATGCTATTTTTATATAAGAATAGGATTCCACCTAACATAAAAAACATTGCTGAATATATAATATTTCCTCTTACATCAAATCCACTTATTACATGATTATTATCAAAAAAATAAATTCTACATATTACATTAAAAATCATGGAAATAATAAATGTCCCCCATGCTCTATTTCTATTACTAATCAGGTAACAAAAAAATGGAAAAATCATATAAAACACAAATATTAATCCTAAAAACCAGCCAATGCCCCATAATGTATCTTATTTTGTGTTTTCATCTGCTCTCCTTTATTAACTCTCTTTCATTTTTCTAAAGCAATTCATAAAATCATCAACCTTTGACAAGGTCGACAATTTTTCACGATATTTTAGGCAATTATTAACATATACTTCGTTATCATTTACTATTTTCATTAGATCCTGTTGATCCCATTCTGTAGCAATACCTAATTTATATTTTTTTATATATGATGCATTTAATGGTATCTCTGTTGTCACTACTGGCGTGCCAACAGCAATTGATTCTACTATAGAAATCATACTATTATCCTTAACAGTATTAACTAAAAGTGCCTTAGCATGAGCTAAATATGGTAATAATTCTTCATGATTTAGTTTTCCCTTGAAAATAACCTTTTCTTCTAATTCTAATACTCTACTCTGCTGCTCTAACGAAGATTTTAATTCTCCATCTCCAATTATAATTAATTCGCTTAAGTTGCCACTGATTTTTAAATATTCTCCAAATTTTAATAAAATCCCATCAATTCTCTTTCTTTCAATTAATTGAGAACAAACCACAAAATAATCCTTTTTATCCGTTGAATATATAAATTTATCCAGATTTACTCCATGTTCAATAATTTTTGAATCAGTATTCCTACAATATTTTTTTATAAAACTCTTTGCCTCTTCTGATCTTGCTACCACTTTTACATTTCTCATCAAAAATCGCGCTACAATATTGTACCATATCTTTGATGGTAATTTTTTCATCATCACATTATGTTTTGCTAACTCATGCCAAACTATAACTTTGCTCTTGTTAGTCAAAACAGCATTTAATGTATTAATTGAAAAAACTTCACTACAAATAATAAGATCTATATTACTCTCATTTTTCTTTATGTATTTTGATAAATTATACATATAAGGAAAACAATGTGGCATAAAAATTGATTTAAACTTACATTTTCCCCATATAACTTTAAATGGATATTTTTCTTTATTTACTGGTTTAAATGGTTCAGCAGCATACAATATCACATTATGACCTTTTTTTTCAAAAGCCAAACATAAATCATAAATCATCGTATCCTTAATAGAATTAGCTCTTATAATATTTTTTGTTTCAGAAGTATATACAATCGGATTTACAATCAATATATTCATCTTCTACTTCTCCATCTGTGCCGCAATATCCGCATCCACAATTTCTTCTCCACTCTTACCAACTAACTGCTCTTTAGAAGCCGCAGACAATCCATCATTGATCGTCGCACACATATCGCAAGTAGAACACTTATCAAGTTCTTCCTTAGTAACAATACCCTTCTTATAATCGCGAACGATCTTATTCTCATACATGCTATATTTTTTCTTTTTAAAGAAACGTAAGAATTTATGTTTTACAACCCAAAGAGCAGGAACCCAAATATACTTATGCATCGCAGGTGATACAGAACCGATCATCCAGCAGTCACGATCACAGCAACGAACTTTCTTACGAACTTCCTCTGCTTCTTTGCTGTTCCATAATTCATTCCAGCTCTGTTCATTTAAGTTACCCATAACTTCTTTATCTTTTGTTCCATTACATGGCATAACATCACCATATGGATCGATAAAGAATGTATCAAAACTCATATCACATGGAAGTAATCTCTTCTGTCCATAGATATAGTTGATCAGTCCATGGTTAAAGTAAGCACGGAACCATTTCTTTGGTGAATTGCTGTTTAACAGTTCATTTACCAAGTTTTCAAACTGTTTCGCAACCATTGGACGGTTTTTGATAATATTTTTTGCTTCTACAAAGTAAAAACTGTTATGTAAAGAAGCTGTTGCAAATTCCATTCCCATCTTATCGGAAATCTTATAAAGTGGTACTAAGTCTTTACAGTTTGCATCCTGTACTGTCATACCAAATCCAACGTCTTTCATACCCATCTGTCTTAATTTCTTTAATGTTGTATATCCACGCTGGAATCCATTTTCTAATCCACGGATCTTGTTATTTGTTTCTTCTAATCCTTCGATAGAAATACGAATTCCGACATTAGGAAATTCTTTGCAAAGATCTACGATACGGTCTGTAAAGAAACCATTTGTTGAGATAACGATACGATCGGATTTTTTCTGTAATTCACGTACAATATCTTTTAAGTCTGTACGAATAAATGGTTCTCCACCAGTAATGTTTGTAAAGTACATTGGTGGTAACTTCTTAATTGTTTCTAAGCTGATTTCTTCATCTGGTGTAGATGGTTTCTTGTAACGATTACACATATTACATCTTGCGTTACAACGATATGTAACAATAACTGTACCATTTAACTTCTTAACTTTCTTATCTTTACTCATATTTTTTTCACTCAACTTCCCTTTTTGTTTATTTGCTGCTCGATTGCCTCGAACTCTTCCTGTATAAATCTTCATCAACTTCTCATAGTATTCATCAATTGTATCAAAACTGATATCTTTACAATTTTCTGTATAAGAAGCTGTTAGTTCCTTATCTTCCCACAGATGTTTAATCTTTTCTTTCAAATCAACTGCATCTGCACTTTCAAATAATTCTCCTGTTTTTCCTTCCTGAATCAGCTCTGGAATTCCACCAATGTTCGCTCCTAATACTGGAGTTCCATACATCTGTGATTCCATCACTGAGAATGGGCAGTTTTCATACCATTCAGACGGATAAATAGAAAATCTTGCTTCTCTGATCAGTTTTTCTAAGTCTTCTCCTGTCTGAAATCCGACATTCTTAATGTTTGGAATTCCTTCAATTTGATCTTCTAACGGACCAGTTCCAGCAAAGATAAATGGAACATCTGGTAATGACTTACATACATCAATTAATGTCCCTATTCCCTTTTCTTCAGAAAAACGTCCAAAATACAGAACATAGTCTTTTTTCTCTGTATTCTTCCATTCTACTTTATCAATAAAGTTATGTAATGCGATTGTTTTCTTTGCAAACAATGGATTACTATCTAATTTTTCTTTCATAAAGTGACTGCAACAGATCATTGCATCAATATATTTATAAGTTCCTTTTAATTTCCAGAACTCCGCTTCCATGGTTCCAACTGCACTCTTTGCAGTGCTTCCATGGATGCATTTTCCTTTTGTACAATTTAAGAAATGCCCACCTAAACATTTTTCACAGTTTTCATGTGTGTTAGGATTGTTACACATATGGTTTGGACAGACAAGCTGATAGTCATGTGCTGTAAATACGATTCTGCAGTTCTTTCCTGTCTCTTTTCTCCATTTCTGGATTTCTACAATAATACTTGGTGTCAACTGATAGTTGAAGTTATTAATATGACACACATCTGGCTGAAAATCATCCAGCACCTGTCTAATCTTTGTTCTTGCTTCTTTGGAATAGATTGTTTTTAATGGATATGTTAACTTTGCAAGTTTACTTCCACCATGAAAGTCCATATCAGATGTATACGCATCTACATTGTTTCCTACACATCTTCCTTCATGTTCCATTCCAAAAAACTCTACTTTATGTCCCTGTTTTTCTAAATATTCTCCTAATTTGAAGATATATGTTTCTGATCCACCATTAGGATATAAAAACTTATTTATCATTAAGATTTTCATTGATCTTTTTTCCCTTCTGATATACTCTCAATGTTCTCTCCACAACATCTTCCCAATTATACTTCCCACAAATATATTCCGAAGCTTCACTCTTATATTTCCGAACGATTTGTTCATCATCACAAACCATCTGCAGCTTTTCTTTCAGATCCTCAACATTAGCCTTCTTAAACAATATCGCCTTATCCTCAACCACATCAGCAATCTCAGCAATATCAGACCCGATCACACAGTTCCCATAACTCATAGCCTCAAGCAGACTAAGTGGCATACCCTCCAACTTAGAAGGCAGCACATAAACATAAGCATTACTATAAATCTCTTCCAGTAACTTTCCAGAAACAAATCCAGTAAAGATAATATTCGGATCATCTCCAGCCATCTCTTTCAGCATCTTCACATACCCATCCGTATCACTCGTAGCCCCAGCGATCACTAGTTTCTTATCTGTTTTAAGTTCCTTATACGCCTCAATCAAGAAATGAATTCCCTTTTCTTCTGTCAGTCGTGATAATGCACAAATATACTCATCCTTATGAAGTCCAAATTTCTGAGTGATCAAATCCGCTTTCTGATTCTCATGCGTCATAACCCCATTCGGAATCAAAACAGTATCTCTATCATAAAACTTCTTAAAATACTTCTGTACTTTTTCACTTAATACAATCACTTCATCTGCATACTTTGCTGCAATATATTCCCCAAACTTAATATATCTGGAACCAAATCCGTGTTTCCATTTATCTCTCGCCCAGTCAATTCCATGAATCGTTACGATACAGCGCTTTCCAAACAGTTTCGGAATCCATAGAAATGCACTTGGTCCTTCTGCATGAAAATGTACAATATCATATTTTCCAAATGCTGCACAAATTGCAGCAGAAAAAGAGGATGTCATCGCTGCTAATCCTCTTTTATTGATCGTTATTACTTTCTTTAACTGAACTCCCCTATACTTTTTCCTTTTTACAGTTTTTACATATTCATTTTCCACTTTATCGCCAGATCGGTTAAAGCATGTTACTTGGTGGCCTTTTTTTATCATTAATGGACACATAATCGTCAATACACGTTCAATTCCACCTCTTCTAGATGGAACAACCTTATGACCGATCATCGCAATTCTTAAATTCTTGTTACCTCTTTTTTTCAATTTGATAGTCCCCTTCATTCAATCAACAATCAACTAATCCACAACTCCACACTCTCAAATCTACCTACTGTGCCCCATCATCCCCACAAACAACAAGCCACACTGTCTTAATCAATATCCCAATATCCCTCCAAATAGACCAATGATCGATATAATCAACATCCATCTGAACAATCTCCTCAAAGTCTGTGATCGTGCTTCTTCCGCTAACCTGCCAAACCCCAGTCAGTCCAGGCTTCTGGCAAAGTCTCTTCTTATGGTAAGTACTATACTGTTCAAACTCATCCACTGTAGGCGGTCTTGTCCCTACCAGACTCATATCCCCCTTCAGTACATTCCAAAACTGTGGAAGTTCATCAATACTTGTCTTCCTGATAAACTTTCCAACCTTGGTAATTCTCGGATCGTCTTTCATCTTAAACATCAAGCCGTCCATCTCATTCTGTGCCATAAGCTCTTTCTTGCGCTCTTCCGCATCCTGATACATCGAACGGATCTTATAGATTTTGAAGATTCTTCCATTCTTCCCAACTCTCTTCTGTGAGAAGAACAGCGGCCCCGGTGATTCTAATTTCACCAGCGGTCCAACAATGATCACTGCGATCGCTGTGATCAACATTCCAACCAATCCCCCGGCAATATCCATTGCTCTCTTCATCATCAGCATGACAAATGATACATTATGACCAGAGAAACTTACACTTTCATAAGGACCAACTTTCTCAAGTGATCGTTCCAGATTCTCATTGATCTGAAACTGGGAAATGTTAAGATTCGTCTTAATTCCCATGTCCTCAAGGTTCTGTATTGTCATCGCGATTGGAAATTCGTCATCCATCGGTATATATAAGAATACTTCATCTACAACCGACCGCATCGCATATTCAAAAATACTTCGATATGAATGTGCTATAACCGGAATCTCGTTAATAAGCCATCCTGTCATATCTTTGTCCACAACTGCAACACTTGTGATCCACAGATCCCAGTTCTTCTCTTCCATGATATTCCCGATCACTTCTTCTGCATGATCACTCGTTGTGATGATCATCATCTTTCTTGCATAAGAATGATCCTTTCTTCTTGATAGCCAATACTTCCGATAAACTCGATGTGTGATCTGCATCCATACAAAACTGAATCCAGAAGTAAAGATATAGATAAATCTGGAGTAATCTTTTGCATCTTGGATCAGGAATGCAACCATCGCCATTCCTGCTGCCATCAGAATGACCGTCTGCAAATTCATTCTCATTTCTTCTATAAATTTGCGCTTAAAAAAACCACGATTCGGACGAAACAGAAAGTAGATCATCATAAGTACTACGATCGCAATGAGCCAACGATAATACGTATCGTTCCCCATCACGGTATACCCTGTTTCAATATTTCCAAACCGCAGCCATACTGCTGCAAAATAACCAACAGTAACTCCCACCAAATCTAATAAAAAGATCAGGAAGTTCTGCATCTGTAATCTTGTTGCTTCCATATTCTATTCCATCCCCATTTATTTTTACACTTTGTGTTAATTATCCATACTTTTCAAAGTATAGCATATATTTTCTAAATTTCAATACGAATCTTTGTTCTTTTTGTCGAACTTTAATTTTTTTCTTATTTTGATGTAAGTGTCAAAAGTATAAATTGCGTTTGTGCTTGCACAAATAAGCAATTTATACTTATTGACACGCCGAACACCTCGAACTTCCATAAAATGGTGTGAACACGCCATTTTATGGAAGTTCGAGGTGTTCGAGGATTGTGGAATTGCGTAGCAATGGAACAATCCGGGTACATCAGAGAGTGGCAAAATTTACTTTTGACACTCTCATCTTATTTTGCACATTGTTTCTTTGAACTTTTGGCTTTTATTTTGAACTTTTCATTGAACTTTTCTTGTTTTTGTGCTATATTAAACAAAATCATTTGAACTTTGAATTTTATTTTGAACTTTTATCGGAGGGTGTTATGAATCAGACATTTACCTTTGCAGATCGTTTGAAGTCTGCAATGGAACAAAAACATATGAAACAGGTTGATCTTATTCATGCAGCAGAGACTGCCGGAGTCAAGGTCGGGAAAAGTCATATCAGCCAGTATGTCAGTGGCAAGACGGTTCCTCGTGCGGAGATTCTTCATTTCTTATCTAAAACTCTTGATGTCGATGCTGACTGGCTTTCTGGAAATGGAGGGAATACTGTGAATCTAGAAACTTCTCCAAGAAGAACATTTAACAAATCTACCAAATTAGATAATGTACTTTACGATGTACGTGGTCCTGTCGTAGATGAAGCGAACCGCATGGAACGTAATGGAACTCATATCCTGAAATTAAATATCGGGAATCCTGCCCCATTTGGTTTCAGAACCCCAGATGAAGTCATCTATGATATGAGACATCAGTTAGCTGACTGCCAGGGATATTCTGCTTCTCAGGGATTATTTGCTGCAAGAAAAGCAATCATGCAGTATGCACAGCTTAAGAAGATCCCAAATGTTGATATCGACGACATTTATACTGGAAATGGTGTCAGTGAGCTAATCAATCTGTCAATGTCTGCTTTATTAGATGATGGGGATGAGATCTTGATCCCTTCTCCGGATTATCCTTTATGGACGGCTTGTGCAACGCTTGCTGGTGGGAAAGCAGTTCATTATATCTGTGATGAACAATCTGAATGGTATCCTGATATGGAAGATATTAAGCGAAAGGTAAATTCCCGTACAAAAGCGATTGTTCTGATCAACCCTAACAATCCAACGGGAGCTCTTTATCCAAGAGAAGTCTTACAGCAGATCGTTGATATCGCGAGAGAACATCAGTTGATGATCTTCTCTGATGAGATTTATGACCGTCTGGTGATGGATGGAGAAGAGCATGTATCTATTGCTTCTCTGGCTCCAGATCTGTTCTGTGTGACATTCTCTGGTCTATCCAAGTCTCATATGATCGCTGGTTTCCGTATCGGATGGATGATCTTAAGTGGTAATAAGGCGATCGCGAGGGATTATATTGAAGGTTTAAATATGTTATCAAATATGCGACTTTGTTCCAATGTTCCTGCACAGGCAGTTGTCCAGACAGCACTTGGCGGCCATCAGAGTGTCAATGATTACATCATTCCTGGTGGACGTATTTATGAACAGAGAGAATTTATTTATAACGCATTGTGTGATATCCCTGGTATCAGTGCAGTGAAACCAAAAGCTGCTTTTTATATCTTCCCAAAGATTGATACGAAGAAGTTTAACATTACAAATGATGAGCAGTTTGCTCTGGATCTGCTTCGTGAGAAGAAGATTCTAATCGTGCATGGAAGCGGATTTAACTGGAAGGATCCGGATCATTTCAGAGTGGTTTATCTGCCTCGTGTGGAAGTGCTTGAGGATGCTTCTGTGAAGCTGAGGGATTTCTTGGAGTATTATAGACAGTAATTATCAAAAATAGAACAGAACAGTATATTACTATCCTGTTCTGTTCTATTTTTCACGATCTCATATCTTCTATTAAAATTCCTATGTTGCTTCCGATAGAATCTTTTAATCTTTGAATATCTTCACAAAATTCCTTTTCATTTTTAATGGCAATATCAATATTTTTCACAAATTCTTCTGCATGGTAACTGCTTTTCTTATATCCTGAATAAATTTTTCGTAACTCATCTTCTGCGTATCTTCTTTTGCTTGTTACTTTAGAATTATTCAACAATTTATCCTTATCTAATTCCAATACCTTATCTGAATGCATTAACAACCAAAATTCAAAACACGGATTAGTTACACAGAATCTAAATCCATTCTCTAAACACCTATCCAGAACATACTTATATTGATCGTTTCCAGGTTTCGATATAAAACTCTCCTTATCTCTATCTACGATTAGACATATTTCATCAAAACCTTTCTCGTATGACCAACCACCATGTTCAATAATATCTGATAATTTTGAAACAAGATTTTCTATTAGATAATTTTCTTCTATTTTTTCTAATATCTTATTACCTATTATTTCTACATTTTTCACTTTATCTTCTAATGTTTTTTCGAATTCATTTTCGCATACTTGTTTCATCATTTCCCATATTGTATTTCTCACTCGTCTATCATTTGCAATACTGTCGGTTTCACGCAGATAATCCATAATCCAATTCAAAAATGTTTCTATTGATATTTTACCAGAATCATCTTCTTCTAAATCTTTAATAATTCGGTCTAATATTTTCTTTGGATTACTCCACCCCTCCTCACTAAAGCTACGAATAATTGGCACTAATTCAATCAAAGAATTAAGTCCTATTTCTGCTTTCATAGAATTAACCATATCAAAATATATAACTTCTGTGTCTGATCCTTCAAAAACCAAAAAATATTTCTTTTTTACTTCATCAGATTTTAATACCTTTGTACGTTCAGCAAATGTTCTTTTTTCTCGCATTCATTAATCCTCTCCTTTTACAGGAAATACTGTACTAAATATTGGAACTCCACCATATCTTCCATCTAAATATGCTTTATCTATCTTCTGATCAAATCGTGTGTTATATTCTTCTAACGAATAAATATCACTTTCTCCTGTTGTTCTTTTATTAATAAACCAAATTTCATCTCTTCTAAGAAGATCAAAATCCAACAATCTGGATTCATGCGTTGTAACGATCAGTTGAATATTCTTTTGAGCTGCTATTTGCAAATATGTCTCTACAAATTTATATGTTAAACTTGGATGCAAACATCTGTCCAATTCGTCTATTACATAGGTTTTATTTTCTCCTGCAATTAATATTTCCAATAAATCCAACATCCTTATCGTACCATCTGACTCCTCAGACATGCTAAACAAGACATTTTCTTTTCCATGTGTAAAGTTAAGTGTTTGACATTTAACTTCGCCATTTCTGTCAATATTTAGTACAAAAAAATCCTTTTCTGACCGCATGATAAAGCCAACTTCTTTTAAATTTTTGTTATTATTCATAGCTGACATTTTATTTTCAATATCATGTAAAATTTTATTACTTACTTGTCTAGGCATATCTGCCAGTACCTTTTCTGGTGCCACATCTACCATTTGAGCTCCAGTAATTCCTGTTCCAAACGCTTTAATAATCTGACAAACTTCATCCATCTTTTCCTTATTCTCCATATATGAATAATTTGAAATCGGACGATTTGGAAAATTGATGTCTAAATCTTTAGCTATCCAGATATATACCTCCCTAAGTATTTTAGCATTACTATATTGTTTATATAGATTTTTCTTATTTTCATTCATTGCAGATAATAACAATATACTTCCATCATCTTCTATATCTTCCGCATATACATTTAATTTATCAATTAATCCTTTTTCTTTTAATATAGTTCCAAATTCATATTTGCCATTTACAATATCTCTAGTAAAAATAATTTTCTCATTATTATCACTTGTAAGTTCAACCAGCCATTCTGAAACAAATCTACTTTGACTTAAAATTACTTCAAATCCATAAGCATAATATTTTTTCCCTATCATGATTTCCAATTCGAAATAACTTTCTTTCTCTTTATTTTCCTTGTCTATTTTACAATACATTTCTGTATGTCCTTTAGGCAATTTTTTTAAAATAGTATATTTCATAAAATTTAGTGCTTTTACCAAATTAGATTTACCTGCAGCATTTGCTCCATAGACAGCTGCAAATTTTAATAGTTTAATCTTATTATTATCATATACATGTTCTTTCTTATTTCTAACTTTTCCCGCAAGCATAGAGAATTCTTCCGATTGCCCTGATTCATTTTTCGAAAACGATAAGAAATTTTTTACATTAAATCTGATCAGCATTCTAACACCTCCATCTTTATTACCAGTTTAAGTGATTTCTTCACTTTCGTCAACTTTTTAACAGTATATTTTTATATTTTTTATGTTATTTTATGTGTTTTTTTCGTTTTTATACTTTCATATAAAAATATACAAACACCGGCATAGTAACCACCGCCAGCAATGTTGTCATTACATTGATCGCGCTTGCGTATTTCGAATCGTTTCCATACACCTGACACATCTGTGTGATCGTTGAGGCGCATGGTGTGATCGCTGCCATGTATGTGATCAGGATGATGTTTTCTGCCTGTGGGTGCCAGTTTTTCATTCCTAATAGAATAATAACTGCAAGTGCTATGATCGGTTCGATTACTAATCGGATGAATGTGACCAGGTAGATTCTTTTGTTTGTAAATACTTTCTTTAGATCGACTCCTGCGATCAGCATTCCTGTGACGATCATACTTAATGGTCCGATCATGCTTCCAACGGATGACAGGGTATTTCCTATGATTTCTGGAAATCTGATCTTCGTGAAGAATAAAAATACTCCTGCGAATACAGAGATCATGTTTATATTTAACAGGATCTTCTTTAAACTGATCTCTGTTTCCCCACTGATCTTACATTTGCAGTGGGTCCAGATGAAGAATAATTGGACACTCATGAATACGCAGCCGTAGATGACCCATTCTTTTCCTAAGATATAGGTGACTAATGGTACGATCAGATTTCCTGAGTTGGAATAGTAGGCAGATGTGTATTCCACCGTGTTTAAATGAAACATTTTTCCCATGATCCATGTGACAAACAGTAATAAAAACTGCAGGATCACAGATGCGATACATGCAACTGCCAGTCCTTTCATAATGCTTGGAGTATAGTCTACCTGAAATGCGGTGATGATCACAGATGGTACGATCAGATAGAGTATGATCTTTGAGATCACTTTGCTGTCTTCTTCTTTTAAAAATTTGATCTTTACCATAATGTAACCCATGAGGATCATCAGGAATAGTTGTACGATCTGTTTTAACAGCAGAATGCTGATTTGCATGGTGTTTTCCTTCTTTCTTTTGTATGTTTTCTTGATATCTCATCCTAGTATATCATTCTGCTTTTTTTATACAAGAAATGTTTCGAATTTGATACATCTTTCTTCGTTGTTTTTCCTGGAATCATCTTGATAATCTTCCCAAAAAGTATTAGAATCTGTATAGTTTTTTGAAAGAGGGTATTGTATATGAAGAATTCTTCGAAACAGTCCGTGAAGATGGATATGCTTCATGGCAGTTTATTCGATAAGATGTTAATGTTTGCTATGCCGCTTGCTGCCTGTAGTATCTTACAGCAGCTTTTTAATTCGGTTGGTACTGCCGTTGTCGGACGGTTTGCGAGCAGTGAGGCTTTGGCGGCAGTTGGTAGTAATAGTTCTGTAATCGCTTTGATGGTTACATTGTTTTCTGGAATTTCTCTTGGTTCTAATGTTGTGATCGCCAATTATATCGGACAGAATGATACGAAGCAGATTCCTCGTGTGGTACATACCGCTGTGTCTCTTGCACTGCTTAGTGGTGTGTTTTTGCTGATTCTTGGACAGTTTGTGGCTCATCCGATCCTTTTGCTGATGGGTGCACCGAAGGATATCATTCATCTTGCAACGTTATATCTGCGGATTTATTTTCTTGGAATGCCATTTTTTATGTTATATGACTTCGGTGCTTCCATTCTTCGCAGTATCGGAGATACACGTCGTCCGATGTATGCTTTGATCGTGTCTGGTGTTGTGAATGTGATCTTGAATCTTCTATTTGTCGTTGTATTTCATATGGGTGTTGCGGGTGCCGGACTTGCGACGGTTGGTGCGAATGCAACAAGTGCTGTTCAGATCCTTTATTTTCTGACACATGAAGAGCTTCCTATCCGGTTGTCTTTTAAGTCTTTGACGATCGATCGGAATGCCGTTTCTAAGATCCTGAATATTGGGGTTCCTGCGGGACTTCAGGGAATGGTGTTCTCTCTTGCCAATGTCTGTATCCAGTCTGGGATCAACAGTTTTGGAGCTGGTGGGATTGCGGGTTCTGCGGTGGAATTAAATTATGAATATTTTGCTTATTATCTGGTCAATGCCTTTGCTCAGACGGTGGTTACATTTACCGGACAGAATTATGGTGCGAAGGATGAGGGGCGTTGTAAGAAGATTTTTCGTCTTGGAATGTTGTGCAGTGTGATCTCTTGCGGAATCCTTAGTACGATCTTTGTTGTATTCCGTACGTTCTTTATTGGATTATTTACAAGTGATCCATCTGTCTATCATTATGCTCAGCTTCGTTTTTTGATCGTTCTGACATTCGAGTGTCTGACAAGTTCTTATGAGATCAGTGGTGGCTGTCTGCGTGGATTTGGACGTTCCATGACTCCTGCGATCCTGACAGTGTTTGGATCTTGTGTATTACGTTTGATCTGGCTTGCAACGGTCTGTAACTGGTTCCATGATTATAAACTTTTGATGGCGATCTATCCGATTTCTTGGGTATTGACTGGAACGATGGTTCTGGTGGCTTATTTTAGGACACGTAAGAAGCTGTTTTTATAATTTGATGATGTAATTAAAATGTCTGTTATACCTATTTGTTTCATAATAGATCTAACAGACATTTTTCTTTGCTATTTTTAATATTTAACACACAAAAAACCGAACAATTTACGTAAATTGAAATCATATTTACGTAAATTGTTCGGCTTTATTTCACTTATTTACTTCCTATTCATCTTCCTGCAATGCATATGCTCTTTCTTCGATCGGTTTCTTCTTTGTTTCTTCATAGTTCTTTAACTCTTTGATCGCCTGTCCTGACATTGCATACAGGATGAAGATATTAAAGATCGTCATTAACCCAATTCCGACATCTCCTAAATCCCATACGAATGTATAGGTCTGGATTCCTCCGATAAATAACATCACAAGTGCTAATACTTTATAGGCTGTCTGCCATCCCCATTTGTCACCGAACAGGTAAGCGACGTTGGATCTTGCATAGAATAAGATTCCAAGGAATGTCGAGAAACTGAACATCCAGAGGATCACTGCAATAAATACAACTCCGAATCCTCCTAAATGGTAGTTCATTGCTGTCTGTAACAGGTTCATACCAGTTAATCCATCGGTCAGATTCTGTGGTGCTAATAACATTAACATTGCCGTACAGCTGCAGATCACGATCGTGTCGATGAAGACTCCTAATGCCTGTACCAGTCCCATCTGTGCTGGGCGTTCACAGTCTGCTGCTGCGGCTGCACATGGTGCGGATCCTGATCCTGCTTCGTTGGAGAATAATCCTCGTTTCACTCCGTTCATAAGAACTGCTCCAAATCCTCCGGCTGCGACCTGACGGATTCCAAAGGCTTCTTTGAAGATTCTTGCAAAAACCCCTGGAATGCTTGGCAGATTCGTGAGGATCACAAAAATTGTAATCCCGAAGTAAATGACTGCCATGATCGGTACCACGATATCTAATACTTTGACCGTTGCATTCTTCCTTAGTACGATCACTGCTGCCACAATAACAAGCACGATCGTTGTATAAAGTGTTGGAATATGGAAGGCATTGTGGAATGATTCTGCCACGGAATTACTTACCACCTGACTGATCCCACACCAGCAGATCAATCCTGAAATCGCAAATAAGACAGCGATCAGTGTGTGTGTTTTCTTCTTTCCTTGTCTCTCTTCCATAAAGTGGTGAATATAATAGGCTGGTCCTCCTCGATATCCACCATACAGAGGGTCTTTTTCTTTATGTAACTGTGCAAGAGTTGCTTCGATAAAGGCTGTCGATGATCCAAGCAATGCTGTGATCCACATCCAGAATACGGCCCCTGCTCCACCTGCGGATATTGCTGCGACAACTCCTGTCAGATTCCCCATTCCGACACGTGTTGCTGTTGATACGATCAAGGTCTGTAAAGAAGAAAGACTGCTTTTTTCATCTTTTCCATTCTTATTGTTTGCTGTTAGTGCTTTGACCATATCCGGGAACAGACGGATCGGTAAAAATCTTGTTTTGATCGTAAAAACGATACCTGCTGGAAGCAGCAATATAATGAGCAGCGAAAGTCCCAGGCTTCCACCTCCTGGTAACGGAACATGAATCCATTCTCCCCATAAAAACTGATATATATTTTCTATTAGCTGAACAATCATTGACTTGCCTTTCCTTTCATTGTTTTTTCCAAAAAAGAAGGCATGCAGTTTTATTCTGTTATGCATGCCTTCTTTTTATTATATAAAATTTTCTGATAAATGTCAAAAAATTTACTTCGTATACCTGCTTATCAGTGCAAGGATCAGGAAACATACCACCTCGAGCAGTACGATCGTTCCTCCTGGCTTAAGACCTACATAATAAGACAGTGTTAATCCGATCACTGTTGTGACCAATGCTGTGATCACACCGATGATCATGACTGCTTTGTAGCTTCGTCCTACCTGCATTCCACATGCGATCGGGATCACAAGCATGGATGAGACGATCAGTGTTCCAACCGTTCTTGATGCGATTGATACCGTCAATGCGGTCAATAAAGTAAAAATAAAATTGATCGTCTTGACAGGTACACCGCTGATCCTTGCTGCATTCTCATCAAATCCGATATAGAATAGTTCTTTATATAGAAGCAATACACAGAGCAATACTAACACACTGATCACACATACGATCTTCAGTTCGTCTTTGCTGATGGATATGATACTTCCAAATAAGAAACTGTTAAAGTTCGTTCCGTTTTTTACGAATCCGGATAGGATACCAGCAAGTCCGATCCCTGTTGACATAATGATCGATATCGCCATCTCAGAATATCTTGGGATCTTTCTTCGGATTGCTTCAACTCCCAGGGCTGCAAACAGACAGATCCCCATTGCTCCTAAGATTGGATTGATCCCTAATAACAAGCCCAGAGCAACACCTGCCAGGGATGCATGAGAGAGTGCATCTCCGATCATGGACATTCTTTTTAAGACGATCGTGATTCCGATCAATGGTGCGATCACGGCCAGTAAGATTCCTGTAATAAATGCACGCTGCATAAATCCGTATTGTAACATCTCGATCATTCTTCCACGATCCTCCCTTCATCCATTCTTAAAATACGATCACATCCTTTACATTCCTGCAGTCTTCCGTGTGTGATCATAAAAATGGTCGTATTATATTTTGTATTGATCTCATAGAGCATATCGTACAAGATCTTTGTTGATCTTGCATCTACTCCCGTTGTTGGTTCATCTAAGATCAGAAGTTTCGGATCTCCGATCATTGCTCTTGCGATCATTACTCGCTGCTGCTGTCCACCAGATAATTCACCGATCCGTCTCTTAAGGAATTCTTCCATTCCAAAATCCCTTAGTGTCTCTTTGATCTTATTCTTATGTTTTTTATGTGGCAGATGAAACAAGCCAAGTTCCTGATAAAGTCCTGTGATCATGATCTCTTCTACCGTTGCTGGGAAGCTCTGGTTCTTACTGATCCCATTCTGTGACACGTAACCGATCCGTTTCTTTAATCTTGGATCGTTATTCATCAGGATGATCTCTCCTTCATCTGGTTTCATTTCACCTAAAATCAGACGCATAAGTGTACTTTTTCCGCTTCCATTTTCACCAGTCAGAACGACATATTCGCCTTCATGGATCGTCAGATTGATCTCTTCTAAGACTTCCGTATCACTGTATCCGAATTTTACATGATTTAATTGTATCATCTGTTTTGTGTTTGATTCACTCATTCGCTTAATGCCTCTTTGATCGCAGCGAGATTTTGTTTCATTACGGAAAAATAATCTTCTCCTGCTTTGATTTTTTTGTTACTTAGTCCTTCCAGGGGGTTTAACATCTTTGCATTGGCTCCGGTCTCTTTTGCAATGGTTTTCGCTACTTTCGGACTCACCAGTTCTTCAAAAAAGATTGTTTTTACCTGATGTTCTTTTGCAAAGCGGATCACTTCGCTCATCTGTTTGGGATCTGGTTCATCATCTGCGGATAATCCCTCAATTCCCATCTGTTCTAACCCATATGCGTGACATAGATAGCCAAATGCTTCATGTGCCACAACAAGTTCTTTCTTTGTAAGTTTGGATGTTTCTTCCTTATATAATGTATCTAATTTGTCGCATTCTTTTGCGTATCTCTTATAATTCGCTTCGTAATAATCTTTATTCTCTGCATCCACTTTGATCAATGCTTTCTTGATCTTGTTCATCTCATACTTTGCATTCTGTGGATCTAACCAGACATGGGGATCATTCTCACTGTTATGTTCGTGATCGTGTTCATGTGCATCCTGATCTTTTAGTAACTTGATCCCTTTGGATGCTTCAACGCTTGTAAGTTCTTCCGTATCAAGGCTTTCCAAAACGTCATCTACCCATTGTTCCATGCCGGCTCCATTGTAAATAAAGATGTCTGATTTCTCCATCTCGATCAGATCCTTCGTTGATGGTTCCCAGTCATGAGGTTCTGTTCCTGCTGGTACTAAATTGATCACTTCTACTTTGTCTCCACCGATCTTCTTTGCAAAATCATACATGGTGTAAAAACTTGTTGTAATTCTTATCTTGCCATTCGATTTCTTCTTGCTTGTATTGCCAGTACATCCTGCCATGCCAAAACTCATGGATATGATGCATACCAGGATCATCCAAATCTTTTTTCTCATTCTTCTCTACTCCAATTTCTGCGGTTTCTCTCTGGTATTTATAGCAAATCTTTCTTGGTCGTGTCAAGCGTGGTTCACGAATGATCGCTGAAAATAGACGTGCGAAATGCATTCTGTGACCATAATTCATTCCCATAGATGATCCTGTAACATCCAGTATACATCAGGGCTGCGAGCACTACGTCCACCACACTGTGTTGTTTTAAGAACATCGTCGACATGATAATTAATATCGTTAAGACAACACATGCTGTATCGGTGCTTTTCTTATATTTTCTCTGATTCTTCAAAATCGCACCACAGCATGCCAGAGAGTTAAATACATGGATACTTGGAAGTACATTCGTCGGAGTATCCGTGTGATAGATCATCTGTACTGCTTTGATAAAAATGCTGTCTCCAGTAAGAACTGGTCTTAGATCCTGTCCATTCGGAAATACTAATGAGATGATCAAAAACAGGGTCATGCCTGTTCCAAGTGTTATGATCAGCTGATAATATTCTTTCCATTGATTCTTATTAAAAAACATAAAATAAAAAACTGTAACTGCTACAAATAAGAACCATAATAGATATGGTACGATGAAATATTCACAGAATGGTATCTGATCATCTATCGTTGTATGTATGATATAATGATGCACATCTAGATCTTCAATGTAGGAAAATGTGATCATATAAACTATAAAAAATACTGCGATCATACCAATATGTCCATTCTTTATGATCTCATTTAATTTTGTTCTCAATTGTGACTCCTTTCTTCAAAATCATTGCCTGTTAGAAAGTGTATACATATAGTAGTACCACGATTTTGTAGAAATTTCAAATCTTTTATCGAAATAGTTGTGGTGGGATCTTCTTAACTAGCACTCCACTTAACACTCCGATGATGATCCCTGCGATCGTTCCTGTGATCAGTAATACTGGTGCATAATAATAAATCTTTGTATTCTCCATTAAGAAAACAGCAACACTGAGCTGCCCGATATTATGCGCTACTCCGCCTCCAACGCTGATTCCAATGGGTGAGAATCCTTCAATCTTCTTTAGAAGTCCCATGATGACCAGACTTAAGATCCCTCCTGCCAGACTGTAGGCGATCGTCATTGGATTTCCAAACAAGAATCCTGCCAGTACAACTCGGATCACTGAGATTTCAAGCGTTCTTGTCCATGTTGTAAAGAATAACAAAACCATGATCACTCCATTGGCAAGTCCTAATTTCACTCCGGGAATTCCAACTGGTACCGGGATCAATACTTCTATATAGGATACAACAAGTGCCAATGTTAAAAACATCGCATCTGTCGCTAATCTTTTTGTTGACATATATTTTACTTCTCCTGTTGTTTTCTATCTCATCTGATGTTTATTGTGTTACCCCGTCTAATTCCTGTTCTTTGCCATCTTCTGACCGGATCTCGATCACTACTTTATGCGGCAGACATACGATCGTTTCTCCTGATTTCTCGATTGCTTTATGGTCTGCACAGATCTGATCTTTACAGTCTGCTTTTTTCATTGTAACTTTTCCATCTTTGATCTGCATGACGTTCGTGCCATTTTCCTCTGGAATTTGATAGATCTGATCTTTCTTGATGGATGTTTTGTACACTTCTTTTCCTTCAACTGTCACGATCACTTCTTTTCCGTCTTTTTGTGTCATCTTGATCGCTGCAAAACTGATCAGTGAAATTGCCAGTACTGCTGCAATCAAGATTATATCTTTTTTCTTCATCTTTATACCCTGATTCTTCCCAGTACTTCTCCGATTGGGTCTGTAATGCACAGATCTGCCTGTTTATCTCTGCTTGTCGCATCACGATTCAGTACTGCAAGATATTTTCCTTTAAAATAATCGATCATTCCAGCGGCTGGATAGACAACCAGTGATGTTCCTCCAATGATCAGCATATCTGCCTTTGAAATGGCTCTGACTGCCCCATTGATCGTCTGAGAGTCTAAGCCTTCTTCATATAATACAACATCTGGTTTGATGATTCCCCCACATTCATCACAATATGGGACTCCTTTGGCATTCACGACATAATTCACATCGAAGAACTTGCCGCATTTCTGGCAATAGTTTCTGTGAACACTGCCATGCAGTTCAAAGACATTTTTACTTCCTGCTGCCTGATGAAGCCCGTCGATATTTTGCGTAACGATCGCAGACAGTTTTCCCGCCTGTTCCATCTCTGCAAGTTTTAAATGTGCCTTATTCGGTTTTGCATCCAAGAAGATCATCTTATTTTTATAAAAATCATAAAATTCTTCCGTATGCTGTGTATAAAATGTATGGCTTACCATAACCTCGGGTGGATATTTATAAGTCTGGTGATACAAACCATCCGTGCTTCGAAAGTCTGGAATATGACTCTCTGTTGAAACACCTGCGCCACCAAAGAATACGATATGATCACTTTCATCGATCATCTGTTGTAATTTTTCAATCTTTTCGTTATCCATGACTTTTTCCTCCTTGAAATCTAATTGATCAAAAATCATCTGCAAAGTTAGTTGCTTATAACTTATTTTTATATACTTTATCTTTTATTGTACAAGAAAAAAAGGCCTCTTGTAAAGAAGCCTTTTCATTTTTTTAATCATTGCTTTGTTCTTGAATCTTACTGATCTGGTGTAAAGTCTCAAAAACTGCTGCCATATCGTCTTTGATCAGTTTTCTTTGTTGTTCATAAATACTGCGATAGTATTTTGTTCTTATTGGATCAGGTTCATAAATTTTCTTGATCTTTCTCGTTCTTTCAAATACCTGACTTGGATCTTCCAGATCTCCTACCGCATATGCTGCAATCACTGCATCTGTAAGAACTGCTCCTTGTGCATTTTCTAATGTGGCACTCTTACATCCTAACATGTCTGCTTTGATCTGATTCCAGACTTCTGAATTACTTCCACCTTCTGTGATCGTCATAAATTCGAGTGGTACACCTGCTTTTTTATAAATATCTGTCACACTCATATAATCGTAACCGATCGCTTCTAAAACTGCACGCCACTGTACTCCCTGATCTGTGTCCATCGTCATATTCAGGAAACAGGCACTTGCATTGGATGTTTCTCCAAATCCTCCTGTTAAATATGGAAGGAACAGGACTCCTTTGGATCCGCATGGCACATTTTGTGCTTTCTCATTTAATTCATCAAAATATGCTCCATTTCCTGCTTCGTTGCATACATTATCTCGATACCAACGAAGTGCTAATCCACCGGTTCTTATGAATCCCCAATAAAAGTATGTATTTTCTAAAGTTCCGCTGTTAAAGATCAGTTCATTTTCTGGTTTGCTTAATTCTTCATTGATTCCATCGGTTGCGATACAAAACATCGCACATGTTCCTGCTACGTCGGCTGCCTGATCTGGTTTGATCACTCCGCATCCGATCATAGACTGCATCGTATCTCCGGCTCCCGCACAGATTGGGATTCCTGGTTTCAATCCGGTTTCTTTTGCAAATGTCTCTGATAATGTTCCAATGATATCCCATGGTTTTTGAATCTTTGGCATCATTTTCATTGGAATTCCAAGGATCTCTAATTGTTCTTTGGACCATTTTTTCTCTGTTACACGGTATCCTAGTCCCCATCCAGACATTGTTCCCCAGTCGATAAATGCATCTTCTGCAGACAGTCCTGCAAGATTGGCCAGGATATATGGGGCATTGTGCATGAATTTTCTGCCTTTTTCTTTAAAGCCCTCACAATTGTTCATCATCCAACGTGCAAACATCGCTGGAAACATACAGTTTGGCTGAGGATTTCCAGTCTCTTTTGCCCAGATCTCATAATGATGGGATGCTAGTTCCTCAACATCTTCTTTTGTTCTGGAATCCAGATAATTGATGTAAGGTGTGATCGCATGGCAGTCCTTATCAACACCGACAATCCCGCAGATGATCCCATCTCCAAAGATAGAGCGGATGTTGTCTGGATCCAGATTCTTTTCTTTCATCTTTGTAACGCAGTTTCTGATCCCTGTAACCGTTGCATGAAGATACTGGTCTGCGTCCATTTCTACCCATCCCGGATGTGGATAATTTAAGATTGTTGCATTGGTATCCTGCACGATCAGGTTCATATCAATATCATAAACTGCTGTTTTTACACTTTGTGTTCCTGCGTCAAATCCTAAATAATATTGTTCCATACTAACTTCCTGCTTTAATTTCTGATTCTTTTTATGCTTCTACTTCTTTGATCAGCTGTACCATTTCGATTGCAGATAATGCACAGTCATATCCTTTGTTTCCTGCTTTTGTTCCAGCACGTTCAATCGCCTGCTCGATATTTTCTGTTGTAACAACTCCGAATAAGACTGGAATTCCTGTATTTAATGATACCTGTGCGATTCCTTTGGATACTTCGTTACATACATAATCATAATGGCTTGTTGCTCCACGGATCACTGTTCCAAGACAGATCACTGCATCGTATTTTTTGCTTTTTGCCATCTTGTCTGCGATCAGTGGAATCTCAAAAGCTCCTGGTACCCATGCGATATCGATATCTTCCTCTTTCACATCATGTCTTTTCAATCCGTCTAAAGCTCCGGATACTAATTTGGATACGATAAATTCATTAAATCTGGCTGCTACGATTCCTACTTTTAATCCGCTTGCTACTAATTTACCTTCTAATACTCTCATTTTAATTACTCCTTTTTTCTTCGTTAATTTCGTTAATCTTAAGGTCCCTGGGACCTTAATTTTTTTAATTTTTCTGTTAATTTAAACTTCGTATGTTGTCATGTGTCCCATTTTCTTTTGCTTTGTCTGCATATAATATTTATCAAATGGATTGATTGGCATCTGGATCGGTACTCGTTCTACGATCTCGAGTCCATATTCATTTAATCCATCTATTTTGGTTGGATTGTTTGTCATCAGTCGTAGTTTTTTGATTCCTAAATCCTGTAAGATCATGGCTCCTGCACTGTAATCTCGTTCATCATCTTTAAATCCAAGAGCTAAGTTGGCCTCGACTGTATCCATTCCCTGTTCCTGTAATACATAAGCTTTCAGTTTATTGATCAATCCGATTCCTCGTCCTTCTTGACGCATATATAAGAAAACCCCTCGTCCTTCTTTCTCGATCTGACGCATTGCACGGCTTCGCTGTTCTCCACAATCACAGCGTAGAGATCCAAAAGTATCCCCAGTCAGGCACTCAGAATGCACACGGCATAAAACTGGTTCTCCGTCTGCGATATCTCCTTTGACCAGTGCTACATGATGTTCCCCACTTCTCTGGTCTACATACCCATGTGCCTCAAATGTTCCATATTTTGTTGGAAGCTGTGCGATTACTTCGCATACTACATCGCTCATCTTGTCTTTTCCCTCCTCGTTTTTTATTAAAATCCAGCATTTCTTAACATTTCCATTGTTAAGGTGCTGTTTGTATGTTTGTCGTTTGTTTCCTGCTGATCAAAATGCAGCAGTTTATCTATATATTTCCCAACCATGTCATTCTCCAGATTGATCTTATCTCCTGGTTTTTTATATCCAAAATTGGTATTTTTTATGGTATGTGGGATCATGGATACGGAAATGGTATCATCGCTTAACTTAGCGATCGTCAGGCTGATTCCATCGAGTGCGATCGATCCTTTTTCAATACAGTATTTCATGATATTTTCCGGGGCTTTGATCGTAAACCATACAGCATTATCATCTTGTTTTACACTAACAAGTTCCCCTGTATCGTCCACATGGCCTGCTACCATATGACCTCCGAACCTTCCATTGGCTGCCATCGCTCGCTCTAAGTTGACGACAGATCCCTTTTTTAAACTTCCAAGACTGCTTCGGTTGAATGTCTCATTCATCACGTCTGCCTGAAATGTATTGCCGCTAATGTGAGTCGCTGTCAGGCAGACCCCATTAACTGCTACGCTGTCTCCCAATTTAAGATCTTCAAAAATAACATTTGCTTTGATCGTAAGGACTGCTGCTTTGCTTCCTCGCTTCAGGGATATGACTGTTCCTAATTCTTCTACGATTCCGGTAAACATGATCTCACCTTTCCTTCCAGTAATATGTCATTTCCAAGTGGTGTTGCCTTTAATTCATCAAATACCAAAGCTTCTTGGATCCTTTCGATCCCTTTGCCTTCTACAGGTGTTTTGGCCTTTTCTCCTCCAAATAATTTTGGAGCAATATAGGCGTAAACTTTGTGAACACAGTCGTTTTTGATCAAGGATTCATTCAAGATTCCACCACCCTCAACTAAAACACTGTCAATTTCCATATTTCTTAACTGTTTTAAAACTTCTTTGACATTGACCTTTCCATCTTGCTCTGACGTTTTTAAGATCTTGCATCCTTTTTGTTCTAATTTTGCTATTTTTTCTTGATCCTTACTTATGGTAGCGATGATCGTTGGAATTTCTCTGGCTGTTTTTACGATATTTGATCCTTCCGAAATCCTTAAGTTTGAATCACATATCACACGGATTGGATCATTTCCATGTTCAATTCTAGCATTTAACATGGGATCATCTGCTAAAACCGTACCGATCCCTGCCATGATCGCTGCATACTGGTGTCGTAATGTATGTGCATGTCTTCTGGCTTCTTCTCCTGTGATCCATTTGGATTCACCGGTTGCTGTTGCGATCTTTCCATCCAATGTCATTGCGTATTTTAACGCTGTATATGGAATATCATTTTGAATATAGTGAAAAAATATATCGTTTAACTGTCTGCACTCTTCTTCAAGGATTCCTGTTTCTGTTTCTATGCCATGATCATTCAGGATTTTGATCCCGCCTCCTGCCACTTTCGGATTGGGATCTAAATTCCCGACATATACTTTCTTGATTCCTGCTTCGATCAATGCTTCCGTACATGGTGGTGTTTTTCCATAATGACAGCATGGCTCCAATGTTACATAAATCTCAGCTCCCTCAGGATCTTCTATGCAGTTTTTTAAGGCATTTCGCTCTGCATGTAATCCGCCGATCTTCTCATGATATCCTTCCCCAATAACCCTTTGATCTTTTACGATCACTGCTCCGACTAAAGGATTTGGATTGGTATATCCACAGCCTTTCTTGGCAAGTTCGATCGCACGCCGCATATATTCTTCTTTCAAATATTTTTCTCCCTTCCCTTCAGGTTCTTTGATTTTGGGAGGTTGGATTTTGATTGGTATTGAAATCAGAAATATAAAAAGGAGCTCCTGATCTTTGTTCTAATTCTTCAGGAACTCCTTTTTGATATCTTGATATTTCTTTTTGAAATAAAAAAATCCTGGAATTATAAAAATCCCAGGACATGATGATCAATATCACTTCTTAAATCTTCTTCCATCCAGACTGTACTGTCGGCCTTGGAATCTCACCAAGTCATGCCATATAAGGCTCGCGGGCTATAACCGCCGGTAGGGACTTGCACCCTGCCCTGAAGACGTTATGTAATTTATTTATAAAATAGCACTAACTCACTTTTGTGTCAAGTCGTTTTTACATTTTCTTACGCATGATCAATACTAAAATCGCAAAAACTGCAACTGCCGCAATCGCAATTGTAATTCCTGTCATATGCTTCTTCTTTTCTTTTTTCTGCTCCTGTTTCTTTTTCTCTTCTTTTTGTTTCTGCTGTTCTTTCGTTTCTGTTGTTACTGTTTTTTCTGTAGTAGTCGTTGTTGTTTCGCTTGTAGCAGATGTCTGTGATTCTGTATTCTTTGTATCTGTATTCTTTGTGTCTGTATTTTTAGTATCTGTTGTATCTTCTGATCCTGTCTTTTGACTTGTTTTATTCGTAGTTGAAGTGCTGTTCTTCTTTTCTTCTATTTTCGTCTGCTTATTTCTTCCAAGATATGCATCAGCCTCTGGCACATCAATCTTTCCATCCATATAATCCTGATAAGCTTGCTCTGCTCCTGCCCTTGTTGGTGGATAACCATGTGCAGAAAGCCATGATTTCGCCTGTTGTTTTTGCTCTTCTGTATATGCATAAGTCTGTACTGGACGGCTTGTGATCATTACTGCTCCCAGAATCAGCATTAAAACTAATAATAACCTTTTCATTTGATACTCCCTCTTTCATTTTGAAACTGTTTGATTAATCTTGTATATTATAGCATAATTTAGTAAGAATTCTATAGATTATTCGTTTTTATACAATCCTGATTTGAAGGTAGTATTGGTCATGTATGAGTCAGAAAGAAGATAAGAAGAACTATTTATAAGGATCCAAGGTGACACTCCGCATTTTTGAAAGCGTTTTTTACAAATCGCCGATCCGCGCCTGTTCCTTTGATAACTTCCTGGCTGCGAGCCAAAATGCCCGCAGCTACGGTCAGACAATCAACCACAGGGCGCTGCGAATTTGTAAAAAACGCATTCAAAAA
>OJME01000062.1_pt1 | contig 83230 bp, 68 predicted proteins | sample 1597151 | NCBI WGS metagenome assembly OJME01 (sample SAMEA2452118, study PRJEB22498) | human gut metagenome | biome: human feces; feature: human gut; material: feces | place: Australia | collected 2012
AACCCTGGACACCCTGATTAAGAGTCAGGTGCTCTACCAACTGAGCTAATCGCGCACATTTAATAAGTGTCTTGTTTTCGGCACAAACATTATTATACACATGCCGGGGAAAAATGCAAGCTTTTTTTTTTATATTTTTTAAAAATTTTAAAATTTTTTAGCATAAAACTTGAAAACCCTTGAAAATAAAGGAAAAATTGCAATCGGGGTTGCTTAAATATTTTCATAAGTGTATACTGAAAAATAAGGCTAATATACAAAAATCAGATAAAAATCTCAAAAAACATCATAAAAGATAATTTTTCCAAGGAAGAAATTTTGAAAATTCAAAACAATACAAGCAATATAAAAAATAACAACAATACAAGCAATATAAAAAATAACAACAATTATATATATAAAGGCTTAAAAGCACTAAGGGAAGGTTGGTATAACTGTCCGGCAGAAAGCCTGAATTTTAAATACTGGATATTAAACATATTATCTTATCTAAATAGGGAGGTTAGGGTATGAAATTAAAAGTATGCAAGCCCCAAAAAAGCGGTGAGCAGATTTCTGATGGAGAAGCAGGGACAGTCAATGCGGCGGCAGACAACGCAGAAACAAGCTGTTCTGCTGTACCGGAGCAGGGCAGGACGGAACCGGACGGCACACAGCAGGATTATAATAGTGCAAGGACACGAATGGATGCAAATGACAATGATATGTCCGGGGGTGGAACAAATGCAGCACATAGAGAAGGCGGCAGACATGAGAAGTTCACATGGAACATCAAGTATCTGACGATATGCCTGTACGCAGTGCTGGTTGTACTTGCGAGTGTACTTATAATAAAGGCGGTAATAGACTGGGACAATGTAATGCATCACATCAAGGGAGCTATGAACGTGCTGTCACCATTTCTGTGGGGTGCATTCATAGCATTCCTCATCAACCCTCTTGTTAAACTGTTTGATAATAAGATATTCGGAAAAATAAAGCCGCTTAAGAAATACGAGAAGCCACGCAAGATGCTGTCTCTGCTCATATCATATCTTCTTGTCATATTCGTGGTGGTTATCATGTTCGTATATCTGCTTCCGCAGATAGGGACAAGCCTCACGGAAATTGTGAATCAGGTTCCGGGATGGATTGCGGAGATCAACAATGGATTGCTGAAATTTGAGGAAGAGCATCCGGATTTTGACTATGATATAATCAATGATTTTTTTAACAGCATCACTCCGCAGCTTATGGATTTTTCCAAGAATGTGGTGACTAACGTGGTGCCTGTAATTTTTACCACATCAATATCTGTTGTGAAGGGATTGCTCAATGTACTGATTGCATTCATCGTGAGCGTATATATGGTATCGGATAAGAAGCTTCTCGCAAGAGGCTTCAAGAGAGTTCTCTACAGTGTAGCATCGGATAAGGCTGGTGATATGATAATGGAGACCCTTCGTGAATGCTACCATATATTCAGCCAGTTCGTACTCGGAAAGACGGTTGACTCATTCATAATAGGATGGATATGCTTCTTCCTTATGACGATACTCAGGCTTCCGTTCACACCTATTGTAAGCCTTATAGTCGGAATTACGAATATGATACCATATTTCGGACCATTTATCGGTGCTGTTCCGGGAATTGTCCTCATACTTATGGTCGATCCGATAAAGGCGATCATATTCACAGTTCTGATTATTGTGATACAGCAGTTCGATGGATTGTACCTCGGACCTAGAATCCTTGGTGAGACAGTGGGTCTGCGTCCTCTATGGATAATATTTGCCATCACCGTCGGCGGAAGTATAGGAGGCGTTGTGGGAATGTTTCTTGGAGTGCCGGTGGTTGCCGTGTTCGCTTATCTTATGGACAAGCTGCTTAATAAGCTGGTTCGCAAGAAAAATGTTGATATTAGTGGGAAAATAGATTAAAATTAGTTGGATTAAGATAATGTAAATATGAGACACAAATAACATTGGGAGGCAACATAAAGTGCGGATGAAAAAGTGTGCGATGATATTGGCTGGCATGATAGCGGCTGTAGGGATAATATCCGGATTTAGCGGAACAGAAGATATAAAGGCTGAAACGAAGTATGAAGATATAGAACAGTTTCCAGAGTCATATAGGCAGGCACTGTATGCTGTTAAAGAGAAACATCCTAACTGGACATTTCAGATTATGAATACAGGACTTGATTGGAGCACAGTTGTATATAATGAGATGAATCCGGCTACAAGAAGCCTTGTTCCTTCATATTTTGCAAGTGAATTTGTAGGTGACTATTATGGTGATGGGTGGTCATGTGCAACAGAGGCTGCGGTGAACTACTACCTTGATCCGAGAAACTGGCTTACGGAGGATTATATATTTCAGTTTGAGTTATTGTCATATAATGCTAATACCCAGGGTATTGCAACAGTGCAGAAGGTAATATCTAACTCATTTATGTCGGGATATATACAGTCGGATCAATACACAAACTATGAGGATATAGGTCTTACATACGCTCAGGCATTCAGCGATATTGGATGCAACATTGGCGTCAGCCCTGTACACCTTGCAAGCAGGGTGTATCAGGAGCAGGGGACATCAGGCACTTCGGAGCTTATATCAGGTACATATCCGGGATATGAAGGATATTACAACTATTATAATATACAGGCATCGGGTTCTAATCGTGAGCAGATAGTTACCAACGGACTCAACGAAGCAAAATCTGAAGGATGGAACACAAGATATGCAGCACTCATAGGGGGAGCGCAGAAAGTTGCTAACAGATATATACTTCGAGGACAGGATACACTTTATCTTCAGAAATTCGATGTCGATGGGAACTATGATGGGAGGTATTGGCATCAGTACATGCAGAATCTCGCAGCACCATCAAATGAGGGACGAAATGTAAAGAAAGCATACGAGAAGGCAGGAATGCTTGATGAGGCATTTGTGTTTAAGATTCCTGTATACAATAATATGTACTATCAGGAAGGTTTTTCAAAATCTAACGGCAAGACTTACTACTATGAGAAGGGTGTGATGGTTAAGGGAGAGCATCAGGTTGACGGAAAATGGTACTATTTTGACACAACAACAGGTGAGATGCTTACTGGTAAGGTGGTTCAGATAGATGATAAGAATTATTGTTATGATAAGAATGGTGTTAAGGTAATCGGTGGAATAGGTTATGCTGACGGATATTGGCATTACTGCGAGAAGGAGACAGGAGAGATTACGCTGTCTAAGGATGCTTCAGAGGTATTCAATGCAGGGGATTATGCAAAGTATAATCAGGATGTCGTGAATGTACTTGGAACGAATGAGGAAACGCTTCTTGCACATTGGCTGAATTATGGAGTCTACGAGAAGAGAAGACCATCGGAGCTGTATTCATATGATTATTATACAAGTGTATATGGTGACAATGCTATTAAGTATGGCGATTCATCTGAAGCGGTGATAGGCAATTTTGCAATATTCGGAATGGAGAGGGGTTACTCTGGTAGCAATGAGTTTAATGTACTTGCTTATATGACATGTAATCCGGATCTGTATGCTGCATTTGGATATAACTTTAACAGCTATTATGAGCATTACATGAATAACAGGGATAAGGAAAACAGAATCCACACAGCTGATGATAATACATACACAGGATATACCATGGGTGCGGAGCTGTTTGACCCGGCTGTGTATGCACAGAAGAATAAGGATGTTGTGAACGCACTTGGTGAAGGTGCAGGGCAGCTGTTCCTTCATTGGCTCAAGTATGGTGCATACGAAGGAAGACAGGCTAGCCTTATATTTAATGGTAAGTATTACATTACAAATAACAGTGATGTGGATGAACATTATGCTGGAGATTATATGGGTGCGCTTGTGCACTTCTACACATATGGACAGACAGAGTTCAGAAATGGAAGTACAGACTTCGATGTGCTGGGTTATGCATTAAGTAACCTTGACCTTCTGAATGCTTTTGGACAGGACGGACCAAGCTACTACAGACATTATGTACAGTATGGAATTAATGAAAATAGAAATATGTTTCGTATGGAAGACCTTGATATGTCCATGATATTTGATGCTGATTACTATATGAAGCATAACGGAGATATTGTAGGAAGTTATCCGGGAGCTGAAGGAGCACGCAGGCATTTCACACTGTATGGTATGAAAGAGGGCAGAAGGGGAAATGATACATTTAATGTGTATGCATATAAGAACAGGTATAAGGATCTTCAGAATGCTTACGGAGACAGCCTTAACTTCTATTATATACACTATTTGAATTTTGGTTATGCGGAAGGCAGAAATGGACAGGATGAATAGAAAGAAAATATTGGCATCCGTGTTACTTGGTATAATATGCGTGGTCGCCAACCTGTTGATTGTATTTAATGACAGGAAACTCATATTAAATGATTATACAATGAATATTACCATGGAGATAGACAGTAATGTGAGTGGAGAACTCCAGATGTTCTACTCTTCAAAAAGCAATTATACCAAGGATTGCTTTACGGCGGATAGAGTAAAGACTATTGCTGCTGAAAAGGGGCATAATGGTAAGATTGATTTTGATGTCAATGCGGGCAGCCGCTTTGTAAGGCTGGACTTTCCTGAGGAGGCGAATGCGCAGCTGTCATTGCACAGTGTGACGATCAAGCTTAATGGCGTGCAGAGGGATATTGCAGCAGATGAGCTTGCAAGCCGCATTATAGCTTACAATCAGTTAGAGCAGTGCACAGTTCGTGGTGGAACGCTTTGTATTACTACGCAGGATACGGACGGATATATTGTAATCGGATTAGGCGATATTGTAGATGAGATTGCTGTGGCGTCTTCAAGAGGAACATATAATATAGTGTTAAAGGTTGCAGCATGTATTGCTATAGATCTGCTATATGTGCTTTTCCTGCTCAATCAGGAGCGCGTATACGGATATATATATGATATTGTGGGTAACAGGGCACTGGTGTCAAGATTGTCTAAGAATGACTTAAAGAGCAGATTCGCAGGATCCTACCTTGGAGTAATCTGGTCATTTATACAGCCTGTCGTGACAGTGCTTGTATACTGGTTTGTGTTTCAGGTGGGGTTCAGATCATCGGATGTGGTAAATTCATCAGGAGAGACAGTTCCTTTTATATTGTGGTTTATAGCGGGACTTGTTCCATGGTTCTATTATTCAGACACATGGAGTATGGCAACCAATGTTCTGCTTGAGTACAGCTATCTTGTAAAAAAGGTTGTGTTTAACATAGATATACTTCCACTTGTCAAGATGTTGTCGGGCCTTATAATACATGTATTTTTCGTAGGACTTATACTTGTGCTGTATACGGTCTATGGTATGTTTCCGGGAATTATAGTGGTGCAGCTTTTGTATTATTCGTTGTGCATGTTTGTGATGATACTTGGACAGGCTTATCTTACAAGCTCCTGTGTGATATTTTTCAGAGATCTCACACAGTTTATCAATATATGGATGCAGCTTGGAATATGGATGACGCCTATCATGTGGAATATAGATACAATAGATATATCGGGAACGATTAAGACGATATTTAAGCTTAATCCTATGTACTACATAGTGCAGGGATATAGGGATACGCTTATAAATGGAGTATGGTTCTGGCAAAGACCGGAGCTTACGCTTTATTTCTGGATATTTACAGTAGGGGTATTTGTGCCTGGCAGAGTGGTGTTTAAGAGGTTAAAACCGCATTTTGCCGATATTTTGTAGAGTTATGAGGTCAGATGATGAGAAGTGATGATGTTGCTATAGGTGTGTACAATGTCAGTAAGATGTACAAGCTGTATGACAATCCCAAGGACAGATTCAAGGAGTCATTGGGACTCACAAGAAAGAAGTGCTATAAGGAAAAGTATGCACTCAATAATGTGAACTTCGAGGTGAAAAAGGGAGAGACGGTTGGGATAATAGGAACTAATGGTTCAGGTAAGTCCACAATACTTAAAATTATTACAGGTGTGCTAAATCAGACCGACGGAGAGGTTGACATCAGAGGACGTATATCGGCACTGCTTGAGCTTGGTGCAGGTTTTAATATGGAGTACACAGGAATAGAGAATGTATATCTTAATGGATCGATGATAGGATATACGAAGGAGGAGATAGATGCGAAACTTGAAGATATCTTGAAGTTCGCGGATATCGGCGACTATGTGTATCAGCCGGTAAAGACATATTCAAGCGGTATGTTTGTAAGGCTTGCATTTGCTGTGGCTATCAATATTGACCCGGAGATTCTTATTGTGGATGAAGCACTGTCAGTCGGAGATGTTTTCTTCCAGGCGAAATGTTACCATAAGTTCGAGGAGTTTAAGAAACTTGGAAAGACAATACTGTTTGTTAGTCATGATCTTGGCAGTGTCAATAAATACTGTGACAGAGTCATACTTTTGAATAAGGGTGTTAAACTCTCGGAGGGAAGTCCTTCCCAGATAATAGATATATATAAGAAGATTCTTGTAAATCAGCTTGATGACAGTAATAATGGATTTGCCCATAAGACACAGGGAGAAAATTCAACAGCAGAATCGGCAGGCAGTGAGCAGGTAGAGACGAGGAATAGACTATGGAAAAGTAGCTATGAACTAAATCCTTCGCTGCAGGAGTATGGCAGTAAGAAGGCTGAGATTGTGGATTTTGCCATAATGGATTCTAAGGGAACATATACCAGCTGTGTCAACAAGCTGCAGGATTTCAGTATCAAGATGAAGGTGCGTTTCCATGAGGTGATGACTAACCCGATATTTGCGTTTACAATCAAGAATCTTCGTGGAACAGACCTTACGGGAACGAATACAATGTATGAGAAAGTATTTATAGATGTGACGGAGGCAGGCAGCGAGAAGACAGTGACATTCACACAGAGGATGAATCTTCAGGGTGGAGAATATCTTATATCGCTTGGGTGTACAGGTTACAGTGGAGAAAACTTCGAAGTGTACCATAGAATGTACGATGTATGTACGATAACAGTTATTTCTGAGAAAGATACAGTAGGATTTTTCGATATGGATTCCAAAGTTAAGGTGGAATAGAAAGGGTTGTCTGTGGAAAAATATATCGGTGGAGTTAAACTCAACTATGATAATTATCCGGGAAAGGATTATTACAGTGACGGAAGTATAGAGGATGTGCTTCTTGATATTGTGAAGAATCATGAGGAGCAGGAGTTTAATTCTATAATTGATGAAAAAAAATCATGGGCGGTGATGTATCATCTTTCGGATATAAGACAGAATATAGTAGAATGGCTTCAGATTGAAAATACAGCTGAGATACTTGAAATCGGGTCAGGATGTGGAGCAATAACAGGGGCTCTTGCACGCAAGGCAAAGAGCGTTACCTGTATTGAACTTTCTGAAAAACGAAGTATGATAAATGCTTATAGAAATAAGAAATATGATAATATAGAGATACTTCTTGGCAATTTCGAGCAGGTAGAAGCGAAGCTTGATAAACAGTATGATGTTGTCACTTTGATTGGAGTGCTTGAGTATGGTGGGTTATATATTCATTCGGATAAGCCTTACCTTGAGTTCGTAAAAGCAGCGAGACGTCATGTGAAGCCGGGAGGAAGACTTATAATAGCGATTGAGAATAAGTATGGTCTTAAGTATTTTGCAGGTTGCAGTGAGGATCATGTGGCGAGATGCTTTGCCGGAATAGAAGGATATAATGAGGGTGATAATGTAAGAACATTTTCAAGAAATGGACTTGAGAGGCTTGTTCTGGATGCGGGCTTTAGCAGGGCACGCTTTTTCTATCCTTATCCCGACTATAAGCTTCCGACAACCATATATTCTGATGAATGGCTTCCCAAGGCAGGCGAACTAAAAAACAATAATCGCAATTATGACAATGACAGAATGAAGCTTTTTGATGAGAACCGGGCATTTGAGCAGATTGTGGAGGAGGGGATGTTCCCTTTCTTTTCTAATTCGTTTCTCGTGGAATGTGAGTAGGTAAGAGTGGAGAATGATATGGGAAGGATAATTTTTTCAAAATATTCCAATGACAGGGATAGACGTTTTGCGATAAGGACGGATATTGTTCAGAATGGTGATAGTGAGCAGTCAGGGAAAAGGGTTGAAAAACATGCGATGTTTCCTGAGGGAAGAGAACACTTAGAGAGACAGAGCAGATATTATAGGGAGTATTCGGATAGATATAATCAAGTGGGGCTTAAGCTTGCAGGGGCTTACATGAATGATGAAGAATTGAAAGCGGGCATTCTGCAGTATCAGTTCATAGACGGAGAGAGTGTAAGCGATATAATAGATAATTTGATAGACTGTGGAGACTATGATGGTGCGGCTGATTTACTGATGGTTTTCTGCGACAGGATAAGACGGTTATATTCCACGGACGTATGGAAGAACTCGGAACAGTTTGAAAATGTGTTCGGAACAGTGAAGCTTGGCAATATTGAGCCTGAAAGGATAATGGGCTGCTCGTTTGCAGATATAGATCTGGTGCCTGAGAATGTTATAGTGTCGGGCAGCGGGGAGTATGTAACGGACTATGAGTGGGTATTCGATTTTCCTTTACCTGCGGACTACGTGGTGTACAGGGCGATTCATACATATATGTACTCGGGGGGAAAGAGAAATGCACTTTTACAATACAATCTTTATGAGCGCACAGGCATAACGAGTGAACTTATAAATATATTTGATTATATGGAGTCGAATTTTCAGAAGTATGTCAAGGGCAGCAGAGTGACCGCAACAGAGCTGTATGAGGATATAGGTAAGCCTGCGTATTATGGTGCAGAGCTCATGGAGCTTGGCAGAAGGAATGAGCAGCAGTATCTTCCTATAGTATATCTTGATTATGGCGAAGGATTTTCTGAAGATAACAAGATTGTATATAAGCGTTATGACAGGCGATATGAGATAGAACTTACACAGGATATTAAACGTGTGAGATTCGACCCAAGAAGTCTGCCATGTGTGCTTACCGGGATAAAATTATGCGGTAATGAGGTAAACCAAGAATCACAGGATATATCCTTTAATGGCGAATGGTATGACACTGAGCTTGTTTTTAAGACTGATGACCCTCAGCTGATAGTGGACAATCCGCAGCGTTATGTAGTTGATGGGAAGCTTGTGATGGAAGCCTGCATTGAGAAGATAACTAAGGAGTATCCTGAGAAGATAGTACTTCCGCCGAGAACCAGAGCAGACATCCTGTATCAGTTCGATGAGAGATACGCACCGTATGCCGGGGTATCAATCACATCTCTTTTTGAAAACAACAGGCATATAGACGATATAAATGTATATATACTGGGCGATGGGCTTAGCGATGAGAGCGTCAGAAGGCTTGATGAGACTGCCGGGAAATATGGAAGAAGAATAAATTATATTGATACAACAGAGCTCGTTGAGATGATGAAGCGTCTCAACATACCTGCCTACAGAGGCTCATATACGGCGAACTTCAAGCTGTTCGTACCGATGGTGATTGCAAAGAATATAGACAGACTGTTGTATATAGACAGTGATACAGTGGTGACAGGTGATATAATGCCGCTCTTTGATATGCCTATGGAAGGGATGCCGGTTGGCATGTCACTCGATTCTCTTGGCGTGAAGCACAAGGCACTTATCGGTCTGTCAGCGGATGATGGATATTATAACACAGGTGTTATGTTGTTCGACCTTCAGGAGTGGAAGAAGCAGATGTGCACGGAGAAGATTATTGAGCATGTTCAGAACGTCAGGGCACATTATATGTCGCCGGATCAGGACCTTGCCAATGTGGTCTTAAGGCAGCACATATACAGGCTGGGAGCAGAGTACAATGTCCAGCCGGTTCACATGGTATATGACTATGATATGTACACTAAGAGCTTCGGACAGCCGGGCTATTATGGCAGGGAGGAGATTGATGCTGCAGTTGAAAGACCTGTTATAATTCATTTCTTCCGATTCCTCGGACAGTTTCCGTGGGATGAGGAATCTGTGCATCCAGATACACAGATATTTGACCACTATCTTGGAATATCTGAGTGGAAGGACTACAGTAAGGTGCCGTCGAGGAACAGCGGAACGGTATTTAAGATTGAGCGGTGGCTGTACAGACATCTTAGCAAAAGAACCTTCTTAAAGATATTTAAGCTCAACTATGATATATTCATAAAAAAGGCGGAGAAAAATTCACGCAGCAATAAGAATGATGGGAATATGTAGATGGATGACAGATTTGGATTTGTAATTCTTAATTATAGAACCATGGATGAGACGATGGATTGTGTTAAGTCGATAGATGAACATATCAGGGAAGCACATGAGATTGTCATTGTAGATAACGCGTCCCCTGATGGCTCCGGAGAGAAGCTGAGACAGGTATATGACGGACGGGATGACATCAAGGTTATAATCAATGCGGACAATCTTGGATATGCCTGTGGAAACAATGTCGGAATCAAGCAGGCAAGGCTGGATGGATGTCGGTATGTGGTGGTTCTTAACAGTGATACCAAGGTCATGCAGGACGAATTCTGTGATATAGTTCGCCAGGAGTACAGGGCAAATGGCTATGCTGTCATAGGACCTCAGATTTATAAGCATGGAATACCGTGCTGTGACAATCCCGGAAGGGACAGAGCCATGAGCAGGCTTAAGCTTCACATCTTCATATTTATGAACCGTGTGTTTCTGGCATTAAGCTATGTGGCACTCGATGCCGTGTTAAACAGGATTTTCAATGCGTATGTGGAAGCGAAGAAGCCGGACTGCCAGGCGGTGCAGAATGTGGAGAAGGTGGCATTGCATGGCTGCTGTCTTGTATTTACACCGGTATATTTCGAGCATTTTAGCGGGTTTGACGATAGAACCTATATGTATATGGAAGAGGATGTTCTGTATCATCACCTGCTGAGGTGTGGTCTCGTGTCAGCGTATGTTTCGGGACTTCATATCGAGCATCTTGAGGAGGCAGCCACGAAAAAGGTGTACGCGGGTGTTGAGAAAAGACGTTTTAAATACAGAAATTATATAAAATCGTCAAAAGTTATGCTCGCAATTGACAATAAGAGGACATAAGTGTATCATATTTATATGGGACTTATGTCCTAATTTTTATAAAGCGGATTTGTTGCAGCCGCATGGCAGAGAAACAGTTCGCTGATATTGTTAAAAGAGAATATAGAAAGGGAGAGAAAGCAGAATGAAGAAAAATGTTTTAAGAAGAATACTGGCTCTCGTGGCAGCATTCGTAATGGTCTTCGTATCGGTTAAGCCGGCTGATGTATATGCGGCAGCCGGAAGTTACACGAATCCTGCCAAGGGTGCAGTATCCAAGAAGGGACTCCAGATAGATTTCGGTATGCTATCTGATGTTGAGGAGTTAGGAATTAGTGAGGCATTTCTCAACATATCGTTTGAGAGAGTATTAAGCAATTCGGCAACTAAGTATGCGTATGATTATAATGGGAAGACCTATTACTTTAACACAGTAATTGAGGATTATGATACTATTATAAGTAAGCTTACCGAGGCAGGAATCAATGTAACGGTTGCATTTGTTAACCAGTATCAGGATGGATATGAATATCTTTTATATCCGGGAGTTACAAGACATGATGGAACCTTCTACTATGCCATCAACACGGCTACACAGGAAGGTAAGAATGCAGTTGAGGCCGTATGCCATTTCGTAGCTGCAAGATATAATGGAACAGGCAACGGAAGAATTTCCAATTATGTTATCGGTAACGAGGTTAACGATAACATGGCATATAACTATATCGGAGAGATGGGAATTGAGCAGTACGTTCCGATATATTATCAGACATTCAAGACTATGTATGACGCCTTGAGGGCAGAGAATGCAGGGGCTAATGTATATATTCCTCTTGAGCAGAGATGGACAACAGATAATACCAGCAAGGAATATGCAGGAAGAGACTTCCTTGAGATATTTGACAGACTTTCAAAGCAGGATGGTAATATATACTGGAATCTTGCATATCATCCATATTCCTTCCCAATCACAAATAATAATGTCCTTACAGACAATTGGCCTTCAATTGACAAGGACGGAGTTAAGAATGATGGTGGTGAGATTACAGATGATCAGGAGACGAAGCTTATCAGCATGAAGAACATCAATGTTCTCACAGATTATATGCAGAACTCCAACATGCGCAACAAGGATGGCAACGTAAGATCCATCATTCTTTCAGAACAGGGTTATACATCAGAGTCACCTATATCGGGAACGGATGAGAAGCTTCAGGCTGCAAGCATAGCCTATGCATATTATGCATCTGAGATGAATCCATATATTGACGCATTCATACTCAATGGACATATTGATACTATTGTTGAGAGCAATTACTATAAGTTCGGATTATGGAATTCCGTATGGAGCAATGAGAAGAATGAGTATGTTGCTACAACACCTAAGTACGCATATACTATGTACAAGTACATAGATACGGCAAGTTCACTTGATGTAACCAATTTTGCACTCGCAACACTTGGCATAACATCATGGAATGCAGTTATAGACAATTTTGATGCCTCTAAATTCAACAGCATGAAGAGCATCAATAATGCAGCACTCTACAGTGTTTCATCAATGGACAGCGCAACAGGTGCGGTTGTTCTTTCAGAGGGACTCGGAAGCAATTTCTCAGAAAATGGCAGTGGCAACTGGGTAGCGGCACAGCCGTACTGGGAGAAGGGCTACAATGTACCATCCTTCAGTATATATAATTATAATAAGGACGGTGTAGCAGGCACGGCACAGTATCATCCTATGGGTACAGCAGTTGTTGATCCTAAGTGTACCGGTTTCTCATATCAGGCAATATACCATGAGTTCGAAACAGCACAGGATTTCAGCGCGACACCATATCTTGGATTTACAATCAAGTTCATGCCACAGTATACAAGCGGTGATGCAGATAAGATGGTTGTAAGAGTGAGAGTATACAGCGGTAACAATATCTATGATGCTAACTGTCAGGTTGACGTCAATACAGATAACAATTTGTTTGTGGATCTTTCAGGCTGGTCAGGAAAGACAGCAGTTGACAAGGTTGCGGTATGGGTTAAGGAGAACACTACAAGCAAGAGCTTTGATGGTGTATTCACAGTATATGATTTTACGAAGGCAGCGGGCTTAAGCGGAGCGAAGGCACAGTCAAGAGCAGTGAATGACCCGGCAGTGAGCGTACCGGACAGTATATTTAATTCTACAGTATATGGCGGTAAAGACTATTCTGCTGTATATAATGCTGATTACTATTATAACAATAATACAGAAGTGGCAGCAGCGGTAGGATATAATCCGGTTCTCCTCATAGAGCATTTCATTACTAAGGGGATGGCAGCAGGGCTTCAGGCAAGTGAAGAGTTCAATGTTCAAGCTTATAAGAACAATTATAAGGATCTCGCTAACAGCTTCGGAGACGATCTTAAGAAATACTATGAGCACTATGTAGATTATGGTAAGGCAGAAGGCAGAACAGCTGTATCATCAGATTCTCCGGCTCCGACACCTACACCTACGCCGACACCTACACCTACACCAAGTCAGACGTATGTAGTTGATGGTGTTGACTATGCAGCGGTATTCAATCCTGAGTATTATGCCGAGCACAATAAGGATGTGGTAAATGCATTCGGAAGTACTACAGAAGCGCTTCTTAATCATTTCTATAACTATGGTATGAACGAAGGACGTCAGGGTAGTGAAGAGTTCAACGTGGACTCATATAAGACTAACAATCCTGATCTTGTAAATGTATTCGGAAACGATACAAGAACATATTATGTGCATTATGTGAAGTATGGCAAGGCAGAGGGAAGAAAGGCAACAGGAAGTGTTAATAACGGTGGAAACAATGGCGGAAATCAGAGTGGAACGACTACAGGCAGCTACGTGGTAGACGGAGTTGACTATTCTGCTGTATTCAATGCAGATTACTACTATAATAACCATAAGGATGTAGCTAATGCATTTGGTAAGGACGCACAGGCATTATTTAACCACTTCATGGAGCATGGTATCTACGAAGGACGTCAGGCAAGTGATGAATTCAACGTGGATTCTTACAAGACTAATAATCAGGACCTTGTGAACGCATTTGGTGGTGATACCAAGACGTACTATGTTCATTATATAAAGTATGGTAAGGCAGAGGGAAGAAAGGCTACAGGAAGCGCCAACAATGGTGGAAACAATAGTGGAAATCAGGGAGGAGCTGCCACAGGTAATTATGTGGTGGACGGAGTTGATTACTCAGCAGTATTCAATGCAGATTACTACTACAATAACCATAAGGATGTAGCTAATGCATTCGGAAAGGATGCACAGGCTCTGTTCAACCATTTCATGAACTACGGAATCAACGAAGGCCGTCAGGCGAGCGAAGAATTCAATGTAGAGGCATATAAGGCTAACAATCCTGATCTTGTTAATGTATTCGGTGGAGATACCAGAACATACTATGTACACTATATAAAGTATGGAAAGGCAGAGAACAGAAAGGCTACAGGAAGCAATGGCGGAAATCAGGGAAGCGCAGGCAGCTATGTAGTGGACGGAGTTGACTACTCAGCAGTATTCGATGCCGATTACTACTATGCACACCACAAGGACGTAGCCAATGCATTCGGCAATGATAAGCAGGCATTATTCAATCATTTTATGAACTACGGAATATATGAAGGCCGTCAGGCAAGTGAAGAGTTCAATGTTGATGTATACAAGGCTAATAACGCAGACCTTGTAAATGCATTCGGTGATGATACAAGAACTTATTATATCCACTATATCAAGTATGGTAAGGCGGAAAACAGAAAGAGTCACTAATAACCGGAAAAGAGCTTATCTTTTCATGGGTATGACAGATGGCAGCGGGATAAAGTATTTCGCTGCCATTTGTGTGTATGGGCAGTGTTGGTGTATTATTAAAAATGTTTTGTAGATATATAAGTATATAAAATAAAGGATACACATATGAGATTCAGATTGAGCAGATTTTCATTAAGAACATTGCTGTTGGTAATAATAGCAGCAGTATGTATAGCAGCAGGGGGAACGTATAGCTTCGCGGATGACAGCGAAAATACAGCACAGACACAGAGCAGTGAACCGGGTGATGAGGTATCTAAGAAGGGTATTCAGATAGTTGATGGAAACTATCCGCTTCTTGTGGATATTCAGGATATAGGTGTAAGCTATGGCTTTCTTAATTTCTTTTATAATGAACTTGTAAGTACTGAACCAACAGAATATTTCTATGATTACAAAGGAAAGACATATTACTATGCTGCAGATAAGGTGGAGTTATATGACAATACGATAAACACGCTTACCAATGCGGGAATAAGCATAGTGGCTGCGGTTGTGAATGGCTACAATAAGGATTTTCCACAGCTTCGGTATCCGGGTGTTGACTTCAATGATGGAACACAGTACTATGCCTTCAATGCTGTGACTGAGGAGGGTGTCAGCCTGATAGAGGCATGTACTTATTTCCTTGCCGAGAGATACAATGGTGGGGATAAGGGTAAGGTTGTCGACTGGGTTATCGGAAATGAGGTGAATGACAATCTTCAGTACAACTATCTCAAGCCATGTGAGGGAAGCAGTTATGTGGCTGAGTATTATAAGCAGTTCAAGATGTTTTACAATATAATAAAAGAAATTAATCCACAGGCTGAAATATATATACCATTAGAGCATAGATGGCAGACGGCAAACACTATGACAGATTATGGTGCAAGGTGGTTCCTCGAGGAATTTAACCGCAACGAAAAGAAGGATCAGCAGATGGACTGGGGCGTGGCATGGCATCCATATCCATATCCTCTCGGTGATCCTGATACTCTCGATGATGGTGACGAGCCGACAACGGACACGGACGGAACTCCTACCTATGGCGGTGAGGTTACGATGGATGAGTATACACCATTAGTATCCATGAAGAATATAGATGTATTGACGGATTACTTTACGAAGAACCTTCTCACACAGAGTGGGCAGGTACGCTCAATAATAGTATCAGAGGTAGGATATACATCTTATTCTGTTATATGTGGTCAGAATGAGGCAAAACAGGCTGCTAATATAGCATACTCATACTATAAGGCTGAGAGCAACCCGTATATCAAGGCATTTATAATCAGGGCACACAGGGATATAAGCGAGGGCAGTCCGTATTTTCAGTTCGGACTTCGCTACAAGACTGAGATTCCTAAGCTGTCATATGAAATGTTTAAATATATGGATACAATGGAATCGCTTGAATACACACAGTTTGCACTTGATGTGTTGGGGATTGATTCATGGAATGAAGTTATAGACAATTTCGAAGCTGATATGTATGCACAGATGAAGAGTATAGACCATGGGTGTGTGTTCAGAAATGCTGATTCACTAGTGCCTCAGGAGGCGGTACAGCTTCGGGGAGGTACTGACATATGGGATATGAATCAGGATGATGCCATATACTCGAGCAGGGTAAGATATTTTGATTCGCTTGATTTGTCAAATGTACCTTACTTATGTGTGGGTATCAATCTTGATAAAGCTGCAGTGTTAAGAATAAGAGTTACAAGTAAAGACCATATATATGATGCGTATGGAAGCTTGACGGCGGGGGATGGACAGTATATATATACTGATTTATCCGGATGGAAGTACAGAAACAGCATTGACAGGGTCGAGATATGGTTGAGTGATACATGGAACACAGCGGGATACACAGGAAATGACAGCACAGCAGCCCTATATGCGACAGATTCTGTAACACCGGCGGGTGAGATAACCTGCAATGCTCCGCAGAAAAAGGATATTACTGCTGCGAGTGTGAGTCCTGTAGGTGATGTGCTGTATTCAGGAGAATATTATACACCTTCTGTTGAGGTGCATTATAATGGTGAGCTTCTGACTCAGAATGATGATTATTCCCTCAGCTATACACATAACAAGAAGGGACCTGTGGCGAATGTCATAGTAACCGGAATTGGGGAGTACAGTGGACAGATTAAGACTTCCTTTAATATAATATCAAGATATAGTGAGCTGGTAGATCCGGTGTATTATTTCAAGAAATATCCGGCTGTAGCTTCTGCATGTGGCAATGACTATACGAAGGCAGAGGAATATTTTATCAATTATGGAATGGCGGCCGGGCATCAGGCATGCGAGAAGTTTAATGTATATTACTATCAGCAGAATTATGAGGATCTTAGGAATGCATTCGGGGATAACCTTGTTGCATACTATAATCACTACATTACATACGGATTAAATGAAGGCAGAATTGCGTCACACATGCTGTCTAATACAACCTATAACGGAGTGGATTATGCTGCAGTGTACAATGAGGTGTATTATATAACAAGGTATCCTGATATTGCTAAGAGATATGATAATGATGATTATCTTGTGCTTAAGTACTTTGTTGAGGAGGGGACAAGAAATAAGCAAAGAGGTAATGATATATTCGATATAGAGGCTTATGCCAAATATAATCCGGATCTGATGGCTACATTCCGTGATGATATATACACATATTATCTGCATTATATATTGTATGGTCAGTATGAGAACAGAATCTGCAATGGAACCTTCTATGATGAGAGAGACTATTCCAAGGTGTATAATGAAGAGTATTATTATAATAATAATCCTGATGTGGCAGAGACATTCGGAAGAGATTCCAATATGCTTCTAAAGCATTTTATTGTGAATGGAATGGAAGAAGGAAGAAAAGGCAGTCTCGACTTTGACCTGGAGACATATAAGCAGTATTCGGACTTAAAGAATGCATTTGGCGATGATAATAAGGCATATTATATACATTATATAGACTATGGGGCAGCAGAGCATAGGATAGCGACAAGCTCTACCGTGTACAATGGTGTTGACTATAAGGATGTATATAACAAGGATTATTATCTGGCAAAATATGGTGACTTAAGGAACGCATTTGGTGATGACGAGAGAGCACTTATTGAGCATTTTGTAAAATATGGAATGAAAGAAGGCAGACAGGCATGCGAGGAGTTCAATCCATACCTGTACCGTACACTTTACAGTGACCTTAGAGAAGCCTTTGGATATGATATGGAAAGATATTATATTCACTACATGAATGTGGGAAAGGCAGAGGGAAGGTAGAAAACAGGATAAGATATAAGAAAGTCCCAATCTGATACTTTGCGCTATGCAATAGGTATCAGGTTGGGACTTTTTCATGTATAATTGTGTTACAGCGGTTATCTGGGGATTAGTTATAGTGGTCAGGGTCGAATTTTACGATTACCTTCTTATATACCCCATATATGTGAGGAAAACGGTTGATAAGCCCTTGAAGAAAGCCTTCCATCTCGATGGAGCGGGATTTCTTCATGTTGGAACTGCCTGCATATATGCGGTGCACATTCGATAGGTACTGGTAGAAATGCCAGCGCTCATAGAGGAGCTCAACATTGACAGGAGCTGCAAGCACGCCTGCAAGACAGTCCTCAAGCTCTTTTGCAGAGTCTTCCCAGCTTCTTATATGGGAATCATTGTTCTTATAGTGTATTACAGGATCGGCTTCGACCTTATCAAGTATACCATCTACCTCATCAAGTGAGTTGAAGATATATACATTTTCACTGAATGCATCGAAGTAGTTCCTAAGCTCACGATTTAATTCAGTGTTATTTACGATAATTTTTTTGGAGTAGCTCATTCCGTCCAGAAACGGAAGACCAAAGCCCTCATATATACTAGGAAATATTATTCCAAGTGAATTGCCAAGTACATAATCTATGAACTCGTCGGACAGATTGCCGGACTTATATCCATACATGCTGTTACCGATAGCTCCTTCGGAAGTGCTTCCGATTACGATAATCCTGTGCTTCGAGGACTTGAGTGCTTCAAGCAGCTGAGGCACAAACTTGTGCTTGTAGAAGTTGCCGAAAACTACGAAGTAGTTATCAAATGGCAGCTTGAAGCCGGGGTTCTTAGCAGGGTCATACAGCTTATCTGTTCCGTGATATATAACTCTGGTAGGTATATTACGCTTATCGAATTCCGGCTTGTAGAAGTCTACAGTATCCTTGAGTGAGAATTCGCTTATGGAGGTCATAAGGTCACAGTAGTGAATTGATGAGCGGAATATCTCGTTGCGCTCAGGATCCTGAACCAATAGGTACGAGCTTCTTATGCTGATAATGTCCTGCATGCAGAATACATACTTGAGACAGGTTCTGTTAAGTATGAACATGTGCTCAATATGGTATATCTGCGATGGAGAGAATGCGATATGGAATGTCTGGTCATTTATTGTGTCAGGGTACCATACGTTATTGTGGCGCTCGGAAAGCTTGTGAAAGTTATCAGCAGCGCGGTTGATAAGAAGGTGCACATCATACTTGTCACCGTACAGTCTGAGAAACGCCTCATAGATGGATATAGAGTATTTGGCAGTTCCGTTGTACGAAGCAGGTGTCTCGTAGAGGCTGAACAGTATGCGCTTCTTATGGTATAGACCATCGCCAATCAGGTCGGCAAAGTAGTCAACAGGTTCCATTCCACCATGAAAATAAGTGCTTATAAGATTTGAATAGTAAGGATAGCGCTTGTTTAGTATAGCAAAATGCTCCGCATCAAGCTTCGCACGTCTTGAACCGAAGCTTTTAGACTCATAATGATATACATACGCGTGGTTAGCCATCACGATGCTGAAGCCGTACTGGTTGATGCGTGCACAGAAGTCATTCTCCTCATTGTAGCCAGGACTGTATATCTCATCGAATAGTCCGAAACGATTAAGAACGTCCCTCTTTATGAGCAGTGCGAAACCGACACCTGTAGGAAGTATAGTCCAACGAGGAAGCATGTCCTTGACCGTTTCATATATGGAGTGGCTTACCTCGGGGGTCAGCTCGGCTGTGGTATTCTTCCTCGGAGGCATGGTGAGAAGAGTCGCATTGTTGCTTCTCGGACATACGGCACCATGACGTTCATCGGCATAGAGAACCTCCTGCATCTCGGTGAGAAAGCCTTCAGTGACTGCCGTGTCGGAGTTGAGAAGAAGAATATCGGTTGCCGGGTCGGCAAGCTCAAGGGAATGATTACATGTCTTTACAAAGCCAAGGTTTTCTTCGTTCTTGGCATAGGTGAAGTTAGGGCAGTCTGCAATAGCCGATAGAATATTATGTTCAAGCTCCTCCCACTCCGGTCCGCAGTCGTTGATTAACAGAACGGAATTTCCGGATGGAACGTATTTCTTAAGTGATTCAATACAAGAACCGAGTGTTGACCAGTCCTTGTATACAGGAACAACTATGGTTGTTTTATTCATGGATATTTAACCTCTTTGTTTATATAAAATCAATTAGCAGTACATAATTATAACATAAGCCAAGAGGTATGACAATCTTTTGTGGGAGATGAATAAAAAAGTGGCTGCATCAATGTTCATTATATTAGTAATATATATTGACAAAAAAATATTAAAAAGGTAAAATTATGAAGGTATACATTATATATGAAGAGATTCGAAAATAGATGATGACAGAATGGAAGGTCAGAAATTGTAATGAATTGGGCAGGGGTTTTGGCAGCGGTGCTGCTGTTGGGAATATTTGGAATATTGGGTACAACATTAAGTACAATAATTAGAGCCAGACAGAGATTGACGATTAATTTTTTAATGGGATATATGATATATTATGGTATATTCGAAATTGTCTATCTATTATGTCTGGCTTTTGATAACAGTCTTAATACTCTTAAGGTTGTATGGCAGATAACTGTAATAACACTGCTTGTGGTGTCACTATGCATTATGACAATAATGCGTGGGAAAGGTTATGTTATTTTGGCATATAATACGTTTATCGGCTTGAAACGGAATTGGAAGGCTATTATACCAGTGGCTATTATGACTATATGTACTCTGGTAGTTTATGTGTGCGGCGTATCATATATAAGTGATGGCGGATATGCCTATAGTGCGGTTGGAGACAGTGTGTATAGCGGCAGACTTTTTATGAGAGACGTATATACAGGAATGAAACTTGACGCGCCAGATATGAGTTATGCTTTTTCAGGATATTACATGCATTCAGCGGTATTGTGTAGTATATTTAAAGTAAGTCCGGTGATTATGCAGCACAATGTTATGGGAATAATAAGCATACTGGTGAGCATAGATGTGGTGTACCTGATTGGAAGGATAATATTTAGAACATCAATAAGGTACACATGGGCATTGATATTATTTTATGAGATTGTCAATGTGTATCTGCTGTTTTATAGTGGTGCACATTATTTCCTTTTCACGGGAGCTTATGACAGTATGGCGCAGCTGCCATATATTTTAATTCCTGCGGTTGCTTTAGGATTTATATACATAATCAGATATAATAAGGCCACTATAGGATGGGTACTTGTGGCTTTATCTAATATGGCGGGTGCTGCGCTGTCTGTTGCTGCTCTTGCGGTTGTACCATTGATTACACTGTGTGGCATAGTGACGGTTTCCGTATGTAAACACGAATATAGAACGATGTTAAGAGGTCTTGTGTGCCTGATTCCGGGAATAATACACAATATGATTTACCGAATATGCATATAGATATTTCGGGTGGAGCGATGAGCGATGAAGAATGTTATAGAGCTATTTAACAATTATCAAGATGATACGGCTATATTTGTTTTATCGATAGCCGCTATTATATACTTGCTTTCTAAGGCGGGGAAAAGGACATCGGACCATGTATATATTGCAATCATGGCAGCGGTTGTGCTTCTGTTTAATGATATTATGTATATTGCTGTTAAGATGGTATGGAGTCATAGTGCATATTATGCACTAATATGTGCATTTCCTGCAACCATTGTATGTGCGGCAGCACTGGCACATGCAGTTCTTGATAAGGAGAATGAGTGGTGGAAGAAGCTTATCTTTATTGTTGGTATAGTAGTGGCAGGAATAATGCTTTTTAAAAAGGATATTAAGCCTGTAACAGAGAATTTTAGATATGGAACAGAACAGAATGCTTTGGAGCAGATGTCCGAGGTAATAGCTGCGGATGTTGAATCAAGACGAGAGAGAATATGCAATGACGCTTATGATAAATCAGAGTATATAAGTATTGCAGCGGAACCGGAGATATCCGGTTATCTGCGAGGACTTGATGGTCGGTATGCATTGGCTTTCGACCCTGCAGATACTACATGGGCAGGAAACCTTCAGGAATCAAAGCCGCTTATTTATTCAATGGTAGTAGGAGGCGGTCAGACAGAGCACAATCTGATACGTGAAATGCTGTCGATTAATTGTGTTGAATATGCTATTATAAAGACAGAGTTTGGAATGGATGAGTATATGGAGCTGGTAGGTTATACTAAGCTTGGGGAATACGGCAGCAGAACGCTCTATGCCAGAGACAGAGAGTGCTATCCTATGAGAGTTGATTACTGGGGCTATGTAAGACGTGTATATTTCTATCTGCTAGGCCGACGCGGAACCTATGAAGAGGTATATACTGGGATACAGAGTATAGGTAGTGGTGAAAAAATGCTTGATGAGATAGCGTATGAACTACTTGCGTCAGACGAGTTTGCTGAAAGAGGATTGAGCATAGAGGAGGCTGCCAGTGCAATATATTATGCAGTATTCTACAGGGATGTGAAAGACTATGAGCTTGCTTACTGGAGAGAATATATGAATAATGGCGGGAACTATCACGATATGTATTATGAACTGTATCACAACAGTGGAGAGTTCAAGGTGGAATGGGAATAAATAGATAAAAATACTAAAATTACTATTTTTAAAGGAGAAACGTAAAAAAATGAAAAAGGTGTTGGAACATAGTATTGCAGTCAGATGTGTAAAATTAATTAATTTGATTTTGATGGTAGCATCATTTGCGATATGCTGGTATGCATACTATTCACAGAGATTAATTATTCCATATTATTCAAAAGGAAACTGGGGTGTAATTGCATTATTTGCAATAATGTACTTTACTTATTGTAAAATATTTGATGGTTTTCTTGTTTCAATTAACAGAATATCGGAAATGGTATACAGCCAAATGCTGGCAGCATTTATAACAAATGCCATTATGTATGTAGTTATATGCCTTCTTATGAGAAGCTTCCCTAATGTAATTCCTATGTTGGTGTTATTGGTCACACAGCTTGCAATAAGTATTGTGTGGAGTATGGGGGCACATACATGGTACTTCAAGGTTTACCCGCCGCAAAAATCAGCAATAATATATGATGCTCGAGAGGGGATGGAGAGACTTATAGATGAGTATGGAATGGATAAGAAATTCAAAGTATTGTTTGAGATTAAGTCAGACACTTGTATCAATGATTTGAGCATTTTGGATGAAGTCGAAACGGTATTTTTGAGTGGAATACACAGTCATGATAGAAATATAATTTTAAAGTACTGTGTGGCAAAAGGAATAAATGTGTATGTAATACCAAGAGTTGGAGATGTTATAATGAGTGGAGCAAGAAAAATGCATATGTTCCACCTGCCGATGCTTAGAGTTGGAAGATATAATCCTAATCCGGAATTCCTTTTTATAAAGAGATTATTTGATATAATATTATCATTGATTGCAATAATTATTTTATCTCCGATAATGATTGTAGTTGCTTTTTTAATAAAAGTAACAGATAAAGGACCGGTATTATATAAACAGTGCAGGCTTACCAAGAATGGAAAACAGTTCATGGTACTTAAGTTTAGAAGTATGAGGGTTGATGCTGAAAAGGATGGGGTTGCAAGACTTTCATCAGGAGATAAGGATGATAGAATTACACCTATAGGAAAATTTATCAGAAAGGTGAGGTTCGATGAACTTCCACAATTATTTAATATTCTTTTTGGCGATATGTCTATAGTGGGGCCACGACCTGAAAGACCTGAGATTGCGGCACAGTATGAAAAAGAGTTACCTGAATTCAATCTTAGACTTCAGGCAAAGGCAGGACTTACAGGGTATGCTCAGGTATATGGAAAATATAATACTACACCATATGATAAGTTACAGATGGATTTAATGTATATAGCTAGTCCAAGTATAATTGAGGATATTAAGATAATGCTTGCTACTGTAAAAATATTATTTATGCCAGAGAGTACAGAGGGGATAGCAGAAGGTGCTACAACGGCAATGGGTGTAAGTAATGGGGAAGCGGCAGTATCAGAGGAAAAAAAGAACTTAAATTGATTTATAGCAACGAGATGACAGTAGGAGTATGATGATGCTGGTTAGGGCGGGATTCTTATTTATAATTTATATAATAACATATTATCTGTATGGATTTGCGGTTGCAAAGCTATGCAAAGCACAGCATATATCCATGATAAACGCAATTATAATGGGGTTCTGGACAGAGGGATTGCAGTTCTTTATATTCGTATTGCCTTTTAAGGTTGCGCTTGTGGAGGTAAGTACTGTTGCATGGATATGGCCGGTGGTATGGCTTGTATCCATTGGCACCATTGTATTGATATGGCATAGAGATATTGGAAGGAACATTGCAGACTCGTGCAGGAGGATTTCAGCCTGTAAATTATCGGCAATAGTTGTAGGCATGGTTATCGGAGCAGAGCTCATATATGAGTTGCTATATGGTAATTATACTGACGGAAATGGGGCAGCCTATTTTGTGGGAGCGGCGGCATCGGATATATTCAAGAATCATTTTGGTGTTGTCGAACCTGAGATCGGAACAATGGTAAGCTCATTTAATACAATGTACTTTCTTCAGACGTATGTACACCACACGGCGGTGGTATGCAAGATAAGCGGAATAGCTCCACTTGTTGAGATGCGTGGGGTTATGTCAGAGGTAGTTATATTGCTGTCAGGACTTATTACTTATGAGCTTGCAAGAGCTATATTTAAGAATAAGAGGAAGAAGGTACTGTTTTTCTGGCTTGCATATCAGGCGTTCATACTGTTGTGTGCACAGTCGGTATACATACCGGCGTATTACCTGTTCTACAGGGCGTTTGAGGGAAAGACTATATTCGGAATGCTGCTGATACCTTATGTGTTTGTATGTTTCTGGAAGCTATATGACAATGAGCGGGATATACATACGCTGATATGCCTTGTGATAGCACTTTTCGGTTCCTTTACATTCTGTATGTCTACAATGTATATACTGCCTTTCCTGCTACTTGCGTTTATACCTGTTGCTGTTGTTCAGAAAAGCTTTAGGCAGGCGGTTAACTGGTGCATAATGATGGTGCCATCAGCACTGTCAATTCTGTATTACATAATGGTGATGAAGGGAATTATCGACTTGACGATAAGGTGGTAGTTATGCATTTTAACTATAGTGATTATCAAGGCATAGAGTTCTTTTTCAAGTGGTGGGAGGTTATAAGCAATAGGTTTTCACCAATTGAATGGCTGCTTGTATTTTCTTTTATGGTAATATCAATATATTATCTTGTGTATGGTAATAAGAAAGAAAGAATACTGCTGCTGAGTGAAACAATTATATTAACAGTAATGGTTCTCAATCCGTGGTCGGCTATAATAATGCGTAAGTTTTTTGGTTCGGCGTTTGACTGGAGAGTGTTCAGGTATTACTGGTTATATCCTATGTACATGCAACTGGCATACTTTGTTACGGAGCTGGCATTCAGAAAGAAGAGAAGAGTACGCGTTATTGCAATGTGGTTCTGTCTTGCAGTTATGTTAATAACAGGTTGTCAACAGGTTGTCAGTGGGCACTACAATACACTTGGTGGACATGAAAAATTCAGAGCTGTTGAGAACATATATAAGATAAGTAATGATGCTGTTGAGGCGGCAGATATAATTGAGAAGGATAAGGGTGATAAGGACAAGGAAGTTCGTGTGTTATATGAGCGTGAGATTGGTATGGAGATAAGAACCTATGATTCATCCATTGTCACAGCGCATAACGGAACATACTCAGCATCTATATGGGATAGAGCTGAACTTAGCTCGTATGTGGAGAATCAGGACTGGACCGGGATTCTTGCAGCATTTGTGTCTACAAATAGTGGAGAAGATGTAATAGGCGCAGATGTATTGAGAATAGCACTTATAAATACTTCTACAGAGTATGTCATAATAAAGTCTGAGAGCTATAATGTGAAAGCGTTAGAGCAGCTTGGGATGAGCTGCATCGGGAAGACAAACTCAGAAAAATATTCGGTATATAAGATTGAGGGGCTTGATACAGGAGATGAGCTAAGCTGGAATGAGAGATTGTACAGCCCGACTGAACTGAGAAAATTCGGTGATCTGTATTTTATCAATGATTGCTGGCAGCATAGAATAATATACAGCGACAGTCTTGATAAGCCTATATCTGAGTGGAGTACACTGGCGGACGATATATTGGGAGGGCATACAATATCATCGGACGGAAGCGTATATGTATGTGACGATACGGATAACAATGCTGTACGTGTGTATATAAGGAATGAGAATGGATTTGAACTGGTTCAGTACATAGAAAACGTGTGTTACAGACCACATTATACATACTATGATGATGTGGCTGGGATGTTCTATATATTGGGTGCGAATAATGGAGAATTACTGATATTCCGAAATGAAAATCAGAATCTGTCATTGGTAAACCATCTCACATTTGACGGAAAGATAGAATCATATACAAGATCATTTTCAATCATAGATGGATATATGTATATTGTAGGAAACAGTATATATAGAATTGACTATCAGAATAATTATGATATAGTAAATATATATGAGCTTCCAGAAGAAATACAGGGTACAGTGGGGCTGTGTAAGGTTCAGGATTATTATTATCTGACAATATACACGGATAAAGGTTTTAACAGAAATCCGGGATTTATCAGGACAACACAGCTTGAAAATATAGTTAGTGGTGATTATGAAGACATATATAATAAGCTTGGATTTGCAGGAACTCCGTATCTGATGACATGGATTGATGGAAGATATTATGTGGCGGAGGCAGACCAAGAAAATGGGATTATTGAATTTGATATAGTGGATAATACTATTTCTAATGTTAATAAGCTGTATTATTTTGGAGTTACCAATAAGGAGTCTCTTTTGAGATTCTATTCTCTATATACTTAATTGAAAATTGACTTGAAGAGAGATGTAAACTATAATTACATAGAAATAATTAAAGATACGTAAGGAGAATACATTAAAGATGTCAAATATATCAATAATTACTGTGTCATATAATAGCGAAAAAACTATATCAAGAACTATAGAATCAGTGTATAACCAGACTTATCAACCTTATGAATATATTATTGTGGATGGATTATCTCAGGATTCAACTGTAGAGATTGCAAAACGGTATGAACAGAAATTCAAAGAAAAAGGTATAATATATAAAGTTATATCAGAGAAAGATAATGGTTTATATGACGCGATGAATAAAGGGATTGCAATAGCTGACGGTGAACTTATTGGCATGATAAACAGTGATGACTGGTATGAATTAGATGCACTTAAAGAGGTAAATGAAGCATATGCAAATAAATGTTTTGATATGTCTTTTGCAAATCTTAATCTTGTGAAGCAGAATGGAATTGTAATATTAAAGAAAGCTCAAATAAGAAAATTTAAGACAACAAGAGATTGGAACCATCCGACTATGTTTGTTAGGAAAGAAATATATAATAGATTTCAGTATGATAATAATAATTTATATGCGGATTATGATATGTTTTTAAAAATAGCGGGAAACGGATATAAAATTATAACAATTGATAAGGCGCTTGCTAATTTTTCTGTAGGTGGTGTTAGTAATGAAAAATCTTTTGCAGGTGTCGTGAAGCGGATAAAGTTGAGATATAGAAATTATCGTAACAATGGTTTTAGCCGATTATATATATTTGAAAGTGTGTTTATGGAGATTGCGAAGGTTATAATTGCTTAATCTACATAAGAATATGGTATTAAAATCTTAGGGAGCAAGAAAAATGAAATACTTGTTTATTAATGTAGTTGTTGGCAATACCAGTACAGGCAGGATTGCAGCAGAACAATGTCGTGAGTTACAAAAAGAAGGACATGAATGTGTATTTGCATATGGGCGTTGGAAAGTTAATTGCGATGATATTAAGACTGTAAAAATAGGAAACAAATTAGACTACGAAGTGCATGGAGTTTTGACTCGATTATTTGATATAAATGGATTTGCGTCAAAAAGGGCAACCAGAAAATTCCTTAAATGGGCAGAGGAATATAATCCGGATGTGGTATGGTTACATAATATACATGGCTATTATATAAATATTGAAATGCTGTTTGCTTGGATAAAAAGCCGACCTGATATGCAGGTGAAATGGACTTTACATGATTGTTGGGCATTGACAGGACATTGTACCCATTTTATGGTTGCAAAATGTGAGCAATGGAAGGAAAACTGTGTAAATTGTACACAGCTTAGAGAATACCCAGCTTGTTATGGAATATCAAATGTAAAAAAGAATTATGAGCGAAAAAAGAAAGCATTTGTAGGTGTAAAGCATATGACAATTATTACACCTAGTAAATGGTTGGCAGAACTGGTTTATCAGAGTTATCTTAAAGACTATAAGGTTGAAGTTGTATATAATAAAATAAATACAGATGTTTTTAAGCCTACTAACACAGGGTTCAGAGAAAAATATGGATTGGAAGATAAAATAATTGTTTTAGGGGTTGCCAATGTTTGGAATGAAAGAAAGGGGTTAAATGATTTCTATAGTCTGGCGCAGATGCTGGATGAAAATTATGCTATAGTGTTAGTTGGTCTTTCAGAAAAACAAATCAATGAATTCAGTAAAAATGTAGTAGGAGAGTATACAGCGGTAAAAGTAGAGGACACAAGCCGTGTTTATAGTCAAGAAAATATATTAGTAAGTCATAAAGAAAAAGCAGAACAAAAGTATAATAATGAATTTACAGTTGAGAGAAGTAGAGTGATAATTCAAGATATAAATATATTATATGAGACTATAACAGGGAAAAAATATGACGGAGAAATAGGGAAAATGACATGCTCTAAGTTTGTATGTATACAACACACTGATTCTGTAAAAGATTTGGCGGGCATATATACAACGGCAGATATATTTGTTAATCCAACATATGAAGATAATTATCCCACAGTAAATCTTGAGGCATTGGCCTGTGAAACGATGGTTATAACGTATGATACGGGTGGAAGTAAAGAAACCATAATCAATGGATTAAATAGGAGAAAAAATGAAAATAATATTTAGTTGGGACGATGGAGCATTAGAAGATCAAAAATTATTTGAATTGCATGAAAAATATAAAATACCGGGCATGTTTTTTGTGCCTACATTTAATAGAGAAGGAAGAAAAGTACTTACAAAGGAAATGATAAGATCCTCTGAATCAGAGTATGTGCAGTTCGGAGGACATACACAGAATCATACATATTTAACGTCAATTCCGTTGGAAGATGTAGAGGAAGAGGTGTTATTAAATAAGAATTATTTACAAGAGTGTTTAGGACATGAGATAAAGCATTTTTGCCTTCCTGGAGGAAAATATACAAAAGAAATTTTACCGATTGTGTATAGGCACTTTGAAACGATAAGGACAGCTGATACAATGAATTTCAAATATGAAGGAGGTCTTTTAGTTCCTACAATACATTTTTATCCAAGAGGGATTAAGTCTCTTTTAGGTAATGCGTTTAAGCATAATAGCTATGAAGAAATGTTATATGTTTTAACACATGGAATGAAGGACTATTTTGATATAATTAATGGAATTATACAAAGGGAAAAGAAAAAAGAAGATAGGGTTATAGTGATTTGGGGACATAGCTGGGAGATAGAACAATATAATTTGTGGGATAAATTAGAACAGTGTATGGAGTTAGTAAAAAATAGTGATTGTTATTGTAGGTATTCAGATATTTTTAAATAACAATATGTTTATTGTAATATAGGTTAAAACTTAGGGAGAAAGCATGACTGTATATATAGTGTTATTCGGACTTGTTGTGATAATGGGATTGGCTAATCAAAAGTATGAGAATAAGTATAATAATTTATATAGTATTATATGTATTGTATTAATTTGCACTGTTCAAGGATTAAGAGATGTAACTATAGGAGAGGATGTTGCAGAATACACAATTTGGTTTAAAGAGTATTGTGATATATCTAAGATAACGAGTCTATTTCATCCTTGGAGAGATATTGAGTTAGGATATAGTGTATTAAATATAATATTATCAAGGATTACAGATAGTATAAGACCAATGATGGTAATAGTAAGTGTTATTATTATTACATCTAACTTTATGTTAATAAAAAAAGTTTCTAGTTTACAAGTAGTAAGTATTGCATTGTTTTTTGGTTTCAATTTTTTTATAACCTCTATGGTTTCGTGGCGTCAGTTTATTGCTATGGGATTTGTGTTTTGGATGTACCCGTTTTTGATGGAAAAGAAATATGTAAAAGCAGGGTTGATGTGTATAATAGCACTATTATTTCATGATACAGCTCTTATTTTTGCAATACCACTTATAATAATATACTTGTTTTCAAATCATAAAAAGAGTAGTTTGATTATTTTGTTAATAGGTATTATAGGGTTTATTTTTAGTGGTTATATTTTGAGATTAGCACTTTTTATTTTTCCGTCATATAAGTATTATTTTGAAGAAATGATAGCAGAAGCAGGGATGGGGAAAATGCGTTTAGTATACAATATAATTGAAATAGGCTTGATTATATATGTTTATTTTAATAAAAAATTGTGCGAGAAAAAGTATACAGTACTTTCGGGCATACTTGCTGTTGCAGTTATAATGGGATTTTTAGCTGCTAAAATACCATTTATGTTCAGGATAAGTTATTATTTTGATTATTTTATGATATTTTTGATTCCTGATTTGTTGATAAGTATAAAAAATAGCAATAAAAAAATGTTTTATATTTTAGAAGGTTTAGTATTGATTGCTTCAATGGTTATATATGTATATTACTTAAGCACTAACCCGGGAAATACAGTTCCTTATGTTTTATGTTTATAAGATGAGAGGGTAATATGGCAAAGAAAATTTTAGTTTATGGTTTAGGAATATTTTTTTCAAAAATAATAGTTTTTTTATTAATTCCTATATATACACGTTGCTTTTCAACCACGGATTATGGATACTATGATGTATTGGTTACAAATTTAACTATGTTGGTATCAATTGCATTTATAGAAGTATGGTCAGGAACATTACGTTTCATGTTTGATTATGAAAATCCGTATAAGCCTATTAAAGCAGTAATTAAAATAATTCCATTTTTGGGAATAGTTTATTTTATTGGAATATTTGTATTGTCATTTATAATGGATATAAAATATCCAATTGTTACGGTTTTATTTGGGTTATCCTATTTTTTATTTACCATATATAACAGTATATGTAGAGGATTACAAAAAAATATTGATTACATAATTTCGGGTGTTATAAGTGCTACATTCTCAAGTGTTTTATCTATAATATGTGTGGTATTTTTAAAAAAGGGTATTGTATATGTATTGATTTCTCAAACATTAGGATACTTGTTAGCATCTTTATACGTGGAAATTCGTACGAAAGCATTAAGGTACTCATTGTTTGAGAAAGCAGAAACGATTGTAAGCAAAGAAATTGTTAAATATTGTTTCCCGCTTATGATTAACTCATTTTCTTTTTTATTTTTAGGGACTTATAATAAAAATTATATTTTAAAGGTATTAGGTGAGAGTGCTAGTGGGTATTATGCTTTTATCTTAAAGTTTTCTTCTATTTTATCAATAATAATATCAATATTTACATTATCATGGCAAGAAGTTGCTTTTCAAAATTCTAATAGTGAAGATAGGGCTAAAAAGTATACATATTATCTTAATGGTTTTATTAAGATAGTTGGGTTATCAATACCATTATACTGTATATTTTTATATAAAGCATGTCCAATTATTGGTGGAAAACAATATATAGAGTCTGTGCAATATATTCCATTATCAGTTCTAGCTACATTTATAGCTGAATTTTCAGGTATATTAAGTATATTAATTGCTGTAAACAAAAAGACAACGCCTATCTTGATTTCGACTGTAGTTGGGGCAATTGTTAATGTTATTTTAATACAAATTACAGTTAATCGCTTTGGAATAAATGCAGCAAGCTTGAGTCTGTTAATTGCATATATTTTTATAGGAATGATAAGATATTTGTGTGGAAAAAAACATACAGGAGCTATAATAAAACCACGAAACTTTTTAATCATGAGTATTGAAATGTTATGTGTGATAATTACATATAACATACAAAAGGATGTTATATTATATATATTATTTTGCATTTGTTTAATTATAGCTTTAGTAATAAATAAAGACACTATTATTATTGCATTGAATAAAATAAAAAAAGGAAAGAACATATTATGATAAAGGAAAAGATGGATTTAAAAACATTACAAGAATGTGAATATAATATTCTCAAAGAATTGGATAGTATATGTAAAAAAAATAATTTAAGATATAGTTTATGCGGAGGAACTCTTTTAGGTGCAGTAAGACATAAGGGATTTATACCTTGGGATGATGATATTGATGTAGTAATGCCGAGAAAAGATTATTTAGAACTTTTAAATATAAAAGAATTATTACCAGAGAGATATAAGTTAATAACACCTTATAACAGTGATGAAACAATATATCCATATGGGAAATTGTGTGATATGGATACAGAGCTTATTGAAGATCCAGTTGGTAAAAAAATAAGATCACATGTGTATATTGATATATTTCCTTTAGACGGTATGCCTACTACAATGAAACAGCAGATACATCATCTTAATTCAGCTAGATTCAGAACAAAAATGTTCTACCGGATAAAAATAGCAAAATATAAGAAAAATTTAAAACTAGGTATAATAAAAAGTGTTTTGAATATTTGCTTATGTATAATTGATAAAATTGTTCCTACAGATATATTGATTAAATGGGTTGACAAGAAAGTTGTTAAGTATGACTTTGATAAATGTAAATTTGTAGCTTCTATTGATGGATATGGGGAGCGAGAAATCATGCAGAAAGATGTATATAATTTTAACAGTAAAATTATGTTTTGCAATGATGAATTTTCATGTATTGAAAAAACAGATTACTATTTAACAAAAATGTACGGAGATTACATGAAAATTCCTCCTAAGGAGCAACAAATAGTTCATGATAATGAAGCATATTATATAAAATAAATATAGAAGAGGTACGATATGAATTATGCAATAATTCTTTCTGGTGGAATTGGAACACGCATGAGAACGGATGGATTTCCAAAACAATATTTACAGGTTGAAGGGAAAACAATTTTACAATATACGCTAGAAACACTTGCTGAATGTTCAATAATAGACGTAATTGTAATTGTAATGGCTGAGGAGTGGAAAAAGAAAATAGGAAAAAATATAGTGGAAAGTGTGGGGAAAAAAATACTTTTTGCCTTACCAGGTTCGTCAAGACAAGAATCAATTTTTCATGGATTGCAAGCATGCGTTGCAAATAAGGAGATAGATGTTAATGATAAAGTAATTATTCAAGATGCAGTAAGACCATTAGCATCTAAACAATTGATTCTAAGATGTTTAAATGAAATAGAAAAATATGATGGTTGTATGCCAGCTATTCCGGTTGTAGATACGATTTATGTAAGTAATGATGGAAAAAACATTGATGGATTATTAAATCGTGATACACTATTTGCTGGACAAGCTCCAGAAGCATTTAATTTAAAAAAATATTATGATATAAATAAAAATTATACATCAGAGGATTTTATAAATATTAAAGGAACCACAGAAATCGCTTATAAACATAATTTAAAGGTATGTATTATAAATGGAGAGGAGAAAAATTTTAAAATTACTACGCCAACAGATTTGTTAAAATTTGAAACCATGAAAAGAAAGAGCAAATATAATATAGAGGAGAGAATATAATTATGAAGGCATATAACCTGCATGGGATAAATGATTTGAGGTATGAAGATGTTGAAATTCCAGAATTAAATCCAGAATGGGCATTGGTAAAAGTTAAGGCAAGTGGAATTTGTAGTTCAGATATTCCAAGAATATTTACAAAGGGGACATATCACTTCCCAACAATACCAGGACATGAATTTTCTGGAATTGTAGAGCAGGTTAATAGTTCTAAAAGAGAGTTAATAGGAAAAAAGGTAAGTGCATTTCCACTAATTCCATGTATGAAATGTACTCAATGTAAATTGGGACATTATGAAATGTGTGATTGTTATGATTATATAGGCTCAAGAAGAGACGGGGGGTTTGCAGAGTACGTTGCAGTACCAATATGGAATCTTGTATTTTTAGATGATAATGTAACTTTTGAAGATGCAGCTATGATGGAACCTTTATCAGTTGCAGTACATGCGGTGAAAAAATTGGAGGTTAAATTTGGGGACACAGTTGCGATTGTTGGTACGGGTATGATTGCATTTGCATGTGCACATATTGCGTTGATGAATGGTGCATCAAAAGTTAGTGTATTAGGTAGAACGAATGATAAGAAAAAGTTAATAGAGAATATTGATAACTTAGAATTTTTAACAATAGATAGTGTAGAAAAAAAATTTGACAAAGTTATTGAGGCAGTGGGGTCAAATGATGCCATAGATAAGGCAATTGGAATATGTAATTCAGGTGGAATTATTGTTATGATAGGAAACCCAGATGGAGATATCCTTCTTAAGCAAGATGTTTATTGGCGAATATTGAGAAAGCAACTTATAGTGAAAGGAACTTGGAACTCATCGTATAATGGGCTGGGTAAATCAGATTGGACAGAAGCGCAAAAGCTTATAGCGAGTGAAGGCAATATGATTAATAAATTAATTACTCATAGGTTTAAGAGTGATAGTTTGGCAGTTGGTCTTGATTTGATGAAAAATAAAAAAGAGATTTACTGTAAGGTAATGATGTTGTGGAACTAAGATGAAGGAGAAAAGATAGCATGATAAAGATTTCAGCATCAATGATGTGCTCAAAACTTATTGATTTAAAAGAGACAATTCAAGTATTTGAGCAGGAAAAAATTGATTATTTACATATAGATATTATGGATGGTGAATTTGTACCGAATTTTGGATTAGGAGTAGATTATATTAAGGGTTTAAGAGAACTTACTGATATACCTCTAGATTTACATTTAATGATAAAGAATCCTGAGTACAAATTACAATGGCTAGGAATAAAGAGCAGTGATATTGTTTCAATACATTATGAAAGTACATATCAGGTGCAGAGAGCTTTAGACTGGTTGCAGCCATATGGTTGTAAAAGATTTCTGGCTATCAATCCTGCAACACCTATCTATAATTTAGAAGAAGTATTAGATTATATTGATGGAATTAATTTATTAACTGTTAATCCTGGGTTTGCAGGTCAGAAGATTGTTCCAAGTACTTTAAAAAAGGCTCATAAACTTCAAGATTTTTTGAATAAATATGAAGATAGAAAAATTGACTTTGAAGTAGATGGTAACATTACTCCAGAAAATGGTAAGATATTATATGATTGTGGAGCTAACATTTTTGTTGCGGGTACTTCTAGCATATTTAAGGGAGAAGTTAACTCTTACAAGGATAATATTTTAAATTTTAGAAATACATTACAAAATAATATGTAAATATAAGGTGAAGATATATGCTAGATGTACTTTAGAGCATTTAGAGTTGAAGTGTATTCTGCACTATTTTGCAGTATTTGGGCAATGGCAGATGATTTAAAGATAATAACAAAAAGACTATTAAACTGACGTTATGAATATAGAAAGGCATATAGTAGATGAGTAAAATTTTGTATTTGACCAATATTCCTTCACCATATGCAGTTGATTTATTTAACGGAATTGGCGAAAAATTTGACTTAACAGTTATATATGAGAGAAAAAAGGCACTTACAAGAGATGATAAATGGGTAAATAAAGATGAAAGAAAATTTAAAGAAATTTACCTTAAGGGATTAAAAATAGGTGATGAATCGTCACTATGTATAGATATTTTGAAATATCTTACAAAAGAAATATATGACCTAATTATTATAAGTAATTATTCAGCTCCAACAGCGATGATTGCAATTGAATATTTAAAATTTAAAGGAATTCCTTTTTATTTGCATGCAGATGGAGGAATTATAACAGGTACAACTGGATTGAAATATAAATTAAAAAAACATTTAATTGGAGCTGCAAGGGGATATTTTTCATCAGGGGAAAAAACAGACGAGTATTTTAAAGTATATGGAAATGGTATTGCGCCCATATATAGATACCCATTTACTTCAATTAAGAATGCTGATATAGTATCTTCTGTTCTTACAAGAGAGCAAAAGCTTAAATTACGAGAACAATTGGGATTTAATAAAAAAATTATAAATAAAAATATAATTATATCAATAGGGAGGATAATATATAGCAAAGGATATGATATACTGATTGAGGCTGCATCACAAATTGATCAAGATATACAGTATATTATAATTGGTGGGCAGCCAACAGAAAACTTAAAACAAATGATAAACATGCATAAGCTTGATAATATACATTTTATTGATTTTATAGAGCATGATAAAATCAGCAATTATTTAAAAGCAAGTGATTTGTTTGTATTACCTACAAGGTCTGATGTATGGGGATTGGTTGTAAATGAGGCAATGGCATCGGGATTGCCAGTAATAACTACTAATATGTGCGTTGGAGGAGTTGAGCTTGTGGATGATTCTGATAATGGATATATAGTTGATGTAGATAATACAAGACAATTATCGGATGCAATAACAAAATATTTTTCATTAACTGATAGTGAGAAAGAAGAGTTTCAAAAAAAAGCTTTAAATAAAATAAAAGAATATACATTAGAAAATATGATTGAAGTATATTGCAAGCATATTTCTGATATTTTGAATCGTAATTAAAAATAATTATTTGTAAATGGAGATAATATGTGCGGAATAGTAGGTTTTACAGGTGAGCATCAGGCAGCACCGATTATATTAGATGGTCTTTCCAAGCTGGAATATCGTGGTTATGACTCAGCAGGTATGGCTGTTCGCGATGGAGAGGGAGAATATCAGATAGTTAAGGCTAAGGGAAGACTTAAGGCTCTTTCTGAGAAAACAGATGACGGAAACGCTGTATGTGGTACTTGCGGTATAGGGCATACCAGATGGGCTACACATGGTGAGCCTTCTGAGATTAATGCCCATCCGCATATGTCAGATGATGGGAATGTTGTCGGCGTACATAATGGTATTATTGAAAATTACCAGGAACTTAAAGAGAAGCTTATTAGAAAAGGATATACTTTTTATTCATCAACAGATACAGAGGTAGCCATAAAGCTTGTGGATTATTACTATAAGAAATATGAGCATACTCCTGTTGATGCAATTAACCATGCGATAGTGCGTATCCGCGGTTCCTATGCACTTGCACTTATGTTCAATGATTATCCGGAAGAGATTTTTGTTGCTAGAAAAGACAGTCCGATGATTCTTGGTGTAGATAATGGAGAGTCATATCTTGCCTCCGATGTACCGGCTATCCTTAAGTACACGCGAAACGTATATTATATTGGTAACATGGAGATGGCGCGTCTTAAAAAGGGAGAGATTACTTTTTATAACCTTGATGGTGATGTGATAGAAAAGGAACTTGTTGAGATTAAGTGGAATGCCGAAGCTGCTGAGAAAGCGGGCTATGAGCATTTCATGATGAAAGAGATTCATGAGCAGCCGCGCGTGATTGCGGATACGCTTCATTCTGTTTATAAGGATGGAGTGCTTGATTTATCATCAGTTGGTCTTGCAGATGAAGACATCAAGAAAATTTCACAGATTTATATAGTGGCATGCGGTTCGGCGTATCATGTTGGAGTTGTTGCGCAGTATGTTATAGAAGACCTTGCAAAAATTCCGGTGAGAGTTGATGTGGCATCGGAGTTCAGATACCGCAGGCCGATTCTTAAAAGTGATGATCTGGTTATAATCATCAGCCAGTCGGGCGAGACGGCAGACAGCCTTGCAGCGCTTCGTCTTGCAAAGGAGAAGGGCGTCAAGACACTCGCCATTGTAAATGTTATAGGCAGCTCCATTGCGCGCGAGGCGGATAGTGTATTCTATACGCTTGCCGGTCCGGAGATTGCGGTTGCTACAACAAAGGCATACAGCACACAGCTTATCGCCTCCTACTGTCTTGCAATCCAGTTCGCCAAAGTTCGCGGTGAGCTGACAGAGGTGCAGTGCGCAGATATGCTTGCGGAGCTTGAGGCACTTCCTGATAAGGTTAAGAAGATACTTGATGATAAAGAACGTATACAGTGGTTTGCTGCTAAGCAGGCTAACATGTGTGATATTTTCTTTATAGGGCGTGGTATCGATTATGCTGTGAGCCTTGAGGGAAGCCTGAAACTCAAGGAAATATCCTATATTCATAGTGAGGCTTATTCTGCCGGAGAACTCAAGCACGGCACAATCAGCCTTATCGAGGATGGAACTCTTGTAATAGGAACTCTCACACAGGATGCTCTCTACGAAAAGACAGTGAGCAACATGGTTGAGTGCAAGAGCCGTGGCGCGTACCTTATGGGGCTTACAACCTACGGAAACTATGAGACTGAGGATACCTGTGACTTTACGGTATACATTCCTAAGACGGATGCATATTTCACAGCGTCACTTGCAGTTATACCGCTTCAGCTTCTTGGCTATTATGTATCGGTGGCTAAGGGTCTTGATGTGGACAAGCCAAGGAATCTGGCTAAGAGCGTTACCGTAGAATAAGTACATGGGAGAGTATTAATGTCCTCAATATTTGGTCATAATTGTGACCTCCTTGTAACGAATTTACACCATAGGTTGCATAGCTTCATTATAAGAATTTGGAAACAAAATGATTTCCTTTCTAACGGAATTACGATTTCCATACACCGGACAGGTCATAGATTTCACCCTGGATTATTCAAGCGCAAAATATCCATAAACCGTGACATATCATTAATTTAGCTTCATAATACTAATAAAAAATGCAAGCGTTTTACTCTGCTTAAGGTTGCCAGAAATATCAAATGCAAGCATTTTACTTCAATTCTAGAGGTTAGATTATGAGAGCTGCACGCATTTCCGCTGATGAACAGTTCAGGCTGATTATGGAATGCCGTGTCAGTGGTATTACGGACCACGAATGGTGTATGCAGAACAATATCCGCCCGGTAGTCTTTATAACTGGGGAAAGCGTTGATGTAGATATAAATGTGAATTGTATTAATTAAGATTATCATAAATGATGAGGTTGTTGCATAAGATATTGGAGAGATGTCTTATTTTCATGTGTATAATAATGGACAAAGCGAGGACTAAGGGATAAAGATATTATTTCTTGCGGATTATTTTCTATTGTAAAATTCTACTTAATAACTTGTAAAAGCAATTAGATTGGGGTATGCTTATTGAGTAAAGAATGTATTGCTTATGGATGGAGTAAGTGAATGAATATGGATAATAATATTAATACTAATATACAGGATTTTCTTCAAAAAATAAAAAATACAGAGGAAGAATATTCTGGAGTAGAAGGTTTAGCAGAAGAGCCGGATGATTTGGAGTCCTATGATTCGGAAATGCCATATGATATATCGAATTTACGAGTTGAACAAAAAATGATAACTATATTTCAGGTCGAATATTGGATTGAGAGTGGAATATTACAGTTACAACCGGAGTATCAACGGAATTTGGTATGGGATGATCAACGAAAGTCTGCGCTGATAGAATCTATTCTTTTACGTATTCCCATTCCATCTTTTTACATTGATGAACGTAGTGATGGTGGAAAGAGCGTGATAGATGGATTACAGAGGCTATCGACTATACATGAGTATATTAATGGCAATTTTAGATTAAAGAAGATGCAGTATTTAACAAGTTGTGAAAAAAAATGTTACAGTGAATTGGATATGAAATATAAGTCATACATTATGGATTTTTCGCTTTCAATCAACACGATAGATGCAAGATGCCCTATGATGGTAAAGTTTGATATATTTAGAAGGGTTAATACGGGTGGACTTCCATTAAACTCACAAGAAATTAGAAACATTATGGCTGAAAAAAAAGTTAAATTGCTTTTAAAAAAGATGTCAGAATGTACAGAGTTTGTTATGGCAACGAATGGAGGGATTAATGATGTACGAATGGGGGCTCAGGAATTATGTTTAAGATATATAGCAATCTTGAAACATTATGATTGGGAAAAACATGATTTTCATATTTATAATGGTCTTGCAAAAATAATGGACGAAACGATTGTACTTTTAAATAATAGCAGTGAAAAGGAATTGGAATATATTTATTCACAGTTTAAAAATGTAATGAGACAGTCTAATATTATCTTGGGTGAGATGTCATTTACAAAACTAGGACAAAAACGAATGAATGCATCATTATTTACAAGTTGGGCGGTAGTGCTTACTAATAAAGCTTGTATGGAATCTTGGATAAATAAAAATAGGAATGCGATAAAAGATAGATATAAAAGAATGCTTTTAGAAGGCACAGAGCTATATCATGCTGTGACATCATCTACTGGTAGAAAGAATAATATAGTAACAGCTATTGAAAGTATTAGAAGGATAGTGGATGGGGGAAGTATATGATAGATGTGGTTAATATTAAAAATTTTAAATGCTTTTCGGAGGAGAAATTTGAATTTACTAGCATGAATATACTTACAGGTGCAAATGCATCTGGAAAATCAACGGTTATTCAAGCAATATTGCTTTTTTTTAGAACGCTTCAAGAAAAGGGAAAAAATATTGATGTTAACTACGCATTGGGAGTTCAGGTAGGAAATCCAAGGTTTTTAATATCTCAGAATCCTATAAAGACAGCAAATTATGCGTTTGAAGTTTCAATAGAGGAATTGAAGAAAAAGACAAGTATAGATTATAGGATTGATGGTATGTCACCTTTGAATTTGTTATACGAAGGAAGTTACACAAAAGTAAAAAGTAAGATTTTTTATTTAAATGCTGAGCGAATCGGTCCTAGAATGTCATATCCGGCGGGAGGAGAGGAAGTTATTAGGGCTGATGGTTCTAATGCGGCGTATATTGTTGATCAAGCAGATATGAAGAATGTTCAGATCCCGGATAATATTTGTACAGAGGTTTCAAAAAAATTTTCAGCACAGGTTGAAGGGTGGATGAATATTATTCTTGGAGATGTTCAGCTTTCTGTAAGTACAGATATTGTGAAGGCTAGTACAGATATTAGATATAGAAATGGTATAGTTGATTATGAAGTCCTGCCGACGATGACCGGATTTGGAATAAGTTATATTTTTCCAATAATTGTACTAGGTTTATGGTGTACAACTATTGAGGATGCAGTATTTATTATTGAAAATCCAGAGGCACACTTACATCCGGCGGCGCAGAGTAGAATGGGAAAGTTTTTGCAATTAATTTCGGATTGTGGTGTGCAGGTTATCATAGAAACTCATAGTGAACATATTATTGATGGTATGAGAATAGAAGCCGCTATATTAAATAAGACGCATCTCTCACGAATATATTATTTTAGTAAGGATAATAAAAAAATTAATATTGAGAAAATAACGGTTGATGAAAAAGGAGAATTATCCAACTGGCCGGAGGGTTTTTTTGATCAAAAAGGATTAGATTTACGAGAATTACTTTTATTAAGGAGAACGAATGCAAGTAAGTAATGTCTTGTTGGAAGATAGTTTTAGATATACGGATGAGAATACAAGCATGGAGGTAAGGTCACAGCAGATAATGGACTTGGCTGAAATTGACTATTATTGCAAATGTATAAATGAGGCAATTATAATTAATGATGCTGTATGGGAGATTGAGGTAGAAAAAGGTGTTACGTTGATTGATTGGCTGTATTCTTCGCAAAATAAAGGCAGTCATGACGATAAGGCAATGCTTATTCAGATTTTGACCAAGCAAAAAAAGATGGAAAAATGTGAAGATGCCCAGATTATAGATATTTCACTTGGAAAATGGAGAAATGCAGCTTGCAATAAAAAACAGTATGTGGAAAAGAGAAGAGACATATTAACTGGAATTAAAAAAGTACAGGAATATTATGATTTTATGAGAAGCTGTTTTATTAATTGTTATTTTTCAGATGATATGTTACAGGAAATGAAATACATAGAAGATTTTCAAGATAATACTGGAGAGATTACCAAGGCGTTGTCTGTTTTAAACGATGAAGCAATAGAGTTATATTTAAAGTATAAGAATAATCTGGATGAAGCAATGAGAGAGTTGTCCTGTAAATTAAAAAGAGAATGTTCATTAGATCCGGGACATAAATCGAAGCTGAAGTTTATGTTTACATATGAAAATTTAGATCATAATGAGCAACAAATGCTTAGCAGATTAATTGCATGTGAACCTCATATAAAGCTTATAAGACCGGATTCGAATCTTAGAATATATTTCAAGTGGATAGATGAGAACATTGCGAATGGGAAAAAAGTGTTGATTGGTAGAGTAGGAAGGCATCCTTATAAAAAATAACATTATCGGCTCTTTGTCAATAGTTGGGGTGGTATCCTTCGGAGACCGCCCCATTGTAACCGCCTCATAGTGGGTACTCCCACATAAATATACCGATCTGCAGAGCGGTATATTTCAGGTTTATTTTCTGCAATCTGATGGCAGTTTGTCTGACCACGGAAGTAGGCCTTTGCAAAACTCTGTATTAGGTTCATCCATATGCTTTGGAATCTCTTCCAAAAGATATGCAAAATAATTATGGGGTTTTAAATTGTTTGCCTTTGCCGTTTCGGCAATACTGTATATTATTGCACTTGATTCAGCCCCGGCTATGGTATCAATCATTACCCAGTTTTTCTTTCCTATGCAGAAGGGACGTATAGCCTGCTCAGCTGCTGCATATGTCAACCGAAAAATCGGTCAACCGCTCATTGAAAATTAGGTCACTTTTGACCTGGTTTGGCACCTGCCGCATTCCTTCCGCAGGTGCAGTTACTACTTAGTTACAGTTTCGAAGTCGGTTCCGTTGCTGCGAAGTGTTTCCCGAAGTCTGTAGGAATCGCCCTCCATATCAATCAGATAGGCCTTATATGTAAGCCTGTCAACGATTGCACTTGTAATGGCAGCATCTCCAAATATCTCGTCCCACCGTTCAAAGGTGAGGTTTGATGTGATAATGGTCGATTTCTGGGATGCCCTCAGGGAAAGTACTGTAAACAATAGATCAGCACCTTCCCGGTCGAAGGATATATATCCAAGTTCATCCGCTATGATCAGGTCGTATTTTTCAAAACGCTTTTGATACGCGCGGAGTTTTTGCTTGCTGTTGCTTTCCTTTAATTCTGTGACCAGATAAGGAATGGTTGTGTACAAGACGCGGTAGCCCTGCTCACAGGCCTTTATTCCAAGACCAATGGCAGTGTGTGTTTTGCCGGTTCCCGGATTACCGGTCATGATGATGTTTTTCCCTTCTCTGATAAAATCAAGGGAACATAATTCCGGTAATCGTTTTCGCATTCCTTCAGGGAGATGATCAATTTCAAGATCTTCGATATATTTCCGGTATGGAAATTTGGCAGCCTTGATTTTGCGTTCTTTTGCGCGCTGTTCCTCAGCATCTACTTCCATACGAAGAAGCTGATGCAGAAAGCCTTCATAGTCTGTTGCGCTTGATACTGCTTCTTCAAAATGCTCACTGATTGCATTCAGTTTTAGCAGACTACAGTACTCCTGGATCTCGTGTTGGATTTTTGCCTTCATTATACCACCTTCCTTTCTGACTGGTTCTGAACTTTGCGAAGGCGGTCGTATTGCGAAAGCGTTGTTTTAGATTTCTCGCTTAAGCGGTCAGTTTTTATATTTGTTTGTTTTGCATCTTCTTCCTTTTTGGCACATATGAGTGCTATTTTATCCGCGCTCATATCAAAAGGTGAGATTTTTTCAATCTTGCCTAAGGCTTCAGAGACGGCGGCAACACCGTATTCATATATGACATCTAAAACCTCTAGAAAAGTTTTGACATCTTTGCTATAATACTTTTCGTAAATGTTTTTTATTTGGGTGTCCGACTGAAGCAGTGCAGTGCTTTGATGCAGGGCACCCGGTTTTCTTTTCAGGGTTCTTAAGTAGTGGTAGATATCGATCTTCCATTGCTGGATCCCGAAATTCCGGTCGTGTCTGGCTATAATGTTTCCATCGTGATAAATGATAACTTTATCTGTATAAAGGCGGACATCCACTTCCTTTGATACATAGGTATCCGGAACGGAGTAATGATTCCTGGAAACCATGACAGTAGAATACTTATCTACTTTGCCTTTGCTCTTCATGCAGCTTTCAAACTTCGGCATTGCCGGGAGCAGGAACTCCTTTTCAGTTTCAAAGGTATCTGCCGGAACAGAGCCATCGTAGATAGCCTTTGCATTTAGCTTCATGCATTCACGAAACAGAAACTTGTTGGCTTCTGCCAGAGAATCAAACTTATCGCATCCGTGACCTGCAAAAACTTTACGTCGTACATACCCGACACTGCGTTCTACATGTCCCTTTTCGTTTCCGCTGCAAATGTTGCAAAAACGAAATTTAAAACCATAATAGATGGACAGCTCTGTGAGTGCTGTTGTGGGCTCCTTTTCGGTAAGCCCTACAAAACGTCTGACAGCAACCCGCATGTTGTCGTAGACCATTGTTTGAAAAGCACCATGGCTGTAAGTAAAGAAATCTGCATGAGATTCCTGAAATGCGGCAGTGTCCTGTGTCAGATACAGGCGGGCATATCTGAAATTTCCGTATGCGGAGGTAAAGACAGCCATTTGATACTTTTGGTAACCGGAATCCCCGATATCAAGTTTGACTGTTCCCCAGTCGAACTCACAGATCTCACCGGGCATATATTCCTGCCGTATGAAAGCTTCCTGGTGTTTGGTTTCAAGGTACTGGGTTGCTCTTTTTACAGTAGAATAACTTACATCAAACCCCTGCTTTTTGAGATAGTCGTGGATATCGATCTTTTTCATGGTCTGCTTTTGCATCCCCATGAGACGCTTGTCACGGTTTAGCTGAAGACATTTCTTGACAGCTTCTAAAAGCTCCGGCGTAGCTTTAGAGGGAATCCGATTGCTGGAATCATAAGTCGGCTTTTCAATAAAAGCCTGTATGATTTCCGAGGTATCCATATCCGGATTCATGCGAAGTAATTCTTCGCGTTTTTCATTATACTCGTTAGCATACTTGTTAACGGTGTCCTTGCTGAGATGGAGAAGATTTGCAATGGCTCGGTTGCTCATGCCATCTATATGGGCAAGGATGATACGTTGTTTGATGATCAGTGTGATCACTCCTTTCAGCCTCCTTTATCTTTTGCTAGATAAAGGATAATATAAAAGTCTGGAGTGACCTAGATTTCAATGAGCCATGTGACCTAAATTTAGATTAGCATAAACACCATTATTTCTGCATTCTCTATTATTTTAATTGAATCATCTGATGCAGCAAACTTAATATTTTTGGCAATTTCATTGAGAATCCTTAAACATATCCTTTGTTGCCAACAATTTGTATACTGAAGTGGTTGATAATCATCACATTCATATAGGGCTATTAATTCAGAGACTTTAATATTGATAACAATATCATCTTTGTATTTTTCTTCAACCTTATATGCTGTATAGTTTAATAACGCAGATTTTCCAACACCCTTCCTTGCCCTCACAAAACCAAGTTTTCGATTCGCATCATGAAATATTTTATATTTTTCTTTTTACAAATAATATTCAGTAAGTCTCCTCTTGTCTTCATCCTCACCAGCTTCATTACCAAACAGTTTAGGATTTAATAAATCGTTCTTCATAACATTTTTCCTTAATCCTTTCCAAGAACTAACACATACGTTTTCGTGTCAAAATTATAATATATTTTTTTGTCCCCGTAATTCATATCTAATACTTCCTGATTTTTTTTCATCAAAAAATACAACTGTAAATCCATGCTTTTTATAATAATGTTCAGATCTATCAAAATGATCTGCATCTATAGGTGACAACATTCCTGAAACGTATTCTGCTGACGTGGTCTTACAATATTTAAGAAAATATTGCATAAGAATTGAGCCGTTTCCTTTTTCTATATCTTCAATCAAAATATCATCAATATGAATATACTCCGGCTCGCCATATGGCTTTTCATAAGTAGCCATAATTCTAGGTTGGCTACAACTTCCATCATATTTGTCACTATACAGCATAATCCATATCTCTTTGTTATATATCCATTGAACAACAAGAAACTCTTCACCTTTTTTATTGTTTTCTACGCCTACAATAGCATAATTCGGATGAATAAATACATTGCGAACTACATCAATCAGCTTGGTTTGTCGATGAGCTTCACGCCTAATTTTCTCCAATTCATGTTCATATTCCTGGCATATTGCAGTTAACTCATTTTGATAAAATGTTTTTAGAACCCATTTGTTTAATCTGCTCATACTTACCCATTCTCCAATAATTTCTTCTTTATTATCAAGTTTGCTTGCACACTGACTGCATCTTGTAATTAGTCTAATTTCATTTATAACATAAAGATTATTATATCTATTGCTTTACTATATGCTAATAAATGTTGTAAATAACAAAACTATCTTACCACATTATTTTTCCCCTGTAACCTGCCAGAGTTGTCAAATTATCATATAATGCACTAACTTTTTATTATTTTATTGTTGTTGTGTTTGTAAAAAGACATAAAGCTTAGTAAAATAGATGAAAATTTGACAACTCTGGCAGGTTACAGGGGGGAATAAGTGTGATAAAATAAAAATGTAGTAGTTTATACATAATATAATTGAGGAGAATAAAAATGCAGGCAAGAAAATGTTTGGTATGTTTTAAGATGATTTATACAAATCATCCATATTGCAAAGAATGTTTTAATATTATTAAAAAAAATAGAGAATATTTTGAAGTAATTAAAAATGAATGGAAATTAGAGGCAAAGCAGGAGGATGAAAAGTATTTTTACTTTGTTAATGAAGCGGATGACATTCTGTCAGGAAAGAAAAATATGGTAATTGGTCGAAAGGGTGAAGGAAAAACGGCAATAGCACAATATATATGTAATCAGAAAGATAATGGTGTATTTACCGAGAAAATGACATTTAAAAATTTTCCATTTAATACGCTTTACAGTTTGTCAGATTGTCATTACACCAAGCCCAATCAGTACATTTCTATTTGGAAATATTTAATATATACATCAATTTGTAAACAAATGATTGCAAATAATAATATAGACAGTAAAGTAGTAAAGCAGTTAATAAGATTATTTCCAACTGAGGATAAAAATAGAAAGCTGGCAAGATTAATAGAAAAATATACACTAAAGGATTTTGGATTTCAAATTTTTAGCAGTGGAATGAATGTTAGCCGAGAAAAAGATAGGGAAAATATAAGCTGGTTAGATGGCGTTGAAATATTGGAAGATACCATATTAAAAAATATAGATAATTCAAGGTACTACATTGTATTTGATGAATTAGACGAGGACTATAAGAACTTTAATTCAGAAGAAGAGAAATCTAACTATTTTGATTTAGTAACCGGATTATTTAAGGCAGTACAAGATATTAGAACCTTATTTTGCGAGAAAAATCTAAATATATTTCCAGTTGTTTTTTTAAGAACAGATATCTATAATCTCATAACGTATTCAGATAAGAATAAGTGGTCTGATTCTATAATTAAAATAGTATGGACGCCCGACAAACTAAAAGAGTTAATCAAACATCGATTAAATATCTTATTTGGTACAAATAATCTTTCTTTTAACGATTGCTGGAGAAGGTTATTTGGAATTGGAGAAGTTGGGTATGGATCTCAAAAGATGAAAAAAATGGGGTCATTTGATTATATACTTCGTAGTACACAAAATAGACCTCGAGATTTTATTAAGTACTTTCAGGAATGTGCTTCTCAGGCGTTGAACTATAATTGTTTACTGATTAGACCCGAACTGATAAGAAATGCAGATAATCAATTCTCCGAATATATGAAAAATGAAATTATTGATGAAATGTATGCGGTTTTACCTGAATATGAAGATATTTTTGCTATCCTGTCTTTAATTAGAAAACAAACATTTAATCCCAATGAATTTGTGGAAAAATATAATCAAATGGTAGAGGAAAAAGCTATTCCTGAGCGCGGAGCCGAAAAAGTTTTAAAGCTATTATTTGATTTTAGTGTAATAGGAAATGATCCGTCTATAAAACATCAAGCAATATTTAAATACGAGAGAGATTCTGCAAGATTTAATTTTAAGGAAAACATTATAGTTCATAGAGGGTTATATAAAGCGTTGCAGATATTTTAGCAGGTAAAAAATTTGAGTCGGGGCGGACGTTTTCTTGAACTGCCTAGACAGAAATTCCAAGGCTAGGCCTGTACTCCATTGAATAATTCTGCGTTTGTGTCCTTGTTGTGCAGAAACAGCGTGTTACTATGCATATGTAGAAGCATGCCTAAATTTAAAGCAGAAATCATGGATTAATGCTAAGCACAAAATATCCTCACGCCGTGACATATCATTCACCTAGCTTCATAATGCAAATAGAAAATGCGAGCGTTTTACTATGCTTAAGATTGCTAGAAATACTAAATGCAAGCATTTTACTTTATTTTTGGAGGCTGGATTATGAGAGCATTACGTATTCCCGCAGACGAGCAGTTCAGACTGATTATGGAATGCCGTGCCAGTGGTCTTACAGACCATGAATGGTGCATGCAGAATGGCATACGTCCCGGAACTTTTTACAACTGGGTAAAGCGTCTTCGAAAGAATGGATGTACTGACATTCCAAAATCTGCAGGAGGACATGCCCACGGCAGACAGGAAGTTGTAAGGATTGAATTAGCTCCACCCGAACCGAACGGACAGACATTGACAGAACCCCGTAATGTCATATCCTCCGCAGCAGATACTGCGATGCAGCTTTCCATTTCCGGAGCTGTTCTTCAGATTCCTAACGGAACTGATCTAATACTGTTAAGACAGACAATCCATATCCTGAGGGAATTGTCATGTTAGGCGATATATCAGTCGCGGATGAAATATATATTGTCTGCGGCTACACCGATATGAGACGTTCAATTGACGGACTCTGTGCAATAGTGCAGGACCGCCTGCATATGGATCCGAGACAGCGCTGCCTGTATCTGTTCTGCGGCAAACGCTGTGACAGGCTTAAGGCACTGCTATGGGAAGGAGACGGTTTCCTGCTCCTGTACAAAAGGATGGAGGCACAGGGTCGCTTCCGCTGGTCAAGGAACTGTGAGGAGATAAGAACACTCACGTGGCAGCAATTCGACTGGCTTATGTCCGGACTTGAAATTGAACAGCCAAAGGCTTTCAGAATACCTTAGCATGTGGATAACATTCCTGCACGCCTAACATAAGCAGAAGTTTATCCACAAATTGCTGCAAAGCCCATAAATACAGCGTTTTCCGCTTCTCTTAATGAGCATTTCATGGTATAATAATGGCATCAGAAGAGGAGCGGAAAATATATGGCAGGAACCCGGAAAGATATCCAGCTTATTGAGTATAAGGAAACAATAAAGCAGCTGAATATGACAGTCAAAAGCCAGAATGAGCTTATTCTTTCACTGAAAGACACCATCGCATCCAATCAGGAACAGATGCGTATCATGACAGAACAGATTGAATATCTTACCAGGAAGCTTTTCGGCACTTCAAGTGAAAAGAGCAAAAACATTGAAGGACAGTACAGCCTGTTTGACGAAGCTGAGCAGGAGGCATCGCAGGCGGATGAATCTGAAGCGGCAGAATTGGTTCCTGTTAAAGAGCATACAAGGAAAGCCAAAAGCAGACAGTCTGACATCTTCAGGGGTGTTCCGTCACGCGATGAAATCATACCGCTTTCCGAAGACCAGAAGTTCTGTGCCGGCTGTGGTACACAGATGCAGGTAATCGGAAAAGAATTTGTACGCAGGGAATTTCATTTTACACCGTCAAAGGGAGAGGTTGTAAATATATATGTTGAGACTGCCAAATGCCCTGTATGTTCAGAGGCAGATGAAATGGAAAAGGCAGTCAGTTTTGTAAAATCAGAGGCTCCTGAAGCCCTCATCCCGCACAGCTATGCAACAGCATCGGTAGCTGCATGGGTCATGTATCAGAAATATGTCAATTCCCTTCCGCTGTACCGCCAGGAGCAGGACTGGAAGCAGATGGGAGTACAGCTAAACAGAGCCACTCTTGCCAACTGGATTATCTACTGCTCCTCACACTATTTTGAGCCGTTCTATGATTACCTGCACAGGGAACTCCTGAAACGGAAGTTTCTTATGGCTTATGAAACAAGAATCCAGGTGCTGCACGAAAAGGAACGCCGGGCTGAAACAGACTCATTTATGTGGCTGTTCCGTTCGGGTGAATATGGTCTTCCAGGTATCATTCTCTACAGATACACAGAGACAAGGGCAGGGTTTAATGCAGCTGAGTTCCTTAAGGGTTTTGAAGGCTATCTGGAAACAGACTGTTACCAGGGTTATAACGGCGTTCTCGGTATCAGAAGGTGCTGCTGTTTCGCACATCTGCGAAGATACTTCATAGAGGCTGTTCCAAAATGAAAGGAACTGGATTACAGCAATCCCGCTGCACAGGGTGTCCAGTACATAAACAGGCTGTTTGAACACGAAAGGTATTCAGCATCCAGAAAATACACATATGAACAGAGAGATATGCGTACCGCCTTGAAAAGGAAAAGCCGGTGCTTGATGCATTCTGGAACTGGCTCTCACAGCAGGCTCCAAAAAGGGGAACCCGTTTTGAGAAAGCGGTGAACTATGCCCAAAACCACAAGGCTGAATTCATGACCTATCTCGAGGATGGAAGGTGCAGTTTTTCCAATAACCTCAGCGAAAATGCAATCAGACCGTTTACGGTTGGATGCCGTAACTGGCTGTTCAGCGATACACCTAAAGGAGCTGACGCCAGTGCCATGGTCTATACAATGGTTGAAATGGCCAAAGAGCATGATCTGAATATATATAAATACTGAAGTATCTGCTGGAACAGCTTCCGGGAACGTCCATGTCGGATGATGAATTTGCAAAACTGGTTCCATGGAATGATGAAGTTCAGATTGTCTGTTCTGGTGCAATGTAGAGTGAAACGCTTGTATTTTTGGCATTATATGCTAGAAATGCAATAAATTTATGTCAGCGTAGGATTACTTTGCGCTTACGAATAATATAGGATATAGTTAATAATATGTGGGGATATAAATGAAAGATACAAAGATAGAGTTAAAAGAAGAAAAAGAGAATAAAATTAGTATACAAGAGTGTACAAAGAATAACTTGGTTAATAACGGAGAGTTACCTCTATTTTATAATCATAATATTGAAATGTTAACTACACAAAGTAACATTTTAAATAATATAGGCGATGCTATTTTAAATGTCGCAGATGTGATGACAGCTAATCAAGGTTTAGGTCAACCTGTTTTGACTGATAAAATGATACAGTCGATGGAGAATATAGCAGAGATTTCAGCAAGAGCAGTGCAACCTTATAATAATATTACATCCGTCTGATATCTGTACTAGATGGTACAACAAAGACTAGTGAACTTATAAATCTTCATAATAAAGTGTATGGATATCAGTGTAACATGCAGACAGCGATATCTGCTATGGCTGAATATGCAGCCAATTTAACTGACCAATGGTATGAATCAATTAAAATACAAGATGTAGCTGAGCGCAGTATGGCAGCACAAAATATTGCGATGTTACGTTTGACACCAGACTATGAAAGCCTACAGTTACCACGTGGTGGGAAAAGTGTTTTAAAGGCACTTTCGCTAACTGCTGCGACAAAATTGACTCAAACAGATAAAATATATTTTGATCCAAAGGAAAAAGAGTTTTATCATATAGAGAGCCCTGAACTAAAAGTTACAGCAAATCAGATTACGGTACTTGAAAGCTCTCAAGATTTATTTGCAGAAATAAGTTTTGATGAACTTATTTCATTTGAAAGCTATTTGTTTGAAAATATGATGTTAGCATTGAATCATAAAGTTGGGGAAAAAATATATGATATTATTAATGGCTGGAATAAATTTATAGATTTTGATAATTGTATATATTATCATGCAAGACAATTGACTGGAAATAATAAGCCATTTTTAGATCAGGAGATGTTAAAGGCTCCAATTAATTTGTCATCGCATGGTCGTTATAATGAAATTGGGAGAAGTTGCTATTATGTTTCAGAAACCAAGGAAGGAGCGATTAGGGAAATAAAGAAACATTGTGGTGGTACTAAAGCATGCATTCAGGTAGCAGGGCTTAGACCAATTAAACATGCAAAGATAATTGATTTATCGATGGATGTTAGTGGAACTAATAGGTTCATAGAGCATATGAGGTATACAGTTGATAATCAGGATGGTAAAATTGTTAAAGAATATTTGCTACCTAACTTCGTTGCCGCCTGTTGTAAGAGTATTGGAATTGAAGGAATCAAATATAAGAGTACAGGATATAATTGTTACGTTTTGTGGAAGGATGATTATTTTGAATTTGTAGATGGGAGTAGAGAAATTTTTGAGGAGAACTAAGACACGCTTGGTTGAGAAAATTACCAATAACATTATTTTAACTATATATTACTTTTAGTTTAACGTGTTGTTTTCAAAATTTAAGGAGATATAATGATAAAAGTATTTATTTCGTATGCATGGACAGATGAAGCATATAAACAAAAGGTATTAGAATTAGCAACTAAATTGAGAAAAAATGGTATAGATATTATTCTTGATATATGGGACTTACATGCTGGTGAAGATCGATTCTTATTTATGGAAAAATCGGTAGCAGAGGCAGATAAAGTGCTTATATTATGCAATAAAGTATATAAAGATAAAGCAGATAATAGAAATGGAGGTGCTGGTCAGGAAACTATGATTATAGCACCAGAAGTTTACGAAAAAAATTCACCAGAGAAATTTATTCCTGTTATTATGGAGCATGATAGTTTAGGGCAGAAATACATTCCTCAATATTTAAAGAATTTAATTTATATTGATTACACGGATAAAAATGAAAAAGAACAATGCGACGACTTAGTCTATGCAATATATGGTTGTACTCCTTATGTGAAACCTGAAATAGGTGAAGTACCAAATTATATTAAAGAAAAGGTACATATTGAAGATAAGAAAGCAATGCATACTAATTTTGGAAAACGACTTAATACGATTATAGAAATGATTAATGCTAGTACATATGAATCGGAACATATCAATTTGGAAATTATAGGCGATATGATGGGATTACAATCAGTTAATGAACTAAATAAATATTATTATGGACAAGAGGAACCTACATATGAGTTTATTGATAAGCTTTGCGTAACCCTTGGACTTAATAAAAATTGGATGAAGTTTGGGAAAGATATGCCGTATAAGAATGAGTTAGCTAAATATTATAATCCTGAAGAACTTTTGGATGAAATATGTACGGTAAATAAAATTTTCTTTTTTACGATAAGGGAATATTATAGGAGGGAGCTAGGAGTGATTGTAAAGAATGATACGTATAATTATCAATGCTATCCTAAAGCATATACTTTTCATTCTGATGTGGGTTGCGGAGGAGCTTCGGAGCTGTGCCTGTTATATAGTTTTTTAAAATGTCTTAATAAAATGGGTAAAATGCCATCAGAGGTATATTGTGTTTCGAAAGACGAGTTTTATAATTTACTAGAAGGTGCTATTTATCCTGGAATAATATGCAAACCACATAGAGATAATTTTACATATATGCTAGATGATTTTATTGATTTATATAGGGATGATAAGAAAAAAGAGGATTATTTAATATGGTATGGTCAGACATTTATAGATAGTCAAAATTTAATAAAAAGTTGCTTAAATAATAAGGTATAAGGTATTTACATACACTCTAAGTCCATTAGTCAAAGCTACAGATTGAAAATCAAAAGTCCGTGGTATCTGAATGTATTAAGACACAGGTGGACAGTTTCCTATGTTCCAAAAGATATTATAGGTCATTTTTTCGTAAGTGTTAGGAAAAGGCATATTTTATATGATGAACATTCCATATCCCAATGTAATTATTGTTACAGGCTGGCAACTGTCTGAAAAGTATGTTTTATGAACTTCCATGGAATATCGAGTCAAACTAGATTCTTGTAGTATCTGCACTGTAAGCGCAAAATATCCCCACGCCGTGACATATCATTAATCTAGGGAAAGGCTTCTGCATAGGAATCTGCTGGAACAGTTATGTCAGATGATGAATTTGCAAAATTGGCTCCATGGTATGCTGGAAATGCAATAAATTGATGTCAATGTAGGATTATTCTGCACTTACGAAACACGAAATAAAACTGCAGGTAATGGTTAAAATAAATATAAACATTGGCTGTATTGAATCGTACTATCATTAATGGTATAGTTACCATGAAAAATATGGGAGATATTTTGAATTGTAATTATTGGATAAGAAAATGGGCAGAAAGTAATTTGAACTATAAAATATTAGCAGTTTAAAAGGTGTTATTTTATAGAGTATAGGGAGAAGGTATATATTACATGAATATCAGACTTAGAAACATTGGTGTAATAAAAGATTCTACAATAAAAATAAATGGACTGACCGTTATTACAGGTCAGAATAATTCAGGAAAAACAACAGTTGGTAAAGTATTATATTCACTTGTGGATGCAGTTGATAATATAAAAGCCAAGTCAGATAATGATAGATATGAGTATGCAATAAAAAATATACAAAAAACAAATGAGATGTTGCCGACATACTTTATGCTTCGAAATGATTATGAAAAAATTGATAATCAGACGTTGAGGACTTTTTTTTCAGGAACTGTCAGGGAGAAAGTTCAAAAAAATCAGATAAATATATATTTAGAAGAATTAATTGAGGCGTTAGAGGGCTTTAATATTTCTGATGAACCATATAATGAGATAATCAGTAATAAATATCTTCGATTCAAGCATGGGAATAGCAGCTTTATTGAGAAGTTTGATATTTATAAGGAAGATGCCATTTCTACTCTTCAAAGGACATTAGAAGTTATTGAATCCGATCATGAACTAATCAGGTATGCTAAAGATTCTATAAATAATACGTTGTCAATAGAATTTAATAACCAGATTCAGCCGGCTGTACTTCAGGGATGTACTTCATATATTGATGCAGAGTCGGACACAGAGGTACATTTTCGATTGGAGATTAATGATAATAGGGTAATTGAAACGAAAAATAGTGTATATGGAGATGATTGTCCTTATAAAAAGGCATATTTTATTGATAATCCGTTTATATTGGATGAACCTGCCTTTAGAAAAGCACATAATAGTGAACCGGATTATCAATCGTTTGTCAATAATGATAGATTTTTGACGCATGACAATAAGCTAAAGTTCATTTTGAATAATAGTAATAAAAAATCTGTATTTGAAGAAGGAATAATTGATGAACAATACAGCCATGTAAAAAATATGATTGATGCAGTGCTTCCGGGAAAGTTTATTGTTAATGATGGTGAGCGCTTCTATGTGAACGGAACTACCAATTTAAATGCAGCTAATTTAGCAACTGGTTCAAAAGTATTTTCCATTATGAAAATATTACTTGAGCGTGGAGAGATTGATAAAGATACGTTGTTAGTTCTTGATGAGCCGGAGGCACATCTGCACCCTAAATGGCAGAATGCATTTGCAGAGATAATTATGATTCTTGTAAAGGAAGTTGGGTGTAATGTATTGCTTACTACGCATAGTTCTAATTTTATGCTTGCCATAGATGCATATATGAGAAAGTATGGCATGGATGAAAAATGTAACTTTTACAAGACTGAGTATTTAGAGCATGAACCCTTTGTAGAGTATAAGTGTGTTAATGATTCGCTAGATGAAATATATGGAGATTTTGTACAGTATTTGACTGATGTTAAACAACTTAGAAATATGTATGTATATATGGATGAGATATTATAGCGAGGAAGTTGTATGGTAAGAAGTTCTTTATGTCATTATTTAGATGAAAATTTTACGCAATATAAGGAGAAGATAACTAAGCTTTCACAGTCAGATGCGGGCGTGAGCCTTGTCGTTGACGAACGTGAGGCATATAATTTTGATAAGATTACGGAAAAATTATATGAAAATGAATTATCAAAGAAGCCTTCATCAGCGGATGCAGTGGCGGTAACACCTAAATGCCTGATGCTTGTTGAATTTAAAACAGGATTTAAAAGCAAATTTTCAGTGAAAAAATTGAATAGAAATCTTCTTAAGTGTCCATATGATAGTTCAAAAATATGTGATGAGTATGGAAAATTATTATTAATAAACAGAACTTATGTAAGAAATGAGCTATACGATTCAGTTAGATTGAAAGCAATTGAGAGTTATATGACTTTGAAAAAGAAGATAAGCTCAGCTGTTTTGAGGCAGGAGGAAACACTTTATGTGCCAATTATATATTGTGTTGTAATAGATGAACCGTTAGATGACATGGAAGATACGTTACTGGAACTGGCAAAGAAAGATACTGATGATAATGCATTTGTAAAGATGAGAAAGTCATTGAAAAGGTTAATTGATGTTAAGTCAAGTGATAAGAGTGAGAATTTCTATTATGATGAAATAAAAGTTCTATCGCCATATTGTTTTAAAGAATATTTATCAAAAGTTAAAACTTAAATAATTTTTTAGAATACAAAATGAGAAAAAATGTTGCCTTTGATGTAAATGCACATAGGTGGTTTTATGGATTATGTATGGTGTCTGCAGAACAACATTCGTCCCGGTACTTTTTATAACTGGGTAAAGCGTCTTCGTAAGAATGGATGTACGGAAATTCCAAAAGCCGTGAGAGGACAGGCGCACTGCAGGCAGGAGCTGTCAAGATTGAGTTAACTTCATCGGCTTCATATGGAGCCGCAGCAGAGTGCTCTTTATCTGTTCCGCGGCAAACAGTGTGACCGGCTTAAGGCACTGCTCTGGGAGGGTGACGGTTTCCTGCTACTTTACAAAAAGATGGAGGCTGTGATCAAGAATACGCTTTCCTATAAGGATATATTGGCATTAATAAAAGAGGGTAAGATGTGGTATGAAAAAATACGCACAAAAAAATTGATATGTATGACATTGGAAATGGTCTGCCTCTTATGAATGTAATAAACAAGAACGAAAATGGAAAGCTGCATCAGATTACAACATACATAGGAATCGAGGGACATGGATTTGTCTGTGCAGGAAATGCAAATGACCAGGATGCTCCTGAAACTATATTCAGTTATCAGACTTATGTTAGAGAGCGGGAAGCAATGCTCCCGGTTCTAAGAGATATTTTTGAAACGAATATAGGTGTAAAATAAATAATGCTGGAGTTTCACATGCGAGTGTGAGCCCCGGCGAAGTTGAAACCGACCTACCTTTGGCAGGTTGGATTTATTAAAGAGTGAACTTCACGTATTCAGGTTATTATTAATACATCGAATTTTAAAGGTGTTCATTTGGCTGGTGGACATGAGAATGGAATCGTATTTTTGTCTGCTTAACAGTGAATGCGGGGTTCTGTATTTATACGTAAGCAATACTGAAGTTTATGGCTCATTCTGCTGAGAGTAAACAATAAAAATTCCCTGGTTTAAAGAAAAAAACACCTGACTGTATAGGGAGGGAGAAAATGTATTACATTGTTGATAATTTTGAAAAGAAAACACCGTCAGATATTACTGTAGAAAATATCAATTTGGCATGCGGAAATAGTGTAAATATATATCTAATTGAAACTGTTCATGATTTAACACAATTTATTGGATTTGGGAAATATAAGAATAATCAGGTTGGAAATGTGTACTTTAGAGGTCAAACATCATTATATGAAGGTGCAATGATACCTTCTCTATATAGAGGAAAAACTAGATTAGATAGTATAACGTGGAAATATAACGAATGTATTAATAGAGTGATTAAGGAAAAGAAGATTTTCAACCAATATAATAGAGCTGTTTTTGAACCTTTAATTCAGCATTATGGTGTAAAAACACCATATATTGATTTAGTAGATAATGTATGGGTGGCATTATGGTTTGCATTACATGAAGCTAAAACTGTACCAATTAATTCACATGAGTATGTGTACTATTTTAAGTCAAAGGCGGAATATGCATATATTATTCTTATGGTTTCTGATGCAAAAGAGGAAACAAAAAAATTTGGTGTTTATAAGGGGGAAAATACCACTTTGGTTGATCTTCGAAAGGCAACACCATCTTATTTTTTGAGACCCCATGCACAGCATGCATATATGATAAGAAAAAATGAAGAATTTCCTGGTGACTATAGTGATTTAATAGTTGGTATAGCCAAAATACCAACAAGTGTTGGATTTGAATGGTTGGGAACAAATGAATTTTTATCCTTAAGTAGTTTATTTCCAGCATCATATTTTGACTCTGGATATAAAATTTTGTTAAAACATTATCCAGAGGAAGATCAGGGGACAATTAATCAGTTTGGTTCAATTCAGATTTTGACAGATTAGTAATATTTATAGATGAGCCACATGTGACTGGACACTTCCGGACACGGTATATCTCAATCCCGATAAATAACTGGAGGAAACAGACACAACTGACAAACAGTAAGCCATTTATCTCTCTATATAGATGTAGGGGCTACAAGATGGCAATGAGTTCATTTACAGTGAATATCACGCACGGCAGTCAGGCATATCTCCTGCAACACATTACAGGAGGTGCTTTATGACAAAAGTCGTAAAAACAGAGAGAAGAATTGAGAGAGAAGGAAATGCAGCAGTTGAGAGAAGCGGTCTGGCGGGAAACAGCAGTGCAGGTGTGAATGGTAGTACGGTAGAGAATGGCAGTTCAGTGGAAAACATCAACCCGGTGGAAAATAGCAGTCCGGCTGGAAATACAGTAAGCCTGACCGCTAACCGTAAGTACAAGGACACGGTATTCAAGATGCTGTTTTCTGACAAGTATAGGCTGCTTGAACTCTACAATGCCGTGTCTGGCAGGCATTATGTAAATCCAGACGAATTGCAGATTGTGACACTTGAAAACGCGGTATATATGGGAATGAAGAATGACATGGCGTTTCTGCTTGACACAGGGATTTACCTGTATGAGCATCAGTCAACAATCAATCCCAATATGCCATTAAGGGATTTATTTTATATCTCATCCGAGTATAATGGATTTGTGGATATGAAGTCACTATATACATCAACTGTGCAGAAGCTTTCTGCACCGAACTTCGTTGTGTTTTATAACGGTGAGGAAGCGATGGAGGACAGGTGTGAGTACAGGCTTTCGGGTGCGTTTGAGCCGAAGGTTGATAATCCGGCACTGGAGCTTATAGTGACTGTGCTCAATGTCAACTATGGCAGGAACCCGGTACTCATGGAGCAGTGTCGTACACTTGCGGATTATGCACAGTACGTTGCACTGGTGAGAAAGTACAAGGCGGAGCTGGGCTCGCTTGAGGCGGCTGTCAGACGAGCTGTTGATGAGTGCATAAGAAATGATGTGCTGGCGGATTTTCTGAGAAAGAATCGTGCGCGAGGTCAGTCAGAAAGAATTATATTCTTTCTGACTAGAAATTTGTGCTATGCACAAATTTCCATATAATTTAATGCCGCTGTAGCGGCAGAAAAGAGGAAGGATGACGAGCATATTTGAATATAACCAGGAAGAGGAAGAGAGAAAGCTCAGGGCTGCGGAACGGCGGGCAGGATATGACAAGGGATATGACAGTGGGTATGAGTCAGGAGCCGCTGATGGAGAAGTCAAGAGTACTGTCAAGGCTGTAATAAAACTTATGCAGAATATGAAGCTTACCATGGAGCAGGCACTTGATACGCTGGACATTACAGGAGATGAAAGAGAAGAGGTATTGGAACGTCTTAACAAGAAAATGAATGTATAGCAGTGGTGGGACATAGGGGGGCAGGCACCATTGCCACAGAATTAAATATGTAATTTCAAAATACACCATTTTCCATATGTGGAGGAGGGTGTATTTTTTAGTATACAAATATCATATAAAACAATATAGCTGCAAACAGGTGTGTAAAAGTTGAATTTATTCGTGCTATATATGATAATTTGACAACTCTGGCAGGTTACAGGCAGAAAGTAGTGTGGTAAGATTAACTAAAGATGATTTCTTAAATATACATGAATAAGGAGAAATATAATATGAGTGAGCCACCTTTACCGGGCCGATAATATTTGTATCCTTTGCAGATGCCAACAGACAGCTGTTTACAGGTATTAGTGTATTTCCATCACTCCAGCTTAAAGTAAGCATCCGAAAGCCCTTTTTGAAATGCATATCCGTGTGGTCAAAAACTTTTGATCCCAGTTCTGTTTTCTTACAGCTGGTGCGGTTGAAAAGACTATCATCAATGATAAAGACATTTTTCCTTTCGTGATCTGTCAGGTCACGAATATCATGATTGACGATATCAGCTGCAAGAAGAGAAGTAAAACGAAGCCAGTTTGTTTTGGCAGAATTAAGGAAACGGTAGAAAGTGTTCTTTGAAAAATCTTCCTTAAAAGAGCCAGTCCGTTGCTGCATATACATACTTCTTCCGACAAAAATGTTGCTGAGTTTGTAACGAAGCAGAGAAACAGGCGAAATACCTTTTTCTTTCATTCCATTACATCTGGCAAGAAGCTTACCAACATGATATTTGGAAAAAAATCTCTGAACACAATCACTTAAGTCGTTCTCATTGAAATGATTTTGTGGTATACTGGACATGGCATAAATCTCCTTTGTAAAGATGGTTTCTAGTCAATTCCATTATACCAAACGGAACAGGTTTATGCCTTTTTTATTGGCTGAAATATTGAATTTTCAAGGTTCAACACACCGTACCGGTGTGGGAAGTTTTAGTACATTAGTAATTTTGCAAAATATGATTTTATAAGTGAAATAAGTGTTTAAGAATATCATAGCTAATTATGGTTGAACAGTGTTATAAAAATAATAATATTGAGGTAAAAGGTATGTTGCTAAATGAAGAAAATTTACTGAGAAAAAGTATAATAATGGCCAATGAACTGGATGTCGCAGGAGAGTTTATTTATTCCGCAATTATAAAATTAGATAAAATGCAACATTTTGAACAAGTCGCAGATGATTTCTATTTTTTATATCATTTAGCTGTCGGGATAGAACGTGTACAAAAAATTTTATTGTTTATTGTGAACGATGTACAGGAAACAGAGTTAAAAGAATTTCTTGTCAAATTAAAAAGTCATAATCACAAGTCACTACATGATAAAATAATGAAAAAGGTAAATATATCATTATCTAAAGAACAAATGGAATTGTTGATGCTTCTTTCTAATTTTTATAAAGATGAAAGATATAGAAGATTTGATTTCCTAAGTTATGAATTTGATGATAAAAAAATACTATTAGATTTTATATGTGATAATTGTAATAATCTTAAGTTTGATTATTCACAAGGTAAAAAGATTTTATTAAATACAATTGGGATAAAGGAGCACCTTGGGAGAGTAATAGGAAGACTTTGTCATAAATATTATGAAGCAATTAAGCTTGAGTCAGAAAAAAGAAATATTTATGCTTATGAGTTAAGATATGGTTCGCCAGCGGAAAAGTTATTTTGTGAAAAAGGAAGAAATAATTCATATCAAAATAAAGTTGAAAAGGAGAAAAGGGCAATAAAAGAATTATTATTGTATATAAGAAATTCTAATGAAGATAATGAACTTATAAATTATATGAATGAAATAGACCCATTGCCGCTGGATAATTCTTTAATTCAGGATTATATTGCTGATTTATGTTGCGGAAATGTTTCCATAAATTTATTAGGAGAGATAGATTTTTTATATAAAGAGTTTGTTAACAATAGTTATGAAAGGGAGCAGAAACTGTCGTTAATTGGAGATAAAGGAGTGATATTCACATATGAGAGTTGCCTATAATGCCATAGTTATTTTTATTAAAGGCTTAAATGAAGTTACTTTGTAGATGGCAATGATACTATAGATAATTACTATTGTATATATTAAGTTGCCAAAAGTACATAAATAAAATTTAAAATAATAATTATACAATAATGGAAAGAAGTGTGTGATTTTTAGAAATATACTTTAACGAGGAAATAAACAATGAACGGTGGTTTTATTTTAATAATAAGTATTATAAGTGCTTGTATTGGTGGAACAATTGGAGTAATTTTATTTCATAAACCAATAAAAATTGAATTTAAAATTTTCTTTATTGATAGTTTTTTGTGTGCATTTGGAATGTTTTTTGTTATGCCTATGGTAATGGTACTTGAATTCTCAATTAATTGCTGGAATACGTTATGTTTTAAACCTACTAATTGGTGGTTAATATTACTGAGCAGTGCAATTGATGGTGGGTTACTAATAGCAATAGCACTTCCGTTATTGTCGGTATTATTTAGTAAATGGATAATGAAGTTAAATTTAGACTTATGTATTGGATATAGTATAAATGCTGTTAAAATTTATTACTCTGCAGTAATAGTTGCAAATTGTATATGGTTTTTAATATGGGCAGGTTTTGATGTTGCAGATAATAGCCTTAAAATGCAAAGTATTGTTAACAGAATTATAATATGGATGTTAAATGTAGTAGGTACTTGGGCGGGCATAGGATTCCATTGCGAAGGAAGAATAAGTGAGGAACTGAAAAATATTAAAAAAAGTAAAGAAAAGAAAAATGCAAAGGAGATATTGTTGTATAGTATTCCATTTGTTATTGCGTTTATTGTGAATTGTCTTTTGTTATTAGTGCAGTTGTTAGATGTAAAATGGATTTTAAAAATATTTCAATTAATTTATTGTGTTGTTTTAAGCGGTATGTTTACAATGCTTGTTTTGGTTTGGATAATAAAGTGTATAGAATATCCGTCTGAGAAACGGAGTAACCGAAAATTAGCAAAAGCAATTAGTAAAATAAATGAAAAAAAATAATAAATGAACGGTATCAAACAATACAATATGCATTAATAAACGAAAAATATAAGAAGTGTTTATTAATCTGTGAACGCGATGTAATATGGGTAGGACATGAGGAAGAGGTATGTAGTTACTTTGGAGAACGAAAAGAACCAGTAGAAACTTTTGATTATGAAGAATGTAAGAAGTACTTGATTGAACTTTTGGGAGAGAGAAGAGAATTTGTTAAAAAAGGTTATGTTTTATGCAAAGAAGATATGATAAAACAACTACTTAGACAGAATCAAGAATAAATAATCAAAATACTTAAAATATATTATTACATAATAGGATTAGGAATATAAATGTGTATTAAAAAAATTGCTAGCTGAAGTGATAGATCAAGAAACTTGACTGAAAGTAAGCTATTCGAAAAATGTAAATATTATGGTGTTTGATATTAGAGATGTTATGAAACACGATATATTAGCCATATATTATGTATATATGTTTATGTAAAACAAATGCAATATAACGTATAGGAAGGAAAATAATTATGTCCGAAACAAATGATAAAGCATTATATGTAGAATTTGAACAGGAAACAATGAAAAAAGTAGCTGAAAATATTAGCGAAAGGGCATTAAATGCAATTTTAGCTTTTATAAAAAGTAAATATGGGAAAGCGAGTGTGGCAACTGGTAGGGCATTTAGGGCATATCTTAGGAACTCTGAAATAAGGTATAATAAGGTAAAAACATTGGCAGATTTATCTGAACCTAGAACTTTGGAGGGAACAGATGGAATATATGTAGATGTATTTGTAGAATATAAAAATAAAAAAATTCCAATGACAATAGTTGATAATGTTATGAAAATCAGTAATAACATTGTAATTACAGGTAGTGGGGGAACAGGTAAATCCATGATAATGAGGCATTTATTTTTAAATACACATCATAGAGGTGAATATATACCTGTGTTAGTTGAATTAAGGAAGATTGGTGATATAAAGGAGGAAAATGCGCTATTCAATTTAATTCATTATTGTATAGAAAGCTTTGACGTAAAATTAAATCAGGAGCAGTTTGAATATAGTTTAAGATCTGGCAAATATTTATTTTTATTTGACGGATTAGATGAGGTAAAAGAAGAATACCGTGGAATGGCAATGCAGCTTATACAAAAAATCAGTAATAAATATCCAGATAATGGTTATATTGTTTCCTCAAGGGAAGAAGGTGTAAGTTTTCATGAATTAGAAACATACACGTTGTTGAAGGCATGTCCATTAGAGAAAAATCAGGCAATTGCGTTGGTTAAAAAAATTGGCAAAAATGAAGAAAAGATAATTGAATTTGCAAAACTATTGGAAGGTGAGTTATATGATAAACATATAGACTTTGCCTCTAATCCATTGTTGCTAACCATGATGTATATTACGTTTATAGATAATAATATGATTCCGGAACATTTAACAGATTTTTATGAAAGTGCCTATGATGCTTTATATAAAAGGCATGATGCTAACAAAGAGGGATTATTTAACCGCGAATATAAATGTAAGAAAATTGGAGAACGCGAATTCAAAGATTTATTTGCATATTTTTGTTTTCAATCATATTTTTCGCAACAGTATGAATTTAGTAAGGAGGAAATTTGTGTATACATCAAAAGGGGAATAGAAAGGCTAAATTTAAATTCCTCTTTAGATAAACCAGAGTTGTTTTTTGATGATATCAAAGATATAGTATGTTTAATAGTTGATGAGGGAAATAAATATAAATTCGCGCACCGTTCTTTTCAAACATATTTTGCAGCTTATTACACGGCAACACATGTTACGGATGAACAACAAAAAATTTTTCTAAAAAAGGAGATAGATAAAAGACATCTTTTTAGTGAAGATTTTTTTCACATATTATATAGATTAGAGGGAGAGCGTTTTAATATTAATGTATTGGAACCAGGGGTGCAGGATGTGATGGATAAACTTAAAGATGAAGGTTCGCCTCAATTTGTTTTATTAAAAATTGCTTACCAAAGTTTAACAATTCACGATAATATATTATATAAAGCTATTAATTCTGCAAAACATATGGATATTCCTTATGAAAGAAATATTATTATGCTTTTTAACGAGCTATACCTTGTGCAGCAGCGTCCTAGTAAGGCTTTGGGAGCAGAAATTATTTTATTGTTAAAAGAGCAACACGAAATTTTCAAAGAAAATATTGAAATTGAAGATTTACTGAAAATAAAACCTGAGAATAAGAAAAATGAAATATTAGAATTGCTATATGAATATTGCGAAATCGATAATATGTTGAACCAGATAACGAGCTGGATGTGCAACCAGAAACGAAAAAAGGATAGTATAACAGAAAATAGTGATAAAGATGAAATGTTGTCATTGTTATAAGGATTTTCGAATTTTTTAAAAGTTAGATTCTGCTTTAATGGTTTGGGGTCAGCATGAAGTCTATGAAGAAAAGTCCGTAAATAGATGATAATTGCCTGGTAAGTATATAAGTCCGTGCTTGCCAGCCTGTTTTTATTTGTGTGCCGTGGGTGCGTTCTAAATAGTGTAAGTTTTTAACATGCCAGGATAGTGGGAAGTGTATAGTTGAACGTAAGCGCCTCATAGGTTTACGTTTAAACCCGAAAATTTATGCATTAAAAATAAAAAAGAACATATAATATACTTGAAAATATTACTTATAGGTAATATAATCATGCTGATGAGGAGGAATCATGTGGAACTAGAGAAATTGGAAATAGAGGGGTTGAATGATGTTTATGCTCTTTCGGTTGTAAAAAAGGAATTCAAAAAAGCTGTTGACGAACCATGGCGAGATGAAAAGCCGTTGAAAAGGTACCAGAAAACACTTCTTCAAGATCTGGCGGTTTTGGATGCACAAAAGGAAAAAGCAATTGTTTTTGAACAATTTGAGCTTCTATCGGGAACGGAAAATTTGTATAGTATACGTCATCCAAAGACACAAAAAAACGTGCGTGTTTTGTATACTTTTACAGAGCGTTTAGAAGTGGTATTGTTGGTTGCTTTTTTGGAAAAGAGTACATCGGACTATCAAAATGCTATGAGAACTGCTTCTAGCAGGTTGAAGTGGCTTAAAAGCTGATAATACGGAGGTAGTTAAATGGGAATTAATGAGAAAATTGCAAACGCAAAAAAAACACAATGGGTTGCAGATGGAATGTCAAAATCTGATATCAAGACAACTGTAGAATTAGCAAAAATTTCTGCAAAAATAGAAATGTGTAGACTGGATATGGGAATGACACAAAAGGAGTTTGCTGCTTATATGGGAGTATCACAGGGAATGGTATCTAAGTGGGAGAGCAGAGAATATAATTTTACAGTAAAAACACTTAATGAAATTTGTGAAAAATTGAAATTATATATGACTGTAGAAATATCCACAGATTATGAGAAAAAATATATAGACGTTAAGTGGGATAAAGATAATATGGATAAAATAAAATTTGGAACAAAAAATAATAGTTGGATTAAAAAATATGATTATGAGGGGGCAATAGCCTGATGGAATTAAACTGTATTGTAGATGGAATACGTCTGGTCGGTACTGCAATAAAAAAATTGAATATAGAAAATAATATTGCTGATATTGGGTATAATGGAAAAAATAATTTTGGTTTTAATATAAACGAACCGGAATTTAAAACAGGATCTGATTACGTGATGGCTAATATGCTCATAGATTTTGAAATCGAGATAAGTTATAGTGAGCAGTCATGTAAGATACAGATGACAATGGAGGGAGCATTTGTATCGAATGGGACAATTGATTTGGGTTCATTTAAGAACATGGTAATAATAAATGGTGCTGCGGCACTTATTGGGATTGCGCGTGGTAAAATTGAAGCTATTTCTGGAAATATATTTAATAATGGTAAAATCACAATTCCGTTTGTTAATGTGATTGATTATTATAAAAGTATGTCGAATGAATAGTATGTGTTGAGACTTACCTTATACTTTTTATTGTATAATATTTTTGTCATACAGGCTCACTTTCCATTGTAATGTTTTCGCAAGTCCATTATACATCAGAAAGTCCTGTACGATATCTTTTTTATGAAAAAGTTGTAAAGTGGTGTATTGGTATTATGAGGCTAAATTAATGATATGTCACGGCGTGGGGATATTTTGCGCTTACTGTCGTAATTCTGTACTTGCCGAATTTGAGATAATATTTTGCTCGTTTGGTGAAAAAGTATGTTGATTCTGGTAATGTTTTAAAGCAGCATATAGGAGTATATAATGAGTAAAGAATCTTTCAATATACTACTAAAAAAAGCAATCTCAAGATTTCAAAGCGTATTACAAAAAAGTTAAAAAAATATATTCGCTATTGTCTTTTTTATTACAACGACATTTTTATCATTTATTTCTACCGGTCATATTGAACCGGAAATATCTGCTCTGATTTATCATAAAGGATGCGCTATTGCATCGGAATATCCATGTTTACAAATTTTTGTGCTTTCCAGTATATTATATTGATTAAATGTTGATTGAAGTAAATATAAACATGTGCTGTATTGAATCACATTATCAATAATGATATAGTTGCTTTATAAGATATTGGGGGATGTCTTATTTTTGCAGAAAATTAATGTTTCTGTATAAAGCAACTATAGGATATGGGGATGAGGGCTTGGGTATGTATGCCGAAGTTGTAAAAGTGCTACATGTACGTGGAATAAAATCTGTTGTGTGCTTTCATTTCCGGGTATATAATAAGGGAGAAGGAATGGAGATACGGACGCATTTAAGGAACACGCTTGAGGCGGTTGATTCGCTCAAGGCAAGGTACGACAAGAACGTGAAGGAGCTGTTGGCAGACATACAGGTGCTTGCACGGATTGTAAAACACACAGTTGTTGAAGTGGAGAATCTGAGCATAGAGCAGATAATGGCCTGCATTGACCATGACAGTATCTGTATTGGTATGGTTCCCGTGGAGCCGGGTCTGACCAATATGGGCAGGGTCGATAGTGTACAGACAGAGGACGCAGTACCGAATGAGGGTTATGTGACATACGATATCCGCTTTATGCTCATAGTCATGGAACTTGAATTAGAAATAATTATCAATGTTGAGGCACAGCGGAGCATGGCATATAGCACCCTTGGATATCATTTGGAGAATCGTATGGTATTCTATCTGTCAAGGCTTATATCCTCACAAAAGGGTATAAACTTCGTAAATAGTGAGTACGATAAGATTAAGAAGGTCTATAGTATATGGATATGTATGGATGCGGATGATGCTGCGGATTCAATTAGCCGGATTTCTCTTAAGCAGGACACATTATTTGGAATGCCTTACGGCTTTCCGGAGCTTGATAAGATGTGCGGTATGGTCATACGCATAAGGAACAGCCGTAATGTCACCGAGTCGAGAAACAGGCTTATTGCGATGCTTGAGGACGTATTATCGCGCGAAGACTTCGATGTGAAGAAGCGGAAGCTTGAAGAGAAGTATGCTATGAAGATGACGCTGGAGCTGGAAGGGAGGATAAACAGAATGTGTAATCTGAGTGACGTGGTTGTAGAACGCGGAATTGAATTAGGAATGCAGCAGGGAATGCAGATGGGGATTAAAGGTCTTGTTGATATATTGAGTGATATGGGGACTCCTAAAGAGGTTATTGTACAGAAAATTATGGAGAAATTCTCAATGACTGAAGAGAAGGCCAGGGAGTTTGTGGAGTAGGTAGAGGCTGTTATAATACAATTGCTAGGCAGTGCCATCCTTTCTGATGAAGGGGTGGCTTATTTTATAGAGATGTTCTTTGTTACCATTTTCATATATCAGTATTGTTCCTTCAATAAGATTAACATTATTTTTTTCTGGATTGCAGTGTTCGTTGATTTTTATTCTGGAGGAAAATGAAAGTCCAATTACAGTATCATGGAGGGACTTCATTGGCGATAAGTGACGTTGGAACACTGAGTATTGATGGTAGAAAGAAGGCTTTCAACGGAATGGAGAGAAATTGTTTTAGGGAAAATAATAGGTTTGCGGAAGGTGTTAATGATCTTTTCATCCAGACATTTTTGGGGTCTGTATAAATCTAAATATTCAGTTATAAGTGTTGTTGTAATGTTATCCACTTTTTAAATTCTTTTGATTTGTTTAAGATACGAATAAGTTCATATTAAGTACAATGTACGGACTATGATGCGATTACATTAATTTTCTTGGTGTAATTTGAAAATATGACAACTCTGGCAGGTTACAGAAAGAGAAAAGTGTAGTAGAATTTACTTATAAGTAATCGTATGCGGCTTTAAATTAGTAAATATTTATAGTAATCAAAGGGGAAAAGATTGCATGAGTGTACCGACAAGAAAAAATGATATGATGTAAGGGTATTTGTAGATAAGATAAATGTTATAATTATAGACAAGAGGAGCGCGTATATGGCATTAGCAAAGTGGTATAAAGTCGATTTTCATACCCATACTCCGGAAAGTAGATGCTTTCAAGACAGGAATGTAACGCCTAGGCAATGGTTAGCAGCTGCTAAGGATAAGGGTACTAATGTAGTAGTAGTAAGCGACCATAATTCAGTAGGATGGCTAAAAAAAATAGAAGAGGTCAAGTCAGAATTTGAAAATGAAAGTTTTAAGGTACTTTATGGAATTGAACTTTGTGTTTCATCCAATTTTACACATTTTCTTATTATTTTTGATGATAAAATGTCTGTAACCGAAATAGAGGATGCAGTTGTCGGTCATTTAGGACTGTTAAGAAAAGATTGGGCTAATACAGAGATTAATGTGTCAGAAGACAAATTGAAAACTTTATGTGCTGAGCTGGGTGAAAAAATATTTGTAATACCTGCTCATTTTGCTGCTAATAAGGGTCTTGGCAAAAGTACAGAAAATGCAATTAAAAAATATCAAGAGTTTATAAAATTTCCAGCCGTTGAGGTGAGAAATGATGAGGATGTCAGAGAATACAATAATAAACTAAATAACAAAGCCATTAATAAAGCGGTATTAATAACAGGGTCAGATAACCCATCGGATGCTGATAGCACGAAGCATTCGATCAATGGATTTGGTAAAATGTTTACCTGGGTCAAGTTATCCACATTGTCTTTCGAGGGACTTCGTCAGGTGTTTATAGATCCTGAACATAGGTGTATTAATTGGTTAGAGCTTCAAAAGATTGGTATTCAGTTCAATCCAAATGAAACCACATATAATTACATAAAAGGTATTGAATTTGAAGGCATATCGCATATGACCAAAATGAATATGAGATTTTCGCCTCATTTGAATTGTATTATAGGTGGAAGAGGAACCGGTAAATCAACAATTGTTGATGCAATAAATTATGGATTGTGCAATGAAAAAGATCTTTCAAAATGTAAGTTACTGGACAAGACAATGACAAAAGATGCAAAAATATCGACATTTTTTAATTTCGGTATAGATAAGCCTTATGAAATAAGAGTATCAAAAAATGGTAAAATGCTTGTAAGCGAAGTTAAGAATGATAAGGGCATTGTTGAAAATCCTCCGGAATTTAAAATAGATTTTTATGGACAAAAAGAAATTTTTAATTTAATAGATGAAGATGATAGTATTGAAAATCAAACAACAAGTCCACTAATAAGAATGGTGGATAATAAAATGAATGCTGATATGTATTCGTATTCAGACGATATTAATGAAGCACTAAATAAAATGTTGACATATTCAAATCAATTCAAGAGTAATAGAAATAAAATTAAAGAAATGTCTACAATTAGAGCTGAAATTGAAAAAGGAGATGCAATATTAAAAAAATTTAAAGCCAGTGGAATCGAAGCGGCTAGACTGAGTCTGGAAACCATTGACAATAAAATAAAGAGTGTAGAACAAGCATTTATTTTGCAATATAATATAATTAATGATGCTATACAGAGTTTTATACAGCAACAAAAGAAATTAGATGTGCAGATTGCGTGCCTTGATGTAGTTGAAGAAAATGCAATTGATATTGAGACTTTAAAAAGTTTAAATAATGTTAATCAAATGTTTATTGATTTCTTAAATGTTAAGAAGGAGGCGGTTATTTCAACTGAAAAATCTTATAAATCCTCAGAAATATATGCGAAACGTGAGGAGATTCACAAAGAATATGAACTTGCACTTGAGAAAATTAAAAGTACAGGTGGAGAAGATATTAATACAATTCAGGATCAGTTACAAAAAAATAGGCAAAGATATAATGATTTGTTAATCTTACAAGGTGAGCAAGAAAATTTGAAAAAGAAGGTTGAAGAGGGTATAACGATTTTTGTTGATAAAAGACTAGAACTATCTAAGAAGCGACAGATGGTGATTGATGGGTTGAAATTTGAAAATATTTCAATTAAAGTTATTCCATTTGGGCATTTAATGCGTTGGAAGGCGAATATACAGAGGGAATTTGGAAAAGAAGGTATCTTTGACAATGATTTTCAAACATTAGTACAAAAAATAATACCTTCAAATGATAATTGGGAAAATTATAAAAGTTTTTTGAAATTTTTATTACTTACCGATTCGGGTAATATTGGGGAATTATTTGACTTTGCAACAGATGCGAGATTTGCAAAACTTTGGAAGGAAAAATACAGCAATGATACGTTAAGTTCTTTGGCTAAGGTATTTCCAGAGGATAAATTGCAAATTAAAATTATAAACGACAAGGAAGAAATAGATATTAATGAGGGCTCGCCGGGTCAAAAGAGTGCAGCTATTCTTGCGTTTATTTTAAATAGTGGAGAAACCCCATTAATTATTGACCAACCGGAGGATGATTTAGATAATAGTTTGATTTACTCACTTGTTGTAAAATCTATAAGAAAAATGAAGAGTAAACGTCAAATTATTATAGTTACGCATAATCCTAACATTCCAGTTTTGGGTGACGCAGAGGGTATTGTAATATTGGAGCGTAATAATGAAGGTAAAGTTACTTTTAGAAAGAATAAAAAAGCAGGCTGCATTGAAGAAAAGATTATTAGAGAGGGAATTTGTGAAATTATGGAAGGTGGTGAAGATGCTTTTCGTAAGCGAGAGCAAAAGTATCAATATAAGTAATTGAATGTTATAATATTTGTAGTGTTAGATATTTATGGAAGTTACTTGAGATTGGTGTAAGTTTACGTCAATATGTAAAAAGAAAATAGGTATTGTAGTGGCTGATTTATGTATCAATGATATCTAAAGACATGATAATTAGTTGTATATGGAAATATCACAATGTTATAAGGTTACAGAACATAATTGTTTTTTAAGTAATTTAATAGATTTTGGAACAATTTTAAATAATTAGTTATTATGGATATGACATAGAATACGGGAATCAGTAATGTTATTTAATACCGAAGAAGAATACATAAAAGAAATGGATAATAAATAGTTATCCGTCAAGCAAAATATATTAAAACTATGTATATAGAGGTATATCAGATGAATTATATAATAGAATGGGATAAGTATTTATTAGATTATCTGGAAGAAGCCAGAAAAACTATAGAAAATATACCAGATAATCCAAATAAGGGTATTCAATTTGAATTATTAGTGGAATACTTATTAAGTCAGATGTTTTCTCATGAAGAATTGTCATTCAAAAATACAAAACTTTCACATGATGGAAATAAGGATTTCTGGGCAATTGATAATTTAGATGAAGTGTGGTGGGCAGAATGTAAGAATTATGCTCCGAATATTGCTCTAACACAGTTAGCTCCTACTCTCGTAATGGCAGAAATAAATGAAGTAAGTCACTTAATGTTTTTTAGCTATTCCTCTCTAAATATTAATTTAAAAAAGAGAATTGCTCAGTATTCATATAAATATAAAAAGGAAATTTTTTTATATGATGATACTGCCTTAGAACAATTAATTTTTTTATATGATAAGAAAGTTTTACCCCAAAATTACAATGCTGTATCATGCAAATTTTCCGAAAAATTAGAAACTATATTTTTTAACGAAATAAATGCATCTATTGTCAATAGAAATTCATGTGATGAAAATTATGAAATAACGGAACTAAACGTTGGAAGCATATATGATCTTAATGTTATACTTATTAACCGATATTATAATACAAGCTTAAACGTGAAAGTAAAAATCGCGGATAATGAATCTAATTTATATTTTGACTTTTTGGATAATGAGTTGAATGTACCATTGAAAGAATGGGAAAAAAATTTGACTTTAAAGCCAAATCAAATAATCCTAATCAAATATAGCGTGGTAGCAAAAAAGGAAAAAGAAAAAATAACTTTACCACAGATATCAATTACATATGAAAAAGGTGATAGTATTATTAAGAAAAACTCTAACCTAAATCACCATTATGTATGTAATTGGAATAAAAAAGTTATACTTATAGGTAAGCAATACGAAAAAATCATACAGGACTTTTCTGAGGAATGTCAAAAAAAATTCTGTACGCTATTAGTGTATGGAACCGGAGGAACTGGAAAAACCAGAATTTTAGAAGAATGTAAGTGTCAGCTTATTAAAAAAAATTACAATATTATGAATTTTATTGGTTTTGATAATACTTCATCGTGGAGAGATATTGTTATAGAAATTGCTTTTCAAGTGTTCGGATTAGAAAAAGATTTGGTTTCTTCGATTTTATTTGATGTTGACGAAACTAAATTATTAGCTCCAGAAGACCCATTAAAAATAAAAATAATTAATTTTCTAAGACTTCTAAAAAAGGGGAAGAATATAGACAATTTAGAGGATTATTATGAAATTATATTTTCTGAATTAAATAGAAATAAGTATGCCATTATTATTGATAATTTACAATCATATTCTGTTGAAATTATTGACTTTTTGAAGAAATTGATTAGCTTTTTGGGAACGAATATAGAACAAAAAAATTCATTTGCTCTTTTAATGTCTTTAAATACTTCACTTGTCTATGATAATAAGTATCTTGATTTTGTTTCATCTATTCAAACAATGTCTTTTTCAGGAAATAATACAAGTGTTTTGTGTGAAAATATTACAGGCTTTGTAAAAGAAGAGCAAGCTATTACGTATTTAAAAACCTTATTGTGCTTAGATGATTATCCATTAAATTATAAATATTTAAAAGAAACTTTAGCTAAAAGTTCATTGAAACCAAAATATATTGAGTTAGTTGCAGGAAGATTATTTCAGGAGGAGTGTATTGAATTAAAAAATAATAAAGGAATTATAACAGATGCTGTTAAATTTAAACATACCTTGGAGCACATACCACCCAAATACGAGGATGCATTTTGCAGTAATTTTAGACACTTGCAATCAGTTTATCCCTTGTTGGAAGATGATTTCAAAGATATTTTGGCATGTACCTACTTTTTTAATATTTTATCACAAAGAATAATAGATATTTTTAAGCTGAATAAAGGTGTCATTTTGGAATTGTGTAAGCGCGATATTCTTAAGAAAAGTGAATACGTAACAGAATGCTCATATGAATTTGAACATGATCTTGTTGAAATGACAATATGTGAAAAAATATATCCAGATTTAATTGAGCATGCCATTTTTCTTATTATGAAACATTCTGATTCATTTAATTCGACATTAAAAGATCAATATGATCAGTATATATTATGTAAACTATTTTCGAGGCAAATTTCAAAAGATGAACTTATCTCTGTATTTGAACATAAAGAACGTATAAAAATAAACAATAAGTTTATTTACAAGTTTTATTCTTACTTTATGGATAATTTAATACAATTAAAATCAGAATTTGAATGTACAACTTTAATTTGTTATATGTGTGATTGTTGTAAATATGTCAGGGATCATGTAAGTGAAGTTAAGGCAGAGCCTTTATTTGAATTAGCATATGCTCATTTATACAACATTCCAAGAGCAACACAAGAGGTAATGGCATTATACTTTTCTTTCATAATTCATTTTTGTGAAAACAAAATACGTTTAAACAAGGTATCAGATTGCATGGTGGTTTATAAAGATTTTTATCGTGAAATAGAATGTAGCGAAAAGGTATATGTAAACCTTAATATGCAATTCTCATATGCTAAGGCATACTTAGATAACCGTATCTTTGTATGTGGAAAATTGGAAGGATTTTCCCGAAAATATCTAATAAATTTGGTATCATCAATTAAAACGTCACAGAAAAACCAATTTTGGGATATCCAGATAGAAAATTATTTTGATCTGGCAAATATATATTTAGGCGATAATGTAAATGTGGCAAAAGCACTATATAATTTGAATAAAGGATTTAACTGTTATAATAGGTTAACAAAGTCACAACAGAGAAAATATAGCGTAAATTATTATTCAAAAAAAATATTATACCTTATGTTAAAACACGAATATTCTTCTTCGTTGGATATTATACATAAAGCGCTTATAGAATTAAAAGAAAATACATATATTAATTACCATATTTTTTTCCAAGAGAAATATGTGAAATATCAAATTATAAATTTATTGGTGCAGAAAAAAATAGACAGCACATTAGATAAGTGTATGGAAAAGTATGAACAGCTTTTAAATTTGACTGGCCATTTAAAGGATAATTATGACTGGATTTTTATCCAAGCAAAGTATGCATTTTATACACAAAATTATAATGTTTTTGAAAATTTAGTTAAACAATTTTATATTAATTTGTGTGCTAATGATAATTTAAATTCAAATAAAAACCATATTATGTTAGAGGAGCTTGCCATAAAATATATACAACAAAATGGTTCTTGCAATTTTATATGCAATAGAGCTGCTGACGTATCTGACATTAACAAAATATTGACAATGGATAAACCATCTTTTCAACAGTTTTTTAATGAATATAAGTCTACAGCTCCTATTACAAGTGAGGATTATAAAGATGGATATTATATATAGTTTTAAACATTACCTAAAATAACATCTTTTAAATAGACCAGGTTTCCATGGCTATCCAATACAAGGTCTTTTGCAATATCTCTCATGTGCGACCAAATCTGATTATTTACCAATGATGGAAAATAATCCACAAAATAGATAATAGGAATACGTACATTCATAAAAGTATAAGGTAATGCATCATAAATTTGTAGTGTGGAAGAATAATGATCTAAATTTTGAGGATATGAGTGAACATCGCAGATATCACATGGAAAATTATCCATTAAATATTGTGCATACCACTCATATTCTCTAAGGGATGATAAATTAATAAAATAGTATAGCGGTTCAAAGGGTATTTTATTTTTTAAATATTGAATAAAAACTGATATTGTATTTCCGATACTATTATGTATGTTGTAATAGTTCTTTGCCCAAAACATACTGCTTGAATCGTTTCTCAAGTAAGAAAAACTGCTGCTTTTTCCATTTTGAGTAGAACTGCTACCACGGTGATATGCAACAGAATCTGCTACAACCCAGTTTTCCAAGCCCAGTTTTCCAATTTTTATACCTATATCACAGTCGCTACAGCAATATGGCATATCTAGATCCATTCCACCAACTTTTTGGTATATTTCTTTACGTAGCATTAGTATTGCACTGGTTGTTGATGTCATTTTATAATCCTGCTGTACTAAGGGATGTGTTTCTTTAATTCCCCTAAATGGATGGAGAATTCTATATTGTGAATACTCAATTCCAAAATCAATAATGCGGTTATTAATTGGATTTAGTAGTTTTGAGCTTACGGAGCCTATACGTTCATTTGACAATAATTTATTCAGCAAAGGAGAATACCAATCCTGATAGCTAAAAATGTCCTGATCGCATAAGGTAATAATTTCTCCCTGAGCTATATTAACACCGCGATTTACAGTTTCAGAGTATAACAACGATTTGTCATATTTTATATATGTAAATCTATCTGGTAAAGTAACATTTAATTCATCGATATTGTTATTATTTCCGACAACTATTATTTCTACATCCTTAGGAATTATTTTATTTAAAAGTTCCGTTGTATATAAAAGCATCTGTTTATTCCGATGATAAGGCATTATAATACTTTGCATTGGTTTTTTCATATTCTGACTCCTCTTATATGTTTTTTAAATAGGCTTCTGCTAATTCAATGTCTTTTTGTGTATTAAGGTTAAAATTAGCAGATGCTATTGGATAGACTTTGCAGGTAAGTCCATTATCTACAGCAAGTTGAATCCAATCGCCCATTTCATATTCTTTTCTTGTTAAGTTAGGCTTCAGTGTATTAAGCATTTTTAACATGCTTTGTTTCATAAAACAACAACCAGTTCCTTTCAAATTGTTGAATGCATTTATTGGTTTTTCAATTAGCTGTAAAATATCACCGTTTGAATTAATGTCAATGGTATAAGCTTTTTGTATATTTTCCACAGTATCGTTTACTACACCACAAAGACAATCTATATCGAGATTAGAAAAATAGGCGTACATTTGTTTAATGTTGTTATTAATAAATAGTTCATCACTCAGGCACATAATAAATGTATTATGAATATATGGAGAAGCAATTTTTATTGCGTGAGCAATTCCTAAAAGTTGCTCTTGTTTAACATAATTAACAGGTATGCCATGGTAATTATCTCCAATATAGTCAATTATATATTGAGCATTATGACCGACAACTACTATAATTCCACTTAGATTAATTTCAAGAAATTGTTCAAGATTATAATCCAGTAAATATTTATTACCTATTGTTACAAAACATTTATTTGTTATGTCTAATCCAAGACGTGAGCCGATTCCGGCGGCCAATAAAATTAATTGCATTTCCATTCCTCCTATTAAAAATGACGGATAACTATTTATTATCCATCATTTATATGATTACAGTTTTAAATTTTTGAAGCAATGTATTAGGCTATAGTATCAAAACTATGTAAGTACAAAGCGTTAGGCTATCAGTTAAAAAAATCCTTTTCCAGCTTTGTAAATACCAATGGATCAATTTACGCTGCACGGTCATTGAGTGTATGCTTTCCGGTATATCAGAGCATGCTTTTTGTGACATAGTGTATAAACATAGATAAAAGTGTATATTATGTTATAATCTCGTATACATAGCCATCATTGGAATAATATAAAAAAGCTTAATAAAGTTACTGCTGCGACCGATATAATATATATAACTTTAATTCGGAGGACGCTTAATGAGAAAGTTTTTGCCTTTGGCAGTAATGACAGGAATAATGTTGAATCCATTTACAGCAGCGTATATTAAGAATGATTTATATGCTTCTTTCAACATGAATGAATATGAGCTAGCATCAGAAAATGATGATGCAAGTAATAATAGTACACATACATATGGATATGTGGCTAATGAATGGGATAATAATGCGCCGGTTTATGAAAGTGATTTTTCACTATATAACGAGATCCCATATAGATTTCCCGATGACATGTCTGTTTTTAAAAATACATATCCGGTTACGCGGAACCAGAATCCTTATGGTTCATGTTGGGCGTTTGCATCGTTGGGACTTGCTGAATTTGATTTGATTAATGACGGAACTGCTGATAGCAGTATTGATTTGAGCGAACTGCAGCTTATATATTTTTTGTTTAATTCAGTTACCGACCCATTAGGCGGTACGGAGGGAGATTTTGCATACTACTATAATGCTAATGCCTCAACATCGTATCTGGACTATGGTGGAAATTATGAAATGGCATCAAGGAGATTGTCGCAATGGATAGGTGGGATTCCGGAAGCGGAGGTTCCATATTCGAACGCTTCCATGGTTCTTTCTAATGGACTGGATAGTAAATATGCATACAATTATAATGTTGCGCATTTGCGCAATGTGTATAGGATTTCACTGAGGCACAACGCTGATGATGTAAAACAGCAGATTATGGAACATGGAGCTGTTGGTGCTATGTACTATCACGATGATTTTAATCTTTCTTCAGCTTCTGATGGTACAGTGTATAATTATTATGATACAGCAGCTTCAGGTGGTGGACATGCTGTGATGATAGTTGGATGGGATGATACATACTCGAGGAATAATTTTGCGTGGGCTCAGCCGGCTAATGATGGGGCATGGCTTATTCGTAATAGCTGGGGAAATTATATTGATTACTTCTGGATGTCATATGAGACAGCGTCATTGCAAGATACAGCGTGGGTATTTGATTTTGAGGCAAGTGATGAGTATGACAACAACTATCAGCTAGATGGCGGACTTGAGACATATTCCGTGAGCTATACAACAATGGCTAATGTTTTTACCGCTAAAAATGACAATGAAGTTAAGTCAGAGACATTAAAGGCAGTATCGTTGTCGACATCAATGTCAACCAATGTCAATTACACTATAGAAGTTTATACTGATTTGACAGATGAAAAAAATCCATTAAGTGGAACCAAACAGGAGAGTGCCACAACACAGGGGACAACTGCCTATGCTGGCAGGTATACTATTGAGTTAAATAATGAGGTAAAAATTGTTCCGGGAAGTAGATTTGCCATTGTTGTGAGCGTTGATAAGCCGGCTCTTGACTGTGAGCAGGCTACATGCATAGCGAATGGTGAGAATTTTTCTAATATGATTTGGGAGCGCAGGGTCAGCCTTAATGATGGAAAAACATTTTATAGATACGGAGATAAGTTTTATGCGTACCCTTCTAACTTACGTGTAAAAGCATTTACAACGGATGACGAGAATACATCGAACATACCGGATGTGCCGGAAACCCCGAGTGAGCCGGATATCCCGGATGTGCCGGAAACCCCGAGTGAGCCGGGTGTCCCGGATGTGCCGGAGACCCCGAGCAAGCCGGATAACCCGGACGTTCCGGATGCGCCGGAAACCCCGAGCGAGCCGGATAACCCGGACGTTCCGGAAGTACCGGATGTTCCAAGTGAGCCAGATATACCGGATGCACCGGAAACGCCGAGTGAGCCGGATATCCCGGATGTGCCGGATACTCCGGACGTTCCTGCAACCCCGGATATACAGGAATTACCATCATATACTATAGGAGAGCTTGACTATTCGCCAGTATTTAATGCAAATTACTATTATCTACATAATGCTGACTTAGCGAATGCGTTTGGAAAAGATGCACAGGCATTGTTTAATCATTTTATTAGTTATGGTATTTATGAGGGAAGACAGGCATGCGAGTCTTTTAATCCTTTGAATTATAGAAATAATTATCGGGATTTAGATGCCGCATTTGGAGAAGATTTGTCTGCATACTATGCTCATTACATAAAATACGGCAAAGCAGAGGGAAGAAGCGGTGTTAATATTAATACACCTGATACCGTTCCAGATTATACGCCGGATGTTAAACCGAATTATGATTATGTAATTGATGGAATTGATTATTCGGTTGTGTTTGACGCAGATTACTATTATAACACACATCGAGATGTCGCCAATGTATTTGGGAAAGACAATAAAGCTTTATTCAATCATTTTATGACATATGGCATATATGAGGGAAGACAGGCAAATATAGAGTTCAATGTTGAAGCATACAAGGAAAGATATAGAGATCTTTCTGAAACATTTGGTTCTGATATCAGAACTTATTATATTCACTATATTCTATATGGTAAGGCTGAAGGAAGAAGTGCAGTGAGAAGTAGCGGATATATATATGATGGTATAGACTATTCGGCTGTATTTGATTCAGGATATTATCATGACCATTATGGTGATTTGGCTAATGCCTTCGGTTCCGACAGCGTAGCTCTGTTTGAACATTTTGTAAAATATGGTATGGATGAGGGAAGACAGGCAAGCACTGGTTTTAATGTATATACATATATGAACAGGTATCGTGATTTGAATGCTGCATACGGAAGTGATTTGAAAATGTACTATCAGCATTATATAAAGTATGGAATCTCAGAAGGAAGAAGCGCACAGTAGAGAAGATAAGTTTTTGTATATTGATTATGCCATCCATATCGGATGGCATAATCAATATATATGGAAGAAATGGAGAATATAGATGAACAGAGTATTAGAAAACAATAATTTAAAGGTAACAATAAGCGACGCAGGTGCCGAGCTTATCAGTGTATGGGATAAGAGCCGTAATGCCGAGCGTATATGGAGAGGTGATTCGGCGGTATGGGGAAGACATGCGCCGATTCTTTTTCCGTTTGTTGGAAAGGTTGCCGGCGGAAAGTACAGCTACAAGGGAAGAGAGTATAAGATGACATCGCATGGCTTTGCGCGCGACAGGCAGTTTGAGCTTGTCAGTGAGGACGGAGGGTCTGTGACACATGTGCTTAGGTGGAATGAGGAGAGTCTTACGGTGTATCCGTTTGAATTTGCACTGTATGTGAAGCACAGCCTTGAAAATGCGGATTCGCGTTCTGTGAAGGTGGAATGGAGGGTTGTCAATGAAGCTGTTGAGGGCGGAGAGGATATGCTGTACGGAATTGGCGGGCATCCTGCGTTTACATTTCCGAGGGAGGTGAAGCCGGTTGACTGTTCGCTGAGAATATACGGTGGAACGGCGGCTGTTAATGGGAATAATATAAGTGATAACGTGGCTATCTGCAGGGCATTGAGATATCGCCTTCTGGATACGGCGGGCTGTATTGATATGTCACAGGAGTATGTGCTTGATATGCCGGAGAGCTGTGCTAGGATAACGGAGAATATGTTCGATAAGGATGCGCTTATTGTTCTGGATAATCAGGTGAACCACATTGAGCTTCTTGATGCGGCGGGAAAGGCTTATGTGACCATGGATTGTCAGGGCTTTCCTTATTTTGGAATATGGTCGAAGGAGGTTGATGAATTTATCTGTCTTGAGCCATGGTATAGCGTTGCCGATGTCGCGGGCTGTGACGGAAATATTGAAAATAAGGCAGGAATGCAGAGGCTTGCAGCCGGGGACAGCAGGGAGTATGCGTATACGATTACCTTCTAAAAATATACAGCTTCTGAGTGTTGTGTGAAGATGATGAACCCGGATATTATATATTTTAGTACAAAATTATTCTGTAAAAAGCGGAATTTTTTGTTATTTAGCTCCGGATGCAAAATGTGTCGGTTTAATCTATGAATGTACTGGGCATGCTTTACAGCCGGGATTATAATTACACTGAAAAATAAAGGACAAATATATAAGGAGTTTTATGAATAAAATACATAATAAAATAATAAAAATAGTAATGAGTTTTGCGCTCACGCTTGGTGTGATTTTAGGCGTGGCGGGAAGCTTTTATGAGAAAACATCTGCAGACGCGGATGACAGTAATTTTACAAACCTGATTATTTTTATGAGATTTGCGGATGAGGATGAGTTTATTGATGATGTATATGAGAATACGCCGGTAAGAAAAATAACGGACAACTCCTACAATACTGCAATGTACAATGTCAGTGATTATTATAGGAATGTTTCGGATAACAAATGCCGCATAAGGAGCGTATATCTGTTAGATAACGGTGGGTCGATTAAGCTGTCGCATGAGAGGGGCTATTATGCGGAGTACAGTGAGACAAATCCAATCGGTTATAAGAACAGCGGTGAGGCGGGAGCCCGTATGTATGAGCTGAAGCGTGAGTGGTCGGCTGCGGTGACAAAGGCGGTTGAGGCTGGCAACAGGATATCCAATTATGATGGGACTGTCAATTATGGTTATGATGAGCTTGACAAGGATGGGGATGGCTGCATAGATTCCATAACGATAATTTATAAAAATGCAACGCAGAGCAACATAGCGGTAGGCTGGGGCTCACCCTTGTGGAATTATAAGGATTATGCTGATTATTTAGTGATTAATACGGATAAGGGAAGCGTAAAGAGCAGAATGTATGTCCAGCTGACCAACTCGTATACAAAGCCGGATGGAGATACGCTGGGTTATCTTTATAAGGATTCACAGGGGAATGTCATAGTGTCGCAGGCAGCGGCTATCCATGAGATGGGGCATATAATGGGGTTGAAGGATCTATACAATTCCTCACAGAGTTCTCCGGTGTATTACATGTCTGTGATGGCAAAGAATATGTCGC
>OJME01000064.1_pt1 | contig 81425 bp, 81 predicted proteins | sample 1597151 | NCBI WGS metagenome assembly OJME01 (sample SAMEA2452118, study PRJEB22498) | human gut metagenome | biome: human feces; feature: human gut; material: feces | place: Australia | collected 2012
ATTTAACCATAGTTTGCTGGATATTTCAAGAAATTTCGTGATACTTTTTTCGACAAGTTTCATATTAATTACTAAAATAGAGCAATTAATCTAGAATATCAATTGCTCTATTTTACAATAATTTTCTTAAATATTTTTATTTTAGCAGAAAATTTCAAATTTAAGCTAATGTTCCCATTGGATCCCATGGTTTTAATCTTATTTTTTCTGTTGTTAGTATATTTTGTTCTTCTTGTGTTAGATATTTTTTGTTTATTACTACTTGATATACATAGCTATTAAACCAAGTATCTGTTGCTACATGATAACCTTTATTTGCTTTTTTATTACCCCAACTATTTTCTATTTTCCATTTTGTTGGTGTATCATTTTCTAAATTCACTCCTGTTATTACCATTGCATGATTCATTGCACTTTCTCTTGTATCTAGCATTGCTTCTTTTGACATTTTGCTATTTATTTGAAATAAAGTATCTATATCAAAGGATTTATCATCCCATGTTCCATCATCAATATCTCTTGATTTTAAGCAATCTGAACCAAACCATACTGGCTCTCCATCTTTTAATTGATTTATTGTTAGTTCTTTTAGTCTATTTATATCTAAGTTTAAATATAATATTTCTTTTCCTTCAATTACATTTCCAATATGCTCTGCTGTATATACTTTATTAAATGGTTTATCATCTGTTGGACTGTTTATTATACTTATATAATCATCTAAATTTATGTCTGCTATTTCCTTATAAAATCTTATTGGATCTAAGTCTTTTATTATATTGTAATTATCATCTTTATCTACATACTCAAATGAGAATTTTTTAGGTGGAACTCCAAAACTGCTACATAAAATTTTATAAATATTTTCTATACATTCTGCCTTTTTACCATCTATATTTTCATTATTATGTCTTATTTCAAATGCAAATTTACGAATATATCTATTTAATAATCCATCAATTTCACGTGTATTTGAGCTTTGGAATGTTTCTGGGAATGCACTTTTAGGTACTATTCCATATTTATTTACTATGTTTACAAATAAATCCCATTGACCGCCATCTTGAATTCCGTTGCTTAATAGCCCATCTAAAGTTCTATCATCTTTTTCTTTATCTTTTAAAGATATAATATTTTCTAATAAATAATTGCATTTTTCTAGTTTATCATAAAATGCTATATAATTTTGTGATAACTCGAAATCCTTTAAATTGTATTTTTTTGCAATTTTTTCTCTAATTACATTGCATCCTGCAAATATCCAGCATCTTCCACTTTGTTTTTGATCTGTTACTGGTAAAGTTTTTAAGTTTATTGAGAACATATCTCTTGAAAATTCAGTTTGTTCATTCACTCTTATTAAGTCACTTATTTTACTTTTCACTAATGCTCTTCTTGTTATAGTATGTGCAGTATTATTTAAATACTGTAATTCAATATTATTTAAATTTTCCTTTGTTATTTCTTTCATTATTTTATCCTCCTGTTTTTTTCATTATAGCAAAAGAATAAATTTTATTCAATTAATTATTATCAGTTTTATTTCCAAAGAAATCTTTAAAAATTTTTTCAAATTCTAAATTATCCTCTGAATCTGAAGATTGTGAATCTGTTTCTGTTGAATGAAGTTGTTTTCTATATTTTTCTGCTCTATCTAAAATTTTATTAATCTCATTGTCTTTTGTCATATAAATTTTCCTCCATGTTTATTAATTCATATTTTTCTTTTGTTGTTAAAATTATATATTAAGGTACTAAATTTAACAATACTAAAACGGGGACGGACCTTAATTTTTATTAAGGTCCGTCCCCGTTTTCAAAAAAAGTTGCAAGTGGTTGTCAAAAGGAACCGTCCCCTTTGACACAAGCTACCATTTATTTATTATAACATTAACAACTTTTCCATTTGCTTTAACTTCACACTCAAAATCAGCTTTATCAAAATCAACTAAATCTGCTAAAGTTTCATTGCAGATATATTTCTTACTTTCTTCACTTAACTCACCGTCTAATTTTAATTTAATTCTATCTGAAATTTCACATTTTAATTGTTTTCTAGCATCTTGAATATTCCTTACAACTTCACGAGCTAAGCCTTCATCTTTTAATTCTTCGGTTAATAGTGTATCTAATCTTGCAATAATATCTTTATCACTTTCAATTTTATTTTCACCTTTTGCAGTATATCTAACAACAACATCCTCTAAATCTAGTTTCAAATCTTCCCCATCAACTTTTACTTTATACCCATCTTCTAATGTTTCAAATTGTCCAGATTTAATAAAACCTGTAATCTTTGATACTTTTGAACCAAGTTTAGGACCAATAGTTTTGAAGTTTGGCACATATTCAACTTGTGCAAGTTCTTCAACTGAATCAATTACTTGAATATGTTTTACATTAATTTCCTCGCATATAATATCTCCAAAATCTTTTACAATTTGTTTATATTCCGAATTTGTAAATGCTAATTCAATTTTACTTAATGGTTGTCTGTTCTTAATATTTTCTTTTTCTCTTAAGAATCTAGCAAGTGAAATAATTCTTTGTACAACATCTGTTTCTTTTAAATTCTTCTCATTTTTAAATTCTTCTGGAATGTTTGGAACATTAGCCAAATGCACAGATTCATTTCCTGTAAAATGTTTATATAGTTTTTCTGAGACAACTGGTGTAATTGGTGCTAGTAATTTACATAAACTAACCAATACATAAAATGTTGTTTCATACGCATCTTGTTTATCTTTTGATTTTTCTGTACTCCAAAATCTTCTTCTTGAACGCCTGATGTACCAGTTACTAAATCCATCTAATAAATCAATAATTGGTTCTACATATCTGTCAATTTGATAATCTTCCATACATTTTTCTACTTGTTTTTCTGAGTCATATAATTTTGCTAAAATCCATTTATCTAACTCATTTGTTGGCTTTGGAATTTTATTTTCATCTGGCTCAAAATTATCTAAAACTGCATAAGAATTAAAGAATTTAGCACAATTATATAATGGTAACAATACTTGTTGAACTTGTGATTTAATACCATTTTCATCAAAATACAAGTCATTCATTACAATAGCATTTGATCTAAACAAATATAATCTAAAAGCATCTGTACCATATTTTTTCATTAGTTCCATTGGATCTGTATAATTTTTAGATGATTTAGATAATTTCTTTCCATCTTTTGCTAAAATTGTTCCATGAACTACACAATTTTTAAATGCTGGTTTATCAAATAGTGATACAGCTAACACATGTAAATAATAAAACCAACATCTAATTTGACCTGTGTATTCTACGATGAAGTCACATGGGAAATGACTTTCAAACCATTCTTTATTTTCAAATGGATAATGCTTTTGTGCAAATGGTACTGAAGCTGATTCAAACCAACAATCAAGCACTTCTGGAACTCTTCTCATTGTTCCTCCACAATTACATTTATATGTTACTTTATCCATATACTGTCTGTGTAAGTTTTCTAATTTAATTCCACTTACATCTGCAATTTCTTTGATTGAACCAAGAACATTTTTTTTACCACATTCATCACATTTCCAAATTGGAATTGGTGTACTCCAATATCTGTTTCTTGAAATATTCCAATCACGAGCATTATTTAGCCAATTTCCAAATCTTCCTTGTTTAACTGTTTCTGGAATCCAATTAATTTCTTTATTTTTTTCAATTAATTTTCCCTTTACTTTTTCAATATTGAAATACCAAGCATCCATAGATTTATAAATTAATGGTGTTTTACATCTCCAACAATGTGGATAATTATGCACAATTGACCCATCTAAAATAACCTTATTTTCAGCTTTTAAATATCTTAAAACATCCATATTGGCTTCCATTACATTTCTTCCTGCAAATGCTTCAATAATTTCTGTATATCTACCTTTTTCATCAACAGGACATACTAATGGAACACCTGCTTTTTTACAAGCCCAATAGTCATCTTCACCAAATCCTGGTGCAATATGAACGATACCTACACCTTCATCTAATTCCACGAAGTCTGCTAGAATTACTTTGAATGCTCCTTGCTCTTTTTTATCTATAAAATAATTGCAAATAGGCTCATATTCTTTGTTTTGTAAATCTTTTCCTTTACATTCTTTAACGATTTTAGGCGCTTCTCCAAAGATTTTTGAAAATTTTGATAAAACACTTTTTCCTGCAATATATACTTCATTTTCAACTTCTACATAAGCATAATCAAAATTTTCATTTACAGCCAATGCCATATTTGAAAATAATGTCCAAGGTGTTGTTGTCCAAGCTAGTAAATAAACTGGTTTGTCATTTACAACCTCATCTGTTTTAAATTTAGCAATACACCAAGTATCTTGTTTTGGTCTTGTTGAATCTGATTCTCTTGTATCTGAAATTGAAAGTGCTGTTTCACATCTGTAACAATATGGTGTTACTCTATAATCTTGATAGATTAAACCTTTGTTATATGCTTCTTTAAAAGCCCATAATACACTTTCCATAAAGCTTGTGTTCATTGTTTTATATGCCTTATCATAATCTACCCATCTGCACATTTCTCTAACATACTCTTTCCAAGAATCATTATTCTCTGCTACAACATCATGACAACAATTATTGAATTTTTCAATTCCTACTTCATTTTCAATTTGCTTTTTATCTGTAATTTCTAATAATTTTTCCGCTTGCGTTTCAATAGGTAATCCGTGGCAATCCCATCCCCATACTCTAGGTACTGAATAGCCTTTCATAGTCCAGTATCTTGCAATCATATCTTTAATAAATGATACCAATACTGTTCCATGATGTGGCTTTCCAGTTGGAAATGGAGGTCCATCATAAAACACTACTTCTTTTTTTCTGTTTTTATTTACTGATTTTTCAAATGTTTTGTCTTTTTCCCAAAACTCTAAAATTTCTTCTTGCATTTTTGCAAAGTCTGGATTGTTCTCCAATTTCTCTAAACTCATAATAATCTCTCCTTTTTTATTCATCTGCTTTGATATTACATCTTTTATTGTTTCAAAGCAAAAAAAACTCGATTGGCACTTTTTCGTGTTGTGCTAATCGAGTTTTTATATATTCTCTCTTATAGCAACAACGACAAAATCGCATATGCCATAAGACGAGGCATACGCGTGTTTCATATTATTATTGCTATATTATTTAATTTATTAAATCCTACTTTCTTCATTATTATCACTACTCCAATCGAGTTAATATGTTTCTATTATACAGCATATTTTCATATTTGGCAATAGGCAGAAAAATCTTTTGGCTTTTCCACAAATTCTGGTCAAAAGAGACGGTTCTTCTTGACAACCTTTTTGTTTTTCAACCCAAAATTGCAAGTGGTTGTCAAAAAGAACCGTCCCCTTTGACAACCTTTGACATAGTCTATGTAATTTTTTAGTGCATGCTTTGAAAATGTGTTTATTATTACATAGTTATCATTTGTTTCAGGAATTTTTATATATTTGTTAAAAACGTTTGAGTCTTTTCTTTCTAATAATACAATTCGTAATTGATTTTTTAATATAGATAATATTACGGTAATCTCATCGATTGCTATAAAGCTTTCATTAATATTATCAATATTTTCAACTATTTTCACTATTTTTAAATTGTTATCTATTGCATTATCTATTGCTATTTTCATTATTTTATTTTTTTGCTCTGCCATTGTTAAATTATAATAATTTTCATCTATAAAATATTTCACTACATCTTCAAAAGTATTACATTGGTAATCTTTATTGTTTTCTATAATAATAAATTTACTTAACATATTCATTATCCCCCTCCTGCTCTGATTTAGTTTGAAAATGCTTTTTATTATGAGCATGTGGTAATTTATTTTCTTTTCGTGGTATATTAATAGGGCTATTTGTAATATTTTCATTAAAATAATTCTTTAAATCTGTAGTTTCTTTTAGTAATTTGCTGTTTTGTATATATCTTAAAATATATATTTCTTTTGATTCTTTTTTAACTGCCAAATTTAATAGTATTTCTAATTTTTCTGTTTCAGTAAGATTTTCTCGCTTTAATTTTTCAAATTTTTCAAGCATAACTTTTTCTTTTTTCTTCATTTTTCTACGTTTATTTTTTATTTTTGCCAACTCTTCGGAAGCTTTAATTAATCCACCAAAAAGGTTTATATTTTCAATCCATGTATCAGCATTTACAGTTCCATTTGGTATTCTAAATTCTATTGTAGGTAATTTTTTTATTTTAACAATATCTGTAGCCATGTTCGTAAGATTTAATCCTTTAAAACGATTCTCCTCAAATTTTCTAAGATTATTTTTAAATTTCTCCAAATCATCTTCATTTGACAAATTAACAGTTCCTGTTTCCAATGTATAATTTAAATCTTTTGATATTGGCAAAGCATATGAATCAACGCTATTTCTAGAAATTGTTCCTGGCTCATTTGAAATCAAATATAAAATTTTTTCCGTATTTGACCATAATTCCAACAAATTTTTATATGCATCTACACTTTGCAAATAGTTTCCACCTATATGTATATGACCACCACAAGATTCATCAGAATACTGTCCAAAATAATTTAATAATGCACAAATATTTCTTATTTCTATTGTGGGATTTTTTCCATTTACATACAAAACAGGAGAAACGACCTCAACACCTTCTTCATATGGAGGATTATCCATTAATGACTCATCACTTTTACAATGCCAGTCTCCCATCTTATTTAAAATTTTTTCGAGGTATTCTTTTTCTAATTGACCTATAGACTCTATTTCTATACCAAATGTCATATATGGCGGTAACTGAACTTCTCTTTTATAATCATTTTTATAACTTTTTATTACATTCATTATTTTATGTTTTGTAAATTTTAAAAAGCTTAACTGTTTATACAAACCTTCTAGTAATTCGATTTCCGAATAATCTAAATTAAGTTCTTTACTAATTTTTAAACATTCCTTAATAAATTTTTTGTCTTTAGAGTCATATATAAGTTTTCCAATACTATACGAATCAAGGCCTGTTAGAGCTCCTGATTTTATAGCTTTCATCATATAAACTTTATCATTTATCGAACTTACAATGTCATAAATATTATCAACACTCAATTCAAATTCTTTTGCTCTTTCAACAATGCTTTTTTCGTAGTCCTTAATTTTAGAATTTTTAACTATAAAAGCTACATTATCTGAATTTAATCCGTACTCTTTCCAATGTTCTATAAAATTAATCACCTTAGAAAAATCTTTTATATTTAATAATAAATTTGTAACTTGAGATGAATTCAAATTTAGTTTTTCCCAATTTTCAATACAATGAATTGTATAATTATCTTCTCCACTTTTTTTCATAATTTCATTAACAACACTAATAATTTCATTGGGAAATAGCCCTATTTCTACGGAATTTTCAATACAAAATTTCATAAATTCAATATTTTTTGAACTTTTTAATATTTCGCACAAATCAATTGAATCTATTCCTAATGATTTGGAATTTTTCACACACTCTTCTAAAAAATTAGGTTCATTTACGCTCTTTAATAATTTCGTAATACATCTTGAAGATATTTCTAATTTTTTTGCATCAGTTATACACTTCTTTATATATTCTTTAGTTTCAGTTTTCAAATTAAACATATTGCTTAATAAATTTGCTGAAAACATAATTTTATTTTTATCTTTACTTCTCAAAAAAGATAAAATATAGTTTAAATCTTCACTTTTTAAATTTCGGCCAATTTCATAAAGTAACCATTTTTCATCAACTCTCATTTCACTTATGTTACTCAACTTATATATATATACTAAATATGCAAACTGTTTTATATCTCTTTTGCTATATATTTTACAAAGCTCATCAATATACTTTTTGTTCATTTCAATCCCTTCACTTTCTAAATCACATATATAAATTATACTTAGGAAATCACCCTTTTGCAATGATTTTTCATGATTTTTATTATAATAAAAAGGACATTAGTTAAATAATGTCCTTTTTATATTTTTGATTTTTTAGTTTGCTCAATTTTTTCACTATAGTATATCCACAACACATAATTATACTTCCTAAAGTGTCAATTAAACAATCTGTAAATTGACTTGTTCTTCCCATAACAAAAGATTGATGATATTCATCAGTTAATGAATATATAAAACAAACTATGATAGCTATAAAAATTTTTTTAATTGAATAATTTTTGCCCCAAAATGAATTTAGTGTAAAGATTATTAGAATTGCCAAGATTGCATATTCTGTAGCATGAGCACATTTTCGCAATGGGAAATTTAGTTTATTTACAGTTTCATTTACTTGTTTTTCTGTTGGTTTTGTGTCTGTTATTCCTATATTTTCTGATATTTCTGTGGTCTTTTGTACTGTCTTTTTTATAGTTTGCTTGCTTTTTCCATTTGATTCATTTGTATTCATTGATGACATTATGAATATTATTATCATCCAAATTACTGTTAATACTATGTATATTATTTTCTTTTTCATATGTACTTCCTTTTCGTTTTTTTACATTTTACTATATAAAAATGAAATGTACAATATTTTTTTGAATTTTGTGGTTTAACTGTTAAATATTTTTTTCCAAATATTTTTCAATTTTTTCTTTAAGCCAAATGGCATATGGTTTATCAAGTTTTTGTAAAAATTCTTCAGCTAAATTCTTATCAGTTTTTGCAACTAATCTTTTATATTTTTTATTTTCCCATTCTGTTTCTTTTCTGTAATCTCTTGACATTCATAATTAACTTCTTTTTATTTAAATATATTCATGTTAAACCTATCATGATTTTGCGAACAAAATCCCGACATAGAATTCAAAAGCTGACATTTTTAAATCTTTTATCATATTAGTTATTATTTTAAAATCATTAAGCTGCAATTTTAAGTTTTATTACTATCTAAAATAACATATTTCTAAAACAAAGCTATTGCTAATAATTGTAATATTAATGTTTTATTACTATCTAAAATAACACATTTCTAAAACTTAATGTCGATCCTGCTCTAACACTTTCATGTTTTATTACTATCTAAAATAACATATTTCTAAAACTATTTATGTTTGCTGGCTTTTGCAGATTCAGTTTTATTACTATCTAAAATAACATATTTCTAAAACCGCCTACCTTTTCCACAGTATTCTCTTCTAGTTTTATTACTATCTAAAATAACATATTTCTAAAACTAGTAATTAAAACGTAATGTTTAAAAAGTGGTTTTATTACTATCTAAAATAACATATTTCTAAAACACCTCCTTAAATTGTTTTTTAAGTTTTTCAGTTTTATTACTATCTAAAATAACATATTTCTAAAACCCTTATTATATACATAAAATAAAAAAATTAGTTTTATTACTATCTAAAATAACATATTTCTAAAACGCACATATATTTTTTAGCACGTGAGAGCAAGTTTTATTACTATCTAAAATAACATATTTCTAAAACTCTATTTCTCCCATTAATGCAAATCTTGCAGTTTTATTACTATCTAAAATAACATATTTCTAAAACACTTTATAGCAATTAGCTTCAATCTGTTCTGTTTTATTACTATCTAAAATAACATATTTCTAAAACTACAATTCCGGAGACGTACAAATACAAGTTGTTTTATTACTATCTAAAATAACATATTTCTAAAACCTCAAATTGTTTCAGAAATTTTTTCGGTTATTGACTCCGTATGTCATTTTAGATTAAATGTCATATTATAAAATCGTTGAAATTTTCATCAATTTCAAGGATTTTTTCGTACTTCAGCTTTTCGTGTTGCTCTGATTCTATTAGTAATATGTTAATGCCATTATACAATGACATTTTATAAAATTCAATTATTTGTTCATTATTTAATATATTTTTCAAATTAGCTATTATTAAAATTTTTACCTCTGTAAATCTTGCTAAAATGCTTATCAATAGTTCCAATCTGTTTAATATATTTACATATTCTTCTGTATTTATTTTTATTCCAAACAATTTCACAATATCTGGAATTTCAATTTCATTTTTAATGGTAACTTCAAACGACAAGTCACTTAATTTGTCTAGCACAATTTCTTCTATATCATGTATATTTTTTTCTATCTCTGTACTTTCGTCTAACATAAAACTTTCTGATATGTATTCGCTTATTTTTGATGTAACTGCTTTGGTATTTATATTTAAATTATATAAATCAGTTACAAAGAACACATTATCCTGAAATTTTAAAGTTTCATTTTCATTTGAAATTAGTTGAATTTCTAATGTGCTTTCTTTTGTACTTTGAAATATTTTTTCCATAATATTTTGGAATAAATTGATGCCATACCATTTTCAACTATAATAGAGCTTATTTCTGATAGATGAACCGTTTGTATTTCTTCACTTCTAATTACAAGATAGCCATTCTTATAACTTAATTTGCAATTTTTAGTTACTACAACTGTTCTCCACCCCATCTATTTTATATCTTCTTTCATACATTCCTGTTACAGATTTTTCTATAAATATAATATTTCTTACTCTTTTATCTTCAAATTTTTGTTTTGACATTCTTCCTGTTCTATCGCCCAATCCAATTTTTGTTAAATTACCCTCTTCTCCACTCATTAAATTTATTATTCCATTAATAGTATCTTTTTTATCTTTTAAATCAAGCTCATTAAATGTATTTTTTGACTCAATAATCTTCTTATAATTAGTTTCAAAGATTGGATATTCAATATGCATTTTTTCTGCTAATTTATCATAAACAAATTCAAATACATCACCATATTTATTTAAATATTCCTCTTTATCTGCTTGATCATTATTAATTGCATATATTAATTCATTCATATCTAATGATAAAATTAGTTGCTTGTTTGACTTTATTTCTGAATCACTTTTTAAAATCATTTTATTTCCGTTTTCATCTAAATACTCTTGATATTTCATTATTTTGCTTTTAAATATATTAACAAATACTTCATTTCTTTCTTTTGAGTATTCCTCTAAATATTGTTGTAGTGTAATTTTATTATTCTTTATATCAGATGCAATTTTAACTGGAATACCAATCATTCTATATCTTTCAATTTTCTTTTTATCCAAATATTTATAAATTGTGCAATATGCTTTAAACTCATTTGTATATCCTCCATATTTACTTGTATCTAAGTCATTTTTTAAACTTATCGTAGGATGCTTTTTAGGACTACATATTGTTTGCTTATAAAAAGCTCCTGTCTGTTCCATCAACATTGTACTGATATAAAAATCTTTATATTCCATTACTTTTCTTAATTTTCCAGCATCAACATATTTAGATATAAATCCAACAATAATACCATTTTTATTTTTAGAAAAATTCTTGTCATTCATATAATCTTTTACATATTTACCATATTTAAATTCATTTATATTTTTCCATTCTTTGTTTAATATATTACCGGTAAGTGCCATAATATATGCATCTTGAGCATGGTGACAATCATTAACATTTCTATTTTTGTAGATTTTGTATTGATTTCTAAAATTATGAGTTATATTTGATCTTAAAGAAAATACATTTGTATTTTTATAATTATTATTTAAAATATTAGTAACATACTTTGTTATTTGTCTTGTTTCAACTAACTGTCTTTTAACAAACTTTGATCTATCGTCGTCATTTGTAAACATTTTAGTTTTTGTTAATCTATTAAATTTAGCTGGTGAAATAAGTCCGTTTTCTAGTAAATACTCCCACCAAGATCTCATATTTCTTTGTATTGAACTGTCAAGCAATAAATCATCTGCTTTTCTTTGATTTTCGTCTGCATATACTAATGCTTTATTGTCAATACTATCATCTTTAGTATATGAACGTGGAATTATATGATCAACCTGATACTCTGACAAACGATTAATTTCAATTGGTTTGCCACTATATAAGCTTTTTCCAAGTTGAATGAAATATAAATATAACCTTTCAGAAAACTCTTTATCAGACTGATGAGATTTTAGCTCTTTATATAATTCATCATTTTTCTTAATATTATCAATTTCATTATATATGTCTATTATTTTATTAAATCTTTTCTTTGTAATTTCACCTTTTTTTCCTTCGTTTCGAGCAAATTCAATAAATATATTTTGTGGTTCGCATTTCATCACTTTCACAATTTCTTTTACAACTAGCATTGCTTGCCATATTGCTCTTTTGTTAGCAGGAGATGTTGGAATATCTTCAATATCTTTGTAATGAATTCCTTTTTCAGGTTTCGGCATTAAATCTTCAATTTGCTTTTTAAATCCAAATTCTTCTTTATTTATAATCTGCATAAAGTTCATATTAGTATTTTCCAATTTTTCCATGATTGTTTCATTCTTATCATATGATTTTAGACCATTAATCAATTTTTTAGATAACCTCGACCAGCCAGAATATTTAAGTTTGCTTATCTTGTTTATTTGTTTATCAGATAAGTATTCAAAATTTTCCTTTAGCTTCTTCTTTAAAATTGATTTATCTTCAAATATTGTTACCCAATATATCATTTTTTCGCAATCATCAATATTCTCTTCAGTAATATCTCCAATTATATTTTTTAAATCAATATATGATTTCATATTTGAATTAAATACTTTACTTGATTCGTCTGTAAATCCCGTTATATTATCAATTACTAATCCATCTTGAGCTAATAATTTTTTTATATCATTTGCACTTACTTTAGTCTTTGTTAAAAATAATCTACAAAAAACTTTTTTCTTTGTATCTTTTGAAATTCTATTTTCTTCAAGTTTTATATTATTTAATTCATTTAATACACAATATTTTGAATATAATATTGATTGTTTTGGCATTACATCTTCATTAATTAAATATGTACATTTATTTGTCATTCTCCTAATAAATTTTTCAGCTGTAGCATCTTTGTCAACAACATCGTCAAAATTCCATGGACGAATTTTTTCATTACTTTTTCGTACAACCCAGGCATTACAATTCTCTTCATTTTTTTCTAAAGGACCAACATAATATGGAATTCTAAACTCCAATAAATCTTTAATTTTAGTTTTATTTTCCCTTAAAGTTTTGTAATATTTCTCTTGGTTTTCTATAATTTTTAAAAGTTCATCCCTATGTAATTGATATGGTATAGCACCATTATCAGTTACATTTAATTTTTTTAGAAAATCACCATCGTCCATTTTATCTATTATATACTTTTTATCGGTAGACTCTTTAACTGTATTAATATCATTTTTTATGTAAGAATATAATGCATCCCTATCACATTTTTTATTACTTTCGCCTTTATTTTTTCCATTATATGCAACATAGTTATTTTTCTTCTCATCATATATTTTAAACATTTCTTTATATTTATTCTTTGGTAAATATTTTCTATAAAATTCTTTAAGACATTTTAAGTCATCAGCATAGTCATCATATTTTTTCATAAATGCTTTTGAAATATATTTTTTATTTTCCTCATTAGCAGAATCATCATAATTCAATATTTCTTGTAATACAGACCAACTATAAATGCTTTTTAAAATTTCGTATATGCTTGACTCTTCATTAAGATTTTCGATAATAGAATCTTCATCAGCTATTTCTGTCGAAAAATCTATTTTTCCATCATATTCAATATCAAAAATCGTACTTAATTCAAATTTGTAGCCCAATATTGCATTAACAATGTTTGTAATTACTTTTTTATCTTCCTTATCAAAGTCAAACATTTTTATTAATTCCTGTTTTTTATTTTGTCGCTTTATATTTTTATTTAATAAAATCGAGATAATATCTTCATTATCATTTATTAAAGAAATATCATATTTTTCCTTTAGAAAATCCGTTAGCTCTATTAAACTTTCATTTATTGAATTATTATCATTACTAAAGTTCCCCTCATGTAAAAAATTTCCTCTGTATTTTATAATATGGTGAATTGCCAAATATACTAATCTAAAATCTACTTTTTCAGTTGTTTCAACTAAATAATTACGTAAATGATATATCGTCGGAAATTTTTTATAATAATTTTCATCTGTAAAATTGCTATCTGAAAATAAATTATACTTTTTTCCATTCATTTCGTATTCAAAACCTTTTTCTTCTGGTACTAAATATGTATTTCTTAACATTGGAAAAAAATTTTCATATTCCTTGTCCATATCATCTTTAAGAAGGCTTTGTAAAATATTAATTCTTTCTTTACGTCTATCTGCTCTTCTTCTAGCACTTCTAAAATTTCTTCTAGTTTCTGCTGTATGGGCCTCCTCAAAAATTCTTGCTCCCCACATATTCTTACTATTATGTTTAACTATATTATTATTTTCATCAGTTACACACCAACCAACCGAACCAGTTCCTAGATCTAATCCAATATTGTATTTTTTTTCATTTTTCAATTGACAAATCCTCCTTTTATTGTTATTATAAATGTGCTATTAAAATTACTATCTAAAATAGCATATTGAGTTAAAATAAGTGTAAACTATAATGCCAAGTAATTGGTTTCACTTAGGTGAAGTTAGAGCTTTTCGAAGCTCTTTTATTTTTTTATTTATTTTACTCATTAGTTAAATATGTACATTAAATATCAAAATATATAAAAAATCAATAGGTTAAATATACATTTTTCAACTAGATTAAATCAAAAAATGTCGAATATTGCAACGAAAATCATATTACAATATTCGACAATATTCGACATCTTATATTCTGTGTTTTTTCAAAGCTGTTTATTTTAAACTATATTTCTAAACATTTTAGCTCTTGCTCTTTTTTCAATTTGTTTATCTTCTTGTTCTTTTATTTTCCAGTATTAAGTTTTTACTAAAAAATAAACAAGTTGCTGATAAAATAAGAAATGTTACAACATAGTTTTAGCTTTTCTTTTTAAGTTTCTTTATTCCCCAAATGCCTGTTCCTACTACACCAGCTCCTATCACTGCTCCACCTAGTGCAGCTGACGCATTGTCATTCGTTGTAGTTTCAGTTTGTGATGCCTTAGCTGGTTCTGTAACTTTTATGTGGCATGTTTTCGTTATTCCGCTAGATGTTTCTGCTGTAATTGTTACTTCGCCAGCTTTTAAAGCTTTAACTTTTCCATTATCAATTTTTGCCACTTTATCATCAGAAGATGTCCATTTAATGGTTTTATCAGTAGCCTCATATGGAAGAACATTTGCAATTATTCTATTTTCCTTGCCTACTTCTAACGAGAAATCGCTTTCATCTAAATTAAGCTCTGTTACATCAACTTTAGGTTTATTAACTATAAGATTTAAAGTAGCACATTTTCCGTTTGTAGAAGTTGCACTTATTGAAACACTTCCATCTTTAACAGCCTTTACAACACCTGTGTTTGATACTGTAGCAACAGAAGTATCAGAACTATTCCACGTTATAGATTTGTCATTTGCAGAATCTGGAGTAACTGTTGCAATAATAGTTAGCTCTTCATTAATTTCAATTTTTGCTTTAGGAGCATTTAATGTTATTTTTTCAACTTCAACCTTTTTATTTGTAGAGCTATCTGTGGTAACAGATGTACTTTTTGCTTTTGTTGTTGAACTTGTATTAGCATTTGTAGAAGTTTTGCTTTTTGACTTTGTAGTTGTAGATGATTGCGTACTACTGTATGGACAAATTCCTCCCTCATGTAAATGAGCTGGATGTCCTCCGCAATGATAATGATAACTTCCCAATCCGCTTACGTTGTTTTTATCTTTATGACCACCGGAACTATCGGTTCTACCAGAATGTGCAAATAGTGTTGTTGGTATTGCTAATAGTATAGTTGATAGTAATAATATTTTAGATATACTTTTTAATTTATTTTTCATATGCATCCCCCTTTATAGGAGATATATTATCAAAAGATGTCGAAATTTACCAGACAAATCGTGTGGCAATTTTCGACATCTTTCGACAATTATTTTGTTATTGATTTATTAAAACTCATACAAATCTACTACTTTTTTATCCAATGCATTTGCTATAAGAATTGCTTCATGTAATAAAATTTCATCGGCTGGCAATTCTTGTATTGTTTTTAGATATTCTTTTTCTATACCCGTTTTTTGTGCTAATTCCTCTATGCTCATTTTGGATTCTTCTATTGCTTCTTTGATTTTCATATGTATGTGCACTTTTTTCACCCCCGTTGAGGAGTATACACTAGTTTTCGTCCACTTTGGTGGACGATTGTGTTTTTGGGATATTGGTGTGTGATAATTATGAATTGAACTCTTTTGTTCACTTTAGTGAACGATTGTAATTGTGATATATAATAGTAAAAAATTATCCGTTTTTTATTGTATTTTGATTGAAGTTTGATTGAGCGTCTACTTCAATCTTTTCTTTTTATATTGAAACTTTAGAATTATATCCTAAAGCTGCAAGGCAACATACCATAATTGATATAATTTGACAATAGCTTTTAGGAGATGGTTCTAGAGTTCTGCATAAATTTCCACTTTATTAACTTACTAATTACTTATAAAATTCCTTTCCCAATTCAGTTAAACAATATAAATTTTCATTGCATTTATTTTTTCCGCATATAGTTATATACTTTTTATCTAAAGCCTCTTGAAAATCTTCTTTATTTTTAAAAAGTTTAATAATCGTATTATAATTATATATATCATTACCCATACTAACTGCCATTTTTGTAAATTTTCTTTTTTCTTCGCTATCAAACATTTTTTATTATCTTCCTTTCATTTTAATAGTACTACATCTTTTCTAAATTTTTGTTTACATAGTTTCTATATTATCTATACTACCATTAATATTGTTTGGTATTTTTCTTAATAGCTGTTTTATTCCATAAAATGCCATCCTTTTAAATTATTTGATAAGTTTTTACTTTTTATTCTTACATAATCATATTTTACACTTTAGGCAAACACAATAAATTATCTACATTACTATCATTTGGTACTGATTTAACATACTTTTCTCCATTACTTATAACACCTTTCACTTTAGGATAATATGGTCCTATATCGACATTTACTTTCCAATTTTCATACTCAATTTTATCATATAATTTTTCTTTCTTTATAAATTCACATAATTCATCTATATATATTGAATCAATTTCTAATAATGAATTTGATGAATTTCTTGATTTCATCCTAATTTTTGTAGCTTTCATATTTTTTCCTCCTTAAATATTTATTAAGTAAAAACTTATCAACTAATATATAGCACTAATTTTTTGCAAAGTTTGTCATAATTTGTCGAAAAAAATAAAAAACATGGATTCTTTATTTCCATGTTTTTTATAATCATTTTTGGCATTCAAATTAATTTCTAATCCCTACTATACAAATCCCTTGTATAAACTTTATCCTTTACGCCTTTTAGCTCTTCTTCAATTCTATTAGCTAAAATTACATCTGATTTATCAGAAAATTCTTCGAAGTTGTTTATAACTTTGCAATCATTAAATTGCTCTGCTTTTAATGTTGGTTCGTATATTATAACATCAACGCCTTCTAATTTTAATCTGTCTATTACTTCTTGAATTGCACTTGCTCTGAAGTTATCTGAACCACTTTTCATTGTTAGTCTGTATACTCCAACTGTTTCTGAATTTTTACGCATTATCGTTTCTGTTATGTGCTTTTTTCTTGTTCTGTTTGATCTAACTATAGCTCTTATTAAGTTTTGTGGTACATTGTCATAATTTGCTAATAATTGTTTAGTGTCTTTTGGTAAACAATATCCGCCATAACCAAATGAAGGATTGTTGTAATGACTTCCAATTCGTGGATCTAGGCATACTCCTTCAATTATGTCTTTAGTATTTAAACCTTTAATCTCAGCATATGTATTTAATTCGTTGAAATATGCCACTCTTAGAGCTAAGTATGTATTTGCGAATAATTTAACAGCCTCCGCTTCTGTTGAATCCATAAATTTTACTTCAACATTATCTTTTAAACTTGTATTTTTTAGTAAGTTAGCAAATTCTTGTGCTCTTTCTGATTTTTCTCCTACTATAATTCTTGATGGATATAGGTTATCATATAATGCCTTTCCTTCTCTTAAGAACTCTGGGCTGAACATTATATTGTCTATATTATATTTTTGTTTCATTGCTTTTATAAAACCAACTGGTATTGTTGATTTTACTACCATTGTTGTGTTTATATTCATGCTAATTACTTTTTGAATTATATCCTCTACTGATGATGTGTCAAAGTGATTTTTTTCATCGTCATAATTTGTTGGTGTACTTATTATTATGAATTTTGCACCTTCAAATGCTTCTTTGTAATCTAATGTTGCTTTTAGGTTTAAGTCTTTAGTTTCAAAAAAATCTTCGATTTCTTTGTCTTTGATTGGACTTATTCTGTTATTTATTTTCTCTACTTTTTCTGGTATAACATCTAATGCTATTACCTCATTATTTTGACTTAGCAATGTGGCTAATGATAAGCCAACATATCCTGTTCCAGCTACTGCAATTTTCATTTTCTTATTATTCATTCCTCTCGATTTGCTCAATACACAATATTATAACATTAATGCTAAAATATGGTGCTGTTATTTCATATTTTCCTACTAATTTTGTTTCAAGAGCAATATTATATCCATGACATCACTTACTATCGTAATTTAGTAAATATTTTTACATATTTCATTTGCATTATATAATAATCGGTTAATTTTAACAATAACTTTATTTTAATTGAAAATGAATCTTATGTTTCATTATCTTGTTTTTTTCTTTTTGTTCACTTTCGTGGACAAGTTGCATTTCACATATCTGTAGTAGCAGAAAATCTCTTATTTTTATAATTTACTTTTTTTAGGATTACACCCATTTGAACAACTCGAATCTATAAAAATACTTTCATCCATTATATCCCATAAGAGTTGCATTAAAATTGCTGATATATTTATAGAAAAATAATTAAATAAAGAATCTGTTCCGTGCATTATACGGTTTCTTAAATTCATCTTATCTGTATCGAATATCGTTAAAAATCGCTCTATTAAAGCATTCAAAAAATAAACCGTCCCCAAAGAGCTATTTTGACAAATTGGAATATTTGACTTTTCTGTAACAATTGTAGGTAATGGTACTATTGCACCTCTATATTCTCTAAGTGCATATTCATAGTCATATTGTTGATTGGTTGAATTTTTATTTGAATTTTTGAAGTTTAAAATGTTTGGATAATCAATGTTCATATAACTTCCTACATACTCATTTACAGCTCTCATATAAAGTCTATTATAGTCTATGCTAAGCATTGGAATATCTATGCAATGTATTTTAATTGAATTTTTGATTATCCTCTCGTGATAATTTGAGTATATATTTCCTACACATAATATTAGCTCTTTTGAAAGTAAATCTCTTTTTTGAAACTCATCCATTTCTTTTTTACTTGAAAAATATCCAAATGGTATCGGAATTTCATTGCTTTTTTTATCGAATTCATACATCTCAAAGAAATCTGATAGTATCTTATTTTTTCATTTTTTTGCTCTGGTTTCAGATGTGTTTTTTCTAGAATCTGTACCTTTTTATCTATATATGATTTTAATGGCGCTGAATTTTTTATGTCTATTCCTCTGCGTTGTAATAATCGCCATTGCTTTTTATATAGTAGTTCGTTGGACATTTATACCTCCTTGGTTTAGAAATTATTTAATATTATGTTTTACAACATATTCGAACACATTATTTATATTATCAAATTCAAATCTATCACCTTCATCAGTATCACAATTCCAGTAGTATATATATTTCCATTCAATTGTATTGTAAGCATTCTCTAATTTTTCTAATGTTTGATCTAGCTGTATATTTTTTTTATTAATTTCGTAATCTTCAAGAGAATCAATATTTTCTATGTTTACTTCTATAAATTGATTTGAAATTTCTAATTCTAAAAGCCACATGAAACCTGACTCTCTTCCCTTATCTTTTATAATGCGTAATGTACCATCAACTATTGTAAATTCTATATTATCATATTTATAATTAAAATCATCTATTTTTTTCAATCCTTTATAATTTATTTTAGTCATATCATTTAATATTATATTTGTTTTGATTTTTTTAATTATATTTTCTATTTTCTTTTGTTTTTCTTTTAATAATTCTATATTCATGTTTTTCTTCCCTTCATTTAATTTTTTTCATTTTTTTATATACATTATAGATACTTAATTTAATTACTAACTGTCATAAAAAATAGCAATTGGATTTACAATACATAAATTGCGTTCTTTAGTAGGCAGTATCGTTTTTAAAGCCATATTAATAGCTTTTTGAATAGCACCAAATATATTTTGCCCATCATCAGAATCATCAATATCATCACCTACTATGTTGGTTATCATTCCAACACAAGAAATTTCACCATTATACATAAATCCCATAGTTGATGAATTAACTCTAAAATTTTTTTCTTCAAGAGGTATTAAATATCCATCATATGAAATAAGCATTTTAGTATATGGAACAATATTTTTAAATCCTTTTATTGATTTTTCTATTTCTTCATAATTTTTTACGACTTCTTTTTTTAATTTTTCTATTTCATTTTTAATTTTTCTTTCTTGTTCACGATTAAGATTACTTTTAAATTCTTCCTCAATTTTATTCTGTTCATTTTTTATAATAATTTCTATCATACCATCTTTAGAAAAAAGTTTTTCTAAATAATCCAAATCTACAAACTGAAACACTTTATTTAATTTGACATATTCGCCGTAATCGTCTTGAATATTTTCATTTTCATTAATTAATATATATTTACATGCCTTTTCAAATATTTCATCGTGTATTTTCTTCTCAGTTATGTTTCTTAATACTTTATTGTATTCCAACTCACCTTCTAGTCCAACTTTTCCTTCAAAATTTGTTCCTGTATTTATTAATTTTAATATACTAAATTCAGCTTTACCTTCAGCACCTACATTTGCACTTGCATTGATATTACTTCCATTTGAATTTGTTTCTTCACTTTTCTCGTTAATTGTTATACCTTTCTCTGCTTGAGCTATTATTGAATTTATTTTATCAACATCCATATATAAAAAACTTTTCATGTTATTCCTCCTTTTATTGTTCAAACTAATTTATATATTTTTTTCATATAAGTCCATCAACTAATTAACAAGCGACAAGCAACTTATTAATATATATCTTTTTTGCATATGAACTCAACATTATTTAAGCACTTCTATTATAATATATATATGATAGCAGTGTTTTTAACTGTTGCTTATATTTCTTATATATTAAATCAAAAAATGTCGAACTCTGCAATATTAATCGTATTACAAAATTCGACATTTTTTGATATGCATTTAAATTAATCCCTATTATGCAAATCCCTTGTATAAACTTTATCATTAAGCATCTTTAGCTCTTCTTCAAGTCTGTTAGCTAAAATTACATCTGTTTTTTTAGAAAATTATTTATAACTTTGTTTGATCTAACTATAGCTTTTAATACTTTGTTTTTTTATCCAATAATTCTTATTGGATAAAGATTATCATATCAATAACTATCTAATTATCAATTTCTTTGCTTTTCCTAATAGCCTTCTATATATTGGTTTCTTTGAATATTTATTCATATATTTAATAATATTATTTTCATTAATACTTCCATCTGCAATTTTTTCAAAAAATTTCTTTCTATACTTGCTTTGAGGTAAATTACAATTATGATTATTAGCAAAGGCCAATTTTAAATTAGTTTCATAAAATTCCATATTTTCTTTTATTTTATTAAATATTTTTGTTGCCTTTTCTGTATTAACAGTCAATAATGAAATTCCTTTTCCATCATTGAAATCTGGAAACACCTTATCTATTCCCCAAAAATCTCCTATGGTAAAATCTGCTTTTCTGTTTGAAGATACAAATTGGCAATTATTACATGATGGTCTACTTATTAATTGTGCCCCTGTAAATGCTGTAATATATGTGGCTGCACTTTTTTTAAATCCATCTTCGAATTCTATATATGCGCCATTATTCATTTCTTTATCTTTACTTCTAAAATAAATATTTTTTATCTTCTTTCCATACAATAACTCATTATTTCTTAAATACATTTTTAAAACTTTTGGAGATGGATTAGCATGGCATATAATTTCACATAATATTAGATTCTCGTTATCTTTACCAATAAAATTTCTCAAACCTTGAATTTGACATGGTGTACCGGTAAAAAGTACCTTTCTTTCTGAATCCAAAAGTTCCTTTACTTTTTCATATGAACAATTTAAATCACTTCTAACATATTTTGAAGTACTGAATTTTTTACAATCATCTGTACTCTCTGCATAATCATGCATTGCAATAAGATTTTCATTTAATTTAACTCCAAATACTACGCCATTATTATTAATAACATACTCCGCTAATATTTTAAACATTCCACCTGATGTGCTATTTTTTCGATTTTCCTCATTCTTGTTTTTTGTTGCATATGCTTTAATTGTATATTCATTATTTTTTGGATAATTGCTACAAACCCTTCTACATTTACCACATTTTATGCAACTTTTTTCATCAATTTCAGGATATAAAAATCCTTCGGCATCTTCCACCATTTTTATACATTTTTTAGGACATACTAATGCACATACTCCACATCCATTGCAGGTGTTTTTTATTTTATTATCTAGATATGTATTATCCATTCTGAACTCCTTTTTTTAAGAATTTTCCCTTTACCATATTTATAATTAAGTTAACTGATTTTTTATTTATTAACCATGCATATATAAGTACAAGCAATATCATAGTTATATTTAAATATAAATTATTAATATAATAGCACACAAAAATTACTGGTATCATAACCATTACTGATATAATAAAATTTTTATTTAAATCAATTTTAATATACTTTCTCACATCGTACATACGATAAACAGACATTATTAAATATGCTGCTAAAGTTGAAATGGAAGCTGCATATAACCCAACAAATTTAATTAGTGCCAAATTAACCACTACATTTATTATAGCAGAACATACTGAAGTTTTTGCCACTGCTTTCGTGTCTTTCTTTGCAATATAAATAACACTTATTAAACCAACAACAACATTAAATAATGATGATATCATTAAAATTGGAATTTGATTATATGCTTGTCCAAACTTTTCATTTATCATTATTGGAAATATAAATGGCATACATACAATAATTCCAAAACATATAGCAGTAAATAATCTAAGGGTTGTATCTATAATTTTTGAAAAAAATTGATTATTATCTTTGTCATCAATATGTAAAGAAGCTGATTCTGTCCATGTCATATTAAAAATATTATAAATTGTTATATATACACTTGAAAATTTATATGCTGCTGATAATATTCCATTATCTCCTATTCCAAGAATCGATGATACTATAATTCTATCTGATGAATTAAATATCCACCATGATATTGCATTTGGTATCAATGGCAATGAATATTTCCATAATTTCTTTAACAATTCTTTACTATATAATTTAATATTTATATATCTATATATATTCTTTGCAAAGAATATATATAAGCTACATACAATGTTTCCAATTAATGTAGCAGTTAACATTCCATAAGCTCCCCATTTAAATACTACAATAAATAATACATTTAATAATACTGTTGTAAGAGCTGTTATGAAACTTCCTAATGCATACTTTTTATTATCTCCCAATCCTCTTGAAATCTGTAGCATTATACTTGAAAATATACAAGCTATTACGTTTGTTGCAAGATAATATTTATATTGATTATGTATGAATGGTGCTATAATTGCAAAAATTATCAAATATAATGTCGATTGTAATGATACCGTTACTAATGTAGTAGTTATTGTATTTTTAATTTCTCTATCATTATTTCTACTGTCAATTAAATGCCTAAATAAAGCTTGCTCTATTTGAAATGTTACAATTGGTAAACATAAAGAAACTAGTGTATTTAATAAATCTACTGTTCCATATTCCTCTGTTGATAATAGTGCTGTATATACTGGTAATAGTAAAAATGTTATCAACTGTGTGCATATTTTACCTACAGTTATTATTATTGTATTTTTTACTAGACTCTTTTCTCTATTCATATTTATTTTTTTCGCTCCTTAAATATACACTTTTCAAATTATTAAATGACTTAGTTCTTTTTGTATCCAATATTCTATTAACTTCTTTCCAATTAATTTCTTTATCAATATTATTATTATCACCATCTATAATTTGTCTATCTCTCAAATTCAATAAATCTAACATATTTTCCAATCTACTATTTCCAGTTGCAGGTGGTCTTTGTAATTCTACAAAAAAATCTTTATTTAAATTTATAGAAAAAGCTAAACCATGAAAAGAATTTGTCACAATATATTTAGCATTTAAGAAATATCCTAACCATTCTGTTGGAGATAATGTGTACTTATATTTTCCATTTACCCTTCTTTTTATAGAATCAGCAATATAAATAATTTCACAATTTGTTTTTTGAGCCAACCTTTCTGCAAATTTAAAAGTCGATTCATTTTTTTGCATAACAAATATTAATATGTAATCTTTCTCTTTTGGTTTTTTAGCAATTTTAATCCATTCTTCTTTTTTTAATAATAAAGTCGGATCCACATCAACATCAACATCTATATCTTTATTTATTAATTTGTGTATTATTTCAATTCCATTTTCTTCTCTTACTGAAATATGATTAAATTGACTTAATAAGCTTTTATATTCTTCTTGTTCCTTTTTAGGAATTTCATTCATTCCAAAACTTGCTGCATAACTATTTTTCTTTTTATTATCTTTTACAAAGTCCAAGAAATATGCTTTATCCCAATTTGTTAATCTATAATTCCACACTTGATCACTACCTGTAATATATTGATCAAATTCCTTTAATTGATTTAATTCATTATAGTTTCTAATTATTTCCTTTGTTGTCACTATATTATCTTCTATAAATTCCTCGAATTTCTTATTTTTTCTAAAGAATATTGGAAAATATATAAAATCTTTCACTAACTTTTTTAACGATTTATTATAAAAAAACTTAAATCTGTTATCTATTATATTATCTCTATAATCTATTACTTCACTATCAATATTTAAATTTTTTAATGCTTCCTGTAATGCATATGTTTGTAAAACAGCACCATAATTTACTGCTCTATGAAATGTTATTATACCAAAATTCATCTTTGCCTCCTATTTCTAATAAATATGTCGAAAATTTTTAAAAAAGTTTTGTATATTATTGGGAAACTGCAAATTAATAAAAGTTCAATTTTATTGTATTTTTTATAATTATTCTTGTTGTTTTTTAATTTTCTTAATTTTTCTCTGATTTCATCTGCATATTTATATATATAATCATTTTTATTATAATTTCTAACTATATTCCTATATACATATATATTGTCTCTAATATAATTCTCAAGATCTATTTCTTTAAATTTAGGATACTGTCTTTCTATTATTTCCTTTATTTTATCCGAAAAATATATTATATCTAAGTTTTTTTCTCCAAATTTTCCCTTAGTGACTGACTGTTCTCTTTGCATATAATTATATAGTCCTAAATTATTTACATACACTTTTTTTGCATATAACAATACATTAAATAAATAAAATTTATCTTCATTAATTTTTCTTCCATCTTCAAAATCAACTTTTTCAACTATTTCACGTTTTATTAATTTATCCCAAAGACCTATTCCAAAATACTTTCCCTCTAAAAAAGCATATATTGCTTTATCATTATCATATATTTTTTCTTCATTCTCTATTTTTTCATTTATAAAATTATTATTTGAAAATATCTTTTTATATCCACATATTGATATATCAGCATTGTTACATTCTAAAGTATAAACCAATGTTTCTATCATATTCTCATTTAAAGTATCATCTGCATCAACAAATATTATATAGTCACCTGTTGCCTCTCTTTTTCCTGCATTCCTTGCTGAACTCACGCCTTTATTTGCTTGGTTAATTATATTTAATCTTTTATCATTAAAACTTTCACATATTTTTACTGTACTATCAGTTGAGCCATCATTAACTATAATAATTTGAATATTTTCATACGTTTGACACAATATAGATTCAATACATTCTTTAATATATTTTTCTGCGTTATATGCTGGAATTATTATTGAAACTTCCTTCATTATCACTTTTCTCCTTTCTAATTACAGCACTCAAAGTGAACAGTAAATAAGTTAAATAAATTGATGAGTCATGAAATGGATTTCCAACAAATAAATATGTAAGAAAATATGTTTGTATATAAATTGATATAGCTATTGAGTACTTTTCATAACTATTATTTTTTATTTTTTTGAACCTTTTTATTGTATATATATACATATATATTAATGGAATAAATATTAATGGAACTCCAAGAACTCCAGTTTCAGATGCTATTTGTAAAATCTCATTATGTGTATCTAAAGGAATTCCATTATATGTATTGTATCTAGCATATGCTTTTGAAAAACATCCAAAACCATATCCATAGAAAAAATTTTTTTCAATTGATTTCTTAGCGAAATCATATAATTCTGTCCTTCCATTAAAAAATTCCTCTTCAGAGTTAGTTTGAAATCGTGATAATGTATTATTAAATACTTGGGGAAAAATACAATAAGATAAACATACTACAATTATACCAATTATCAAAAATTTTACTTTTTTTCTTGCATTAGAATTATTTAATAACAAAATAACCAAAATTGATAATATATTTAACACTAATGTGGCTCTTTTAAGAGTTAATAATAATGCAAAGATATGTATTATTATTAAACCTATAGCTATTTTACTATTTTTTCTTTTAAATATTATCATTGAAAACAAAATCGCAACTCCGACACTTATAAAAAAAGCATTAAGTCCCGTTGAAGCAAATATTCCAGGATATGATTTTGCATATTGCACGAGATTATACATTGTAGCTTGGCTATTTGAATACAATGTTGGTATTATATTGTTGATATACCATTCTGGATATATCCATGACATTATTGTCACTATTGCAGTTATTGATGAAAACACTATTGAAACTATTTGTAAACTTTTCTCCCATTTTTTCATTCCTGTTATGAGAAAAGAAATAAGCATATATATTAAATATGTTGACAAAAATCTATTTGTAGTATTTTCATTTATAGTAAATATTTTTGAATACAATATTACCAAAAAAAACAATATCGATGGAAAATACATAACTATTTTTTTATTACCACTCAATAAAAAAGCTATACATAAACAAGTCAATGCAACCACTAATGTTGCAATATAGCTAATTGAAATCGTTTTTATTGCATTAAAATAACAAGCATACATTATTATAAAAACTGCAATACTACAAAAAAGCTCACTTATTTTTTTAAATTTTACACTCTTTTCCATAAAATTTTCCCCTATACATTTATATAAAAATTTTCTAATTCCTTTGCTGTATCCATTATTAGATACCTGGCTTGTTCTATTTCAGCTTTTGTATTTTTTCTACTTAAATCACTATTCAATATTTCCTCTGCCCATTCTCTTGGAGATTGCTTTAGCTCTATAAATTTAACTAATTCAGTAATCTTTACTTCATCTGTGATTACGTACTTACTCATAAAGCAAGGCAATCCCGCCGCTTGTGCTTCTATTCCTACTACAGGCAAACCTTCATGTAAGCTTGGCATCAAGAATATATCCATTGCCCACATTAATTCATTCACGTTATCACAAAAACCCATAAATATTACATCATTTTCTAAACCTAGCTCCTTCACTTTTTTTCTGATTATTTCTTCCTTTTCACCTTTTCCAATAAGCATTAAAGTTGACATCTTATTCTTTTTATGTATTTCATTGAAAATATCTATTAAAAATTCATGATTTTTCTGCTCCGAAAATCTTCCTACATTTCCAATAACAAGTTTCTCATTAATATTTAATCTATTACGTATTTCAATTCTTTTCTTTTCATTAAATTTAAATTTTTCATATTCTACTGCATTATGAATAACTCTGACTTTACCATCTTTAACTGTTTTTTTCCCAAATAGCCATTCTCCCGCCAAATAAGCACATGCAAAATAATCAGTTGCATATTTTTTTAATAAGGGTTTACACACATTTCCAATCATTATTTGTATTTTATTCTTTGATTGAAATCCTATATTATGTGAATGAGCTATTCTTACTGGTATTCCATATTTTTTAGCTGATTTTAATATATAAAAGTTCTTACTAGATGAGTGTAAATGAACTACTTTATAATCATTATGCTGTGAAAAAAATTCATCAATCTTTTTAAAGTAATTAAAATAATCAGTTGGTTTTCTTAACCATACACCTTTCAATTTATATACATTAGATCCCATTTCTTTTAATGTATCCTCTAATTCATACTTAACACCATCATCTAATAATAAATAATCAATTTGTATTTTATTTTTATCCATATGTTTCATATTTTCTATTACAAATGTTTGAATACCTCCTCTAAGCATTCTATCTATAAAATATAAAACTTTAACTTTTTCACTCATTTAAAGATCTCTCCTATTTTTACTAATTTAATCTCTTTTTCTAATCTTTTTTCCTAAATTCAATATTGGTTTATATATCCCAGTTTTCAATAAAGCTAGTCTACCATATCTTTCTATTTTTATCTTAATTGTATCAGCAAAATACTTATTAAATAATTCCTCATCTGTTAATCGATTAGCATCTTCGAAAAATTGCTCTCTTTTTCCATTTTTCTTTACAGGTTGAAACATAGCCAAAAAACCATTAGTTGCTTTTTCAACATCAATTTCTTCTACTCTATTTTTTTCATTTAATAAATTTATAATATTTCTACCTTTATCTGTATGGACTAAAATTCTGCTTGTACCTTTATCATCATCAAAATTTTTATTATACTTTTCAACTTCAAAGCAATCCCATATTGTAATATCACTTTCTCTGTGTAATTTTTTGAATTTGCAATCATAGCAAGAAGGTCTATCACAAATATTAGTAAAAAATGCTCTTAAATATGGATCTGAATCAACCCCTTTATGGTATTCTTGCTTCTTATCATTATTCTTATTATATATACTTAAATTAGAATATTTATATCCATAGTATTTATCTCTAAACATTATTCTACTAATATCTCTGTATTGTCTTTGTCTCATATCTAAATATTTTTTCCATATCAAAGGTGATGGAACGGCTCTACATACAACATCAACTAATATCAAATTCTCATAATTTTTTCTTAAATAATTTTTTAAACCTTCTACTTGGCAAGATGTACCACTAAAACAAACAAGCTTTCCTCTGTTTAAATGCTCTTTTATTTCACAATAACAATTTCCTATTTCACTTTGTACATATTTGCTATTTCTAAATTTGTAAAGCTCTTCTTTTTTATCTATTCCCTTATGAATAACTTTATATTTATCATCAAATATCGCACCATATACAATTCCATTGTTTTCAATTACATATTCTGCAATTGCAGTAAATGCTCCACCTGATGTACTTTCTCTTCTAATTCTATCATCTGCATTTTGAAAAATATATGCATTTTGTATTTTTTTACTTTCTTTAGCATTCTTTATAGGACATACTTTATCACATAATCCACAGTTAATACATTTACTTTTATCTATAATAGGATACATAAATCCCTCTTTATCTTGTTTCATTACAATAGCTTTTTTAGGACATATGCTACCACAAGCTGAACAACCACAGCATTGAGATTTTTCTTTTATTTCAATCATCTTTTTTCATCCTTTATTTCATTGAATTTTTCAAAAATTCTTTAGAGCTTTCTCTAAACTTTTCTATTTTCTCATTAACACTCTCAAAATCAATCTGCATTTTTATTACATCATCAACATTTTCAGTTCCACTTAATATTCTTTCTTTTAAATCAACAATTCCCAATAATGAATAAATTCTTGAATTTGTTGATACTTTCGAATTTTTATTACTATATCTTTCAAAAGTAAAGAATTTTGTATTATTAATTAAACTAAATACTGTTCCATGGAATGAGTCTGTACATACATATTCTGCATTTCTTATTAAATTTATCCATTCTGCTGGTCCTATGTCATATGGTGCATAATCACAAAATTTATCACTGTATTTTACATATTCATCTGCATGATTTAGTGAAACTATTTTGCATCCTGTTTTTTCTTTTAATCTTTCTGCAAATTTTCTATGTTCTATGTTTTTTCCTAGAAAATAGCATAATATATATTTTTCTTTTATTATAGGCTCTTCTTTTTGAATATCCATCCATTCTTCTTTATTTAATAATAAAGTTGGATCACATACCAATGTTGCTTTATTATCCGATAATTGCTCTACTAATTTAATCCCCGCTTCTTCTCTAGTTGATAGGCAATTTATTCTATTTAAGAATTTTTTATAATCATTTTTATATTTATCAGGAACAGTTGATACTCCAAAACTTGTAGCATATGATACTTTATTTACATTATCTGGCACCCAGTTTAAAGTGTAATAATCTGCTACAACATTGACTGGTAACCATAATTGATCGCTTCCAACTATTACATCAGAATAGTTTGCACATTGCTCACTTAGCTCTCTATATGTTTTATATGGTTTTGTTAATCTAAAATTCTTTTCAAATTCATTATACTTATTATCTCTTATTTGTATATTATTGCCTAAATTTTTATTTATTTTTTTATCAAGTTTTAACTTTACCATACCTAATTTTGATTTAATAAATGGAATATTTGTTATTTGTGACATATAATATTTCTTTTTTCCATTTGCAAAGTCTATGTTTTCATCTATATTTATTGTTTCATTTGGTATTTCCATATTATCTAAAACTTTTTGTGTTGCATATGCCTGTAGCATACTTCCGTAATTGTGTTTAAAATAGCATGATACTATTCCTACTTTTCTATCCATGTCTTTCCTCCAAGTTAATTATATATTTCTTTATATTTTTTGCACATATTTGTAATAGTATAGTTGCTCTTTATATCACTAATAACATTTTTTTGTATTCTATTTATATCTACTTTTTTTTCACTTATAGAATTTATCACATTTTCATATTCCTTCAAATTATCACATACAAATCCGTTTTCTCCATTTTTTATTACATCTCTGTTTCCTATAACATTACTTACTATACAAATTTTACCTAAATACATTGCTTCTAACAATGCTATTGGTAATCCTTCCCATAATGACGGTAATATAAATATGTCATTTTTACATAGTTGTTTTAACACATTCTCTCTACTTGCCCAACCTGTAATTTCAATATTTTTGCTAGTTAGTGATTCTTTAAGCTCTCCATCTCCAATCCATGTAAATGTATATTGTTGAAATCTTTCCGCAATTTCATTAAATAATTTCGGATTTTTTTGAAAACCTATTCTTCCAACTGTACATATTTTTAGGTTGTTTGTGTTTATTTTCTCTGGTATTATGCCTTTTATAATTTTGTCTATTTCGTCTGTATTTACACCATTATTTACATATGTACAATTTTTTGTTAATTTTAAAGTTTCAGTATATTCGCCTTTAGAACATGCAATTATTTTACACCTTCTTTTATACATTGCTGCTAATTTTTCTATTGATTTATATATAAATCTTTTTATTGCAGAATCATCTTGTTTTAAAAATGAATATCCATGTGGCGTATAAAATAACTTCCTATTTTTACTACTTATTACTAATCTTCCAATTATTCCTGCTTTTGATGAATGCATGTGAACTATATCTGGATTTTCCTGTTTTATTACTTGCTTTACTTCTTTACATGCCTTAAAATCTTTTACTCCAATACTTCTTGTGAAATTTTTTACTTCTATAAATTTTATATTTTTATTAAAATACTCTTTAAAATTTTCAGGTGTTTGGTTTCTTTTGGCATATGCTATTACTATTTCATAATCTTCTGACATACTATTTGATAATTCTACTAAAAATGTAAATACACCACCACCAAATGCTTCAACTAAATGTAATATTTTCTTTTTTTTATCTTGCATTTCTGTTTCCTCTCTTATTATCTTGCGCCCTTACTTTGAAATACCGATACAACTGTCCACATTATAATTTTGAAATCAAACCATAATCCTTTATTATTTGTATAAAATCTATCCAAACGGCATCTATTTTCAAAGCCTACATCAGATCTACCTCTTGCTTGCCACAATCCTGTTAACCCGGGTTTATTCTTTATAACGTCATCGTAATACTCCCCCATATCTTCTTTCTCTCTTGGTAAATATGGCCTTGGTCCTACCAATGACATTTTTCCAGTTAGTACACCGAACAAATTGTCCGAATTCATCAAGGCTGGTTTTACGTATGAATGCACCTATTTTTGTAACACGTGGGTCGTGCTCTAGTTTTTTATTTTTCTTGTACTCTTCTCTTATCTCCGGATTTTCTTTCATTAATTTTTCTAACACTTCTTCTGCATTATATACCATACTACGTACTTTTAGAATTTCAATTTCTTTCCCATCTTTTCCAATTCGTTTCTGTTTAAACAAAACGGGCGCATGGTCTCCTTGTTTTAGGTAAGCTATTTTTACTACTGCCATTATTGGCAATAATAAAATTGAGCCAAATAGACCTGCACATATATCTACTGCTCTTTTTATGAAATTATATGTATAAATTTCTGCTTTGTACTTTATTAGTTGCATGGCTCTGTATGTTTTAGATACTTTTCGCAGTGATTTTAATTTTCCCTTTACCATTGATTTAGATATATTAGCGTTTCTTCCTTCATCCTCCTCAATTTGCGATATTAGTTTTTCCATAGAAAATCCCCCATTTTTTAAAGTTTTACATCCTTACTTACTGCTATCTTATTCTTTTTTACTTCTGTACAAAATTAAAACTATTATAAATACTATTTTACAATATTTTATAATATTCAACTTATATTTTTTCGTTTACACTGTCACCTCATATTAAACTATAAAATTTCAATTTTGTCAATTAAAAACCTTACTTTTTTGAGCTTTTTCGACATTGAAATTTCTGGAATTATAATTATTCAAAAATTTGTTATAATATATTTAATAAATACTTGCATACGAAAAAAATTATTGATAAAATTTATATAGTATTTAATTATAAATTTAAATATTTTATATATTGCACAAATGAATCAATGAGGAGGATTACTAATGGAAGAATTAGATTTAAAAGACTTATTAAAATTAATATGGAAACAAAAGTTACTAATAATTTTACTGGTAATTGTTGGAGGTGTACTTGGTTTTATCTATAATAAATACTACACAACTCCCAAATATAAAGCAACAACAACATTCTTATTAGCTCAAAATATAAATGAAACAGACACAAGTATTACATCTACAGATGTTACATTAAACTCAAAACTAGTTGATAATTATAGTGAATTAATAAAAAGCGATACTGTACTAAACGAAACTTTGAATCAACTAAATTTACAAATGAATATAAAAGAGCTACAAAATAATATTACTGTTGAAGCAAAAAAGAGCACTGAATTTATTGAACTTTCAGTTGCTACTAAGCAAAAAGAGCTATCACCTTTAATTGCTAATAAAATAATGGAAGTTTTTACAGAAAAGGTAAAACAAATTTATAAAGTAGAAAATGTACATGTTGTTGACCCTGCAGTACAATCAAACACTCCATATAACATAAATACTACAAAATATGCATTAATTGGTGCTGTAATAGGTTTAGTTATTTCTTTAACAATAATTTTTATTATTAATTGTTTTGATGATTCTTTAAAAGATGATAAAGATATTGAAAAAATTTTAGGATTACGTACATTAGCTACATTTCGTAAACAAACTGGACAAAACAATTTATCATGGAATCCAAAAGATGATTATGTTGAAGGTTTTAAAATTTTAAGAACTAATTTACAGTTTGTAAATAGAAATAAAGATATAAAAGTTATTTCAGTTACAAGTACACTTCCTGGTGAAGGAAAAAGTTGGGTTTCTGCTAATTTGGCTTTAGCATATGCCAAGGCAGACTATAAAGTTTTATTAATAGATGGAGATATGCGTAAAGGTACTCAAAATGCTATATTTAATATTAGGCAAGCTCCTGGATTATCAGATTTAATAAAAAGTGATGATAGTACTGATGATTTTAGATTAATCGCTGGAAAATATATTCATAAAGCATCAATAAATAATGTATATATTATTCCTTCTGGTAATTTAACATTCGATTCTTCTGAGCTTTTAATATCTAATAGAACTAATAAACTACTTGAAACATTGAAACAAAATTTTGATATTATTATAATAGACTCTACACCATGTACTATGGTCGCTGATGCTGCTATAATTAGTAGAATTGTTGATACTACTATTATAGTTACAGAATATGAAAAAACAAAATTACGTAATTTAAAATATATTCGTGAACAAATTAAAGATGTTGGCGGAAATATTGCTGGTATTGTTATTAATAAAGTTCCTTCAAAAGGTGCTGGATATTATTACTATTATTATGGTGAAAATAATTCTAAAAAAACATCATCTGGTAAATCTCATCACAAATCGCAAAAAAATTCTACAAAAAATGAAACTAATGATCAGCATTAGTTTCATATATTAAAATAAGTAAAAAAAGAATTAAAGTTTTTAATATTTAACTTTAATTCTTTTTACTTATTTATTCTTCATTACTTGTATTCTTTTTTTCAAATAATATTGTTAATAAAATTCCTATAACTGTTAATACAATTCCACTAACAAATACATACTGTATTACTTGGTTTATTAAACTTATTGCGAAATTTGAAAATGCTTTATTTAATACTAAAATATTGTTTACCGCAACATTTATTGCAGAATAAAATTTTATAAATATACATATTATTCCTGTTGAAATTAACGATATTCCAAATGTTGGTTTATTTACTTTATATATTATTATTGCAAAAATTATTGCTAATATTGATACTGCCACTAATGCTACTCTAGTCATTCTTTTTGCCATTTTAAAATACTTTGCTACCTTTTTTATTGTGCTTTTTGAATATGTTATATTATTGGCATATATGTCTTCTATTTTATCTTCAAATTTTTCAATATCTTTTTGTGTTTTATTATCTACTTTATAATTATTTTTTTGTATATATTCTTCTATATTTTTATTTAAATTTGTTTTTATTTGTTCTGTTGATATTGTTAGCTCTTCGTTATTATATATACTATCAATTACATTATTTATATCTTCATTTATTTTTTCTTTTTCTACTACATTATCCATTATAGATTCATCAAATCCAGATTGCATTATATAATTGTTTGATGTTTCTTTTATTATTGTATTTATTTGTGTATAGTAATCTACTTTATCTAATTGTTTTTTTAAATTACTTTTGCTAAATACCACTGCATTTACCATTGATAATAAAATTGTAGCAGATATAAGTATTACAAATATTATTGCTAACAAGTATGAAATTATTTTTCTTATTTTCATAATTTTATTTTATCGCATAAAATAATTTACACGATTTCTCCTTTCATTTTGCTTTTTACTTATTACTATCTTATTACTATTTTTTATTCTACTTTTTTTGCGTATACTACAAATCTATCTGTTTTATGACCTAGTCCATCTACTGGATAACAAGTATATAACATTAATATTTCCTCATCTTTTTGTATTGGCAATTCGTCCACATTGTACATATTTACTACTTTTGTTTCATATACTTTATATGTAAATGTTCCATATGTTGTTTCAACTTGAATTTGTGCATTCTTTTTTATTTGTGGTAATTTGTATAAAAACGTTTTTGTGTTATGCCCCATACATATTATTGAACCACCTTCACCTGGAAAATAACTTCCGCTTGAATGTCCTATGCCATTTTTTAATATTGATAATTTATCTCCATAATATAGTGGTAAATTTATATTTAATGAATCTATTTTTATGTTTCCATATCTACTTCCGTATTCTGGGTATTTTATCATTGTATTATTTTTTTCGTCAAATTTTATTTCTGGTATTATACTATTTTCTGAATTTATTGATACCATATCTACTACTTCAATTGCCTTTTTTATTTGTTTTCCAAATAAAATTTTAGTAGTAATTATTATTGCTATAACAATAATAGAAGCAACTATTATGTCTATAATAATTGCTTCTATTATTTGCCATTTATTTGATTTATTTTTATGCTCTTGCACTTACTTTTTTCTTTCTTGATATAACTAGCATAATGCCGGCAATTAACACTATTCCTGCTATTATTATATATCCGTAATTTGAAGAACCTGTTTGAACTAGTGCAGATTCTGTTGAACCTTTACTTGATTCTGTTACTCCCCAATTTAATGAGTCATATAAAGCTCCATTTTTGTATATGTCTAATCTTTCTTCTGTAGCATCATATGTTACTGTTAATCCCATAACTGCTGCAGCTTCTTGAGCATAAGATAATAGCTCTTGTTTTTTTGCTTTAGAGCTTAATTGATTTGGCTCTGTTGCACCATCTGCATTCATTAATGCTACACCTTTGTCTATTATAGCTTTTATTTGATTTGCTTGGTCATCTGTCATTTCGTTGTTTGCGAAGAATTTTTCTACCTTTACTTTATCGGCATCTCTTATTACTAATTTTGTTCCGTTTATACCTTTGTCATTGCATATGTAGTCCTTTAACTCATTTGCTGTCATAGCGTTTGATTTTGTTGTAAATATTATTAATGATAACATTGCTATTGCTAATACTAATACTGATTTTGTAATTTTTTTCATTTTAATCATCCTTTCTTTTATTGTTTTTATAAAACTAAATGCATTTTAACACTTTTTTTTAATTTTAGCAATACGTTTTTTAAATTTTTTTGAAAATAAAATTTGGTAATTATAATTAAATTGCAATAATTTTTTAATTATATGTATTAATTCTTCAAATTATTATTTTTTAACCAAAAGAAGACCTACAGAACGTAGATCTTCTTTTTTAAGTTGTTTAATTCCTTTACTCAAGCAGTTCTCGAAAATTTCTCAGGTAGTTTCGGAAACTCACACACTTCGATAATCTTATTATTTCCAAATTCGAATGTTCTTAGATACATTAACAAATCCATGTATAATGTAGCAATTCTTCTGGCATATAGATCATCGTCGTAAATGATAGATCCATCTCCCCTCTCAGTATAAACTATGTCATACTGAGAAGGCTCAGTTGCAAGATTGACAAGGACAATCATCAAACAATTGGCATCAGATTCGTCAAAATAACTTATCTGGTAAATATCATTACCAATTGCATTGATTTGCAGCTGCATAAATGTTTTATCGTCAGCCACTACCCTTACACAGCTTATGTGCCGTGCAATTGCCGTATCCCTTCCTGAATTATAAAATGGATATTTTTCAATTTTCTTCTTCTGATTCATTGTTGTTGCCAGTTTTATTTCATCCCTTATATTATTCGCCCAAATTTGCACCCACTGTGCAACTTCGGTAGTCGGAATAATCAGGCTGACACCCAACTCATCATTGAGATTTTGGTTGAAAATGGGCTTCTGAATTTTTACCTCTTTTCCTGCAAAGAAATAATTCTCTGGGATTTCGTTATTTACCCTCTTCAGAGTATAAATTCTTTGCATGAATTTTTTAGTCTTGTTGCTTCCTGGCTTCTTCGACTTAACCTGTCTTTCTGAAACTTCGGCTTTTTCACTATAATGCTGCATATACAGTATTACAGGAATAATCCTTATTTGGAAATCTTTCCAAATTTTTTCTTCTACTGCCTTTTTGCTTGTGAACTTTTCGCATTTTGCTGTTCCAAGTACAAATCTGCAAGTAAGAGAAAAGAACGGCTCTTCGTTTCCCTTCATAGTTGTCAAACTTTTTTTGTTATGGCAGTCAAAGGGCGCATAGGCATAAACCTGATACTTACCAGGCTCTTCTTCCTGAATAAAAATCAGCGTTTCCCACTCCCGATCAAGATCTCTTATTGTAAAGTGATCTACTGGCAGTTTTTTGCCTATTTTCTTTAATTTTGAAGTTGTCGGAATCAGCCACCGTAATTCATGATCGGTAAGCTTTATTACCGTATCAGAAAACAGAGCTAATTCGCTTCTTGTAGGAATTTTACAACTCCTGTTTTCGTGCATAGCAATTCCTCCTTTGCACGTTATGATATTGTTTATTGCGTACTTTTTTATTTTAACAAATTTTTGGACTAATGTCAAATTATGTAAATAATTTTTCAAAAAAAACAAGCAAGAAGATATATAAATTACTTCTTGCTCGTTTTTTGTCTGCCATTGTAGTGACAAGTTAATCCTCATCACAGTCGTTTTCTTCAATTCCATACTTTATATAATCGATAATTTTATTATCGACATAAAAGTGGAAGTTGAATTCTCTAACAGCATCGCGAAACAGTGCAAGCCGCGCCTCTACTGTTTGAGAATTTTTTAGCTTTTCATAACTGAAAATGTTCTCCAGTTCGGTTTCGAAGCGATAACCATTTCCATTGATTAAATCAATTTGATAGTTATCATTTTTATCTCCCTTCCGAACCAAAATAAGTTTTCCAGTATAAAAATCGCTTACGCTTATTGCTCTTTTTTCAAGAATATTTAAGCTTTGTTCAACCCACTCATTTGTACGGTACATTGGATTCACCTCCTAAAGATTTCTTTCCTTGATGTCACAACTATGTTGTAGAACGTGGAAGCTGTTACCTAATGCAATTTATACACCAGGAATTTAATAATACCACAACTCGTTTGAATTGTAAATATTAACAATATATTTTATTCAATTACTGAAATAAATATTACAATTTTTATTATAAATTTTATAAAAGAAGAGCCTGTAGCTCTTCTTTTATCTTATTATGCAAAAATAGAATAACAATAATGCACCTAATATAATTCTATACCATCCAAATACCTTGAAGTCATGTTTTTTGATGTAATTCATTAGGAATTTAATTATCCATAATGATACTATAAATGCTGTTATCATTCCTAATATTAATAAAGCTATTTCTGTTCCTGTGAAATTTGATGCATTTGCTATTTTTAATAAACTTGCTCCAAACATTACTGGAATTGCTAAGTAAAATGTAAATTCTGCAGATACTTTTCTTGATACACCTATTAATAAAGCTCCTATTATTGTAGCTCCTGAACGTGATACGCCTGGGAATATAGCTGCTATTAATTGAAATATACCTATTATTATTGCATCTTTATATGTAATTGCTGGTACACTATTTATTCTGCTTTTTCTTCCTTTATGCCAATTTTCTACTACTATAAATGCTATACCAAATACAATTAATGCGATTGATACACATGTTGGATTGTAAAATAATGCTTCAAATTTATCATCAAATAATAATCCAATTATTGCTGCTGGCACACAAGCTACCAATATTTTTCCCCATAAATTTGTTATGTTTTTATCTAAGTGTGATAATAAACCTTTCTTTGTAAATGTCTTTTCTGGCTTGTTTGTAAATGGCCATATATCTTTAAAATATATTAATACTACAGCAAGTATTGCTCCTAATTGTATTACTACTTCAAATACACTAAAAAAGTTATCTGAAACTTTTGTAAATTTTATAAATTCTTCTACTAATATTAAATGACCTGTACTACTTACTGGTAGCCATTCTGTTATTCCTTCAACTATACCAAATATAATTGCTTTAAAAAATTCTAATACCATTTTTTTCCTCCATTCGTTTTTTCATACCTATAGCTAATACTATTGATATTCTTTTGAAATTATAACTTTATTAATTCATTTTTGCCATAATTATTTTTACTTATTATAAATTTTATTTTTCAACCAATGTAATTATATAATTATATTCGTGATATTTAGCTGAAAATGATTGCTGACTTATAAACTTATATTGTTCATTATTAAAATATTTTTGATAACATTCATCTGATATACCATCAATTATCCATATTCTTCCAGATAGCTCATTAATAAAATCTAATGTTATATATGTATCCATTTGGGGACCAAATGCTTTGTATGCTTCTTGCACTCCCCAATCTTGCTCATTATAATAATATTGTTTATTATCTTTTATATTAACTGCTATTATTGAACCTGAACCTATATCTGTATAAACTATTACGTCATTTGGTTGAATATTGTTTTTTAAATATTCAATCGACTTCGCATTTTGTGAGTTATAATTTACGTTTATCATTTTAACATTACTTACAATTGCTAATATTTCTGTTAATATGCATATAAATACTACTATTTTTTTATTTTTAGATCTTGCTAATATAAAACTTAGTGTAAAAATATATAGTCCTGTTATTACAAATAAATATCTATATAATAAAATTGATGTTTTAGCACATACAGTTACTAGTAATGCTGCTATTATTACTGCTATATATAACCCTATTGTTAATTTCACTGGTAATATATTTTCTTTGTCTTTTTTTATTTTGTATAGTTGTATTCCTAAATATATGTATAACAATATTGATATTGTAAAACCTACATAATAATTTAAATTTCCTATATATTGGTAACTTAATAGCTCTATTACTGTTTTTGGAAATTCAAATCCTATCCAAAATCCCTTTGACACATATTTTAATTGTCCTATAAAATACACTAGCCATGGTATATATAATGCTACTAATACTATTCCAAATATTACTATTCTTTTTATTGATTGTGCTCTGTGATTTTTTATAAAGTTTATTAACATTATCATATGTATTAATCCAGCTACCATTAAACCATAATAGTGTACATATAAACATGCTAAACTTGATATTTCGAATATTATCCAGTTTTTCCATGATGTATCACCTTTAAAAATTCTGTATGCATATATTGCACATATTGTAACTAACAATATTGCTAATGAATACATTCTTATTTCATTTGCAAATATACATATTTCTGGTAAAAATAATGAGAAAAAAGAAAACAATATTCCCGTTTTTTCGCCAAAATCTTTTCGTATATGAGTATACCCTAATATACTTAATAATGCTATACATGTTAGTGAAAAAATTCTATATGCTATTATATTTCCACCAGATATTACATTTATTAAACTTAGTATCCAGTAATATAATATTGGGTGAACATCGTGACCACCTATATTCCATATATCTATCCAATTATGTGAAGCTATTCCTACTGAGTATGCTTCATCAAACCACAAATTAGAATGTATTATTCCTATTCCATTAAAAATAATTCCAATTATAATTATAGCTATATGCCATTTTGATAATTTTGTTTTTGTATTTTTCATTTTGTTATTCATTCCTTTCCAACAGATTTAAACAACCTTTATAAATTTGTTTTTTCCAAATTGAATAACAACATCGCCTTTTATTTCTATTGTAGCATTTATATCATTAACTACTTCTGAGTTTACCTTTACTCCATTACCTTGTATCATTCTTCTTGCTTCACTTTTTGATGATGCAAATCCTACTTTTACTAATATGTCACATAATTTAAATTCTGTTGATTCACTACTTAAGTTTACTTCTTTTATGTTTTCTGGAATTCCACCTTTTGCTACTTTTCCATATCTTTCTTCTGCTTGTTTTATAAATTCTTCTCCATGATACATTTTTATAATTTCTTCAGCATATACTTTATGTGCTTTTATTATATCTTGTTTAATTAATTTATCAGCTTCTGCTAAGTCTAAATCAGTTGTTAATTTATAGTAATCAAATAATACATCATCTGGAATTTTCATTGCTTTTTCATACATTGTTTCTGGACTTTCATCAATTCCTATATAATTATCTAATGATTTACTCATTTTATCTTTTCCATCTAATCCAACTAATAATGGGAATGTTATTACTACTTGTGGCTCTTGATCATAATTTTTTTGAAGCTCTCTTCCTACTAATAGGTTAAATGTTTGATCTGTTCCTCCAATTTCAATATCAGCATTAATTGCAACAGAATCATATCCTTGCATTAGTGGATAAAATAATTCGTGCATACTTAATGGCATATTATTTTCGTATCTCTTTTTAAAGTCATCTCTTTCAAGCATTCTTGCAACTGTATACTTGCTTGCTAAACTTAGTACATCTTTAAAATTTAATTTTGATAACCATTCTGAATTGTATACAATCTTTGTTTTTTCTGGATCAAGTATTTTTGTAACTTGTTTAAAATAGCTTTCTCCTGCAGAATGAACTTGTTCATATGTTAAAGCTGGACGAGTTTTACTTTTTCCTGTTGGGTCTCCAATCATACCTGTATAATCACCAATTATAAAAACAACTTCGTGTCCCATTTCTTGAAATGTTTTTAGTGCTCTTAAAACAACTGTATGTCCTAAATGTAAGTCTGGTCTGCTTGGATCTGCTCCAAGTTTAATTCTTAATTTTTTTCCTGATTTTAATTTTTTGTTCAAATCTTCTTCAGAAATAATTTGAACAGCTTTTCTTTTAATTAAATCTAATCCTTCCATATTTCCTCCTTAACTTTTTTAGGTTAAATGGTATAGTTCTCTTTTCCCATTTTTGGGAATTTTGGACACTTTTCAATAAAAAAATATCCTACAAAATTTAATTCAAATGTGTCCCAAATTCCCAAAAATGGGAAAAGAGAACAGTCCCTCCATTAGTACACAAAAAAAGTCAATTCAATCCTGTTAAAGGACGAATTGACTCGTGGTACCACCTTTATTTACAATTTCTTGTTTTTTATTTAAACAAGTTTTTGCCTTATTTTGATTTTCGTAATCATTTACGTAACTACTGTAAGAAATGTAATTCGATTTCTATATTCTGATAATTTCCACCTGCCATTATCTCTCTTTATTTTGACTTATAGAGCTCTACTGTTTTCTTTTTTGCATAGTTAATTTAATTAATACATATATTAACATTTCTGATCATTTTTGTCAATATTTGAAAGAACAGACATGATGGTTTCTATTCTTCCCTTATACAACAATACTATTTTACATTGTAAGTTCCATCTGCTGCCCTAACTCTATGATATTGTATAGTAGTTAAAAAGTGAGTATATATTCACTTACTAAGCTTGGAATAGATATGTTATATTTATTAAAATGCTATCTTATTGAATGTTTCTCTTTTACAAAAAAGAAAACTGTTTTCTTTTCCCATTTTAGTATTGGCTTATTTTTATTTGTACTTTTTCTTGGGTTGAATATGTTTTTTCGACATTTAGTTTGGTTATTTGTATGTCGTCTTTGAATGCTATTCCGTTCATTGCGTCTAGTATTATTTTTACTATGTTGTCTATATCTGGTTTTTTTGTTGGGTTTATTTGGTTTGATAGCATTAGCTCTTTGTCGGCTTTTTTTGTGCTTTTTGGTACTTCGAATAAGGCATTTATTTCTACTTGTACTCTGCCTTCAAATGGTTTGTATCTTGGATATTTTAATAGAAAATATTGCATTACTAGTGATTCGTAGTCTTTTGTTCTTGTTGGTGTGTATACACTTCCTGTGTATGTATTTAGACGTGGTCTTCCTTTTCCAATTATTTTGCCTGGTACTTCAAATTCATATATCATTTGTGTTCACTCCTGTTTTTGTAATTTGCGTTTAGCCTTTTTTGCTAATGATTTTTGTAAAATTTCTTTTAGTTTTCTTCTTGTTTTAAATATTTTACAAATTCATCTATTGCTTTTCCTCTATGACTTATTTTATTTTTTTCATTGTTTGAAAGCTCTGCAAAGCTTTTTTCTCCTACTAGAAATATTGGGTCATATCCGAAACCATTTACTCCATGCGGCTCTGTGGCTATTGTTCCTTCACATGATTGTTTGAAGATGTGTTTATTTCCATCTTCATCTATGTAACATATAGCACATGTGAATCTTGCTGTTCTTTTTTCTTTTTCCACATTTTTCATTAAATTTAATACTTTGTTTCTTCTATCTTCATCTGTTGCATTTTCTCCTGCATATCTTGCAGAATATATTCCTGGCTCTCCATTTAATGCGTCAATTTCTAATCCGCTATCATCTGATATTACTGGTAATTTGCTTAATTTATAGATTGCTTCTGCTTTTAATGTTGCATTTTCTTCAAATGTTGTGCCTGTTTCGTCGACTTCTATGTTGTATCCCGCTTCTTTTTGCGAAATTACAGTTATTCCTAATGGATTTAATTTTTCTTTCATTTCTCTTATCTTACCATTATTGTTACTAGCTAATATGAATTTTCTTTCCATAGTCTTTTTATATGATATATTTTTTTAATATTCATATACTCCTTATATAAATATTTAGGTTTTATTAATGGATTTACCTATAAACCTTTTTATTATAATTCTATTTGTTTTTCTTTTATAATTTTTTCTATTTCTTCAAATCTTTTTATTTTTGCTGTTGTTGTTTTTATCATTGGTTCGTCTGTGACAATTATTTTTTTAACATGCTTGTATTTTGGAACTGTTGTGTTTATTTCTTTTATGTCATTCCATACTTTTTCTTCAAATTCTTCTTTTGATAAATCTTTAAAATTATTTTTTACATAATGTTCATCATATACTATTTTAGCTGATAATATTAAATCATCACCTTTTGGATATCCAAATACTAATGTTTCTGTTACATATGGTAAATTATTAATTAATACTTCTATTTCTTCTGGATATATATTTTTTCCATTTTTTAATACAATTACATTTTTCTTTCTTCCAGTTATAAATAAGTATCCACTTCTGTCTATATAACCCAAATCACCTGTATGATACCATCCATCAATTAAACTGTTTTTAGTTGCTTCTTCATTTTTATAATATCCAAGCATTACATTTGGACCTTTTGCTATTATCTCACCAATACCTTTTTCGTTTGGATTATCAATTTTTACTTCTACATCTATTAATGGTATTCCTACAGATCCTAATTTTAAACATTTTTCATTTTCCGCACATAATACCGGAGATGTTTCAGTTAATCCATATCCTTGTATTGTTAGTATTCCCCAGCTATTGAAATCTTCGGCAACTTGTTTATCTATTGCTGCAGCACCACTTACTACAAATCGCATGTTTCCGCCTAATTTGTCTAGTAATTGTTTAAATAATTTTTTTCGTACATCTATTCCAACTTTTAATAGTGCATTACTTAATTTTTTAGCGCGATTTATTGTTTTTTCTTTTCCTTGTTTTTTTACTTCTAATAATATTCTTTTATGCATTGCTTCTAATATAAGTGGCACACAAACAAATACTGATACTTTATACTCTTTCATATTTTCTTGTATATGTCTTAGCCCATCACAAAATACATTACGAACACCATTATTTAACATTAATATTATACCTGTTGAACCAAATGTGTGATGAAATGGTAACATTACTAAATTAACATCTGTATTATATAATTTTTCAGCAGCATTCATAGAATGTACATTTGATGCAATATTTTTTTGAGACAACATTACGGCTTTAGAAAGTGATGTTGTTCCTGATGTAAATAATATAATACTTGTTTTTTCTGGTTCAATTTTTAATTCAAAAAATTCCTTATTTCCTTTATCAAGCTCTTCTTTTCCTATCTTTTTTATTTTTGGGATATTGTTTATTTCTTTTGATTCAACTTCTTTCATACAAATAAATTCTTTTACTTTTGTAGTTGATCTTTGTTTTATATCTTCTATTATATCTATATATTTTGGATCAAATATAAGAGCATCTGCATCACTTCTTATTATTGAATCTTCTATTTCTTGAGCAGGTAGACCTTTATCTAATGGTACAACAATTCCAATTCCAAATAATACTGAAATATATGATAACACCCATTCATAGCTATTAGGTCCAATTATAGCTATTTTTTTATCTTTTAAACCTAGTTTTAATAATCCTGTTCCTAAGCTATTAATTTCTTTTTCAAACTCTGCATATGTTATATCTGTATATTGTATATCTTTTCCTTCTTTATTTTTTATTGTGAAAGCTACACAATCTGGATATCTATTTATACCATCTTTAATTACTTCTCGAATATCAGAATATTCTTTTGATTCATATAAATTACTAGTTACACCCATCATTTTTTTACCTCCTAAAATTTATATGTATTTATTTTATCATAACAAAATTTATAAAGATAGCATTTGACCAATTATTCTAATTTTTTTGTTCAACTCCACTTTCTATCTTCGTTTATGCGCTCTTTATTATATATTGCATCAAACAAATTTATATCTAGAGCTGTACAAATTGAATTTAAAACAATAAAAACATCTGCTATTTTGCTTTCAATTGAATCATAGTTTCCAATTTTATTTGAATCAATCTTTAAGTCTGTAGCATCTTTTCGTATTGCTTCTGCAAGTTTTCCAACTTTTTCAGTTAATAATAGCATTATATTTGATATATTTTCTTTATTATTCATAAAACTTCGTAACTTAATCATTTCCTTAAAATAACTTTGTACTTCATTTAAACTGCTACTTTTATTCAAATTTTCTAATAATTGTAATTGCTTATTTTTTAGATGTTACTCTTCTTTCTTATTTTCTAATTCTTCAACCTCTTTTAGATATATTTTATCATTAAATCCACCTTTTTTAGCTCTTTTTTTATCCATTGTACTTTTTAATTCATCAATTGATATTTTTCTAAACTTCATAATAGCAGTTACAACTTCCATTAAATCAGCTAGCTCTTCTATGCTGTGATCTTCCTTATATTCATTTAATTCTTCTGTTAACTTATCATCTAAGGCCTTATCATAATCCTCATCATTCATTATAAAATACGAGCATTTTCTTCCTGGCTTAGCATTTATTTCTGAAGGAATTTTGTCTCTTACTAATTTATTATATTTATAAATCATTTTATCACCTCTTGCAAATGTTTGTTTGTATATTATCATGTTTTAGTACAAGTGTCAACTTTTTAGGGGACGGTCCTTGAAAATTTAATTTCAAGGACCGTCCCCCCTTTTCTTTTTAATTATTATCTAACCTTTACAGCTTTTAATTTACCTCCACAAATTCCGCATCTATAATGTCTTGTTAAATTTTTGTTGTATCTTTGTCTGAAAAAATATTTTCCACATTTTTGACATTCTATTTTATATTTATAATTTGGAGTTGTTTGTGGAATATCATATTCTAAATTGCTTTTTTTGTAATCTTCTTCTTTGTTTCCCAGTCTGGATACACTATATCCTAAATGTGTGTTTATGTATCCTGCATATTTTTTAAATTCTTTGCCATGATTATTGCAATATGGAAAGCAATGTATTATTTCGTGCATTATGGTATTTTTTATAATATCATCGTTTAATTCCATCACCCATTTGCTTATTTCTATATAGTTTTTGTTAAATCTTTCGTATGTAATGTATCTTTTATAGCCTTTTTTTGTTATTACTTTATATTTTTCATCTGGGTCTTCGTGTCTGCAACAACCATATCTTTTGGCGTTTCTTTTGGCAAGTGATATATTTATTTCGCCAATTAATTTGTTGTTATTTATATCAATTCCTATGGATTTTAGCTCTTCGACACATTGACTAAATAAATTTTGTAATTTATTTTCCATTATATTCTCCCTTAATTTGTTTGTATCAATAGTATCATTGATATAGATTCCTTTAAAAGTTGTCAAAAAGAACCGTCCCCATTGACACATAAAAAGGGTTGTCAAAAGGAACCGTCCCTACTGACAACCACCACTTAACAATGTTTATGATTATTTACTTATTAGATTCTTTGTTTCTCTTGCTATTACTAGCTCTTCGTTTGTTGGTATTACATATACTTTTATTTTTGAGTCTGGTGCTGATATTTCTATTTCTTCACCTTTTATTTTGTTCTTTTCTTCGTCTAGTTTTACTCCTAAGAATTCTAGATTTTTACATATACTTGCTCTTCTTCTAATTTGGTTTTCTCCGACACCTGCTGTAAATACTATAGTGTCTATTCCTCCCATTGATACTCCATATTTTGCTACATATTGTGCGATATTTAGGTCATATGCTTTTAATGCAAGTATTGCTCTTTCATTTCCTTCATCTGCAGCTGCTTCTACATCTCTTACATCTGCTGAAACACCTGACATTCCTAGTAAACCAGATTCTTTATTTAACATTAAATCCATTTTTTCTGGTGCAATATTATCTTTTTTCATTATGTATGTTACAACTGATGGGTCTAAATCACCGCTTCTTGCACACATCATAATTCCACCAAGTGGAGTTAATCCCATACTTGTATCTACAGATTTTCCGCCTTCAACAGCACATATACTTGCACCTTGTCCAATATGACAAACTACAGTTTTTAATTTTTCTACAGGTTTTCCCATTACTTCTGCAACTCTTTTTGATACATAAGAATGAGATGTTCCGTGGAAACCATATTTACGTATTTTGTAATCTCTATAATAATGATAAGGAATTGGGTATAAAAATCTTTCTTCTGGTATTGTTTGATGGAATCCATTATCAAAAACAACTACATTTGGTTTATTTGGCATTAAGTTTCTACATGCTTCAATTCCCATAGCAGCTGCCATATTGTGAACAGGTGCTAATTCTGCACATTCACGAATTCCTGCTACTACATCGTCATCAACTAAAACTGGATCTGCAAATTTTTCTCCACCATGAACAACTCTGTGACCTATTGCATTTATTTCATTTAAATCTTTTATTACAGCATAATCTGTTTTTGTTAATTGTTCAATTATAAATTCAAGAGCTTCTTTATGTGTTGGAGCTGCTTTTTCTGTAACATATTTTTCACCATTAACTTTATGTGTTATAAAAGATTTTTCAGTTCCTATTCTTTCATAATTTCCTTTTGCTATAACTTGCTCTGTTTCCATATTGATTAATTGATATTTTAGTGATGAACTACCACAATTTAAAACTAATATTTTCATATTTTTTCTTCCCTTCTAAAACTTATTTTATTCACACAATTCCTTTGTTCTTCTTGCAATAAGCAATTCTTCATTTGTTGGTACAACATGTATTTTTACTTTTGAAGTATCTGCAGAAATTTCCACTTCTTGATTTCTAATTTTATTTTTTTCATCATCAATTTCTACTCCTAAAAACTTCAAATAGTCACATATTTTCTTTCTTGATTCTGGACCTTTTTCACCTACTCCTGCAGTAAAAGTAAGCACATCTATTCCGCCCATTGAAACAGCATATTTAGCAACGAATTGTGCAACATTATATGCAAAATTTTCAAGAGCCATTTGTGCATTTTTATCACCATCTGCAGCTTCGGCCTCTATATCTCTAAAATCTACAGAAACTTCAGATATTCCGTATACTCCAGATTTTTTATTTAATATTTCATCCATTTCCTCTGGTGTATGATTTCTATATTTAGCAATATATGTAACAACAGATGGATCTAAATCACCAGATCTTGTTCCCATTGGAATTCCCCCAAGTGGAGTAAATCCCATACTTGTATCTACAGAAACTCCATTTTTTATTGCACATACACTAGCACCTTGTCCTAAATGACAATTAACTATTTTTAAATCTTTTATATCTTTATTCATAATTTCGGCAACTCTATTTGCTACATATTCATGTGATGTTCCATGAAAACCATATTTACGAATTTTATAGTCTTCATAATATTTATATGGTATTGGATATATGTAGCTTTCTGCTGGTATTGTTTGATGAAAAGATGTATCAAAAACTGCCACATTTGTTTTCCCTGGCATTACAGATTGACAAGCCTTAATTCCTAAAATTGCAGCTGGATTATGTAATGGCGCAAGCTCTATACATTCTTCTATTCCATTCATTACCTCATCAGTTATAATAACAGGTTTTGTAAATTTTTCTCCTCCATGGACAATTCTATGTCCTATTGCATTAATTTCATCTGGAGATTTTATTACGCCATATACATTGCTTTGTAATTTTTTTAAAACAAATTTAATGGCTTTTTCATGATTTGATACTGGCTTTTCAAATTTATGTTTTTCTCCTCCAACTTTGTGAGTTAAAAAAGAATTGTTTTGTCCTATTCTTTCAAAGTTTCCTTTTGCTAGGACTTGTTCATTGTTCATATCTATTAATTGATATTTTAGTGATGAACTTCCACTATTTAATACTAGTATTTTCATAATCATCTTCCCTCCATATTAATTTCGGTATTTCCATTTGCTTTATCATTTCTTTGTTTCCAATTTTCCATATTTTCTTTTTCAGAAACTTTGCGAATATCAGTTTTTAAGTCATATGTATGTTTGGCTAAAAATGTAGTTAGTTCCCCACAAGCATTTTCTTCATAATTTTCGCATATTTCTGGGTTGCTTGATAAGGAATTTAGATATTTTTTTAATGGTATTTTTGCTCTCATTTCATTCATTTTTGCTAAATACTCTGATTTATCTTTTCTATCAATCATAAACATTTTATCTCTTTGGGCAAGCAACATATTCATAAGATTTCTACCTGTTCTTCCATTTGAATCTCTAAATGGATGTATTGATATATACCTAAAATGTAACATTCCTGCTTTTTTTATGTATTCTTCATCAGACAAATTTTGCTCTTCCTCAAATAAATTTACAATACTTTTACATAAATATCCCATAGACTCTTTAATATTATTTCCATTTTTATGTAATAATACATCTTTCTTTCCTAAGCCTACATTAACAGTTCTATAACCATCTTCGTCAACTTTATATGTCATATCATTTAACTTTTGTTCATTATATAAGTAATATCCCTTTTGTAATATTTCTTCAATTTCTTTTGGATTTTTTCCTTTTAAATCTATAGTGCTCATATATACTTCTGCAGAAACATCTGATAATATTGTGTTTAATTTTGATAAGCTTTCATTACATTCGTAAAAATTATTTCTGGAAGATGTATTTATCATGTTTAATGCATTTTCAAATTCATCTCTATTATTTTTAAATATGTTATTTTTTGAATAAACTTGTAATGCCTTTGATTGAATCAAGGCCTTTTGTAATTCATTATCATCTAATTTTAAAATATTACTTAAATAATATTCTGAAACAACCTTGCCATCCATTCCTTCTGGAATATTTGAAGAAATTATTTTTTCTAATCTTTCTTTTAGTTTCTTTGGAACTTGTAAACCTCCAGGAACTTTGTTAATACTACTTTGATTCTTTTTTAGGTATTTATAATATGGTTTCAATATTTTCTTACTTATTTTATTTTGAATTTTATTATTTCCATCTATTATATTTTTTTCTATAAAATTTAGCTCTGGAAAATCGTATGAAAATTTTACTATTCCATCATTTGAAATTGTTCTATTTATATTTAACGCTAGTCCATTTACTTTTTTTTGTCCTAAAACTTCAGATATTTGAGAACTTGTTAGTTTTGGATTAGAGCTAAACAGGCTTTTTATAATTTCCCTTAAATCATCTTGCATTATATCTTTTTCTCCGCGAAACTAATAACTTTGTTTCCCACTCTGGCCCATCTCCTAGTACATAAGTTGGTTTTAATTCATTAACAATTAATTCTATTAAATTATTAATACCAATATTATTATCTAATTCAAGTTCAGAAAATCCGCTTTTTGATGATAATTTACTTTTTATCATTTGTCCAATGCTATTCATATTTTCTCCTACAAATTTTTATTGCTCTTGTGCTTGAACAGCAGTTATTGCAATTACGCCTACTATATCATCGCTTGAGCATCCTCTTGATAAATCATTTACAGGTTTTGCAATTCCTTGACATAATGGACCATATGCTTCTGCTTTTGCTAATCTTTGAACTAACTTGTATCCTATATTTCCTGCATCTAAGTCTGGGAATATTAAAGTATTTGCTTGTCCAGCTACAGGACTTCCAGGTGCCTTTGATTCTGCTATTTCTGGTATTATAGCTGCATCTAATTGTAGCTCTCCATCACATATTAAATCTGGTGCTTTTTCTTTTAATATGCTTGTTGCTTCTACAACTTTTTCTGTAAGTGGTGATGTTGCACTTCCATATGTTGAATATGAAAGCATTGCTACTTTTGCTTTTTTACCAACTAATTGTTCAAAACTTTTACTTGATGAAATTGCAATTTCTGATAAGCTATCTGCATCTGGATATTCATTAAGTCCACTATCTGAAAATATAAAAGTTCCATTTTCTCCATATTCACAATTTGGAACACACATAACAAAAAATGCAGAAACTAATTTTGTTCCAGGTGCTGTTTTTAAAATTTGAAGTGCTGGTCTTAATGTATTAGCAGTTGAATGACAAGCTCCAGAAACTAGTCCGTCAGCATACCCTAATTTAACCATCATCATACCAAAGTAAGTTTCATCTTTTAATATTTCTTCTGCTTTTTCTAATGTCATGCCTTTTGCTTTTCTAAGTTCATAAAACTCATTAGCAAATTTTTCAAATCTTGCATCTTCTACAGGATTAATAATTTTTACACCATCTATGTTAATATTATGTTCCTTAGCCATATTTAAAATTTCGTCTTTATTACCAAGAACAATAACATCTGCAAATTGTTCTTTTCTAACCTTTTCAACAGCCTCAATTGTTCTAATGTCATTTCCTTCAGGTAACACAATTGTTTTTATATCCTTTTTAGCTCTTATTTTTATACTATCAATAAAACTCATCAAAAAATCCTCACTTTCTTACTTTACCACTACTCCTAATAGTTTTGATAATTCAACTGCTTGCATTTCATTTACAATTAAACCTTTTATATAGTCTTGAGAAATCGCTACCCCTGTTATATCACAATTTGAAACATCTATTCCATTTAAATTTGTTCTGCATAATTGTGATGCTATTAAATTTGTTTTATCAAATTCTACATCTTTAAATATTACCTCTTGTATTACAGAATTTGATAATTTTGATTCTGCAAAACATACTTCTTTATATGTTCCAAGTGACATATTTGCATATGACACATTTGTATTATCTATTAATATATTGTACATATTTACATTACAAAGGTTTGATCCTACTAATTTACAATTTCTAAAAGTTACTCTCACAAAATTGCATTCATAAAACATTGTATTTGAAAAGTCACAATTTTCAAATAAAACATCTGTAAAATATACCTTTTCAAATTTGCTATTTAAGCATATACAATCCTTAAATTCGCATGAACTAAACTCCATTTTGTCTGTTTCGACATTTGCTTCATAACATTTGTTAAAAAAGCAACAAGCAACATCCATATCTCTTATTTTTGCCTCTCTTATTACTCCTTTTATTGTGTTACACTCTGTAATTCCATCTAAGTTTGGTTTCATTATTTCCATTTTGCAATTCCTCTTCTTTCTTATGTATTAATTTAGTGCATATAATTATTTAAAATTTCAAAATTTCTTTTAGTTCATTTTGAACATTCTCTAATGGTTTGCTATTTTCAATATTATATACATGAATATTTGGGTATTTTTGTTTAATTTCTTCTGACATTTGTAAATATACTCGTTGTTGATTTACACTGCTTTTAGCACTGAATTTTGCATACGCTGGCTCTACTTTTCCATCACGTTTTAGTCTTTCTTCAAATAGATTTTCATCTTTTAAATATAATGTAATATAGTAGATTTCAAAATCCATTTTACTAAAATCATCTAACAATTTATTATATACTTCTGTAAATGAATAATCTTTAAATCCTAGTCTGCAGTAGTTTTCTTCTGAAAAAAAAGTTCTGTCAAATAATAAATTTATGTTTAGGTTCTCCATTTTTTTTATGTATTCGTTTAAGTCTTCGTACATTTTTTTAGATTTTTGTAGTCCTGCTTTTGTACTATCACTTATTCCGCTTAGTCTGTATAAATTTGTATGTTTGACACTATTTCTTAAATAATCTGTAATTGTAGTTTTTCCTGCTCCTTGAGCTCCTTCTATTACTATGATTTTTGAATTTGCCATCTTATTTTTCCTCCGTTTTTTGAATACATAAGATTTTATTATTTTTTCATTGCATTTTTTATGTATTCTATTTCTTCCTCTTTTTCAAGTCTTACAAATAAAGGCTCTCCTTTTGATATTACTTTTGTTTCTGGCTTTATTTGATTGTTGTTATTTAATGTTTCCCATTCTTTATCTTGCTTTGTTAAACCTAATTGAGCTAACATTTTATTTGATGTTTCTGGCATTATTGGTGTTATTAATATTGCTATTTTTCTTAAGTTTTCTGCTAAGTGGAACATTACTGATTTTAGTTTTTCTTTTTCTTGTTCATTTTCTGATTTTGATAATGTCCATGGTGCTGTTTCATCTATATATTTGTTTGTTCTTGCTATTATTGCCCATATGTCTGATATTGCATTACTTACATGATATGTATCCATATTATTTTCTACTTTTTCAATTTGACTTTTTGTAAATTCTTCTAATGAATCATCAAATTCTGTTCTTTCTTTGATTTCTGTTGGTATTGTTCCATCAAAATATTTGTTCATCATTCCTATTGTTCTGTTTAATAGATTTCCTAGATCATTTGCTAAGTCTGAATTAAATCTTTCTACAAAATCTTCTGGTGTAAACATTGAATCTTGTGCAAAGCTCATTAATTTTAATAAATAATATTTTGTTGCATCTAGTCCATATCTTTCTATTAATGTTTCTGGATATATTACATTTCCTACAGACTTTGACATTTTTCCATCTTTCATTACAATCCAGCTATGTGCATATATTTGTTTTGGAAGCTCTAGTCCTAATGCGTGTAAGAAAATTGGCCAATATATTCCGTGAAATCTTATTATTTCTTTTCCTACTATGTGTAGGTCTGCTGGCCAATATTTTTTGAACAAAGAATCATCATCTGACATATAACCTAATGCTGTAATATAGTTTGTTAGAGCATCTAACCATACATATAATACATGTTTTGGATCATTTGGCATTGGAATTCCCCAATCAAATGTTGTACGACTTATACATAAATCTTCAAGTCCTGGATTTATAAAATTATTAAATATTTCATTTTTTCTTGATTCTGGCTCTATAAAATGTGGATTTTCTTTGTAAAATTCTTTTAACCAACCTTCATATTTTTTCATGTTGAAGAAATATGATTCTTCTTGCATTTTTGTTACTGGTCTGCCGCAATCTGGACACTTTCCGTCTACTAATTGAGTTTCTGTAAAATAGTTTTCACAAGGCATACAGTACCAACCTTCATATGTTCCTTTGTAAATATCACCATTTTCTAGGAATTTTTCTACTATTTTTTGTACTGCTTTAACATGTCTTTCATCTGTTGTTCTTATAAAGTCATTATATCCAATATCCATTAATTTCCATAGCTTTTTAGCATCAGCTGCCATTTCATCTACATGCTCTTGAGGTGTTAATCCTCTTTTTTCTGCTACAGTTTGAACTTTTTGACCATGTTCATCAAGACCTGTTAGCATATATGTATCAAAGCCTCTAGCCTTTTTATATCTTCTTATACAATCTGTTAGTGTTGTTGCATATGCTGTACCTATATGAAATTTTCCACTTGGATAATATATAGGAGTTGTTATATAAAATTTTTTGTTATTATTCATTAATTATGCCATCTCCTTTTTTATAATTAAAATTCCCTATGATTATATAATCATAGGGAATTTTAGTCAATGGGAACAGGGGAAAAAATTTAAGTTTGCCAAATAACATTAAGCATAGAAAATATCTATGCTTAATATCATTTAGATTTACTATTTTATTAATTTGCTATTTTCATATAACTCATTTGGATCTATATCTTCTCCATTTGTCCATTCTACAGTGGCACCAACTGATTTTACCAGTTTAAAATAAGCTATATTTTTTAAATTCTTGTAGAATTCTTCTTGTAAATTTTTTTTCATATCATATAATTTTTCTTCACCATTTATATATGTAATTTTTAGAAAGAAATCATCTAAAGCTTGTACTTCTTTTATTCTTGGTGGTATCATAATTTTAACCTCCTATTGTAAAGGTGCAATTTTAAAGATTTCACCATCATTTTGACATACTTTCCATAAAGCTTTTAGCTCTTCTTTATGAATTTCAATCCATGCAGTTACTAATTTTTGTTGTTTTATTGGTAACATTCCTTCTAGAATTTTATTATCTTCTATGCTGTATACTGCATCAAATTCATTATATTGAATATGTATATGTGCTAAATAATGTTGCTCTGTATCTTTAAAATACATCCTTATAATTATTCCATAAAACTGTGAAATTACTGGCATTTATTCACCTCCAATTATAGCATATAATTTTGATTAAAAACAATGTTTTTTTGAAATTTTGGCAGATTTGCCGGATTTAATTATTTTGAAAAAATCTAAATGATTGTGGTAAATATTACCATGGTTTTACTTTAGTGTCAAGTACTCCATTTGGGGCAAAATTATATATATTGGTTTTGCATCTATTTTAGAAACTACAACAAGACAAAAACATCGGAAAGTTTATAAAAACTTTCCGATGCTCTCGAATTTTATTCTGTTTTCACATATTATAACTCATTCTTTTTAAACCAACTTTTTATTTTTTCAATCGCTCTTTTAAACCAATTTTCCTTTTTAACTTTAACAAGAGCTTCTGTTTCTTTTACTGGTTCTATCTTTGTTGCTTGTTGTGTATTTGACTTAAAAATATTTTCTGGATTATATTGCTGTTTCTTTTTTACTTCTAATTTTGCCCTTTCTTCTAATATCATTTTTTTAATTTTTTCTTTTTGCTCTGGTGTTGCTAAATAATTTCTAAATATGTTGAATATTATTGCTCTTGTTTCTGGTAGCATTGGCTGATATTTTAGCTCTGTATCTTCATCTACTTCGTAGTAATATTCTTCGTTCCTATTTTCTTTTAGTGCTTGTATTACTTCTGGTGGTATTTTTGAATATTCTTCTTCGTCTAGCTCTTGTAAAATTGTGTATGCCTCTTGATATGCATTTTTACGATTGTTGCTTTTGACCATTTTTGCCTCCTTTTTCTTCTGTTTTTGATATTAGTGTATCTAAAGCTTGTTGCTCTGAATCTAATAAATCTGGGTCTGTTATTGCAGGAAAAGCTGCTTCAGCTATCTCCTTTTTTGATTTGTTTTTCTTTTCTAATGATATTCCTAGCTCTTTTAATTTATCTACTTGCTCAGGTGTTGGAGGTGTTCCGCTCTGTAGTTCTTTTTTTCTTTTTCCCCTCTGCTACATCTCTTGCATCTCTATAGACTCCTGCTATGTTTGCTTTTTGTTGTCCAATTTTAAACGTTGAATCTAAACCTGCTTCTTCTATTTGCTCTTCGCTTATTCCTAATCCTTCTGCTAATTTTCCTATGGTATCACTCGTTTTTATTTTTATTACCTCAGGTTTATCTGTTTCAACTAAATTAATTAGTGTCTCTATCTTTTCTATAAATTCTTGGGTTGGATTTATTTCTTCTAATGATATTCCTAGCTCTTTTAATTTATCTACTTGCTCAGGTGTTGGAGGTGTTCCGCTCTGTAGTTCTTTTTTTCTTTTTCCCCTCTGCTACATCTCTTGCATCTCTATAGACTCCTGCTATGTTTGCTTTTTGTTGTCCAATTTTAAACGTTGAATCTAAACCTGCTTCTTCTATTTGCTCTTCGCTTATTCCTAATCCTTCTGCTAATTTTCCTATGGTATCACTCGTTTTTATTTTTATTACCTCAGGTTTATCTGTTTCAACTAAATTAATTAGTGTCTCTATCTTTCCAATAAATCGCTCTACAGTTCCTTTTTCTTCTTCTTCCTCTATCTCCTCTTGCAATTCATATAAATCTCTCATTGTTCCTTCTAAATAGAATTCTATATTTTCTAATTCGCTTTCATTTACTTTTTTTCCATCTTTTCCTATTCTGTCTGGAAATTCTATTTCCCATAAATCTATTTCAGATCCTTTTTTTATTATATTTTGTATTTCTTCTATCTCTTCTTGCTCTTCTTCGTCAAAATCATTGTATAGCTCTTCTGGATTTTGTAAATATTTTTCGTACTTGCTTTGTATTCTTTTTAATGTAATAGCTCTTCTTGCTTCTTCTCTGCTATTGCTGTTTATATCTGGTATATATCCATCATGTGCTTGTACCCATTCTACCATTTCATTTAATAGCTCTAAGTCATCTTTTTGTGTATATGTGTTTATTGTTTTTTGTAAATCTACATTTAGTAAATTATTTGATAAATCTATTACTAGTGGTCTATCTTCATCTTTTACTGGCTTTTGTGGATCTATGCCATATATTGCTCTTCCTAGTTGTTGTAATAATAATATTTTTGAATTTTCATCTAGTGCTCTCGTCCATATTATTCCGTCAATTCCTTTTACATGAACACCTTCATTTAATTTGTTCATTACAATCATTATTTTTGTGTGTTCACTATCAGATGTTTCAAATTCATTCAGTTCACTAGCATTTCTGTTTTTACTATATTGACCTAACATTGAATATATTTCTGGACCATCTATTATATTGCCTTGTTCATCATATTTTGTTTCATCTACTCCTTGTAGCCATTCTCTTAATTGCATTTCAGCTTCTTTTATTTTATCTTCTGGATTCTTTTTGCTTGATTTATTTCCATATTCATCTTCTAAATCTTCACCATCATCTGAAACTGGTATGAAAGCAATGTATCTTCCGTTCTTTTTTTGTATATTTTGAGCTAATAGCTCTGGTATACCTTGGGCATTAGATAATTTTCCTCTTAAATTTTCATATTTTTGCATTAGCTCTGTTTTTTTAGTTTCATCTTCTATTTCATTTATTCTTTGTAATAACTTTTCTAATGTACCTCCATGTATTATATTATATTCACATGATACTATTTTAGGATTTACTACTATACCAAGTCTAATTGCTTCTATTAAGTCCATATTCATAGCTATATGTTTTCCTACTTTTACTTCTTCCTCAGTATATGCTTTGTTATATTTTTTACCAATTTTTAAGGCTAATTCATCCGCCATATTTCTGCCATCTGTATCACGTTCTGGTGTTGCTGTTATTCCTAATATTTTTGTTTGCTCTTCTTGTGATTCTAATAATAGTTCCAATTTCTTTTGCCATTTTTCTGCTCCAGTTCTGTGTAATTCATCTAATACCATAAAGTCATATTTACTTTCTTTTAATATATCACCTTTTTTATGTAATAAGCTTTGATATGTGGCTAGTTCTAAATTCGGAAATACTTCTTTTATTATTTGATCAGGTGTTTTGTTTAATGTTCCTTTTGTTCCGTGAATATTTTCTATTATATATTTTCTGATTTGATCTAATATTTCATTTGATGGTGCTAAATACAGCATCCTATCATTTTTATGCTCTAATAGCTCTGTCATTGCAACAAAACTTTTTCCCGCTCCTGTTGGTAATATTATTGATGCAAATTGTCTTTCTTCAAACTTTTTATTTGCATTATTTACTGCTCTTTGTTGATACTCTCTTAATACTATATCTGTTCCAGGTACATCATAATATCCTAAAAATGTTTCTACTTGATCAATTGATAGATCTTGTGTTAATTCTTCTGTATGCTCTTTAATTTGCTCTTCAAAATTATCTGCATTTAATATATTTGAAAAATTTTTATTCATTGCAATATTTAATATTATTTGCGATATTGTTTTTTCTGGCAAATTCAATTCTGTTAACTTTTCGTATAATTTTATTATATCTGTATTTTTTAACCTTTTTTCAAATTCTTGTCTTTCTTCTGGCCTAAACCCAATTCCTGTTTTATTCCAATTATACGAATCCATAACTGCCTTCGCATAATATGTTTGTTTATCCATCGGTGTATCATACATTATTTTAGAAAATCTTTGCCTTACTATATCTGATTCTATAATTTGTGATTTTGATTCTATTATTTCTATTATTTTTTCATCTGGTAAATTTTGTATATCTTGTATAAGTTCAATTTCTTCCTTATTAGCACCTATATTTACTGATTCACTTAATTTATATCCACTTTCATTTCTTCTTGTTATTATTTCTGGCTCTATTGAAAATGCTTGTGATTTAATGCTCTGTATTATACCTGCATATTGTGAGTCATTTTCTGTTATTTCTCTTAAAAGATTTGAAAATGCTATTGCTTTTCCTTTTGCTTTATTAGCATAAAACAACATTTTTTGTACTTGCATTGCCGATTTATAATCTATCTTACCTTGTGTTATTTCATACATATCTTCTATCGAAATATCTGGTAATTCTGTTTCTTGTAGCTCTAATAAACTTTGTGATGTTCCATCAATACTGATCATTTCTTGACCATTTGTAAATACAAGCTCTCCATTGTTGTTTTGTATCTCATATCCTTTACTTGCGTATTCCAATAGCTTTTTTTCTATTTCATTTATTTTTTGTGCTTCTTCTGGAGTTTTTTCCTTTACCTGTTGCAAAATAGCAAACATATCCATAATGTCTTTTGAAACTTTCGTTATTTCGCTTCCATCTATATCTCCATAATGTATAACTTCACTTGAAGAAAACGCATTTCCAATTGTTCTTGCTAAGTTTGAATTTGTTGTTGTGTTTGGTATTATTGGCTTCATTACACCATTTTGTTCTAATACTGTTAGTATTCCCATTATTTTATTTTTTTCTAATGTTTGCTTTTCATTTAGAGCTTGATAATTGCTAAGTCTTGCTCTTGCTGGTACTGCATCTGCTCTATCTTTTATTTTTGTTCCCATATAGTTCATTTGACTTGTTGTATTAAGTTTTTGTGAACTCAATATTGAGTCTGCTATTTCATCCGATGTTGTGGCATTTCTTATTTGGTTAATTAAATTAAATAATTCTTCGTTTTCTGTTTTATTTAAACCTTCTATTGCTTCATTTATACGCTTTTCAACTTCTTCAAGCATATACTGTCCTGCGTTTACAATGTTTTTTCCCACCTCATTTTTTGGAACTTTTACAATTACATATTTATCTGTATATGAACCTCTACCATATACAATTGAAACATTCGCATTACTTGATAAAGAGATACAGTTTGTTTCTTTGCTGTATCTCATTTTTATATGATCATTTATTTGTCTTAGAGATAACTCAGCCCTCTTATCATATCTTGGTGCTCTTTCTGTATGGGTTTCCTCCCATCTTTCTCTATCTGTTCGAATTCTTGTTATATTTCCATTTTCATCTGTTGTAATATTGCCATCAATATCTGCGTTATCAGCCATATTTAGTGCTCTAAAGAAGTAATAATTATCGTTATCTTGTATTATATTAAAATTTTCTATATTAAAAACATCATCCATAGCTTTATCTCCTGTATATAAATTTAATATCATTATATAAATAATAAATTTGATAGTCAATATCAATTTTAGGCATTTGGTCTATAAACCAAATAGAATAGAAAATTTTAGTTTGCTAAATAATATTAAGCATAGAAAAATATCTATGCTTAATGTTATTTATATTTTTAAATTACCTTTCCTTCTTTGTAACATTCGTATATGTAGTCTGGATTTTCATAATACATACTGCTATTATAATTGTCTATTTTTTCTATAATCCACGATGATAGCACACTATATAGAGTATTGATGTATTCTTTTTCATCATTGTTTACCATTAAAATTAATCTTTTATATACTTTTCCAATATCCCAATATGTTGGAATATTATACTTACAATTACCTATAATGTCGTAGTTTCCACGCTCTATTTTTGATTGTTCAATTATTTCATCTGATACTTTTTTAATATTTTCTGAATGATATACTTCAGCTAAATTATATATTTTTGTAGTAATTCTTTACCTATTTTTTTTACTATATATGACTTTTTATTGTTTGTTTTTCTAGCTATATATTCTATAAAACTACATACAAAAAATAAGTCATTTTCATTTTGTGGCTCTCCCATTTTTTTCTCCTTATATTTTATCTGTTCCTATAAACTTAATACATTGTAAAGCTTTAGTAGTACAAAATGCAATTTGATGTGTAGGGCATTCCATATAATGCTTTTTATTTTTTTACCTCATCCCCAAGTTTCTGCTCAATTAAACTTGCTATTGTTTGTGCTTTTTGTTTTATGTAGTCTTGGTCTTCGCCTTCTATCATTACTCTTACTAGTGGCTCTGTTCCTGATGCTCTTATTAAAACTCTTCCGTTGCCATCAAATTCTTTGTTTAATTTTTCTATTGCTGATTTTATTTCTTCGTCTTTGTCAAAGTCATATTTTTTATCTGATGATACTTTGGCATTTATTAATACTTGTGGATATGCTTTCATTATTGATGCAACTTCTGATGCTTTTTTGCCTTGCTCTAATATTGCTCTTATTATCATTAATGATGTTAAAATTCCGTCACCTGTTGGATTGTAGTCTAAACATATTACATGTCCTGATTGCTCTCCTCCAAGATTGTATCCGTTTTTTAGCATTTCTTCTAAAACATATCTATCTCCAACTTTTGTTTGAACAAAGTTTAATTCATTTTGTTTAGCATATTTATTTAATCCTAAATTGCTCATTACTGTTGCTACTATTGTGTCTTTGTTTAATTTTTCTTTTGATTTTAAGTATTGTGAAATTATTGCTATTATTTTATCTCCATCTATTTCATTTCCATTTTCGTCAACAGCTAAACATCTATCTCCATCTCCATCATATGCAATTCCTAAACTACATTTTTTGTCTATTACATATTGTTTTAACATTTCTAGATGTGTAGAGCCACATCCGTCGTTTATGTTAATTCCATTTGGACTGTCATTTAATATATGATGTTTTATTCCTAATACTGTAAAGACTTTATCTGCAACTACTGATGTTGCTCCATTTGCTGTATCTACAGCTACTACAAAGTCATCTCTGTTTAATTTTTCTAAATCTTCTTCAAAGTTTTTTCTAAAGAAATAAACATATTCGTCTAGTAATTCTGTTGCTATTTCTGATGTTCCTATTTTATCATTAACAGCTGTTAATTCATTTATTTTTCCAGAATCCATAACTTCTTCAATTTCTTCTTCTAATTCATCTGGAATTTTCATACCTTTGTTGCTGAAATATTTTACTCCGTTAAATTCAAATGTATTGTGTGATGCTGATATAACAACACTTGCATCTGCTTTGAATTTTTTTGTTAAATATGCAACTGCTGGTGTTGGCATTACACCTAACATTTTTACATTTGCACCATAGCTTAAAAATCCAGCTGTCATAGCACTTTCAATAAGTGTTCCTGATATACGTGTATCCCTTCCTATAAATATTGTTGGCGCATGGTCTGTGTGTTTAGATAACACATACGCTCCTGCTTTTGCTACTTTATATACTAATTCAGGAGTTAATTCTGTATTTGCAATTCTCCTGATTCCATCTGTTCCAAAATATTTTCTCATCTGTTGTACCTCCTTATAAAATCTTGAATTATTATATATTCATAATTACTATAAGTCAAGTGGGAAAATGGGACGGTTCTCTTTTCCCATTTTTTGGAAAAAGGGACACATTTTACTACTCTAAATTTAAAAATTTATTATCTCAAAATGTATCCCAAATTTCACAAATGCTGAATTTAGAGCCATCCATTTTGGCACACTTAATTTTCTTTGCAATTTATTTCGCAGTTGTTATTATTGCAATTGTTTGATTCTGCATTTGTACTATCTATACATTTTTGTGGTGTTTTAAATGTTAAATACCAATTCATTCCGTTTTTGGTTTGGTTTATATAATCTATCATTTCTTCCTGTTTGCATACTGTTGTTGGTGCTGGATTTACTATTGGATTACATGGCATCCAGTTGGCAGGTGTTGCTCCTTTGTTTTCATCTGCTGTTTGCAGTGCTGTTAATGCTCTTAATATCTCTGGTATACATCTACCTACATTTAGTGGATATACTAATATTAATCTTATTACTCCGTTTGGATCTATTATGTATACATTTCTTACTGTTTCTGTATTGCTTACACTATTTGATATCATACCATATTTTCTTGCTATTTCTCCGCTTCTATCTGCTATTATTGGAAATGGTATTTTTACTCCTGTTTTACAGTATATGTCAAATACCCACGCTAAATGTGATTGATTGCTATCTATACTTAATCCTAGAAGCTCTGTGTTTATATTTTTTAAATATGAACAAGCTTGCGAAAATGCTATCATTTCAGTAGTACATACGGGGGTAAAATCTCCAGGATGAGAAAATAATACAATCCATTTTCCTTTGTAATCGCTTAACTGAATATTTCCAAATGTCGTTACTGCTTCGAAGTCTGGTGCCATTTGACCTATTCTTACAGTTCCGTTCATCATTACTTCATAATCCATATAAAAAATCCTCCAATTCCATTTTTGTATATTTTATGGAATTGGAGGATTTTTGTTACTGTTTGTGTTAATATAAAAAAGAGGATGGTTTTAGATTATCTTCTTTTACATTAAATCATTTATATAAATTTATCTACATACTCAATCATAAATAATGGTATATTAATTATATTTCCGTCTTTAGACAAATTTCTCATTGAAAATCTTATAGACAAATCATTTTTATACTTTTCATTGTATCTTGTTAAGCTAACATTATTTGTTGATTTATTTGCTTTTACTTCTATAGGGATTATTTTATTTTGATATTGAATTATATAATCAATTTCATGTCTATCAAAAGTAAAATAATTTGGAACTTTATCAAATTTAGTTGTTAACATATTTAATACATAATTTTCAGTAAAAGCTCCTTTGAATTCTTCAAATAATCTATCTCCTTCAATTACAATTCTACTGTCTAGGTTAGCCATATTCCTAAGTAATCCTACATCATTCATATAAATTTTAAAAGCACTTAAATCATTATATGCTATTAGTGGTAAGTCTGTTTTGGTAACATTATAAACTTTATATATTAAATTTGCATCATTTAACCAGTTTAAAGCTCCTTCATATTCTCTTGCTCTTGCACCTTCTTTTATTGTTTGATATAAGAATTTTTTGTTTTCTTTTGCAAGTTGTGATGGAATACTATTCCAAATTAATGATATTTTATTTGCTTCATTATTTTGAGTATGTTTTGAAAAATCGCTTTCATATGCTTTTAAAATATTTTGTTGAACACGTTCTACTAATTCTATGTTTTTTTCATTTACCCAAACTTGAACAGCTTCGGGCATTCCTCCAATTATAAAATAAGCCTTTAACTTTTCTTCTAACTGATTAAAGAATATGTCGGGAATTTTTTCGATACTTTTTATAGATTTCATATATTCGACTAAATTTTCACAATTATCCGCTATTAAAAATTCACTAAATGTCATAGGATACATATTTAAAAATTCAACCTTTCCCACAGGAAATGATGTGTGTGATAGCCTTATTCCTAATAAACTTCCCGCACAAACTATATGATATTCATTTGCTTCTTCTTGAAAATATTTTAAGCTATTTAGTGCATTTGGACACTCTTGAATCTCGTCAAAAATTATTAATGTTTTCTCTGGTTTTATCTCTTTTTTATATATAAAAGTTAATTGTTCAAGTATTCTTTGTGGATTTTTAGAGCTTTCAAATAAGTTTTGTAAATCTTCATCATGGTCAAAATTAAAATATGCTATATCTTCATAATTTTCTTTTCCAAATTGTTTTAATATATATGTTTTCCCAATTTGTCTTGCACCTTTTAATATTAGTGGTTTTCTGTATTTACTGTTTTTCCATTTTATTAATTCTTCTAATATAAACCTCTTCAAATTAATCATCTCCTATTATTAATTTATGTTGATTTATATTAATTATACGCCTTTGTCACATTTTTGCAAGTATTTTTGCCGTTTTTATCACATTTTTGCAATTTAATATACCTTCACCCTAAAGCAACATCTAATACCATCATAAGTACAAAACCAATTGTAACTCCTATTGTTCCAATGTTTGAGTGCTGTCCTGTTTGAGATTCTGGTATTAATTCTTCTACAACTACATATATCATAGCTCCTGTTGCAAATGATAATAAATATGGTAAAAATGGGACTATAATATTTGTAAGTAATATTGTTATAATTGCTCCTATCGGCTCTACAATACCTGAAAGCATTCCATATAAAAATGCTTTTGGTTTTGGCATTCCTTCGCTTTTTAATGGCATTGAAATTATTGCACCTTCTGGAAAATTTTGTATTGCTATTCCTAATGCTAAAGCAAATGCACCTGCCATTGTAATTCCTGTATTTCCTATTAATGCACCTGCAAATGTTACTCCTACTGCCATACCTTCTGGTATATTGTGCAAAGTTACTGCAAACACCATCATTGTTGTTTTTTTCAATTTTGCTTTTATTCCTTCTGGCTTATTGTCATTTAAGTGCAAATGTGGTATTAAACTATCTAATAGTAATAAAAATAATATTCCTAAAATAAATCCTATTGCTGCTGGAAGCCATTCTATTTTTCCTTGCTCTTTTGCCATATCTATTGATGGTATAATTAATGACCATACAGATGCAGCTATCATTACACCTGATGCAAATCCTAATAATAATTTTTCTACTTTTAGACTTAATTTATTTTTCATAAAGAACACCATTGCTGCTCCTAAAGTAGTTCCTAAAAACGGAATTGCTAATCCTATTGTTAAATCCATATTATCCCTTCTTTCCTACAATTTAACTAAATATAATTGTTATGCGAATGTGAATTTTTTTTCATATTTATATTGTAATTATATTATTCTTTTGAAAAAAGTCAATATAAATTTTTCTAAATGGATATATATAGAAAATGAGCAATTTATAACTTTTAAATAAACTTAAATTATTTTAAAGTTACCAATTGCTCCACTTGACGTCTACCGTAAATTTTGAATTATTACTCAATCCATATTATTGCATTTCTTTTAATAAATTTCTAATTGCTGACTAAATAATTTTTCTTTTGTTGTTGTGAATAAATTTAAATTATTATTTTTTTGTAGTATTCTTCTAATGTTCCATAAGCCAAGACCATGTGAATCTTTATCAGCATTTTTTGTGCTATAACCTTTTTCGAAAATTTTATCTATATTTATATTTTGCTCTTTGTATGTATTTTCGATTATAATTAAATTTCTTTTTACTTTAAAATCTCTTCTTACTTGTATATTTATAATTTTTTTCTCACACATTTTTGCTGCTTCTATTGCATTGTCTAATAGTATTCCTAAAATTCTGCATAGTTCATATGTTGAAATATTTAAATCATTAAAATCTAACATTATTTCCATATTCATTCTTATGTTTTCTTCTTGTGCTTTGTAATATTTATTTGTAATTATACTATATACAGCTGGATTATTTATAATTTTAGGATCTAATATTCCTAAATTGTTTATTTCTTTGCATTCACTTAGTACTTCATTATTCATCTGTCTAATACCTTCAATATTATTTGTTTCTACATACCCATCTAGTGCCTGTATAAAATTATTAAAATCATGTCTAAATCCTCGTATGCTATCATACATAATTGTTAATGTTTTGTTATATGACTCAAGATTTTCTACCTTTTTATACATTTCTTCTAATTTTGATAGCCTCATAATATCTTTCATACTTATATAAAAATATACAATTAAAGAAATGATATCTAGCCAAAATACAGTATAAGGAAAATTGCTTATAAATAACACCATCTCAGCGGCATTAAAGTAAATTAACATACATCCAATTATACATATAAAAACGATTAAACATCTATTTTTCTTACTTAAATTTGGACTTAATATTATTCCTATATCCTTTTTGGTTATTATAAATAAAATAATTGCTCTAAATATAAATACCAAAAATGCAATTGACAATCTATATGAAATGCTTGATATACACTCTGAATATGACATTGAATCTGAGTGAATTAGCCAAAATACTTTTGAGTAAATTAACTCTATTAGCAATACTATAATTGCGTTTATAACCTCACCGAATGTACACTTTTCTATTTTTTCATTTAATACAAATTTGAATATCATCACTGTTAAAACCAATATAATTGCTCTATTGTATGGAAATGGAATTACCGAATTAATAACTATCCTTGCTATAGATTCTGTTGCAATACCTGTAATTATTTGCCATTTACTTACCCTAGCTTTAAATATTTTTACAAATAATACAACATCAAGTGAAGCAAAAAGAATTGCAATTGATAAATTTGGCAAGAGCCATCCAAAAAAATTACTATTTATCATGAGACTTTGTACCTCTAACATATCCCTCATTGTTATACACCATCCTCTTATGTATTTTTTATCTTTTTAGATTCTATCACCTACATATTTCCAAAATCAATACAAAAACCTTATAAAACTGCACTTTTCGTCGTGCTATTTTGCCTGTTTTTGACAGCATTCGACATTCTTTTACCTATTATTTATTCTAATTTACATTGTCAAATATTATGTTATTTATTTTTTCTAAAAAAAAGACTCAAATTGTTAAACATAATTTTAACAATTTAAGTCTATTTTAATTTTTTATGTTATATCTCTTTTTCTAAAACTATCAAACATTGTTACTATCATAATTACTGCACAAACACCTAATACTGATAATGAAAATCCTACCGTGATATTTCCAGTTATCGTATTTACTAAGCTTGATGCAGAATATGAAATATCATTTGTAAATATTTTATCTGCTAATGATAGATTATTAAATGGTATAAATTTTATCCAATCAGCTGTTACAAACATATTAATTATATTAGTTATTGTCGCTCCACCTAGATATGCTGCAATACTTATACCTACTGATACTGCTGTGTTTCTTGCTACTGTTGATAACATCATTGCTAATAATAAGAATATAAATATATCTATTGCACTTACTAAATTATATAATACATTATGTATCACATAATTTGTTGTATGTACACTTCCTGCACTTACATATAAATAATCTTGACCACTTCCAAAGAAAATATTTCCTACAACAGTACTTAATAAACTAATTATAATTGTTGTTACTAACAAAATTCCTGTGTTTACAAATAATTTTGATAGCAATATTTTCCATCTTTTATTTGGTGTAAATGACCAGAATTTTATTGTTCCCTTTGATATTTCTGACGATATACTAGATCCAGCGATTATTATTATCATAACAGCTAAAACCATCATAGTTAAACTGTTCATCATATAATCATAAATTTTTCTAGTTTTTCCAATTGAACCTCCTGCAATAGAGCCTGACATAAATGGTGGCATATTATGCTCTAATCTGTATTCGTTAATTTTTATATTGTTTTCAGCTTTTGTTAAATCTTTTTCGGTTAGTGCTTTTGCTGTTGTTGTATCTAGTCCTGTCAAAATATTTTGTTTTAATGTTGTAATTTCATCAAGAGTTGATTCTTTCCATGAATCTTCTGAATTATATGTTTTACCAATTTCATATTTTTGTTTTAGCTCTAGCTCTGACAAACTAATATCATAATCATCTTTTGTTATAGTTTCATTATTTAAGTCTGTTTTTAAATTTTCTTTTTTTATATTAATATATCCGGTTAAAATCGTCATTTTTCAATAGCTCTATTAATTTATCTACAGTAGTTTGTTCTTTTGTTGCCAATTCTTCCTGTCCCATTGCTTTGTAGTTATATATGTTTCTTTTTAAATTTGTTATATCATTTGTTATTAGCTCTGTTTTCCAATATGTTGTATATATATTAATATCATTATCTATTGCTAATTGAAAAGCGTCAATTTGTGCTTGTATTGAATTCTTTGATGCTTCATCTAAATTCTCTTCTGACATTTCAGTTTTTAATGATTCTATTTCGGATTTAATACTTGACTTATAATCTATTGATGAATATATATCATCTGTCATACTATACATTTTTTTAGTTAATACTGCCATTCCTGCAGATGCAAAGAGCGATAATATTAATAATATTAGCATAACTTTTGTTGATTTCTTTTTCATGATTTTTGTTAATTCACATGAACATAATCTAAAAAATTTACTCATCTTTTTTATCCCCCTTTGTTACATCAAAAAATAGTTCTTCAAGTGTATGTTCATTTTCATTTGCATACTCTACTTCTACATCACTTAATACTAATGTTTTTATAATATTTGGTAATTCACCTTTATTTGCTGTTACATATACTTTTCCGTCTTTTAAATTAGCTTGTTTATTTAGTTTTTCTTTTATTATATTTATTGCATTTTCTGGTGTTTTAACTTTAAGTACACATTGCACAGTTTTTACTTCATTAGTATTATCTTCTTCGTTTTCTTTTAAGCTTTCAACTTTAACTATTTTTCCTTGATTTATTACAGCAACTTTATCACACATAAGCTCCATTTCACTTAATATGTGTGATGATACTAATATTGCTGTTCCATTTTCTCTGGCCAATTTTTTTAATATATCTCTTAATTCTTTAATTCCAACTGGATCTAATCCATTTGTTGGTTCATCTAATATTAAAACTTTTGGAGAATGTAATAAAGATAAAGCAAGTCCAGCTCTTTGTTTCATACCTAAAGAATATTTTGATACTTTTTGGTTCATGCTTTTTTTTAGTCCAACCAATTCTAATACTTTATATACTTCGCTATAATTTATATTTCTTATTTTTGCAAATAATTTTAAATTATCTACAGCAGACATATAGCCATACATATCTGGATTTTCTACTATTCCTCCAATATATTCCATTGCTTTTTCAAAATTCTTTTTTACATCAAATCCATTTACCTTTATCGAACCTTCATCTATTGAAAGTAGTCCTAAAATCATTTTTATTGTTGTTGTTTTTCCAGCACCATTTGGTCCTAAAAATCCTAATATTTGGCCTTTTTCTACGCTAAAGCTTACATTATCAACAACTTTATTTTTTCCGTAATATTTGCTTACATTTTTTATTTCTAATACAGATTCAGACAAAATTTTCACCCCCTACATGTTATATAATGCATTTATATTGTTAAATTGCAAGTCTGCATATACAATTTTCCAAGCTCCATCTTTTTGCTCTAGTGTAATTGTATCTCCTTCAGTATCAAATGTTGTTTCATTTACTTTTTCTTTACTTGTGTTATCTTCAATATTTATATCTTTATGTTTTTGTTTTATTGTAACTTTAGAATTAAATGTTACTGTTACTTGATTTCCGTCAAATTTATACTCTGAAATTTTTGTTATTTCTCTTTTAAAGCTTACTGTTATTTTGCTTGTATCTACTAATTGATTTTTTAAGTATTCTGTTAATATTGTTTTTTGTAATTTTGTTGCTGAGTCATTTATTGTTTTAGTTTTTAATTCGTTTTCCATTTCTGTATAGTAATTTGTTAAATCAACATCTTGACTTTTTTCTCCTATTGTTTGATAGTTTTCTGGTAAAGTGTAGTATTTATCTGTTATGCTTATGAATTCTTCACATGATTTTTTTATTTCTTGTTTTGATGCTTTTCTTTCATTTTCAATATTTACAGAATAGATGATTACTGCTAATATTGCTATTATGGCAAGTACTAAGCCAATATTTAGTTTTTTGATAAATTTCATTTGTGGTCCCCTTTCTAATTAAATTTAGCTAAATTATAGTTTATGTTTGAAATGAAGTCAAGCTTTCGTTTAGTTGTTCCCAGTCGCTCATGTTGGCTTCTAATTTCTTAGTTAGGTCTTGGAGTTGGGTTTGGATTGTGGTTAGTTGTTCGTAGTTTGTGTAGATTTCTGGTTTTGTTAGTTGGGTGTTTAGGTTGGTTATTTGGTTTTCTAGGTCTGTTATGTCGCGTTCTATTTTTTTTATTTTTGTGTTGATTTTGTTTTGTTCTTTTTGTTTTAGGTAGGTATTATTTTGTGTTTTTCCTTCTTTTTCTTTTTTTTCTGGTTGGGTGTTTGGAGTTGTTGGGTTAGGTTCTGTTTCTGTTTTTGTTGATTCGTATTGTTCGTAGGTTCCGTTTGAATTGTTTTACTTGGTGTTTTGTGAATATTAGTAGTGTGTCTGCTATTTTGTTTACGAAGAATCTATCGTGTGATACGAAGATTATTGTTCCTGTGTATTCTTTTAGTAGTAGCTCTAGACTTTCTTTTCCTATTATGTCCATGTGATTTGTTGGTTCGTCTAGTATTAGTAGGTTTGGTCCTTTTTTTAGTATTTTGCATAGTTGCAATCGTACTTTTTCTCCTCCTGAGAGCATGCTTATTTTTTTGAATACGTCTTCTCCGTAAAACATGAATGCTGCTAGGGAGTTTCTTAGCTCTGTTGTTGTTAGATTTGGAAATTCCTCGCTGAAATCTTCTAGTACTGTTTTTTCTGAGTCTAATAGTGCCATTTGCTGGTCAAAGTATCCTATTTGTACATTATGCCCAAATTCAAATTCGCCACTTATTTTGGGAATTATTCCTACTAGTGTTTTTAGTAGTGTTGATTTTCCTATTCCATTTTCTCCAATTATTCCTATTTTTTGACCTCTGTATACATTTAGTGATATTTTTTGTAGTGTTTTGTCATATCCTATTTCTAGATCTTTTGCAAATAATACATCTTTTCCGCTTTGTTTTTCTATTATGAAATTTGTTTTGAATGTTGTTAAATCGTATTTATTTGGCGCTTCTATTTTTACCATTCGCTCTATTTGTTTTAATTTTGACATTGCCATTTTGGCTTTTGTTGGTTTGTATTTAAATCTTGTTACTATATCATTTAAACGTTTTATTTCTTTTTGTTGATATTCGTAATCTTTTAATTGTTTTTCATAATTTATCTTTTTTTGCTCCTCAAAAAATGTATAATTTCCAGAATATGCTGTTGTTACACCATATTCAATTTCATAAACTTTATTAACAATTTTATTTAAAAACATTCTATCATGAGATACTATTACTACTGATTTTGAATAGTTTTTTAAATATTGTTCAAGCCATTCTATTGTTTCAATATCTAAATGGTTTGTTGGTTCGTCTAATAATAAAATATCTGGTTTACTTAGCAATAATTTTATAAATGCAATTTTTGTTCTTTGTCCTCCTGAAAACTCACTTATTTTTTTCAATTTATCTTCTGATGAAAATCCAAATTTATTTATTGCTGTTTCATATTCCTTTTTATATGTATATCCATCTAAAAACTCATATCTATCCATTGCTTTTGAATACTCTTTTGCTAGCTCTTCTGACTTATCTGTTTGCATTTTTTCTACAATTTGTTCAATTTTTCGCTCTAAATTTGTTATTGGTTTATATACTTTTAAAATTTCGTCTATCATTGTAATTTGGTCATCTTCAAACTCCATTTGTTTTAAATAGCCTATTACTGGATTTCCTTCTTTATAAATATTGAATTTTTCTTCACCTGTTCCTTGTGTTAATAAATCATTATTTATAATAGCTTTTAATAAAGTAGATTTTCCCGCTCCATTTCTTCCTATAATTGCAATTTTTTCTTTTTCTTTTATTTCTATATTTATTTCTTCTAAAATTGTTTCAGCTCCATATTCAACTGAACCATTTGTTATTTTTAAATTCATATTAATTCTGCAAAATATGCATTCTCCTTATTTTATTTAGGTTTTTATGTTTCCTATGAACAATTATTTTATTTTTTTCAATATATCTTCCTTTGTTATTTTCCCTTCTCTTAAAATTGTAATTTCGTTATCAATTACTTTTACAATTGTAGATGAAAACCCTTGATTTGCTTTTCCTCCATCTATTATTGCATCTACTTTTCCGTCAAAGTCTTTTATTATATCTGTAGCTTCTACCCCACTTGGCTCTCCTGAAATATTTGCACTTGGTGCTATTATTGGAAAGTCAATTTCGTTTAAAATTGAGTTTACAATTTTGTGATTTGGTATTCGTACACCTATAGTGTCATTTCCTGCTGTAAAATATGTACCAAAATTGGGCTTTTTTTTCAAAATTATTGTAAGTGGTCCTGGTAAAAATTCATCAATTATTTTTTGTTCCAAATTTGATGTAATTTCTGTATATTTTTTTATTTCACTTTTATTTGAAACCATTATATTTACAGCCTTTGCTCTTGGTCTATTTTTCGCATTATATACTTTATCTATTACTTCATTTGAAAGAGCATTTCCTCCTATTCCATATACTGTTTCTGTTGGAAAAATTATTACTCCATTATTTTTTAATATTTGAACTACTTCTTTTAGCTCTTTCTCATCTATTTTTTCTTTCCAATTATAAATTTTAGTCATTTTACCATTTCCTTTCTGCATTATAATTTAGCATATTTTTCATTATTTATCAATAATATTGGAAAAGAGCGCCAAAACTTGAGTTTTAGCGTTCTTACTTTTTAACTACATAGCAGCTCTATATAAATTAATAAAATCTTCTTTTGTTGTATCACGTGGATTTCCTGGTCTACATGGATCATTCATTGCTTTTTCTGCTAGCATTTCTAAATCTTCTTCTTTACATCCAGTATCTTTTACAGTCATTGTAACTCCACATTCTTTTGCAAGTTCAGATATTTTCCATACGAATGTATTAATTACATCTTGTTTTGATAAATTTGCTGCATCTGGTCTTCCTATATGAATTAAAATTTCTCTAAATCTTTCCCAAGAAACTTCACCATTAAATCTCATTACAGTTGGTAATAATATTGCATTAGCAATTCCGTGTGGTGTGTCATATACAGCACCTAGTTGATGAGCCATTGAATGAACTATTCCTAAACCTACATTTGAAAATCCCATTCCTGCTATATATTGTGCAAGAGCCATGTTTTCAATTGCTTTTTTATTTTTTTCATTTACTGCTGCTGGTAAATTTTCAAATATTAATTCTATTGCTTTCATATGGAACATATCAGACATCGTGTTATGAGCTTTTGTTATATATCCTTCTACAGCATGTGTTAAAGCATCCAATCCTGTTGCTGCTGCTGTCATTTTTGGTAAACTTTCCATTAATTCTGAATCTACAATTGCAAGTAATGGTATATCATGTGGATCAACACAAACCATTTTAACTTGAGCATCTTCATCTGTTATTACATAATTTATTGTAACTTCTGCTGCAGTTCCGTGTGTTGTTGGAAGTGCAATCATTGGTAATCCTTTATTTTTTGTATTTGATAATCCATTTAAAGATTTTACATCTGCTCTATCTGGATTTTTCATTAATATAGCTATACATTTTGCTGTATCTATTGCAGAACCTCCTCCAACTGCAACTATAACATCTGCCTTTATTTTTTTACAAATTCCATATCCATCTAATGCATTTTTTATACTAGGATTAGGTTTTACTTCTGAATATAATGTATAATCTATTTTTGCTTCATCTAATACATCAGTTACTTTTTTAATTAATCCACAATTTACAAGACCTTTATCAGTAACTAAAAATACTTTTTTGTAACCTCTACCTTTTATTTCTCTTGGTAGCTCTGATCTACAACCCCTTCCGAAAATTGATGTTTCATTTAATACGAATCTTTCTGACATATTATTTCCTCCTTTGATTAATCTGACACTAAGTCAATATTTGTTTTTTCAAACTGAAATTATTATATCACATATTTAAAATAAAATTACAAGATTAATTTTATTTTTATTGCTATTTACATAATTGTATGATATACTTCAAAGTACTTTCCTTAGGAGGTGGTACTTATAATAAACCATAATAAAGTTATAGGTTTACAACGGGACTTAAATAACTTAATATCTTATATGTACAAATATACAGGTAGTCTAAATTTAAGTCATCAACAAGCTCAAGACTTTGTACGAAAAGAAGTTCAAGCCTGGATTAGACTTAAACTTAAGGAGTGTCGAAGTCCCCAAGAGACAAAATTTCTCAGACAACATTTGAAAAAAGACATTTATTAAATAACACAAACAAAGAGACGATATTTTCAATCGTCTCTTTCGCTTTTATATAAGCCTTATTGAAATAAATAAAATATTTATACTAAATACAAATTTTTAAACTAATTATCTAATAATTTAGTATACATTTTATCCATTATTTTTCTTAAATATACTTAAAACCTTTCCTACAAATTTTACTATTTGAGTTGAATTATTTTGTGCAATTCCCTTTCCTATTGCCTTTCCACCTATTGTTAATGAAGCAACTATTGCACTTATTATAAATTGCAAATTAAATTCTATATTTAATGCGCTCGTAATTTTTAATGCTATTAAAGCACTTATAGATCCACTTAATACTCCGGCTATATCACCTATAACATCTGCACAAATATTTGCTACTTTTGCAGAATTATTTATTAAATTTAATGATGTTTTTGCTCCAGGAACCTTTTTTGATGCCATAGCATTAAAATCTGATTCTTTTCCAACAGTTACTGCAACACCTATTATATCAAAAAATATACCTATAAAAATAACCAGTAATAATATAAGAATTGCTGGTATAATTGATAATCCTGTTATTGCTGTTGTAGATATAAAGGAAAATATTATTGATAATATAAATGCCGTAATAAATATTGTTATAAACCATTTTAGCTCTGATGAATCCTTTTTATCATTTTTATTATTATTTTTCATTCTTTATTTTTTATCTCTCCTAAATAAAAGTTGTGGTGGTAAAATTTAAGTAAATTCTACGGTTTAGGTCTGGTCGAATTTCTCTATTTTCTACTAACCATTACTGTTTAGCCGTTTCCGTTTAAAGAAAATAATCAAAAGATTAATTGATTACCAGATTGCCACTTAAGTCCGTACTTTAATCCTTAAATTTTTATGCTTACGCAAACATTCTAGAAGTTTTCCTTAATATACTTAGCTCTATTACTAGTCTCTTTTGCAGTAGAAATTTCATAACCGATATAAATAATTATTTTTGGCCAAATAATAATTACCTCAGATGTTAATCCCAAAACTACCACTCAAGACAGGCTACGCTATATATTGTGTCTTGGCACTTTATATAGGTTATACTTGAAAGCACTAAAAATTTCAAGCCTCCGCGACGATAGGGGATTATTATGTATGCCATTACATAATTCCCTATAATCTTACTTCCTGAAAACACACAAAACTGGCATTCCGCGCATCAACAAGAAACTTCAACGATGTGCCCTTTAGTGGATTTTTAGCCCCACCCTCGTAGTAGACAGTATAACTAGAATAATGCACCACCGATTTCTATCTTACCATATTTTGTAAAAAAATGCAAATGTATTCTAATTAACATAATTTTATCTAATTTACTAGGAATAATTCCACTTGTTAAATATTTATATATACAAATAGACAATTCTTTAAAATTGATCTTTTAATTAAAATAAAAAATATCTGCATTATTTGGCAGATATTTCTTACTATTTCTTAAGCATTTTTTGCTATTTCAGCTATTTTAGCGAATGCTGCACTATCATTTACAGCTAATTCAGCTAACATTTTTCTGTTTATTACAACATTAGCTTTTTTAAGTCCAGCTATTAATGTGCTGTATGTTAATCCATTCATTCTTGCAGCAGCATTAATTCTAGCTATCCATAATTTTCTGAAATTACTCTTTTTGTCTTTTCTTCCAACATATGCATATGCACCAGATTTCATAACAGCTTGTTTAGCCATTCTGAATCTATATCCTTTTGCTCCATAATATCCTTTTGCTCTTTTTAATACTTTTTTATGTTTTTTACGAGTAATCATTGCTGTTTTAACTCTTGCCATTTATTTTCACTCCAATCTTTCTATAATTTAATCTTATTTATTACCATATGGTAACATTTTTTTAATTCCTGCCTCGCAAGTTTTGTCTGCATAAGCGTTCATAACTTTACCAGATTTCTTTTGTCTTTTTGTTTTGTTTGCAAATAAATGTTTTCTATTTGCTTTTGTTCTTTTTACCTTTCCTGTTGCTGTGTAACTATATCTTTTTTTAGCTGCTTTGTTTGTTTTTAATTTTGGCATAATTAAACTCTCCTCTCTAATTATTTATCAGCTTTTTTAGCTAGTATTATAAACATGTTTTTACCTTCTAATAAAGGCTTTTTTTCTAGTGAAGCTATATCTGATAAATCTTCAACGAATTTATTAAGTGCTTCTTCTCCTAGTTTTACATAGTTAAGCTCTCTACCTCTAAATTTAACAGTGATTTTTACTTTGTTTCCATCTTCAAGAAACTTTCTAGCATTTTTTGATTTGAACTCAAAATCGTGTTGCTCTATATTTGGAGTAACTCTGATTTCTTTTGTTTCAAGTACTTTTTGCTTTTTACGAGCTTCTTTTTCTTTTTTAGCTTGCTCAAATTTGTATTTACCATAGTTCATTATTTTACAAACTGGTGGCTCTGCATTTGGAGCAACTAAAACTAAATCTAATTTTTTTTCAAAAGCCATATCTAATGCTTCATTTAAAGTATGCTTTCCTAATTTTTCTCCGTTCTCGTTTATAACTTGAACTTCTTTTGCCTTTATTTGTTCATTAATTGGTAATTCTTGTTTTATAGTAAAACACCTCCTACTAGTTATATCGCCAAATTTTATTGTACAAATCTTTATTTTTGCAAAAAAATTGATTTGTTTAAGAACAAATCAATCCACAAAATATTTAATTTATAATTAAATGCAATATTATTGTAAATATTGTATATGTAATATTATAAATTTTAACCTTTTTCTATTCGATAAGGTGAGAAGTGGATTGCTTCTTCTTTAATTGACTTAATTATGATACTACATATACCTGCAAATGTCAAGGATTTTTTAGTGAAAATTTTCTTTTATTGGTATTTTTTCTTTATAAATTCAACTTTATCTTGTATACTTTGTCTATGGTGAATCATAGAAATAATATGTATTACATCTTCGTCAATATAATAAAATATTCTATGTTTTTCATATATTAATTGTCTAATAATATGACCTTTCGCATATAAATATATTTTTCCTATTCTCGGTTGTTCTTTTAAAACATCAACATATCTAACTATTTTAGATATATACTGGTTTATATTAGATGATTTTGAATACTTCTTAAAATTTTTTAAATCTTCTATTGAAGTTTTATTCCACTTTATGACCATTTCTCAATCTCCTTTATTAATTCTTCAGTAGTTAATACTTCATCTGATTTTGTGCTTTCAATTCCCTCTTCTATTTTTAATCTAACATAAATTGCATCTATAATATCTTCAAACGTAGCTGTATCTGGAAGTGTATTAGTTGCCTCCATTACTAACTCTTTTATCATAAAAATCATCCCCTTCTTTTTTACTTTTTTGATTATTAATATTATATCACATCTTTATTGATAATAATATAATAAAAAAATTATTTTTATGATTCGTTTCTATTTTAAAGTACTTCGTCTAAAACTTTTGCAAGATATTTTGCGCTTGTTTCGCATTCTTCTAAAGTGTTCCCTGTTGCTCCTATCTCTATTATGTTTGCTGCTTTTGATAGGTGTTGGTTGTATCTTGCATTTCTTAATAGTATTGGTTTGAATAAACCTGGATATAGTTCATTTGCTTTTTGCTGTACTTTCATTGCAAATTGTAAGTTTTGTTGCCAATTGTCGTGTGTTAATCCGCTTCCATTCGTGCCTATTACAAACATTATTTGTGCTGCATATTCATCTCCTATTTTTACTTTTGGTGCATATGAATCATCTCCTATTGCATCTCTGTGTAGGTCTATTACTACATCTGTATCTTTATTTTGCGATAATATGCCATTCACTGTTTTTAATGATCTACCATATGAACCTGTGTATGCTGGATAGTCATGAAATGTTTTGTTATGTATTACATTGTGTCCATATGATGTTAAATATTTTTGCAGCTCATCTCCAACTCGTACTACATTATGATTTAAATCTGTTGTTCTATAATTTCCTGTTGATTCATATTTGTTTGCATCTGTTTGAGTATAACTTTCACATGTATGAGTGTGAAATATTAATATGTTTTTGCTATTTACTGTTATATTAGTTGATAAATTCATATTTGCTAAATCATAGCTTGTTTCATTTTTTATTTTAATTCCATTTTTTTCATAATTATATGTATTTTTATATTTTGAAGCAACAGTTTCTGTTTGTATATCAGTGCTAACTTCTGTAATATTTGATGTATCAATGTTTTCTTGATTAACAGAATCATCTATATTATTTGTAGTATTAATATTTCCTACATTATCTTGATTTTCATCTTCTTCATCTACAGATGTTATATTTCTTGATGATACAGTTGTTGACATTCTAAATTCGCTTTCTAACATACTTTGTGGTTTTATTTCAAATATATTTGCTCTTTTTAATTCCCCCATTTCTGTTATTTCTTCGGCTATGTATGAAATACATTGTGTTGTATTTATTGTTTCAGTTTCAAAATTCTTTTTTGAATAATTGTATATTTTTAATATTATAAATAAAGCAGCAACTATAACGCCGAGTTTTATTATATATTTCCAAATATCTTTTGTAGAAACTACAGATACTTTTATCATATGCGTCTCCTTTGTATGATTTATAAAAATTCAATGAATATAGTTTTCATTAATTGACCTTATTATAAATTATATGCTAGATATTGAATATTTATGATTTTCTATATATAATAATACTACTTTAAGGAGGTGATTTTTTTGGAAGAATTAGATAGTAGAAAAGTCCTTTCAAAAACATTCTTTTGGATGTTTTTAGGATTACTTGGTACAGGTTTAGTTGCTTTTTACACTTATAGCTCTGGATTGTATTTATCAATTTTTACTTCTGTTAGCTCTTTGGCAATTTTAGCTTTAGTAGAGGTCGTTGTTGTTATAGTATTTTCTCTTTGTTTTAGAAAGCTTCCACCTACTGTTGTTGGAATACTGTACTTTGTTTATGCATTTTTAAATGGATTTACATTTTCTAGTATTTTTGCAGTTTATGAAATTAGCTCTATAATGTATGTATTTTTATTAACATCTATTTTATATGCAGTTTTAGCCTTTTGTGGTTATAAAACTAAAATTGATGTTAGTAAATGGAGTACTATTTTATTTGTAGCTTTAATAGTTTCATTAATTGCATCTATTGTAAATTTATTTTTAGGAAACACAATGGTTGATATTGTAATAAGCTGGATAGTTATATTTATATTTGCAGGTTACACAATTTATGATATGCATGTATTAAGAGAGCTATCAAGTGACCCATCTATAAACCAAGATAAAGTTTATATTTATTGTGCTATGCAATTATACTTAGATTTTATAAACTTGTTTATACGATTACTTCGTATATTTGGAAAAAGCAGAGATTAAAAAAATGCAGATATTTTATCTGCATTTTTTATCTTTTATAGGGCAATATTCACTTATTCGTTTTTCAAAATAAATAAATTTTGCATGTTAGATACTGCCTAATTCAATGTGTCCCTTTTTCCCTAAAATGGTAAAAGAGAACTGAACAGCGGAAGGTTTTTACCACACCAATTTACAAAGTGTCCACATCATTGTA
>OJME01000078.1_pt1 | contig 76117 bp, 72 predicted proteins | sample 1597151 | NCBI WGS metagenome assembly OJME01 (sample SAMEA2452118, study PRJEB22498) | human gut metagenome | biome: human feces; feature: human gut; material: feces | place: Australia | collected 2012
TAGGTACTATAACTGAAACTTTAGATGCTATAGAAATGGCTAAAAGAGCTGGATACACTGCAGTAATATCTCATAGATCTGGTGAAACAGAAGATACTACTATAGCTGACTTAGCTGTAGCTGTAAATGCAGGACAAATAAAAACTGGTGCTCCATCAAGAACTGATAGGGTTGCAAAATACAACCAATTATTAAGAATAGAAGAAATGGTTGGAGAACAAGCAAGATACTGTGGATTAAAATCTTTCTACAACTTAAAAAAATAATTTGAGATTGAGGAAGTTTAATTATTAACAATTAAATATTAAAAATCCTAGTCAAAACAGTATTAATTTATACTACTGACTAGGATTTTTTATAAAAAATACCCATACTGGGAATATGGGTATTTAAAGTTTATTAAAGATGTTAATATAATAAGCATCGGGACTTATTATACATTAAAAATTTAGAAATGTGTAGTAAATATTGGGGAGAAGTCTAATCATGATAAATAACATAAAGAAAACTAAGATAGTATGTACTTTAGGACCAGCAAGTGAAAATGAAGAAACATTAAGAGAACTTATAAAAAATGGTTTAAATGTGTGTAGATTAAATTTTTCACATGGATCTCATGAAGAACATAAGGGAAGAATGGACCTAGTAAAAAAACTAAGAGAAGAATTAAATATGCCAACGGCTATTCTTTTAGATACTAAGGGACCAGAAATAAGAACTGGAAAATTTGATGTGCCAGAAGTTTTTTTAGAAGAAGGACAAACGTTTACTATAACAATGAAAGATGTTATTGGGGATAAAGAAAGATGTACAGTAAGTTACAAAGGTTTAGCTAATGATGTTAAGCCAGGGGACACTATATTAATAGATGATGGTCTAGTAGGTCTTACTGTTAAGGAAGTAAATAATGATGATATAGTTTGTGAAGTACAAAACTCAGGAATAGTTAAAAATCACAAAGGCGTTAACGTACCAGGAGTTAAAGTAAATCTTCCAGCTATAACTGAAAAAGATAGAAGCGATATAGAGTTTGGTATAGAACAAGGAATTGATTTCATAGCGGCATCATTCGTAAGAAAAGTTTCTGATGTACTTGCTATAAGAGAGATATTAGAAGAAAATAATGCTGAGCATATAAAAATAATATCTAAAATAGAAAACCAAGAAGGTGTAGAGAATTTAGATGAAATAATAGAAGTATCTGATGGAATAATGGTAGCTAGAGGAGATCTTGGTGTTGAAATACCAACAGAAGAAATACCAGTTGTTCAAAAATTAATGATAAAAAAATGTAACGAAGCTGGAAAACCAGTTATAACTGCTACTCAAATGCTTGATTCTATGATTAGAAACCCAAGACCAACAAGAGCAGAAGTTACAGACGTTGCAAATGCAATATATGATGGAACAGATGCAATAATGTTATCTGGAGAAACTGCTGCAGGTAAATATCCAGTGGAAGCAGTTAAAACTATGGCTACAATAGCAAAAAGAGCAGAAGAAACAATGAGAAACAGAAGAGATAAAATAAATAAATCTAAAAATGTTACAGACGCTATAAGTTATGCTACTTGTACAACAGCTATGGACTTAGAAGCAAAGGCAATACTTAGTTCAACTGCTTCAGGACATACTGCAAGAATGGTATCTAAATTTAGGCCAGATTGTCCAATAGTAGCAACAACTAGCAATGAAAGTGTTAGAAGACAATTAGCGCTAACTTGGGGAGTGCTACCACTTATGAGGGAAAAATCAGCAAATATAGATCAAGTTATAGTAAACTCTATAGAAGCTGCAAAAACTTCAAATTATGTAAGTAAAGATGATGTAGTAGTAATAACTGCCGGTGGTGGTGAAACTACTAATTTAATAAAAGTTGAAACAGTTTAATAAAAATTCTTTAAATTAAAAAACCTTAAAAATAAAAATTCTTTAAATTAATCTATTCTGCCTAGTAATACATAAATTCGTGTTGCTAGGCAGAATTATTTGTAAGGATATTATGTGCGTTTGAACTTGTGAAAAGTTTCTTAAATATAATTCAATGGTTGTACTAAATGGAAGTTTGCGTAAAGGTTGTAATACTGAATAAATTATAAATATGGTCTAGGTTTTCTAGACCATATTTATGATCATTGCATATAAATGAGAATTAATGACCTTTATGCTTTTCTTTTTTCTTCTTTTGTTTCAAGGAAAATTTTAATTCTTTTTATTGTTTTTTATTTTTCTTTGCATTATTTTATAACCAATTTCTTTTTGCGTTAAAGTATTTTGTGAAGTTGATTTTCTAAAGGATAATGAAAAGAAATTTTTTAATATGAATTCATATAATTGAGCATCTGTAGGTTCGACTCCAAATACCACTTTTGCAACTTCATAGTTTTTTTACTTTCACTTTCGAAAATACCTATCCAAAAAGGATTTTCAAATATAACTGTAAAAGTTCCACTAACTTTATCCATAATACATTTCTCCTGTTTATTTATTACAAGAGAATGGACAACCCCAGGAGGGCAGGTTACTGCTATGTTTAATAGGTCTGGACTACCAACCAGACAGTGTTTTTATCTCTTATTTATATTATATCAATATTAAAAGATAAGAATACTGTATAAGTTAATTTAATATAGATTATGAATTTTATAGATTATATAACTGTATTTAGGGAATAAAAATAATAAATAAATTAAAGAGAAAGGAATATTCGTATGAAAAAATTAGCAACATTTGCTGGTGGATGTTTTTGGTGTATGGTAAAGCCTTTTGATGAATATAAAGGCGTTGAATCTGTCATATCTGGTTATACAGGTGGTCATACTGAAAATCCAACTTATGAAGAAGTTTGTACTGATTTAACGGGTCACATTGAAGCTATTCAAATAACCTTTGATGATGAGATAATCACTTACAAAGAATTATTGGATATGTATTGGAGTGTTATTGATCCAACTCAAGAAGGAGGACAATTTGCGGATTTAGGTCATCATTATGAAACTGTGATTTTTTATCATGATGAAAAACAAAAGGAAGAAGCAGAAGAATCTAAGGAAAAACTTGATAAAAGTGGATTGTATGATAGACCAATAGTAACTAAAATTCGAAAAGCAGAAACTTTCTACATAGCTGAAGATTACCATCAATATTATTACAAGAAAAATCCCGACCATTATAATAGATATTATAAAGGTTCAGGAAGAGCAAAATATATAAATAAAATTTGGGCAAAGAAAAATCTTACACCTATGCAATATGAAGTAACACAAAATTCAGCTACGGAGCCTCCATTTAACAATGAATATTACAATAATTTTGAAAAAGGAATATATGTTGATATTGTAAGTGGAGAAGTCTTATTTACTTCAAAGGATAAATTTGAATCAGGATGTGGATGGCCAAGCTTTTCTAAGCCAATTGAAAAAGGTGTTTTAGGATTTAAAATGGATTACTCTCATAATATGGAGAGAGTAGAGGTTACAGGTGAGGAAAGTAAATCTCATTTAGGACATGTTTTTGATGATGGTCCAAAAGAACTTGGTGGACTTAGATTTTGTATAAATTCTGCATCACTTAGATTTATTCCAAAAGAAAAAATGGTAGAAGAAGGATATGAGAAATACTTAAAATATTTATAAAATTAATTTTACCTATATACTAAATAATTGTAAAATAAATCACATTATGATAAACTTAAAGTTAAGCATTTATTAATATCATAAATAGGAGGTTGCCTATGTTAAATAATGTATTAATGGGAGTACAACTTGTTTTAGCAGCGCTTTTAATATTAGCAATAATGCCACAAGAAAGTAAAGATAACTTTAAGTCGGACTTTGGTGGAGATGGTGCTTCTACACAAGCTTACTTTAAACCAAAAGGAAAACAAGCTTTTCTTTTAAAAACAACTAAAATAGTATCAGTATTATTTTTCATAAATGCAATAGCATTATTAGTTGTAAACAAATAATATTAAATAAATGGCCAAATTTAATATTCAAAAGTTAAAGGTTAAATTTAATTTTTAAACAAAAGGATGATTATGCGAAAGTATAGTCATTTTTTGTATCAATTATTAAAGAAAAGGGGTAAGGTTTATGGAAGAAATGGATAATACTTTAGAATGGGTATTTATATCAAAATGTAAAATACCTGAAGATATAGTAGATATACTGGCTCCTGGGGAGGTGGCAGTAGCATCTTATAGAACCTTGAGGGATAGTGCAACTTTTACGGATAAAAGAATAATAATAAGGGATGTACAAGGACTAACTGGCAAAAAAGTTGAGTTGTATTCAATTCCTTACTCATCAATAAATATGTGGTCAACGGAGACGGCAGGTTTGTTATTTGATTTGAGTGCAGAAGTAGAGTTTTGGACTAAAGCAGGTAAGATGAAAATAATTTTACAAAAAGGTGTAGATGTAAGAGAGTTTGATAGACTTATAGCACACTGTATTTTAAGATAAAAAAATAAAACTATTTTAAAGATAATTGAATTATTTTTAAAATGGTTTTTTTTTATTGCAAGGAAATATTACATAAATAAAAAATACTTAAGGTTTAATAAATTAACCACATAAAATTTTATTATATAAATAAAAATTTTATATATTGATTTGAATTTTTCTTAAAAACTAGTATACTAGTTATTGAGATTAAATATGAACGTAAAAAAGTGTAGGAGGAATTGAATTGATATTATTCAAAAGGCATGAAAGAGAAAGCGCAAAAGAATATGCATATAGAGTATTGAAGGATAATATAATGTCCTTAGAATTAAAGCCGGGAGAAGTATTGAGCGAAATGGAATTAGCTGAAAAACTAAACTTATCTAGAACACCAATTAGAGAAGTTATAATGAGGCTAAAAGGAGAACATTTAATAGATGTTAAGCCACAATCGGGTACATCAGTATCTCTTATAGATATGGATTTAATTGAAGAAGCTGTATTTATGAGATTTGTTATAGAAGAAGAAGTGTTAAAATTGGCTTGTAAGAGTTTTCCGAATGATTTATTTTTAGAATTAGAAAAAAACTTATATGCTCAAGAAGTAATAGCCAATATGGAAGGTGGAGAATTAGAATTTCATAAATTAGATAATAAATTTCATGAAATTTTATTTACAGGAGTTAGGAAAAGTAATATATGGCAAAGTATACTTAGCATAAGTACACATTACAATAGATTGAGACTTTTAACTCAAAAAACTGATTCTAAAGAAGATGTTGTAAATCAACATAGAGAATTTTTAAAAGTTATAAAAAATAAAGATGTAAGTGGTATAAATAAAATAATGAATTCTCATAGAACATATTCAATGAGTACTTGGGATTACTTGCTTCAAGAGGGAAGTGGTGTATCTGATTACTTTAAAAAATAAATATTTAAATGTTGTAAATATAAGGCGAAGATATATATAGATTATCTATATATATCTTTTTTTGTAGAAATAATAAAAACTATTGAAAAAATGTTAAAAATATGTAATAATTAATGTGTAACTAGTATACAAGATATGTGAAAAGGAATATTAATAATATAAAAACAATTAAAAATACAAGTTATAATAAAGGGAAAATGTTTATTGATAACAGTTAAAATATTTAATGCAAGGAAATGAAAACATTTGCAATGTGTAAAAATACAAATTTTATATTTAATTATATAATATTATTTTAAAAATATTCTTGTATACAAATAACGAGATTTAGGGGGACATATGTTAGATATTATAAAAGAACAAGGAATAGTAGCTGTACTTAGAGCCGACAGTCATGAACAAGCGAGAGAATATATGAATGCTTGTGTAAAAGGTGGAATAAAAGCATTAGAGCTAACTTATTCAATACCTAACGTAAATGAACTTATAGAAGAATATAAAGACAATAAAGACATGATAATCGGAGTAGGAAGCGTATTAAATGGAAAAATGGCTAAAGATTCCATACTTGCAGGAGCTAAATATGTAGTAAGTCCTGGATATAATGAAGAAATTAATGATGTATGCCATGAAATGGGAGTAACTTATTTCCCTGGATGTATGACTGTTACGGAAATTATGCATGCTTTAGAAAAGGGTAATAAAATGGTAAAAGTATTTCCAGGAGAAATATTTGGACCTAAATACATAAAAGCAGTAAAAGCACCTATACCTCATGTGGAAATAATGCCAACTGGTGGAGTTAATATAGACAACATAGAAGAATGGTTTAAAATGGGAGTTTCATGTGTTGGAGTCGGAGGAGCTTTATTTAAAGGAAGTTTAGAGGATATAGAAAATTTAGCTAAGGAGTTTGTAAATAAAATTGAAAAAATTAGAAGCTAAATATGAAGGAAAAGTACTTGGATTAGGGGAGGTTATGCTTAGGCTAACACCACCAGGTTATGAAAAAATAATACAAGCTAATTCATTCAGTGCTACTTATGCAGGAGGAGAAGCGAATGTTATATGTAGCTTAAGTATGTTTGGTCATGATACTAAATTTGTTACAAAATTGCCTGATAATAAGTTGGGTGAAAAAGTAATTAAAGATTTAAGATCTTTTGGTGTAGACACAAAAGATATTATTACAGGTGAAGGAAGACTTGGTATATATTTTCTAGAACAAGGTATGGGACTTAGAAATACAGATGTTATATACGATAGAAAATATTCAGCTATATCTATGGCAAAAGAAGACGAATTTGATATAGATAAAATCTTAGAAGATGTAAAATTACTTCATATATCAGGAATTAATCCTGCACTTAGTGATGATTTAAAAAATACAACTTTAAAATTAGTTAAAGAATGTAAAAAAAGAAATATAATAGTCTCTTATGATTCTAACTTTAGAGCGAAACTATGGAGTTTAGAAGATGCTAGACAGTTTATGCTAGAGATTTTACCTTATGTGGATATAGCATTTTTAGGAATTTTAGATTTTAAAAATATTTTACTATATGATATTCCAACAGAAAGCTTTGAAGAGAATTTAAAAATACTATATAAAAAATTATTTGAAAAATATCCTAATTTAAAATTTGCATCTTCTACAAGAAGAAAAGTAAACTCAGTAAATAACAACTCATTAAAGGGATATTTATTTGACGGGGAAAACGTTAATAAATCCAAAGAATATACCTTTGATATATTGGATAGAGTTGGAGGAGGAGATTCTTTCACTGCAGGAATTCTTCATGGATTACTTAATCAAATGACTTGTGAAGAAACCGTAGAATTTGCAACTTGTGCAAGTGTATTAAAACATAGTATATCTGGTGATATGAACTTAGTTAGTGAAAAAGATATAAAATCATTGATGATGTCTGGTGTAGAAAATATAAATAGATAAATTTTTGTAGGGAGAATTGGGAATATGAATAAAGAATTTAAAAATTTAAGCATAGATTGCTTAACTGAAGAACAAAGAAAACACCATGAAAAAGTTGTTAACAGTCCTATAAGAATAATGCAAGTTGGAGAAGGTAACTTTTTAATGTCATTCTTTGACTGGATGGTAGATAGAGCTATAAAAGAAGGAAATTTTGATGGATCAATAGCTTTAACTTGTCCACTAAATTATGATGGAAAAATAAAAACTTTAAACAATCAAGATATGTTATATACAGTAATTCAAAGAGGATTCAGAGGAGAAGAAGAAATATTTGAAACTGACATATTATCTGTATTCTCAAAAGTATTCAACTATAATGTTGAATGGGATACTTTTATGAACATAGCTGAAATGGAAAGTTTAGATGTTGTTATATCAAATACAACAGAAGCTGGACTTGCTTACAAAAAAGTAGAACTAGAAAATGTAAGTGAAGATGGATTATACCCAGGAAAACTTACAGCATTCTTAATGCATAGATTTGAAGTATTAGGAAATATATCTAAAAAATTATTAATATTCCCATGTGAATTAGTTGCTGAAAATGGAAGAGTTTTAAAAGAATATGCATTTAAACACTTAGAAGATTTTGGTGCTAGTCAAGAATGTAAAACTTGGGTTGAAGAAAACTGTGTATTCTTAAGCAACTTAGTTGATAGAATAGTTCCAGGATACCCAAGAGATGAAGAAGAATTCTATTTTGAAAAATTAGGATACAAAGACGGGGCAATGTCTATGTGTGAACCATTCTTCTTATGGGCAATAGAAGGAAGCGAAGAACTTGATAAAATACTTCCATTAAAAGCTTCAGGACTAAATGTTCAATGGTTAGATTCTCTACATGATACACAATTATTAAAAGTAAGAATATTAAACGGATCTCATACTTTAATAACACCACAAAGTATATTAAAAGGATTTAAACAAGTAGACGAAGTTGTTGAAAATGAAACAATGAAAGCATACTTAAATGAAACATTAGGAAAAGAAATTTTACCTTCATTAAAAAATAAAACAGGAAATAAAGAAGAATTTGCTTCTACAGTGCTTGGAAGATTTAGAAATCCACATATAAAACATAAATTAGAATCTATATCAATGAACTCAGTATCTAAGTTCTCAAATAGATTATGGCCAACTGTTAAATCTTATATAGAAGATAATAATAAATTACCAGAAAATATGATGGTTGGTTTAGCAGGTTTAATAAGATTCTACCAAGTTGAAAAAACAGAATCAGGATTTGTAGGACATGACTTCAAAGGAAATGAGTACAAAGTATTTGATACTCCAGAAGTATTAGACTTTATGTACAATGCAAATGTTAAATTTGAAGAAAAAAATGAAGACTATGTAAGATATGTACTTAGCAATGAAAAAATCTGGGGTGAAGATATGACTAAGTATTTAAATATAGTTGAAGTTGTTACAGAAAAAATGCAATCTATGGAGAAAGAATATGAGCCAGTTTGTTAAGATAAATAAAGATGATGATGTGGTAGTACTTTTAGAAGATGGAGTAAAAGGAAAAATAATTGATGTTGACGGAGAACAAATTACATTATTAGAAGATACTCCAAAGGGCCACAAAGTAGCTATAAAAGAAATTAAAAAAGATAATGATGTTTTAAAGTACGGATATAGTATAGGAAAAGCTAAAGAAGATATAAAAGTAGGTCAGTGGATACATTCTCATAATATGAGAACTGGATTAGACGGAATATTAGAATACGACTTCAAAGAAAATACATTAAGCCAAGAAAAAAGTCACAAGGATATATTCTTCAAGGGATATGTCCGTGACAATGGCGAAGTTGGTATAAGAAATGAAATATGGATAATAAATACTGTAGGATGTATAAATAAAACTTGTACTTTACTAGCTAAAGAAGGACAAAAACTTTTAAATGATAAAGTAGACGGAATATATAATTTTGAACATCCTCATGGTTGTTCTCAACTTGGAGACGATTTAGAAAATACAAAAAAAATACTATCAGGTTTAGTTAATCATCCAAATGCAGCAGGGGTTTTAGTTGTAGGGCTTGGATGTGAAAATAATACATTAGATAGTTTTAAAGAAATATTAGAACCAATAAATCACGATAGAGTTAAATTCTTAAACATACAAGATGTTGAAGGTGAAATAGAAGAAGGTATGAAATTAATAGAAAAATTAGTTGATTATGCTTCTAAATTTGAAAGAGAAGATGTACATATATCTAAATTAAAAATAGGTCTTAAATGTGGTGGATCAGATGCCTTTTCTGGAATAACTGCAAATCCACTTTTAGGAAGATTATCAGATGAAATAATAAGATTAGGCGGAACATCTATACAAACAGAAGTGCCAGAAATGTTTGGAGCAGAGACAATTTTATTTGATAGAGCAATAGATAAAGATGTATTTGATAGAAGTGTTCACTTAATCAATGATTTTAAAGAATATTTCATAAGATACGACCAAGTTATATATGAAAATCCATCTCCAGGAAATAAAAAAGGTGGAATAACAACGCTAGAAGAAAAATCTTTAGGTTGCGTACAAAAAGGTGGAAAATCTATAGTAACAGATGTACTTAGATATGGAGATAAATCTACAAAAACAGGACTTAACTTATTATACGGACCAGGAAATGATCAAGTTGCAGTTACAGTTTTAGCAGCAGCAGGAGCTCATATGGTACTGTTTACTACAGGTAGAGGAACTCCTTTTGGAGGAACTGTTCCAACTTTAAAAATATCTACTAATACAGATTTATATAATAAAAAGAAACATTGGATTGATTTTAATGCAGGACAAATACTAGAAGACCATGATTTTGAAAGTTTAGATGAATCATTCTTCAAAATGATAGTAGATACTGCATCGGGAGAATATGTAGCTCATAATGAGAAAAATGGATACAAAGAAATATCAATACTAAAAGACGGAGTAACTTTATAAGTAGGGGGAAATAAATATGCAAAGTACGTGTGTAATAGCTAAAAAATTTATGGATGAAGATTTCTTATTAAGTAATGAAACTGCAAAATATTTATATCATAATCATGCAAAAAATATGCCTATATTTGACTACCATTGTCACTTAATACCTAGTCAAATAGCAGAAGATAAAAGATATAACAACATAACAGAAATATGGTTATATGGAGATCACTACAAATGGAGAGCTATGAGAAGTTTCGGTGTAGATGAAGAATATATAACAGGAGATAAAAGTGATTTTGAAAAATTTAAGGCTTTCGCAAAAACAATGCCTTATTTAATAGGAAATCCAATATATCATTGGTCTCACTTAGAATTAAAAAGATTCTTTGGAATAGAAGAAACATTAAGTGAAAAAAATGCAGAAGAAATATGGAACAGATGTAATGAAATAATACAAAATCCTAATTTCAGTGCAAGATCTATGATAATTAACTCTAATGTTAAATATATAGGAACAACAGATGATCCAGCTGATGATTTAAAATATCATATAGAAATAGCTAATGATGAAAACTTTGATTGTGAAGTAAGACCAACATTTAGACCTGACAAAGCAGTTAAAATAGGTAATGAAGGTTTTGCAGAGTATATAAAAGAATTAGGACAAACAGAAAATACAAATATAACTACATTCAAAGAGTTAATAGAAGTTTTAGAAAAAAGAGTAGAATTCTTCGTAGCTAATGGTTGTACAATAACTGACCATGCAATGGATAGAGTTTACTTCAGAAACACTAACGAGCAAGAAGTAAATGAAATATTCCAAAAAGCATTAAATGGAGAAAATTTAACTCAAGAAGAAATAGAAAAATACTCTACTTTAACAATGATAGAGTTAGGTAGAATGTATCATAAAAATAATATGGTAATGCAACTTCATATAGGTGCACTAAGAAATAATAATTCAAGAATGTTTAAAAAATTAGGTCCAGATGTTGGATTTGATAGTATAGATGATGGAGAAGTAGCTCAACCTCTATCAAGATTCTTAGATTTACTTGATACAGAAGATCATCTTCCAAAAACTATATTATACTGCTTAAACCCAAAAGATAATGAAGTTTTAGGAACAATGTTAGGAAACTTCCAAGGTGGTGGAGTAGCAGGTAAAATACAATTTGGATCAGGTTGGTGGTTCAACGATCAAAAAGATGGAATGGAAAGACAAATGATGGCATTATCTCAATTAGGTTTAATAAGCCAATTTGTAGGAATGTTAACTGACTCTAGAAGTTTCTTATCTTATACAAGACACGAATACTTCAGAAGAATATTATGTAACTATATCGGTGGATTAGTTGAAAATGGAGAATATCCAGCTGATATGGATATATTAGGGGAAATAATAGAAAATATTTGCTACAATAACGCAAGTAACTATTTTAAAGGGAATTAATAATATATTAAATTCTAAATATTATATGAATATAGATAAAAATGATACTTTATTCGCAAAAGATGAAAGTTGCGAATAAAGTATCTGCTTTAGAAAGGTGGATATTAGATGAAGTTAGGAAAACGTATTACTGCCTTGTTACTAGTTGCAGCTGTCGGACTTGGGGCTGTAGGATGTAGCAAAGTAAATGGACAAGAAACAAAAGTTAAGGTTGTTAGAGTTGCACATGGTCAAAATGAGGATCATCCCCAACATAAAGCAATGTTAGAATTTGAAAAATATGTGGAAGAAAAAACTAATGGAGCAGTTGATGTTCAAATATTCCCAAATGAATTATTAGGAGCTACAGCTCAAGCAGTAGAATTATCTCAAACTGGGGCAGTTGATTTAGTAATAGCAGGTCTAGGAACATTAGAAGCTTTCAATGATTGCTATACAGTATTAAACTTACCTTACATAATGGATAGTACAGAGCATTATCATGAAGTAATGAATGATGAAGAAATAATAAAACCTGTATATGAGTCAACTAAAGATAGTGGATTTGTTGGATTAACTTGGTTTGACGCTGGGGTTAGAAATATATACACTACTAAAAAAGCAATAATGAAACCAGAAGATTTAAAAGGATTGAAAATAAGAGTTCAAACAAGTCCTACAAATGTGAAAATGCTTGAAGCTTTAGGGGCATCACCAACACCAATGTCGTTTGGGGAAGTTTATACAGGATTACAACAAAGTGTTATAGATGGAGCAGAAAATAACGAATTAGCATTAATAAACAACAAACATGGTGAAGTTGCAAAACATTATTCTTACAATATGCATGCAATGTTACCTGATATATTAGTTGCTAGTACAAATTTATTAGAGAATAAATTAACTAAAGAAGAAGCACAAATAGTTAGAGAAGCTGCAGATTATGCAAATGAATATGAAATGGAATTATGGGATGAAGCAGCACAGGAAGCAAAAGAAAAAGCAGAAGCTATGGGAGTTAAATTCTATTATCCAGATATAAAACCATTCCAAGAAAAAATGGCATCACTTCATGAAGAGTATACTAAAGAAGAAGACATGAAGGCTGTATATGATAAAATACGTAAAAAGGGAGATGAAATACTGGCTAAAAATGCGAGTATGGAATCTAAAGAATAATAATAAAAATATATTATTAAAGGAGAATATAAATGGAAACTCTTAGAAAAGGCTTAGATAAAGTTTTAGAATTTGTATGTTGTGTTTTATTGGGCTTAATGACTATATTTGCTACATGGCAAGTTGCATCTAGATATGTATTTAATAAGCCTAGTACAGTTACAGAAGAATTAGTATTAATATGTTTCGTATGGATGGGATTACTTGGAGCAGCTTATGTATTTGGTAAACAAGAACATATGCGTATGTCTTTTTTAGTAGATAAGCTTTCTGAAAAGAATCAAGAAAAAATGCAGTTATTAGCAGAAGTTATGGTAATAATATTTGCCGTATTAATTTTAATATTTGGTGGACTAAAAATGTCTCAATTATCTATGGGGCAATCATCATCTTCATTACAAATACCAATGGGATATATTTATTTAGCTCTACCACTTTCAGGCATTATAACAGTAATTTATAATGTTTTAAATATACATTTATTAGTTAAAAAAATAACAAGTGATGAAGAAGTAAAAGAAAATAAAAATAAAACTGCATAAAGTAAACTAAATTTAGGGGGAACATTATGGAATTAGCATTAAGTACAGGATTAATTTTATTAGCAGTATTTCCAGTATTACTACTAATAGGGATACCGATTTCAGTAACTATAGGTATATCTTCGGTATTATCAATATTAACAGCACTACCATGGGAAAATGCTGTATTTACAGCAGCACAACGTATATTTACAGGTATAAACTCATTTTCACTATTAGCAATACCATTTTTCGTACTTGCAGGAATAATAATGAACAATGGTGGAATTGCCATAAAATTAGTTAATTTTGCAACACTATTATCTGGAAAATTACCAGGATCTCTTGCACATACAAATGTTGTAGGGAATATGTTATTTGGAGCAATCAGTGGATCAGGAACAGCTGCAGCGGCAGCAATTGGGGGAACAATGTCTCCGCTACAAGACGAAGCAGGATATGATAAAGACTTTAGTGCAGCAGTAAATATAGCATCTGCTCCTACAGGTTTATTAATACCACCAAGTAACTCTTTAATTATATATTCTCTAGTTAGTGGAGGTACATCGGTTGCAGCATTATTCATGGCTGGATATATCCCAGGAATATTATGGGGATTAGGTGTAATGATAGTAGCTTTCTTTATAGCAAGAAAAAGAGGATATAAAAACAACGCTGAGAGACCAACTTTCATGCAAGCATTAAAAATATTCTTAGATGCATTACCAAGTCTATCTTTAATAGTTATTATAATAGGTGGGATAATAAGAGGAATATTCACTGCAACAGAGGGTGCGGCAATAGCAGTTGTTTATTCATTACTATTATCAATGTTATTCTATAAATCTATAAAAATAAAAGATTTACCAAGAATTTTATTAGAATCTATTAATATGACAGCTATGATAGTATTCTTAATAGGTGTATCATCTATAATGTCTTGGGTATTAGCATTTACTAATGTACCTACTTACATAACTCAATTAATATTAGGTATATCAGATAACCCAGTAATAATATTATTAATAATGAACGTTTTATTATTAGTAGTTGGTACGTTTATGGATTTAACTCCAGCTATATTAATATTCACACCAATATTCCTACCAATAGCTCAAAACTTAGGTATGGATACAATACAATTTGGTATAATGTTAGTATTTAACTTATGTATAGGAACAATAACTCCACCAGTTGGAAATACGTTATTCGTTGGATGTAGAGTAGCAAAAACTAAGATAGAAGGTGTAATAAAAAATATATTACCATTCTATGTATCAATATTTGTAGTTCTTATGTTAGTTACATTTATACCAGCAATAAGTTTATTCCTTCCAAGAATAATGGGAATGTTAGAATAGATATGATAAAGGTCTTCTATAAATGAAGACCTTTTTTAATTGTAAGGAATTTATATTTTATCTGTTTTGTGGATAACTTATAATTTCCAACTTATTAATTTGAGCAACGGACTTGCTTCTCAAGGTTGTTGACGACATGAAGTATATCGCCCACACGGTGGCTTAAGCGAAGCGAATTTTAGATTAAAGAAAATTGTTTAAGTAAAAATATCCAACCAAATACTGTGACAATTGAAAAAGCAGATGTAAATACAACTATTTGACCGGCTAAATCACCATCTCCATCCATTTGTTTTGCCATTTGGAAACTTGATACAGCCGTTGGAGCAGCAAACATAATCATTAAAGATAATAGAGATATATCTCTAAAGCCAAAAGCATAAGATATTGCTAAAAATACTAATGGAACTAAAACTAATTTCCCCACAGCTGCAATAATAGTTTCTTTTAAGTATTTTTTTACATTTGAGAAAGAAAAAGATGCCCCAAGTAAAATTAAAGAAAGTGGTGTTGCTATTTTTGATACATCTTTAATAGTTGCTTCTATAAAAGTAGGCAATTTTATACCTATGGTTATCATACTTAAACCTAAAAATGATCCTATTATAAGAGGATTAGTTATTATTCCATGAGCAACCTTTTTTATATTTACTTTTCCACCCCTAAAAATTTCTAAACAAATTACAGAAAGTACATTAAAAGTAGGGACTACTATACCGATAAGTAGTGCTGTAACTCCTATATTTCCCTCACCAGCTAACGATGTAGCTACGGGAATTCCAAATAAAACAAAGTTACTACGAAATATGCCTTGAATGATTACACCTCTCTTTGAATTATCTTTTTCAAAACATGGTACAACTAAAAGTAAAATAATGAATAATGATATGATTGATAAACATGCAAATATCATTAATTTTGGATTTATTACATTACCTAAATCTGTTGTATAAACATTATAAAATAATAAACACGGTAAAAATACCTTAAATGCTACATTATTCATAACGTTTACAGTGTTTTCATCAAACATTTTTAGATACTTTAGGAAATAACCTAAAGCCATTACAAAGCATAGCGGTGCTACTACATTAAAGGATAAAATTAAATTATCCATAGGTCTCACTCCTTTTTTTTCCAGATGGTAAAATTATACGAAAAAAATATATATAATGTAAATATAGGAAGATATAAAAATTAGACAAACTTGCAGATTTTAGTTAAAATATGGGGATAGATGTAAATTTTACTGTTGTTTAAAAACTAAAATATGTATAGAGATAATTTTGGTAATAATATTAATAATTTAATAAATAAGTAAAATAAAGAACATAATAAAAAATAGGAGGTATGAAATGACTGAAAAAATACGTGAACAATTATTAGGGTTAATTAATGATCCTCATTATAATCCTCTTAAAAGGGAAGAATTAGCTTTAATATTTAATATACATCCATCTGAAATGCCAATGTTTTATAACTTTTTAGATGAACTAGAAGAAGATGGTTACATAATTAAAACAAAAAAAGGTAGAGTTATGTCACCAAATAAAATGGGTCTATTTGTAGGTAAATTTGTAGCTCATAGAAAAGGATATGGATTTGTGGAATCTGACGAAGAATTTACACAAGATTTATTTATTCCAAAGGATGATATAAATGGAGCTTTGCATAATGATAGAGTTATGGCAGAAATAGTAACTCCTGCAACTGAAGATAAAAGGGCAGAAGGTAAAGTTATTAAAATAATAAAAAGAGAAGTAACTAGAGTTGTTGGTTTATTCCAAGAAAATAAAAGTTTTGGATTTGTTGTGCCTGATGATAAGAAATTTAATCAAGATATATTTATTCCAAAGAGAGGATTTAATGGAGCTAAAAATGATGACAAAGTAGTTTGTGAAATCACACTTTGGCCTCAGGAAAATAGAAAGCCAGAAGGGAAAATAATAGAAGTACTTGGGAAAAAAGGAGAAAGAGGAGTTGAAATTGACTCTATAATTAGAGCTCATGGACTTCCAGAAGAGTTCCCTAAAAAAGTAATAGATGAAGCAAATTATGTATCAAGTCAAGATTTAGAAGATGAAATTGCCAGAAGACTTGATTTAAGACATTTAGAGATATTCACAATAGATGGTGAAGATGCTAAGGACTTAGATGATGCCATATCTATAGAAGTTTTACCAAATGGGAACTATAAGCTAGGAGTTCATATAGCAGATGTTACTCATTATGTTAGAGAAAAAAGCAAATTAGATAAAGAAGCTTTAAAAAGAGCAACTTCTGTTTATTTAGTAGATAAAGTAATACCAATGTTACCAAAACAATTATCAAATGGCGTTTGTTCTCTAAATCCATTTGAAGATAAATTAACGCTATCATGCATAATGGAAATTGATGAAAATGGTAAAGTTGTAAATTCAGAGATAGCAGAAACTGTTATCAATTCAAAAGCTAGAATGACTTACACAGAAGTATCAGATATATTAGAAAAAGATGATGAAAAATTAAAACAAACTTTTGCTAAACAAGTTGAAGACTTCAAAAATGCAGAAAAACTAGCTAGAATATTAATGAAGAGAAGAGAAAGAAGGGGAGCAATTGATTTTGATTTCCCAGAAGCTAAAATAATACTTAATAGGGAAGGTAAAGTAGTGGATATTAAGTGTTATGAAAGAAGAATATCAAATAAAATGATAGAAGAATTCATGCTTGTTGCCAATGAAACTGTGGCAGAGCACTTCTACTGGCTACAACTGCCTTTTGTTTATAGAATACATGAAACTCCATCAGCAGAAAAAATGGAAGATTTAAATAAATTTATAGCTACATTTGGATATCATATAAAAGGTGATTTAGAAGATGTTCATCCTAAAGAAATCCAAAGTTTAGTAGAAAAAATAAAAGGAACAAAAGAAGAAGAATCTATAAGTACAATAGCTCTTCGTTCTATGAAACAAGCGAAATATTCGCCACAATGTATAGGTCACTTTGGACTGGCAGCAAAATATTATTGCCACTTTACTTCTCCAATAAGAAGATATCCAGACTTACAAATTCATAGAATAATAAAAGAGCAATTAAATAATAAATTAAATAACAAAAGACAAGAACAACTTTCTCATATAGTTGAATATGCATCAACTCAATCATCTGAGAGAGAAAGAGCAGCAGAACTTGCTGAAAGAGATGTGCATGATTTCTATAAAGCTTGTTATATGGCTGATAAAGTAGGTCAAGAATTTGATGGTGTTGTATCAAGTGTAACTTCATTTGGTATGTTTGTTGAACTTGAAAATACTGTTGAAGGTTTAATAAGACTTGCCAATATGAGAGATGATTATTATATTTATAATCAAGAAACATACACTATTATGGGTGAGAGAAGTCATAAGACATTTAAAATTGGAGACACTGTAAGAATAAAAGTAGATAATGTTAATGTAGATTTTAGAGAAATTGACTTTGTATTAATGTCTAAATTAGAAGATAGTCATATAGAAGAAGATTTACAATCATAAGAATAAATATGATATAAAGACTAGACTAAATTTGTATATAAAAATTTAATCTAGTCTTTAATTTTATTAAAATATAAATAAAACTCTATATAATTTAAATTTCATATATTATAATATTGGAATAAAAATGTAATTATATTGAGGGAGAGTATATATGGAGCAGTTTAATTGTTTATTAGAAATGAAAGATAAAGGAATAATTGCTAGGCAATATATTTATGAAGTTGGAGGATATAGATATAATTGGCATAAAGATGTGGAAATAATGTTTATTCTTTCAGGAAAAGTAGAAGTCTGTGTTGAAGGAAGCGTGTATAACCTTGAAGAAGGCGACTTAATGGTTATAAATTCAAATGTAGGTCATGCCTCTCTAAAAAAGGATGATCATAGTATTGTAATGGTATTACATATAAACCCAATATATTTTGATTTGTTTTGTCATGAGTATGATATTGTTAAATTTGACTGCAATACAGCTTATAAAAATAAAGATGATTTAGAATTTAAGGAAATTAAACAGATTTTATCATCTATGATGTTTTCTATGTTAGAAAATAATAAAGGCAGTAAATTTGAATCTTTAGGTCATTTATCCATGCTGACTAATCATTTATTTAAATATTTTTATAAAGATGAAAATAATAGCGCAAACTTACAAAAACATAAAAAACATCAAGATAGATTGAAAATTGCTATGGATTATATTGAAGATAATTATAGAGAGAAGATATCTTTGGATGATATAGCTAAATTGATAAATTATAATTCCAGCTATACATCAAGTTTCTTTAAAAATTATGTAGGTGTTAATTTTTATGAATATTTATTAAGAGTAAGACTTCAAGGTGCTGTTAATGAATTAATTACAACTAATAAAACTATATATAATATTGCTCTAGATAATGGATTTTCTGATGTAAAAGCGTTTAATTTCAGTTTTAAAAAGAATTTTAATAAATCACCAAGTGAGTATAGAATAGCAAATTCAGAAAATTCTCCTATTTTATCATTGGATGAGAGGGATTTTTTAAATATAGATAATGAATTTATCAAAGAAAAATTAAATAAATACTTAAATAATGATAAGTATGGGAAAACGTATATCGATGAAAAGATTGAAAATAAAAAAGAAGAAAATAAATTTAATGAGATTAAGTTGATTTGTGAAAAAAATAATGAATCAGATAAGTTTATGGATTATTTACTTAAATCAAACTTAAGATTAAAACTAGAAGTAGTAGATAAATAAAAATTAAAAATTTATTAAATAAAAAACAAATCCAAAAAAATTTGAACAGGGTAAATTTTTGGATTTGTTTTTTTTATTTCATAAGGAATTTTTTTATGGACATGTAAAAATCACGAAATAATTAAATATTATGGGTGAAATTTTTTAGTTTTAAAGAAGAAAAAAAGAATGAAAACGATATTATTTTTAAAAAAATTAAAAAAAATATGATGAATTATCTCCATTGTAAAGGTTTTACAGAGATGATAATATACAAACATATCAATTAACGTTAATTAATAAATTATTTGTTAACAAGATTTTATTTAAACTGAATATTTTTAAAGGAGAAATTTAATGAGCCCGATATCAATTACAATTTGTTTTATGATATTTGCAGCAGTCATGTTTATATGGGAAAAGATACCTCTAGCAGTTACATCAATGACAGTATGTTTAGGATTAGTTGTTACAGGTGTGTTAGATTCTAAAACAGCTTTTGCTGGATTTATTAATACTAACGTTATACTTTTTGTAGCCATGTTTATTGTAGGGGGAGCCTTATTTGAAACGGGAATGGCTAACAAAATTGGAGGTATAGTAACTAAGTTTGCTAAAACAGAAAAGCAACTTATAATAGCTATTATGATAATAGTAGGAGTTTTATCAGGAATACTTTCAAATACAGGAACAGCAGCTATATTAATACCTGTAGTTGTTGGAATAGCTGATAAATCAGGATTTGCACGTTCTAAGCTTTTAATGCCATTAGTGCTTGCAGCAGCAATGGGAGGAAATTTAACTCTTATAGGAGCACCAGGAAATTTAATAGCACAAAGTGCTTTAGAAGATTTATCATTGAAATTTAGTTTCTTTGATTTTGCAAAAATAGGATTACCGATGCTTGCATGTGGAGTTTTATATTTTTCAGTCTTTGGACACAAATTGTTACCTGATATAAAAAATATTGAAGAATCATGCGAGAAAGAAGATGAATCAAAATTTGATGATGTTCCAGCATGGAAAAAGAATATGTCCTTAGTTGTTTTAATAGGTACAATAATTGGAATGGTATTTGAAGATAAAATAGGTATACCATTACATATTAGTGGAGCCATAGGAGCCCTTATATTAGTGTTAGTTGGAGTTATATCTGAAAAACAAGCTTATGAATCAATTGATATGCAAACAATATTTTTATTTGGCGGAACATTGTCTTTAGCAACAGCTTTAGAAGAAACAGGTGCTGGAGCAACAATAGCTCATGGAATAATTGCTGCCTTAGGGGAAAATGTTTCACCAATGGTTTTATTAGCAGTATTATTTTTAATTGCTTGTATTCTTACTAACATAATGTCAAATACAGCAACAACATCACTTTTAGTTCCAATAGGACTTTCAATTGCCACACAATTAGGTGCTGATCCAAGAGCAGTTCTTATGGCAATAGTAATAGGTGGTTCTTGTGCTTATGCAAGTCCAGTAGGAATGCCAGCCAATACGATGGTATTTTCAATAGGAGGGTACAAATTCACAGATTATATAAAATCTGGGTTACCTTTAATATTAGTATCAGGAATAGTAAGTATAATACTTTTACCAATATTATTCCCATTCTATGGAGCATAAAATAGGAAATTAAAATTGGTATAAATTAAATATATAAAAATAAGAAAATAATTAGGAGGTCAATCACATGGAAATGGTTAAAAATAATGTAGTATTAACTGATGAAGCAAAAATGGTTGATACAATGGCAAAGTTTATAGGTCTTGTAGGTAAACAAATGCCAGATGACGTAGTAGCAGCTTTAGAAAGGTTACAAGCTGAGGAAAGTAACCCAATGGCTAAAGTATTATATAACTCAATGTTTAACAATATGAAAATGGCAATAGAATTAAATAGACCAACTTGCCAAGATACAGGAGTTATACAATTTTTCGTAAAAGTAGGAACAAAGTTCCCATTAATAGATAAAGTACAAGAAATATTAAGAGAAGCAGTGCTTCAAGCAACTAAAAATGCTCCACTTAGACATAATGCAGTGGAAACTTTTGATGAGTTCAATACAGGAACTAATACAGGTACTCGTACACCTTGGTTAGATTGGGAAATAGTACCTAATAGTGACAAAATAGAAATAGATGTTTATATGGCTGGTGGAGGATGTACTTTACCAGGTGCGGCAAAAGTATTAATGCCAGCAGCAGGATATGAAGCTATAGTTGAATTCGTATTTGATGTAATGACTTCATACGGATTAAATGCATGTCCTCCATTATTAGTAGGTATAGGTGTAGCAACTTCAGTTGAAACTGCTGCAATGTTATCTAAAAAAGCTCTTTTAAGACCAATTGGAACTCGTAACCCAAATGAAAGAGCAGCTAATTTAGAAAAACAATTAATAGAAGGCTTAGATGCACTAAAACTTGGACCTCAAGGTTTAACTGGTTCAGCATCTGTTATGGGAGTTCATATAGAAAATGCGGCTAGACACCCTTCTACAATCGGTGTTGCAGTAAACGTAGGATGTTGGGCACATAGAAGAGGTAACATAGTAATAAATAGTGATATGACTTATGAAATAAACTCACATAAGGGGGCAATATTATAATATGAAAAAAATATTAAAAACACCAATAACAAATGAAGATTTAAAAGACATAAAAATAGGAGATGTCGTATACTTAGATGGATATCTAGTAACTTGTCGTGACGTTGCACATAGACGTTTAATAGAACAAGGAAGAAAATTACCAGTTGATTTAGATGGATTAGCAATATTCCATGCAGGTCCAATCGTAAGAAGAAAAGAAGGAACTGAAGATAAATTTGAAATGGTTTCTATAGGACCAACTACTAGTATGAGAATGGAAAAATTCGAAAAAGAATTTATAAAAGAAACTGGTGTAAAATTAATCATCGGTAAAGGTGGAATGGGACCTAATACTATGGAAGCATGTCAAGAACATAAAGCACTTCATGCAGTATTCCCAGGAGGATGTGCAGTACTTGCAGCATCTGAAGTTGAAGAAATAGAACGTGCTGAATGGACAGACCTTGGAATGCCAGAAACTTTATGGGTTTGTAGAGTTAAGGAATTTGGTCCATTAATAATATCAATAGATACTCATGGAAATAACATATTTGAAGAAAATAAAGTTATATTCAATGAAAGAAAAGATTCTATAGTAGAAGAACTTTCTAAAGAAGTTAAGTTTATAAAATAGATTTTTTAAGGCGGATATTTAATTGTCCGTCTTTTTTTGTTTAAAAATACAATTTAACCTTTATATAACCCATAGCGAATGATTTTCGTATACAATTATATTAAGATATTTCAAAATTTAAAAAAATTGGAGTGTTGTTGTTATGCTTACAGTTATTAATTCTATTGAAAATGAAGTTAAAAATAATGACATGGGAACTTTTCATAGGTTCACTAAAGCAGCAGGGGCAGAGAAGATTTATGAAAGAAAAGAGTATATTATACTAAGAGTAAAAAAAGGCTACATAGTATACAATACGAAAAAGAATTTTGAAAATGGTCATACTCATCTTCAAAGTTTTGAAATGTCAAAAACTCTTATAGATAACATAATAAGAAAGAAAAGACCAAAAACTAATAATACATATTTAATTGAAAGTCATATAAGAGTTACAAAAGATAGTAAATATAAACAAATATTAGAGGAAATGTTAGAAGCAAAAAAGAATAAAACAAAGGACAAAAAATATCATAATAGAAGTTATTGCAATGCTTGCTAGAAATGAAAGAATCACCTATGGGAAACTAGAGGTGATTCTTTTTTGTATGTAAATATAAAAAAAGGTAATAATAATTTATTAAGTGTTTTTTATTTGAAAAAAGTAAATTTTTTTAAAGGAGATGATAGATTATGAAAAAGAAAAATAAATTATTTGGAATAATAGTTGTTTTAGGGATTATTGCATTTGTAGGGTACTTTAGTCCTTTGGGAAATTTAATGAATCAAGAAGAAACACATATAAAAGAGGTTATTAATAAAAATAGCATAACTAGTAATAATTATACTCTTTTAGTTAATAAACAGTATATGTTGGGAAAGGACTATGTACCTAAAAACTTAGAAAAACTTAATATAGATTTTTTAAGTGATACAAGTGAAGAATCTAAATATATGGTAAAAAAAGCAGCAGATGCTTTAGAAGATTTAGTTGAAACTGCAAAAGAAGAAAATATAACTCTTATAGGCTCTTCTGCTTATAGATCATATAAAAGCCAAGAGAGGGTTTTAAATCAGGAAACTAATTCAAAAGGAACAGTTTATGCAAATAAATACGTGGCAAAACCAGGTCAAAGTGAACACCAAAGTGGATTGGCAATTGATGTAACAAACAAAGCTAGATGTTTTGATAAAACTAGTGTAGAAGCTCAGTGGTTAGCTAAGAATGCTTATAGATTTGGTTTTATATTGCGTTATCCAGAAGGAAAAGAAAATATTACGGGATATAACTATGAACCTTGGCATATTAGATATGTGGGGAAATCTGTGGCAAAAAATATTTATAAGGGAAACATTACCTTAGAGGAATATTTAAAATAAAAGTAAAAAATTATGGGGGAGTGAAAGAAAATAAAATATAATATTTTTTATGAAGAAGAGGGCGAAATAGAAGCAAAATTAATAAAAGAAATATTAAATGAACTTAATCCAGTAAATATTTTAACTTCCATATATAAAGTAAATAATTTATAAGTATTTACACAATCTAAATATAGACATCATTTTATTTAGATTATAAAGAGGTGAGAATATGACGGAGAAAAGAGAAGTTAACAAATTTAATTTTAAATTTGAAAATACTTATATAGATTTACCAAATTCCTTTTATAGTGAAATAAATTTAAGTCCTGTAATAAGACCGGAGCTTATAGTTTTTAATAAATCTTTAGGAAATTCTTTAGGATTAAATAGTGAAGAGTTAAAAAGTAAAGAAGGATTAGAGATTTTAGCAGGCAATAAAAAGGTTGAAAATGGAGAATATATTGCTCAAGCTTATGGAGGTCATCAATTTGGACATTTTAATATGTTAGGAGATGGAAGAGCACTACTTATTGGTGAACAAAAAACAAATGAATTATTGAATATTACAGGAAAACCTAGCGATAAATTTGATATTCAACTGAAGGGAAGTGGTAGAACACCCTATTCACGTGGAGGAGATGGGAGAGCAGTACTAGGGCCCATGCTTCGTGAATATATAATTAGTGAAGCGATGTATAATCTAGGAATACCAACGACTAGAAGTTTAGCTGTAATAAAAACAAATGAAAAAGTTTATAGAGAATATGTAAAAAAAGGTGCCATATTAACTCGTGTGGCAACAAGTCATCTTAGATTTGGAACTTTTGAGTATGTAGCTAACTTTTTAGGAAAAGATAGTGTTAAAAAACTAGCTGACTATGCCATTGATAGACATTATTCTCATATTAAAAATAATAAAGATAAGTACTTAAATTTATTAGAAGAAATAGTAAAAACTCATGCAAGTTTAGTAGCAAAATGGATGGGTGTAGGTTTTATTCATGGTGTTATGAATACAGATAATATGACCATAAGTGGTGAAACTATTGATTATGGACCTTGTGCTTTTATGGATATTTATGATCCAGATACAGTATTTAGCTCCATAGATGTTCATGGAAGGTATGCTTATAAAAATCAACCTAACATGGCATCTTGGAATATTTGTAGATTTGCAGAAACATTGCTACCTTTAATTGACGAAGATATGGACAGAGCCATAGATTTAGCACAAAAAGTTATAAATAAATTTACTGATTTGTATTTTGAAAATTGGATTTCTATAATGAGAGCTAAATTAGGACTTTTTAATGAAGAAATTATGGATAAAGCTATAATTGAAGATTTACTAAATATGATGGAAAAATACAAAGAAGATTATACAAATACTTTTGTATCATTGACTTATAGAAAAAATATGGACAGAGGTATGTTTTTAACTGCAGAGTTTACTAATTGGCACAAAAACTGGCAAGAAAGATTATCTAGACAAGATAAGTCCATAGATGAAGCTTATGAACTTATGAAAAAATCAAATCCAGTAGTAATTCCTCGTAATCATAAAGTTGAGAAAGCTCTAAAGTTAGCAGAAAATGGTGATTTAACTGTAATGAATGAATTACTGTCTGTTCTTAATAATCCATATGAATACAAAGAAGAATTAAAAGAATATACACAATTGCCAGATCCTTCAGACTTACCATATAGAACTTATTGTGGAACTTAAAAAATGACCCCGAGGGGTCATTATTATTTTACATAACTTCCAGAAACATATCCTGTCAATCCTTTATATTTAACTTTATACCATCCAGATGACAATTTGTCTAAAATCTCTAGGGTAGTGTTTTTAGGTATAGTATATAAAACTAAAGAAGAAGTAGAAGCACTTTTTCTAAAGTTAAGATTATCAGTAGTAGTACCCTTATCTGAAGTAGTAGGAGTACTGTTATTACTATTACTATTGTTATTACTGTTGCTATTATTGTTAAGTGTTACATATTTACTAGAGATATAGCCTGTTTGATTTTTATATTTAACTTTATACCAACCAGAGATAGATTTATCTAAAATCTCAATAGAAGTATTTTTAGGAATAGTAGCTAAAATAATAGAAGAAGTAGAAGCACTTTTTCTAAAGTTAAGATTATCAGTAGTAGTACCCTTATCTGAAGTAGTAGGAGTACTGTTATTACTATTACTATTGTTATTACTGTTGCTATTATTGTTAAGTGTTACATATTTACTAGAGATATAGCCTGTTTGATTTTTATATTTAACTTTATACCAACCAGAGATAGATTTATCTAAAATCTCAATAGAAGTATTTTTAGGAATAGTAGCTAAAATACTAGAAGAAGTAGAAGCGCTTTTTCTAAAGTTAAGATTGTCAGTAGTAGTACCCTTATCTGAAATAGTAGAAGGTTTATCTATAGATGGTGTATTATTTGAATCACTACTTGTTGTAGCATTCCAAGTTTTTAAACAAGTATAATTTAAATCTACAGCGCCTTTTATACCAGGAACAGAGCCTTTTTCTGAATATTGCCACATGGAAAATGGCCTTCCAAAAGTATTATTAGAATTATATTGAGCAACCCATAAATTATTAGAATTTAGAAGATCATCACTAAAATAATGACTACTAAAATCTTTATTTGTATATATACCACTTATGTATCCTTGGGATTTTACTGTATTTAAGAATGAATTAGCTATTTGTGTACCTAAACTTTTTGTTATAGTTACACCGTTTTTACGAGCATAAGATACACTTTCATATTCAAAATCAAAGAAAACAGGATAATTAATACTTTTTTTATAAGGTGATATGGTATTTAAACACATTTGTGCTTCAAGTTTTGCTTGTGCAGCACTAGTTGCATAACTAAACCAGTAAACACCTATTTTAAGTCCTGCATTTATAGCACCTTCAATGTAGTTTTTAAATTGGCTATCAACAGTTGAATTTCCATATCCAGCTCTTATTATTACATAATCGACACCTGAATTTTTAACACTTTGCCAATTTATACTGCCATTCCATTTGCTGACATCAATACCTTTTTCTAAAGGATTTAAATTAATATAAGAAGAATATACATATCCTTCTTTGCCGTTATAATCAATTTTGTACCAGTTATTATTTCTTCCTAAAATTTCAACAGTACTATTTATTTTAAGTGTACCCATTAAACTATTTGAAGAAGATGGTCCACTTCTCACATTCAGATTATCTGTTGTAACGTTGCCACTTCCAATGGATTTAGGATTTGATAAAGTTGTAGTTTCTAAATTAGATACACTGGGTAAAGATCTACCCAAAGAGCCACCCATACTATAAGTAATTTCCTCTTCTGGATCTACTTGATATTCATCGAACTTATTTATTTCAGTCGAATTACTATTATTGTCATTTGTATTAATTTTGACTTTAAACTCATCATCAGATAAAATTGCAACTTCATCAGCTGATGAAATTATCATATTTTGCGAAGTGATAGCAACACCTAATGATAGGGTTACAAAAGACTTAGCTTTTTTAATCATGTTTTTACCCCTAACTATATAAAATTTTTATGTAAATATATGTAAAATTATACATTAAATAAGTTATTTTTTGTATATTTAAACAAAAATATAAAAAATAAATTGTAAAGTAAAAAGTACTATTATATATTACGAAAATGTAATGTTGCTGAAAGGTATATCCATATTTAAAAGATTAAAAATTTTATATAATGAAATCATATTAAGAGAAGTTAAAGTAATTAACTGGGAGGTAATATGAAAATGAAAAACATATTAAGTGTTGAAAAAATAGAAAAATACTATGGAAATAAAGATAACGTAACAAAAGCCATAGATAATATAAGCTTAAAAGTTGATGAAGGAGAATTTGTAGGAATAATGGGACCTAGTGGAAGTGGTAAAACTACACTACTTAACTGCATTTCTACAATAGATACTGTCACAACAGGAAATATAATAATAAACGGAAAAGACATAACAAAGTTAAAATCAAAAAAATTGGACAAATTTAGACAAAATGAATTAGGATTTATATTCCAAGATTTTAACTTATTGGATACATTAACTGCTTATGAAAATATAGCATTAGCCCTTACGATAAAAGGAGAAAAAACATCTAAAATAGATGGAAAAATAAAAGAAGTTGCAAAATATTTAGGAATTGAAGCTATTTTAAATAAATACCCTTATCAAATGTCAGGAGGACAAAGACAAAGGGTGGCATCTGCTAGGGCAATAGTTACAGATCCATTATTAATTCTTGCTGATGAGCCAACAGGAGCACTAGATTCTAAATCTGCAAGACTTTTACTTGAAAGATTTGAAAGCTTAAATCAAGATTTAAATGCGACTATATTAATGGTAACTCATGATGCATTTACAGCAAGTTATGCTCACAGAATATTGTTTATCAAGGACGGTAAAATATTTACAGAAGTAGTAAGGGGAAATGATTCTAGAAAGGAATTTTTTAATAGAATAATGGAAGTTATTACTCTAATAGGAGGAGATGACAACAATGTATTCTAAAATAGCATATAAAAATGTTAAAAAAAGTTTTAAAGATTATAGCATATACTTTTTAACTTTAACATTGGCAGTTTGTATATTTTATAGCTTTAACTCTATTGAATCACAAAATGCCATGATGGAGATGAACAAATCAGGCAAAGAATATGTACAAATACTTACTACTATAATATCTTATGTATCTGTATTTGTAGCATTTATTTTAGGAAGTCTTATTCTTTATGCCAATAATTTTTTAATTAAAAAGAGAAATAAAGAGCTGGGAATTTATATGACTCTTGGTATGTCAAAGAATAAAATTTCAAAGATATTAATATTAGAAACATTGATAGTTGGAGCACTTTCTCTTATAAGTGGATTGATTATAGGTTTTATAGTATCACAAGGACTTTCAGTGGTTGTATCTAAATTATTTGATTTTCAAATGACTTCTTATGCATTTATAATATCTGCACCAGCCATAATAAAAACTATTTTATACTTTGGTATAATGTTTATATTAGTTATGATATTTAACTCTTTTGTAATATTAAAATACAAAATAATTGATTTATTGACAGTTGGTAGAAAAACAGAAGAAATAAAATTCAAAAATCCAATTATATATTTAATTACATTTATTTTATGTGTAATTTCTCTAGGAACTGCATATAAATGGGCATTAGATTTAGGAGTAAAGGGTATAAATGAGCCCAAATTTATTGCAGCCATAGGACTTGGAATTATTGGAACAGTATTATTTTTCTTTTCTTTGGCAGGGTTTATACTATATGTAGTTAAAAAGAATAAAAAAGTTTATTTCAAAGGATTAAACATATTTATAGTAAAACAAATAAACAGCAAAGTTAATACAAACTTTTTATCAATGTCAGTTATTTGTCTAATGTTATTTTTAACAATAGGTATGCTATCTACGGGACTTAGTTTTAAAGAGGCTTTAGAATCAGGGCTAAAAGGTTCTACACCATATGATGCCAGTGCATATATGTATGTAAGTCCAGAAGATAAAGCCAGAGATATAGAAAAATCTCTACAACTAATAGGTATTAAATTTGATAAAGATGATAAAGTAGCTTACTTTAATGAATATAAAGATGATAAAAAAATTAAAGATGTTATAACTACATCTAAAGATATTAAAAATTCTGAGTATTTAGTTTACTATGTTAAAGTATCTGATTACAATAAGTTAAGAGAATTAAACAATGAAAAACCGATAAATTTAAAAGAAAATGAAGTTTTAATAACATCAAACTTTTCTAGATTAATACCATCTATAGAAAAGTATATGAAAGACAATGACACAATAAAACTTGATAATAAAACTTATAATATAAAAAATAATAAGGTAATAGAAGATAATTTAAAAACTGATTTTATGCAAAATAATATGCTTACATTAATAGTAAGTGATGATGTATGCAATAACAAAGAATTAACTTCAAGTAATGTAAATGTTAACTTTGCTAATAAGGATAAAGAAAAACGAGAAACTGAGTTTAGTGATAAAATATACTTTTATAAAACTCCTGATACAGACTATGATAAAATAGGATTTGTTATGGGAAATAGTAGAACTGAAATTTACGAAGGAAATAAAGGTACAACAACTATAGTATTATTTTTAGGAATATATATAGGGATAGTATTTTTAATAAGTAGTATGGCAGTTTTAGCACTTCAACAATTAAGTGAAGCAAGTGACTCTATATCAAGATATAAATCATTAAAGAAACTTGGAGTAAATATAAAGAGTATAAATAAAACAATATTTGTGCAAACTTTAGTCTACTTCACTATACCAGTTGTGCTAGCAGTAGTTCACTCAGTAGTAGGAATAAAAATAGCCAATGAATTTATATCAATGTATAATCAACCAGATATAGGATCAACATCACTTGTTACATCAGGAATATTTATATTTGTGTATGCTATTTACTTCTATATAACTTACAGTGGATATAAAAATATAGTAAAAAATAATATATAAAATTAACTTTATTCAAAAATCTATTCACAGGTAGTAAATCTCCTTTGAATAGATTTTTTTGTTATAATTATACAAAGAATAATATGTAAGCAAAATAATTATGAAGTTTAAGGAGTTGAAGATAAGTGGAGAAAATAATAATCGTAGAAGATGATAAAATAATTAGAGAAGAGTTACAAAGTTTTTTAGGACGATATGGATATGAAGTTGTGGTGCCTAGAGAACTTGAAAATATAGTAGAGTTTATATTAAAGGAAAATAGTGATTTGGTTTTATTAGATATAAACCTTCCAATTTATGATGGATATTATATATGTAGAGAAATTAGAAAAAAATCAGAAGTACCTATAATAATTGTTACAAGTAGAGATAGCGATATGGATGAGCTTATGAGCATGAACTTAGGAGCGGATGATTTTGTTACAAAGCCTTATAATACTCAAATTTTATTGGCGAGAATTGCAGCTTTGCTAAAAAGAAGCAACAACAAAACAACTTCAAACAACATATTAAATTATAAAAACCTTCAGCTGAATTTATCTAATGCAAAAATAACATGTAATAATAAAGAAGCTGAACTAACTAAAAATGAGGTAAAAATTCTTTCTTATTTAATGAATCACCAAGGACAAATTGTATCGAGAGATTTACTTATGGAGTATTTGTGGAGTACGGATTATTTTGTAGATGATAGTACATTAACAGTGAATATAACTAGACTTCGTAAAAAACTAGAAGAAATAGGCATAGAAAATGTAATAGAAACAAGAAGAGGATTGGGGTATATAATGCCATGAAAATGCTAGATTATCTTAAGGAAAAAAGTATATTTTTAAGTGTAAATTTAATGTTTTTCATAATGATTTCAATAGTTATGTATTTTTCTAATATAAGTTTTGTTATTATTTTTCTTGTATTTTTTATATGGTTTTTCCCTTTATCAACTTATATACTAATAGAGTATATGAAATACAGAAAATACTTCAGTAATATAAACAATATTTTGGAAAGTCTAGATAAAAAATATCTTCTGCCAGAGGTTTTACAAGAGTCAAATTTTATGGTGGGAGAAAATATAAATGATATATTAAAAGAATTGAGCAGGGATATGCATGAACAAGTTAAACATTATAGAAATATTCAAGAAGAATATAGAGAATATATTGAAATGTGGGTTCATGAAATAAAAACTCCTATAGCATCTAGTAAACTTCTTATAGAAAATAATACTAATGAAGTAACTAGAAAAATCGATACCCAAATGGATAGAATAGAAAACTATGTAGAACAAGTACTTTATTATTCTAGAAGTGATGAGGTGGGTAAGGATTATATTATAAAAAAAGTAGGGCTGTCAAAATTAGTTAAAGATGTAATTAAAAGAAATCAGCGCGATTTTATAAGTAAAAGAATAAGTCTTCAACTGGGAGATTTAGATGAAATTATTTATAGTGATACTAAGTGGGTTGAGTTTATCTTAAATCAAATTATAGGAAATGCCATAAAGTACTCCAAGGGAAAAGACGACAAAATTGAAATTTACTTAAAGAAAATATCTAGTGCCGTAGTTTTAACTATAAAAGATCATGGTGTGGGTATAATTGAAAGAGATTTAAATAGAGTATTTGAAAAAGGGTTTACAGGAGAGAATGGTAGGAAATTTGGCAAAAGTACGGGCATAGGTCTATATTTATGCAAAAAATTAACAGACAAACTTGGTTTGGGACTTCAAGTTCAATCAGAAGAAAATGTGGGAACAGAAATAAGTATAATCTTTCCAAAATCAGAAAATATATCAGAATAAAAAGCTACAACTTAAGTTGTATATTTTAAAATGGACCTAAGCCCTGTATATATGTATTTATTATTTGTATTTTATTACTGATTTTCATAAAAAGTTTTTGGACTTATAGTTTAGTGGGAGTTGGGGTGATTTTATTTATTCAATGGGAGTATTTAAATTTAAAACATCCAGAGCGATTTTCACCAATTTCTAATAAAACTTTAAGATGTACAAGAAAAAATCTAAAGAGATTGCATAAATAAAGGGCTATCTTGAGACAATAAAAATTGTTTTGAGATAGTCCTTTTATATTATCTTAGTTTTAAAAAAGCTAATAATATAAGTGTTGCACCACTTAGCCAAGAAAGATTAAGATTAGTTTTTTCTGAGATTTTATTTCCTAAAAAACAACCAGTTAATATAGCAATCATATTTATAATAAGTGAAAAAATAATTATCTCAGTAAAATTTACGGCAACTAAACCTGTTCCAAATCCAGCAGCAAGGCCATCTAGAGACAAAGCTATGGCAAGGGATAAAGATTCCTTAGGTGAAAGTATTAAAGAGTGGTCCACATCAGCAGCTGTATTATCTATACAAACTTTTAAGAAAAATCTAAAATCAGATAATTCAAATTGGTAATTGCGAGATAAGGAACCCTCAGGACCTATCAAAGCTTTCAAAGTACTATCAAATAATTTAGCCAAGCCTAACATTAAAAGCAGAGCAAAGCAAATGCTTGTTGTAAAAGTAGATGGTATAAACTTACTTATTATACCACCAGCAAATAATGCTATTGCTAAAATAGTTGAGCAGACAACATTGATAATTATAGCTGATTTAAAGGGAATTTTAATTTTACTTGTACCATAGGCAAAACTGGCTACAAAAGCATCCATGGATAGAGCACTAACAAGTAAAATAGCATCTATTGAAGATAAAAAACTTAATGAAGAAAACATAGACACCCCCCTCACATTTGACTCTGTATTAACAATATATGAATGAGAAAAAATTTGGTGACAACAATAAATATAATAAGAAAAAAAAGACTAGGTGATGAAATGATAAAAATATTATTTTTTATAATTACTATATTTGCACTTGTTATGGTTTTATATAAAAGAATAGCAAAATGTAGATACATAAGTATAAGGGATTTGCTTTATAATATAAATAAACAGTATAAAGATATTTTTAGAGGAAAAAAATCAGATTTAAAAATATGGCAATGGTGGGTATTTGTAATTTCACAGATGATTATAATATTTGCTGTAGTTAGAGGCTTATTTGAAAAATTATACGAATATATAAGTGAAGATTATGTAGTTGCCATAAAAGTTTCTACAGATATAATAATATTTGTGCTTATTTACTTTATAGTGGGATATTTTATGTATTCAACTAAAAAGATTTATAAATTTTTATATAAAATAGAAGACAAAAATACTAAAACAGATTTAATAATAAGTTTTTTTATAATTAGTATTTATACAACAATATTGATATTATTTCCCGAGCAATTTGCCCAAATCTACATAATAGGTCTAGTGGGAGTTAGTATAAGTTATATTTTAAATTTAAAAGTATTGATAAGTGTAATTAGAAGTCCACAGATAATAGAAGTGAAAATAAATAATAATTCTAAAGTAGAAGAAAATGATGTGGGACTTATTTCTGGAATATTGTTGTTTATGGTAATTGTAAGTTTGTATTTGGGGGTTTGTTTTATAAGCAATGGATCTATAAAGGCTTACAGCAATAATCCCACTTATTATGATTTGTTTTATTATACTATAATCACATTTTCCACAATTGGATATGGAGATATATGCCCTGTGTCTATAGTTGCCAAGTTTATGAGTATAGTGATTTCGCTTACAAGTATAATTTGTTTAACCATATTTATATCATCTATGTTGTCATATAAAAGTGAAAAATAATTTTAGTAAAAATATGATAAATAGAAAGATTTAGCAATAATCTTGAGATTTTTTGTATCATGTGATATACTAATCATTGAATTAATAATAAAGAAGGTGAGAGTATGGCAGTAGGAGAAAAAACATTAGCTACAAATAAAAAAGCTAGACATGAGTATTTCATAGAAGAAACTTATGAATGTGGAATAGAATTAAAAGGGACAGAAGTTAAATCAATCAGAGCAGGTAGAGTTAACCTAAAGGAAGGTTTTGCATCTGTAGATAATTCGGAAGTTTTCCTAAAACAAGTTCATATAAGCCCATACGATCAAGGGAACTCTTTTTATAAGATAGACCCACTTCGTGTTAGAAAATTATTACTTCATAAACATGAAATTAGAAAATTGATAGGGGCGACTACTATCAAAGGATACTCTTTAGTTCCTATGAGAATGTACCTGAAAAACGGTAGGGTTAAACTTGAATTAGGTTTAGCAAAAGGTAAAAAACTTTATGATAAACGTCAAGATTTAGCTAAGAAGGATGCTCAAAGAAGAATTGAAAGAGAAATGACTGGTAAATACTAAGTTAATTAGTAAATTGATTCTAGTTGATTTTTACTTGAAAAAGTAATATATTATATATACAGTAAAATTAAATATTGAATTGGTGAAAATAAAAAGTTTGCAAATACAGCAGTCTCTATGACTTTAAACATCCTAAGGGGGTGTACTGGTTTCGACGTGGGTTCGGAACTTGGGGCAGCGTGTCGTGTTACTCTGGGTCACGTAAAAACTGGGGAATTTAAAATAAACGCAAACGATAATTACGCTTTAGCAGCATAGTCGCTGCTTGTCCCGCCTGAGCCCTCCTGCCGGCTAGGCCTGGACATCATTTATGCAGGGTACTACTTTTAGGGTGTCTCGACTATTAGTGGACTAATTGGGACTGGCCAAGGATAGAGTTTGTCACTGGACGCTATCTGAGGCGAGATTTTAAAACAGATGACTACACACGTAGACGCAACGAGGAAAAAGCTTGCGGACAGGGGTTCGATTCCCCTCATCTCCACCATTCAAACCCTCGAAAACGAGGAAAAGAGGGGTTGTCTCAAAATGATTTTAAAATCATAAAAAGAGGCAACTCTTTTTTATGACTTTATACCTAGGATAATTTAATATATTTTACGTTATTTGTTAAATTAGATTATATTTGGACATGACAAAATAGGATATCCATAAATATCCCATATAATGTAAATATTTAAGCTATCGCTTTTGTATAAAAAGATACACCTAATCTATTTTGTTGAATTTTATGATGAAGTTTATTTAAATTATAAGCGAGAGCTAAAAGTAAAAACTCTACTTTTACATTTTTCTTACCTCTAGTTAAAAATCTCCTAAAGTTATGATTTTCTTTTATTACTCCAAATGCACCTTCAACTTGTATAGATCTATTCATTCTAGCTAAAATACCAAACTCACTTGTTATATTATCTTGTGATTGTTTTCTTTTTGTTATAAATACAGGAGATACTTGTATCCTTTTATTACCCTTTGCTTTTGTACATTTTGATTTAATAGGACAGTCATTACAATTTTCACATTCATATACTTTAGCTTTCGAAATATATCCGGATTTTGATTTTCTCGTAGTTGTAGCTATAAATTTTAATTCTTTATTATTAGCACAAGTATAAGTATCAGTTATTTCGTTATAAATCATATTTTCTCTTTTACCAATATTATTCTTAAACTTTTTACTCTTTGTATTTTCATAATTTTGTGGTTTTATAAATGATTTTTGATTATTTTCTTCTAAATAAACACAATTTTCTTCACTTTCATAACCAGCATCAGCTATTATATTTTCATATTTAGCCGGAAGGCTTTCGCCTAATTTATCTAAAAACGGAATAAAAGTTAGTTGATCGGATCTTTTACTAGAAATATCAACTCCAACTATATATTCACCATCAACTCCTATTTGAATATTATATACAGGTTTGAATTGAGCATTTTTCATGTGATCGTCTTTCATATGCATAAATGTAGCATATATATCTGTCTTAGAAAAATTATTTCTTCAATTAAAAATAGAATTAAATAAATCATCAAGTATAGGCTCTAATCTTCCTGTTCTAAACCTTGCAATAGTATTATGATTAGGAACTTTAAAACCTTGTAATAGCCACATAAAATTTATATCTATTTTACAGGCAAGTTCAATTTTTCTACTTGACCAAATATCATTCATGTATGCATAAATTAGCAATATTAGTGAATCATCCTCTGGTATAAAAATTTCTAAATCAATTGGTAACTTTAACTGATAATTTTGTGAAAGTTGGGCATAATTTTTATGTACAGTTTGGATTTTCATACTTTAATTGTACACAAAAGGGATGAACTTTATGTGAGTTCATCCCTTCCTTTTTGTGGAATTATCTTTTTATTTTGAGACAACCCCTTTTTTATTTTAAGGAAATTATATGTAATAGATAAGTGGCAGATTACAGGATGGTAATATTTTATATATAATTAAATTTATAATGAAATATTACTTAAAAATTAAAAAAGTTACGAAAAAGTTACAAAAATGTATTTTTTTTACTGTCGTAATATAGACAAAATCTTATAAAAATGTAATAATAGTATTAATACCAAGTAAATATGTTTCAGTAAGGATTCATATTGGAAGGGGGATAGAAATTACAATATAAATTGTAAAATCGAAAAATATGAGTATAAATAAAAAATATATAATGGCAGGAATGCTAGCAACTGCATTAGTAGTACCATTAACAGATACTACAGACTCTCATGCAGATGACACAAGAGTGATAACAGGAAGAGTAAACTTTAGAACAGGACCAGATAAGAGTTATCCATCTATGGGTAAAATAGAAAAAGGTGAAACTGTTACTTATCTAGGTATTAGTGGAAATTGGATAAAAGTTACATATAATTCTAAAACAGGTTATGTTTATAAAGATTATATTTCAACAGTTAGCACAAGTAATACAGTTACTTCTACTAGCGTAAAATATGTAAACTCTTCATCAGGATTAAATGTAAGAAAAGGACCTTCAACAAGTTATGATAAAGTTACAACTTTAGTAAATGGTACTAAAGTTACGGTAATATCAACTAATAATGGTTGGTCAAAAATAACTTCAGGAAGTATAACAGGATATGTTTCAAGTCAGTATTTAAGTAGTTCATCAACTACAAACAATGAAAATAGTGAGACATTTGTTACAAAATATGTAAACTCTTCATCAGGGTTAAATGTAAGAAAAGGACCTTCAACAAGTTATAGTAAGGTTACAACTTTAGCAAATGGTACTAAAGTTACAGTTAATTCAACTAGTAATGGTTGGTCAAAAATAACTTCAGGAAATGTAACTGGGTATGTAAGTAGTTCATATTTAACTAGTACAAAACCATCTACAGGAAGTTCAAGTAATACAACTACAAATACTTCAACAAGCACATCAGCAAACAAGGTTATATCTTATGCTAAACAATTTTTAGGAAAGCCTTATATTTGGGGTGCTCAAGGACCAAATGGATTTGATTGTTCAGGATTTACATACTATGTATTTAAAAATGCTGCAGGAATAACATTACCTAGAACATCATCAGCTCAAAGTAAATATGGAACTTATGTAAGTAAAAGTAATTTAAAAGCAGGAGATTTAATATTCTTTGATACTGTTGGTCCAAATAATGGAGCTGTTACACATGTTGGTATATACATAGGAAATGGTCAATTTATACATGCTGCATCAGGTCAAGGTAAAGTAGTTATAAATAATTTAAATAGTACATATTATGTAAACGCTTATGTAAATGCAAGAAGAGTTTTATAATTTTAAAAATTAACAAGAATACAAATAGGAATTATTGAGTTTATCTTAATAGTTCCTTTTTTAATTGTAACTTAATAGACTATAGCTATAAAAAGTGTAATAATATAATAAAAGAGTATGTTAAATTTTAGAAAAGTCATCATAAGATAAATATTAAACAAAAAAATCTTATTATGAAGGGATGGATAAAAATGAATGTTACTCTGATATTATATGAAAGTAAATATGGAACAGGAAAAACTATAGCAAATACCATATGTCCAGTACTAGGCCCAGCAAAATCTTTTGACATTAATGAAGCACCACAGGATATTAAATATTATTCTAATATAGTTTTTATATTCTCTTTGTATGGAAGTAATAGTGGTGAAAAAATTATAAGTTATATTAGAGATAATCAACTAGATTTATCTAAAAAGAGAGTAGGCTTAGTATGTGTAGGTTTAAACAAAGAAGATGGATTAAAACAGATTAAAAAAATGAAAGAAATTATTAATAAAAAAGATGCTTTTACAACATTTATAGAGGGAGAAATGATTATAGAAAAATTAACTTCTGAAGATAAAAGTCAAATTAAAGACTTTTGTTCTAAAATAAAAACACCTTTTGATGATTTGGGTAAACTTGATTATGACAAGGTGCTTGATTTAAGCAAAAATTTAAGAGAATATTTTAACACACCACAGTTTATTCCTCCAACAAATATAACTAAAAAGGAAATAGAATCTTTTTTAAAAAATAAAAATACATGTACTTTGGCAACATGTTATAAAAATTTTGTGAGAACTACACCTATTGAATATGAATATTATGATGGAAACATATATATAATTAGTGAGGGTGGTTTAAAGTTTATTGGCTTATTAAATAATAATAATATATCTCTATGCGTTTATGAAAATTATACAAATATGAATAATTTATGTGGACTACAGATAGGTGGTGATGCAGAGCTTATAGAACCACGGAGTGAAGAATATATTGAAATACTTAGCAGAAAAGAATTAAAAATAGAGAACATTTCTAAATTACCCTTTGATATGAATATTATAAAAATTATACCTAAAAAATATGAATTTTTATATTCTAAATTTAAACAATTAGGATTTGATTCAAAACAAATATACATACCTAAATAAAATTAAATTTAAACAAAAATTAAAAATTTTCAAAAAATATAAAATCTTGACAATAAATAAAAAATAACTTATTATATTACCTATAATAAAAATTAAATACTTACTTATCAAGAGTGGTGGAGGGACAGGCCCTATGATACCCGGCAACCGATATATATTTATATAAGAAGGTGCTAAATCCTGCAGCTTATGCTGAAAGATGAGATATAACTTAGCTTAAAAGGCTTGAGATTAATCTCAAGCCTTTTTTATAAAATTTTAAGTTAAATGAATAATAGTAAGTACTATATGAAAGGGAGGACATTATGAGTAATAAAAGAGAACAAGGTAGTGCATTAGCATTATTACCACTAGGTGTATTTTTAGTTTTATTTATAGGTAGTGGAATTATAAGTGGAGATTTTTATAAAATGTCAACTTTAGTTGCATTTATAATATCGACAGGTGTAGCATTTTTATTTAATAGAAAAGTAGATTTTAACACTAAAATGGAAGTATTCTGTAAAGGTGGAGGAAATAAAGATATTATTTTAATGCTTATTATATTTTTATTTGCAGGAGCTTTCAGTGGTGTTGCAAAAGCAATGGGTGGAGCTGATTCAGTAGTAAACCTTGGATTATCAGTATTACCAGCTAATTTATTAGTAACAGGTTTATTTGTTATAGGATGTTTCATATCTATATCAATGGGAACATCAGTAGGAACAATAGCAGCTATCGGAACTATTGGTGTAGCTATAGCTGAAAAAACTGGTATGCCATCAGCTTTAGTTTTAGGAGCAGTAGTAGGTGGTGCTATGTTTGGAGATAACTTATCAATGATATCTGATACAACAATAGCAGCAACTAGAACTCAAGGTTGTGAAATGAGAGATAAATTTAAAGTAAACTTTGCCATAGTTTTACCAGCGGCAATAGTAACAATAATATTACTTACTGTTATGACTAGAGGATATGTAGTCAATACAAATGAAACTTATACATATGAAATAGTAAAAGTATTACCATATATATTTGTTTTAGTTGGAGCAATTCTTGGAATAAATGTATTTTTCCTTCTTGGTGGAGGAGTGTTATTTGCAGGTGTTGTAGGAATAGCAACAGGTTCATTAGATTTATTTGGTGTAATTGGAGCTATATCTGATGGAATGTCAGGTATGTTTGAACTTTGTATGATATCAGTAGTAGTTGGTGGAATGGTTGAACTTATTAAGTTTAATGGAGGTATAGATTTCATCCTTAACTTTATACAAAAAAGAATTAAAAATAAAAAAGGTGCTGAATTTGGTATAGCAGCCTTAGTTAGTATAGTAGATTTATGTACGGCAAATAATACAATAGCTATAGTAATAGCAGGTCCACTTGCTAAAGATATAGCAGATGAATATGAAATAGACCTTAGAAAATCAGCTAGTATTTTAGATATATTCTCATCTGTATGGCAAGGAATGATTCCTTATGGTGCACAATTATTAACAGCAGCAGGTATTGCAGGAATATCTCCATTTGCTATAATTAAATATTTACATTATCCAATATTAATGTTTGTATGTGGAATAATTGCTATTGGATTTGGATTGCCAAAGATGAAATCATCAAAGAAAAAATTAGAAGAAATAGCATAGAACTTTAAAAGTTGTTACATAAATTGTGTAGCAACTTTTTTAATTTTCAACTTATTACCTTGAGAAACGGACGAAGTCGTTGGCGATATGAACGAAGTGAATTTTTTATTAAATGGAAAGTTAAAAAATTATAGTATAATAATATAGTCAGTAGTATATAAGATTTAAGAAGGTAGAATTTTTTATTAAAATAGGGGGAGATTTATGTTTTTTCTAAATTATATATTATTTATATTGCTTATATTATTTGTACATGTAATTGCACTAAGCACGCAATCACTAAGTAGTAAGAAATATTTTTTTGGAGTATATGTAAATGAAATTATTATAGAAGAAGACTCAAAAACTAAAATTAACAAAGATTTTAAAAGAAAATTGAATATATTGCTATTTTTAAGTATGATTATTTATATGATTTTAAAGAGTATATTTAATTTGAATATAGGGGCTAATATTATAATTTCTACAACTGTATATTTTGTTTTATTCTTTTTCATTCTGAAAGTGGAATTTAAAAAAGTTAAAGATATTAAAGATGATTATTTAAGGAAAGTAAAAAATAATCAAATAGTACATGAAAGAGTAATAGTAAAAGAAGATGAAATTCTTCATAATCAAAAAAAGAAAATAATTAAAAAATTTAAAATATTATTTGGTATATGTTTATCAATATCTCTTATATCCTTTTTATATGTTTTGATAAATTATAAAAATATGCCAGATATAATAATAACCCATTGGGGAGCTGATGGTAGGCCAGATGGTTACTCTCAAAAAAATATAATAAATGTATTTTTTACTAATTTTTTAGATGTATCCATGGTACTTTTATTTGCCGTTATAGCTATAGGAAGTATTTTAGGAAATACTTACATAGATGATTCAGATTTGGAATTAAACAGAAAAAAGGCTATAAAATATTTAAATGGTATAGGATATTCTTTTTTTGTATTAACTATCAGTATTCAATCAATAACAACAACACTACCTATATTTATGATTAAACAAAAAAGCATACCAATATGGTTAACTTTAAGTTCTTGTATAATACCAGTGATTATAATAATACCAATAATTTATTTTTATTTAATGTTGAGTAATATAAAACCAAAGAATAAAAATATGTATACGGTTGAAAATGATGATGAAAAATGGATATATGGATTTATTTATTATAATAAAGAAGACCCAAAACTTATGGTAGAAAAAAGATTAGGTATGGGTTGGAATATGAATATGGCTCATCCTTTGGGAAAATTTATTACTTTTATACTTATATTTTTAGTAGGTGGAAGCTTATTAATATGTTTTATATAGTACAAAAACATAAGACGAAGATACATATTATATGATATACTATAAAAGGCCTAAAATTATTTAGGATATTTTTTTGTAAATTAAAGAGGTGAAAAAATGGAATGGATAGAAATATTTAAAGCCATCATATTAGGTATAGTACAAGGTATTACAGAGTGGTTACCTGTCAGTAGTACTGGCCATATGATATTAGTAGATGAATTCTTACAATTATCAATGTCAGATTCATTCAAAGAGATTTTCTTTGTTGTTGTTCAATTTGGATCAATTTTAGCAGTTGTACTTTTATACTGGAAAAAGATTTTTCCATTCAATTTTAATAAAAAACCATTTGTAGAAAAAGACATAATAATAATGTGGACGAAAATAGCATTAGCATGTGTTCCAGCTGCAATTATAGGTTTAAAATGGGATGATCAGTTAAATGCATTATTTTATAATGTACAAACAGTATCAATAATGCTTATATTATTTGGGGTTCTATTCATAATTGTAGAAAACCATAATAAAGGGAAAATACCTAAAGTTACTAATATGAATCAAGTTACATACAAAATGGCTCTTATTATAGGAATATTCCAAGTAATAGCAGCTGTTTTCCCAGGAACATCTCGTTCAGGGGCAACTATAGTTGGTGCTTTATTAATAGGAATATCTAGAGAAATAGCAGCAGAGTTTACATTCTTCTTAGCCATACCAGTAATGTTTGGAGCTAGTTTACTTAAGATTGCTAAACTTGGTTTAGCATTAAAAAGCTTTGAATTACTTGTATTAGGAGTAGGTACTGTAGTTTCATTTATAGTATCTGTATTTGTAATCAAATTCCTTATGTCATATATTAAAAAGCATGACTTTAAAGTATTTGGTTGGTATAGAATAATACTTGGAATAATATTGTTAGTATATTTTTTCTTTATAAGATAAAAATATAAAAAGCTATGGCAGAATTAAAAGCTATAGCTTTTTTAGTATATAATAAGAATATATTTAAAAATTAAAGTTTAGAAATATAACACTAGGGGGGCAACTTATGTATTACGATTATCATATGCATTGTGATTTTTCTAGAGATAGCAAAACTCCTATGGAGGACATGATAAGAAAATCAATAGATTTAAAATTATCAGAAATTTGTTTTACAGATCACTCTGATTACAGTATTCTTGTAAATAATATTGAGCAGGATCATGAAGTGGATTATAAAAATTACTTAAAGTCTTTAGAGTTTTTTCAAAATAAATACAAGAAAGAAATAACTATAAAAAAAGGCGTAGAAATTGGTTTACAAAATCATACTATTGATAAATATATTGAAGATATAAAAAGTTATGATTTTGATTTTGTAATAGCATCTATACATACTATAAATAAATCTGATTTAATAGATAGAGATTTTTATAAAAATAAATCACAATATGAAGCATACAGACAATACTATGAAAATTTATATAATATTATAAAGAAATTTAAAAATTATTCTGTACTTGGTCACTTAGATTTAGTAAAAAGATATGGAGATTTAAATAATATAATAGATGATAAAATATTTGGTGATGAGATTGATGAGATTTTAAAGATGGCCATATATGATGGAAAGGGTATCGAAATAAACACATCTTGTTTTAGATACAATATGCCAGATTTAACACCTTCATCTTATATATTAAAAAGATATAAAGAATTAGGTGGGGAAATTTTAACTACAGGTTCTGATTCTCATAATCCAAGTCAAGTAGCTTATGGATTTGAAAAAGTATATCCTCAGTTGCAAGATATGGGATATAAATATATATGTACTTTTGATAAAATGAAGCCAAACTTTATAAAATTATAAAAATAATACAAAAGTTAGTGAAGTTAGATAAGTAGGATTTATGCTCCTACTTTTTTAAGTGTAAGGAAATTATATTTTTAGAAAAAAATACCAATGAATAAAAATTATTTTATAATGAAATCTATAAAAATGTAAATTACAATATACTTACAAACATATAAAGGGGAGTCATAATATGAATTTTTATAAAGGGGAATTAAAAAATTTTGATTTATGTAAAATACAAAAATATATAGGAGAAAATATTTCACTAGCTATTTGTAAAAATGATAAAAGTATTAAATTAGAAAATAATAAGGAAGATTTATTAAATTTACTAAAAGAAAATAAAAAATTATATTGTTCATTTGGGAAAAGAGAAGACAAGTATTTAGTTTGTATAAATAAAAACAAGTATATTATAGATGATGAAAGAAGTGAAAACTCCAAGGGCATATTTATGGGAGATGCTTATTTTAATAAATATGATGATATAAATTTAGGATTTTTATTTACTTATGAAGATGGAAAAATAGATATTCAATCTGCCATAGAAGGTGAAGGAATAGATTGCAGAAAATATGAAATTGTTGATAATTGCGGTGATTTAAGTATAGAAATGAAAAAATTTATAGATAAATTTATTGTATAAAAATAAGGGAGTGGATGTTAAATCCATTTCCTTATTTTTGTATAAAGTAATTTAATAAAAATAGTTGCGATAACAACTAAATATGATATACTAGTATAGTTGTCATTGCAACTATTTAATAAAGGGGAGAGAAAATGCAAAAAGAAAATTGTGAAAATATAGGAAAATATATATCTCAACTTTATAGAAGAGGTGGAGCTTTTATATCAAAGGGTATGGAAAAATATAATATAGGTCAAGGTCAATTTATGTTTTTAATGGAGCTTTATACACAAGATGGAAAAAATCAAGAAGACTTATCTAAAATTTTAAAAATAGATAAAGGAACTACGGCAAGAGCAATTAAAAGGTTAGAAGAAGAAGGCTATGTGAGAAGAGAAAAAGATGATCATGATAAAAGATCAAATAAAGTTTTTCTTACCCAAAAAGGAATGGATATTAAGGACGATATTCATGAAACTTTGTCACAGTGGGAAGCAAAAATAAGTCAATCTATAGACGAAGAAGAAAGAATTTTGATGATAAAGCTACTTAAAAAAGTTTGCTCAAATATAGATACACAGGAGGACAGTAATGAGGAATAATCAACTAGAATTGGGACAAGAACTAATTGGAAAACTTCTTATAAAATATTCTGTGCCAGCCATTATAGGGATGTTAGTTAATGCATTATATAATGTGGTGGATAGAATATTTATAGGGAATATACCAGGCGTTGGATCTATGGCTATAGCAGGACTTGGAGTTACTATGCCAATTGCAACTATAATATTAGCATTTGGTATGCTTGTAGGTGTAGGTTCAGCAACAAATGTTTCTATAAAATTAGGACAAGGTAAAAAAGAAGAAGCACAAAATATAATCGGATCAGGAATGATTTTATCTGTAATTATTGGGATATTATTAACAGTTGTAGGAATAATATTTTGTGACCAAATTTTAAACATGTTTGGAGCAAGTGAAGCAACCCTATCTTATGCAAAAGCATATACAAATATACTTTTATTAGGGGCAACATTTGCAGTAATGTCAATGTTCTTTAATAATGTTATTAGAGGAGATGGAAATCCAAAACTATCAGCAATTATAATGGTAATAGGATGTTTAACTAATATAGTATTAGATGCGATTTTAATATTTAAATTTAATATGGGAATTCAAGGTGCTGCCATAGCAACAATAACATCTCAAGCACTTACTTCAATATGGGGACTTTCATATTATTTAAGAAAAAAATCTAATTTAGAATTTAAAGTATCAACACTTAGATTAAATTCTAAGGCTATAAAATCAATATTTGCTATAGGTGTATCACCATTTGCAATACAAATAGCAGCCAGTTTAGTTCAAGTTATAAGTAACCAAAGTTTAAAAACTCATGGTGGTGACTTAGCTATAGGAGCTATGGCAACAATAAGTTCTATATCTTTACTATTCTTAATGCCTACATTTGGAATAAGTCAAGGTATGCAACCAATAGTTGGATTTAACTATGGTGCTAAAAAATATAACAGAGCAGTTAAAACATTAAAAATATGTATACTAGCATCAACAGGAATATTTTTAGCAGGATTTATTATAATACAAATTGCACCACAATTATTAGTTGGAATGTTTAACAATGATCCAGAGCTTATGGGAATAACAATTAATGGACTTAAAAAATATACATTAACATTGCCTTTATTAAGTGTTGCTATAGTTGGAACAAATTATGTTCAATCTACAGGAAAAGCTAAAATGGCAATTGTGTTAAGTTTACTTAGACAATGTATATTCTTAATACCACTTATGACTATATTACCAAAAATATTTGGATTAAATGGAGTTTGGTTTGCACAACCAACATCAGATATAATATCTATAATAATAATATCAATAATATTATTAAAAGAGATAAAATCTTATACAAAAGAAGAACAAGAAGAAGCAGTAGCATAGATGAAATTTTGAAGTCAGCATTTTTAATTAATGCTGACTTTTGTTTTGTATAAATTTAAATAGGTAATTATAATAGATATAAGAGTTAGAAATAAGGAGACAATCATGGTTAATAAATTTGAAAAGTTTAATTTAGATAAAAATATAATAAAATCATTAAACAATATGAAATATGAAGAACCTTCAAAAGTACAAGATGAAGTTATACCTTTTTTATTAAATAAAAATGATATAATTGTAAAATCAAAAACAGGCAGTGGAAAAACTGCATCTTTTGCCATACCAATAGTAGAAAAAATTGATATAAATAATAATTGTGTGCAATGATTAATAATTGCACCAACTAGAGAATTAGCACTACAAATAAAAGAAGAAATTCAAAATATAGGTCGAATAAAAAAAGTAAGATGCAGTGCCATATTTGGAAAACAACCTTTAAAAGATCAAATTTCAGAATTAAAACAAAGGGTGCATATTGTAGTTGGTACACCTGGAAGAATAATTGACCATATTGGACGAGGAACTATAGATTTAAGCAATATTAAATTCTTTATTATTGATGAAGCTGATAAAATGCTTAATAAAGGTTTTGTGGATGATATGGAAAGTATATTGAGTAAGTTACCAAAGAATTGTTGTAAAGGTATGTTTTCAGCAACTATTGATGACAATATGCAAAGTATTTGCCAAAAATATATGAAAAATATCAAAAATATAGAGATTAAATCAGATGATATAAATATAAAAAAACAAATTAGTGAGTATTGTATTAAAGTTGAAAAAGAAAATAAATACGAAGTTTTAAAAGATATAATTTATAGTGAATGTCCAAAATCATTAATAATATTTGCTAATACGAGAGATAAAGTTGATGAAATTTATAAAAAAATGAAAAAAGATAAATTTATTTTAAATGAAATTCATGGAGATATGTCTCAAGACAAGAGATTATTTATTATAAAAGATTTCAAAGAAAATAAATTTAATATATTAGTTAGCAGTGATATCACGTCAAGAGGAATACATATAGATGATATATCTTTAGTTATAAATTACGATGTTCCAGAAGATAAGGAAAATTATATTCATAGAATAGGAAGAACTGGAAGAGTTGATAAGCTTGGAAAAGCCATTACTATGGTATCTTCAAGGGAAGAAAAATATTTAAATGAAATAGAAAATTATACAGGTAATAAAATAGAAGAAATAATCCAGATAAATGAAGATGACATTAAAAATGGCAAAGAAAAATTTGAAAATTTACAAAAGAATTTATTAAAAAACAAAAAATCAAATAAATTAGAGAAAAATACTAATGATGAAGTTACAAAAATTTATTTAAATGTAGGAAAGAAAAAGAAAATAAGGGTTGTAGATATTGTAGGCGCATTTAGCAATGTAAAAGGTCTTACTAATGAAGATATTGGTGTTATTGAAGTTAAAGATGTTTGCTCTTATGTAGATATATTAAATTATAAAGGTGAAAATTTCTTGAAAAATAATAAAAGTATAATTATAAAGAAAAAAGAAGTTAAAGTAAAAAGAGATAATAGTTAAAAATAAAAAATTTTATATAAAAATTAATGATTAAAATTGAATTGAAAACGTAATCTTGATATTATCATCTTAAGTTAATAACTTGAAGGATAGTGATTGTTTAAGTACAAGCTAAACCTATTTATTGCATATTAGTAAAGATATATTACTTTTGTGTGTATAAATAGGTTTTTTTTATGAAATTTGAAAAGGAGAAAAGTTGTGATAATAATTGAAACAATATTAAATAATAACGTTGTTTTAACAAGTAATGATAAAAATGAAGAAATAGTAGTTATGGGAAAAGGTATTGCTTTTAAAAAAAGAGTAGGAGATAAGGTATCTAAAAGTGCAATTGATAAAATATATACTCTTTCTGATAAAGACACGTTATCTAAATTTGAACAATTATTAGCAGATATTCCAATGGAGTATATGAGTTTGTCAGATGATATTATAAATAAAGCAAAAGTAACCTTAGGTAAAAAATTAAATGATAATATTTATATATCCCTTACAGACCATATACATACAGCTATAGAAAGATTTAAAGAAGACATAACTGTAAAAAATGCTGTATTATGGGATATTAGAAGGTTTTATAAAGAAGAGTTTGCTATAGGTATGAAATCACTTGACTTAATTGAAGAAAAATTTAAGGTAAGGCTTCCAGATGATGAAGCTGGATTTATAGCATTACATATTGTAAATGCAGAAAAAGATCAGGATATTAAGGTTATTTATAAAATAACTAAAATAATGCAAGAAATATCTAATATAGTAAAATACTACTTTGGTATTTCCTTTGATGAAGAATCTGTTTATTATTATCGCTTTATAACTCATTTAAAATTTTTCTCAGAAAGATTGATAAATGAAAAAGCCTATACAGGTGAAGAGGATGATGGTTTATTAGATGTAATCAAAGTTAAATATAAAAATTCATATGAATGTGTTGAAAAAATATCTAGATTTATAGAAGAACAATACAACTATGTATTGGCAAATGAAGAAAAGCTATATTTAACAATTCATATTGAAAAAATTGTTAGCAGATCATAAGCTAACAAAATTGGATGGTGACATTAAGTTGGCCAAACCTTCATATTTTCAAAAAGTATAAGAAAAATGGAGGAAAGAGAAAATGGGGGAAATACTCACAATTAGCAAAGGACATTGTTAAAAATGTCGGAGGAAAGGAAAACATAAACAGTTTAAAACACTGTATCACAAGACTTAGATTTAAACTAAAAGATGAATCTAAAGCTAATGATGAAGTGTTAAAGAAAATGGATGGCGTAGTTACAGTTATGAAAAGTGGTGGTCAATATCAAGTAGTTATTGGAAATCACGTTCCAGATGTATACGCCGATGTATGTGACGTCGCAGGATTAGGAGGCGATACACAAATTCAAATCGATGAAGCACCTCAAGGAGCATTTAATAAATTCATAGATATAATATCAGGTGTGTTCCAACCTATACTTGGAGTACTTTGTGCAGCAGGTATGATAAAAGGGTTCAATGCTTTGTTTGTAGCCCTTGGATTATATACTGAAGCAACAGGAACTTATATAGTACTTAATTCAATAGGTGATGGAATATTCCAATATATGCCTGTTATTTTAGGATATACTGTGGCAAAAAAATTTGGCTTAAAACCATTTATAGGAATGCTGATAGGAGCAGCATTGTGTTATCCTAGTATACAAGCAACAACACTATCTAGTTCTTTAGAACCTTTATATACACTATTTGCAGGAACTATGTTTGAATCTCCTGTATATATAACATTCCTAGGAATTCCAGTAATAGCAATGGACTACACTTCAACAGTAGTACCAGTTATATTAATAGCTTATTTAGCATCAAAATTAGAAAAAGTATTCACAAAGATTATACCAGATGTAGTAAAGACTTTCTTAGTACCAATGGGAGTACTATTAGTATCTTTACCAATAGGATTTATAGTAGTTGGACCGATAGCTACATTTGCATCTAATATGGTTGGAGATTTATTTTTATGGTTATATAATTTATCACCAGTAATATGTGGTGCATTAGTTGGATTCTTTTGGCAAATGCTTGTTATATTTGGTTTACATTGGGGGCTTATTCCAATTGCTATATCAAATACAATGACTATGGGATTTGATACTATACTAATAGGATCATTTGGACCATCTTTTGCACAAACAGCAGTAGTAGCAGCAATGTATTTTAAGTTAAAAGATAAAAAGACAAAGGATTTATGTATACCAGCAATAATTTCAGGTATATTTGGCGTAACAGAACCAGCAATATATGGTTTATCACTACCTAGAAAAAAACCATTTATAATAAGTTGTATAGGTGGAGCTTTAGGTGGCTTAGTTATGGGATTAATGGATGCTAAACTATATGTTATGGGTGGACTTGGAGTATTTGGTATACCTAGTTATATAAATACATCAACTGGTGATATGAGAGGTATGTATGCATCAATATTATGTATAGCTGTATCTATGATATCAGGTTTTGTACTAACACTCTTATTCTGGAAAGATGATACTGTGGAAGAAACATCTCCAGTTGATCCAGAAAAAACAGTAAAATCAAAAATAGATGTAGTTTATAGCCCTATAAAAGGACAAGTAAAACCTTTATCTGAAATAAAAGATGATGCTTTCGCCTCAGGAGTTTTAGGAAAAGGTGTTGCTATAGTACCTGAAGAAGGAAAAGTTGTTGCACCTTTTGATGGAACAATAATGACTTTATTCCCAACAAAACATGCTATAGGTATGGTTTCAGATAATGGATGTGAAGTATTAGTTCATATAGGATTAGATACTGTTCAATTAGATGGTAAGTATTTTGAAACAAGTATAAAAACAGGGGATAAAGTTAAAAAGGGAGAAACTTTAATAACTTTTGATAAGGATAAAATTATAAGAGAAGGATTCTCTTTAGAAACACCAGTTATAGTTACAAATCACTCTGACTATTTAGAAATAATAGAAGCGCAAGAGAAAAATGTAAATATAAAAGATGAGTTAATAAAAGTAATAGTTTAATAAAATTGATAAATTTGAATTTTATATTTGTTTAGACAGTTATTAGGGAGGTAATAAAAATGGGATTTAGAAAAGATTTTTTATGGGGAGGAGCAACTGCTGCTAACCAATGTGAAGGTGGATACAAAGAAGGTAAAAGAGGCTTATCAAACGTAGATGTTCAACCTTTTGGTAAAGATAGATTTCCTGTGGGAATGGGGAAAATGAAAATGTTTGAATGCGATGAAAATCATTATTATCCATCACATGAGGCTATAGATATGTACAATCATTATAAGGAAGATATAGCATTATTTGCAGAAATGGGATTTAAATGTTATAGATTATCTATAGCGTGGACTAGAATATTCCCAACAGGAGAAGAAACTACTCCAAATGAAGAAGGATTAAAGTTCTATGATGATTTATTTGATGAATGTTTAAAATATGGAATAGAACCACTAGTTACTATATGCCACTTTGATGTGCCAATGAATTTAGTTGAGAAATATGGAGCTTGGAGAAGTAGAAAGTTAGTAGATTTATATGTAAGATATTGTGAAGCTATATTTACAAGATTTAAAGATAAGGTAAAATACTGGTTAACATTCAATGAAATAAATATGATACTACATCTTCCATTTGTAGGAGCAGGGTTGTATTTTGAAGAGGGAGATAATGAGGAAGAAGTTAAATATCAAGCAGCGCATCATCAATTAGTTGCCAGTGCATTGGCTACAAAGCTTGCACATGAAATAAATCCAAAATTTAAAATAGGGTGTATGTTAGCAGCAGGAAATACTTACGCCAATACTTGTGCCCCAGAAGATGTATTTAAGTCTATACAAAAAGACAGAGAAAATTATTTCTTTATAGATGTACAATCAAGAGGATATTATCCAGCTTATGCCTTAAAAGAATTAGAACGTAAAGGAATATCTTTAAAAATGAAAAAAGAGGATGAAGAAATACTTAGAGAAAATACGGTAGATTTTATATCATTCTCTTATTATTCTTCAAGATTGACAAGTGCAGATCCTGAAATAAGTGCAACTACAGAGGGAAATGTATTTGCAACATTAAAAAATCCATACTTGAAAGCAAGTGAATGGGGATGGCAAATAGATCCTCTTGGACTTAGAATAACAATGAATTCACTATATGATAGATATCAAAAACCATTGTTTATAGTTGAAAATGGTTTGGGAGCAGTAGATATTCCAGATGAACATGGAGAAATAAATGATGACTATAGAATAGAATACTTACGTCAACATATAAAAGCTATGAAAGATGCAGTTGAATTGGATGGAGTAGATTTATGGGGATATACTTCATGGGGATGCATAGACTTAATTAGTGCTTCAACTGGAGAAATGAAAAAGCGTTATGGATATATATATGTAGATAAAAATAATGATGGAAGTGGAACATTAAAAAGAAGTAAGAAAAAATCATTCAATTGGTATAAAAAAGTTATAGCTACAAATGGTGAAGACTTAGCTTAATTATATAAGGAGGATATTGTAATGGGATTTAGAAAGGACTTTTTATGGGGAGGAGCAACTGCTGCTAATCAATTTGAGGGAGCCTGGAATATAGATGGTAAAGGACCTTCTTGTGCAGATATGTGTACAGGAGGTTCTCACACAAGAAGTAAAAGAATAACTAGAGAAATAGAAGAAGGTACTTTTTACCCTTCTCATGAAGCTATAGATTTTTATCATAGATATAAAGAAGATATAGCACTATTTGCAGAAATGGGCTTTAAGGTATTTAGATTTTCAATAGGATGGAGTAGGATATTTCCTAATGGTGATGATGCAATGCCTAACGAAGCTGGTCTTCAATTTTATGATAATGTAATAAATGAATGCTTAAGATATGGCATAGAGCCATTAATAACAATATCTCACTATGAAGTACCATTTGCATTATGTAAAAAATATAATGGGTGGGCTTCAAGAGAGATGATAGATATATTTTCAAAATACTGTGAAGTTATATTTAAAAGATATAAAGGCAGAGTAAAGTATTGGCTAACATTTAATGAAATAAATTCAGCAACTATGCCAATGGGAGGGTTTTTATCTCAAGGTATATTAAATGAAGGAACTACTGATTTTAATAATCAAGTAGATATACCACAACTTAGATTCCAAGGATTACACCATCAATTTGTGGCAAGTGCAAAGGCAGTGCAACTTGCCCATGAAATAGATGAAAACTATCAAGTAGGTTGTATGATATTATATGCAACTACATATCCATATACTTGTAAACCAGATGATGTAATTGAAGCACAAAAGAAAAATAGAATAATGAACTACTTCTGTGGAGATGTGCAAGTACGTGGAGAATATCCAACTTATATGAATCGTTATTTTAAAGAAAATAATATAGAAATAAAAGTGGAAGATGGTGACGAAGAAATATTAAAAAATGGATGTGTTGATTTCTATACATTTAGTTATTATATGTCAGTATGTGCGACTATGGATGAAAAAGCATTACAAGGAAATGGTAATATATTAGGCGGGGCTACTAATCCGTATTTAAAGGCAAGTGATTGGGGATGGCAAATAGATCCAAAAGGCCTTCGCTATTCACTAAATGAAATTTATGATAGATATCAAATACCAATGATGATAGTAGAAAATGGTCTTGGAGCTTACGATGAGAAAGAAGAAGATGGAACTATAAATGACGACTATAGAATAGAATATTTAAAAGCTCATATAGAGCAAATGAAAGAAGCTGTTGAAGATGGTGTAGATTTAATAGGATATACTCCATGGGGTTGTATAGATTTAGTGAGTGCATCAACAGGTGAAATGGCCAAAAGATATGGTTTTATATACGTTGATAAATATGATGATGGAAGTGGAGACTTATCTAGAAGTAAAAAGAAATCTTTCAATTGGTATAAGCAAGTAATTGCATCTAATGGAGAAAATTTAGAAAATAAACAAGAAGTAGAATTAGTTTGCAATTAGATTAAAGTTAAAAGGCAAAGGAATTGTTAAAATTCTTTTGTCTTTTTCTATTATAAGTATTAATTATTTAAATTATAACTTAATTATGAAATAATAAATATATAATTTGAATAGGAGCAGCTTGCTCCTATTTTTTTAGAAAAACTAAAAAAATACTGTAACAAAAGAGGGTTTATTATCACTAATAATATGAAAGGAGGGTTTATGTTAATTATTAAAAAAATATATGAAGAGTAGAAAAAGGATGTTTTTGTATATCTTATGAGTTTAACTAATGATGCCTTCCTTTCAGAAGATTTAGTTTCAGAAACTTTTTTAAGTTCAATTAGATCAATTCATCGATTTAAGGGAGAATCTAGTATTAAGATATGGTTATTTTCCATAGCAAGGAATAAAATGATTATTTTAGGCTCATTTATAGGTGTGGGAATTTCTGAAAGTGAATGGATGTTTTACAATATAGTTATTATGCCTATTGTTGGTGGGGTAGGATATTTTATTTTTAGAAAAAAATTATATATACTACCTATAAGTATATTTATACTTACATATGTATGGGATTTTATTAAAGATATTATTGAAAGACAAACCAACCAAATGAGTTGGAAGGAAATATTAATAGTACCTGCTGTATGGGCCAATATATATACTGTTTTTGGTATACTTGGGATATTAATTGGATTTTTACTTTATATAGCATTTAAGAAGGAGAGTAAATAGTATGAAAAAATCGGTAAAAATATTAGCTGGAATAACAGCATTTGTTTTAATTGGGGGAATATTGTGGTTTGCAAGTGGGATTTTAGGAAATCCTATATCTAAAGTATTAGCCAATAATACAGCCAAGAAGTATATAGATAAAAATTATTCGCATATGAACCTTAATATATCAGAAGTATCTTATAATTTTAAAGATGGTAATTATCATACAGATGTAAAATTATCTACAAGTAAAGATACTTATTTTACTGTAAGTATTTCAACTTTAGGAAAAATTCAGTATGATTCTTACGAAGATGATGTAACAAGTAAAAATAATATCTATAAAAGAATAAATGACGAGTATGATGAAAAAGTTGAAGAAGTTTTTGAGGATAAGAGCTTTCCATATAAAGGTAATATTTGCTTTGGAGAATTAAAAGAAATTACTTCTAAAGAATTAGATGATGAATATACTGATTTTGGCGTTGAATATGGCATAGACAAAAGTAAATTAGAACTTGATAAAAACTATTAATATACAAGAATTTCTATATAGTGATATTTATGAAAATGGATTAGAAGATCGTATAAAAGAAAATTATAAGAAATTAAAAAAATACTATGAAGAACAAGATAAAATAAAAAATCAGCAAGAGCAAATAATAAAAGAAGAGGAGTAATAAAATTGAAAGAAACATATAGGGTAGGGGTTATATCAGATACTCATGGATTATTAAGAGAAGACGTTATTAATCAATTAAAAACTTGTGACTATATAATTCATGGTGGAGATATTGATAAAGAAGAAATTTTAGATGAATTAAAAAATATAGCACCATTATTTGTTGTTAGGGGAAATAATGATAAAGGTGAGTGGGCTGATAGCTTATCAAGAGAATTGTATTTTAATATAGGCGATATTAAATTTTATATGATACATAATATAAAAGATATACCTAATAATTTGAAAAATGTAGATGTTATAGTTTTTGGACATTCTCATAAATATTTTTATGAAGTAATTGATAATATATCATATTTAAATCCTGGTAGTTGTGGAAAGAAAAGATTTAATTTACCCATAAATTTTGTTATTATGACAATAAAAAATAAAGACTATAATATAGAAAATATAAATATAATATAGAAAATGGGCCTTAATTATTAAAATTAAGACTTTTTTTAAAAAATATTTACATATAGTAATAAAATTAAACAAAAATAATAATAATTTTTCTAGAAAAGTATTGAAAATAATTGTCATATAATGTATCCTTTAAAAAGAAATTGATAATCTTTATCAATTATCAACGGGGATTTTTATTTTACATAGGAGTATAATATGAAAAAGATACATTTAATAATAATGCTAATTATACTATCTTTAGTTTCAATTTTTTTAGGAGCTAAAAATATAAATATAGTAGATGTTTTACAAGGAAATAGTGATGCCCTACATTTGATGGCAGTAAGTAGATTTCCTAGGTTAATAAGTATACTAGTAGCAGGAAGTGCTATGAGTATATGTGGATTAATAATGCAACAAATAAGTCAAAATAAATTCGTTTCGCCAACTACTGGTGCAACGATAGACTCAGCACAGCTGGGTATAGTTATAGCTATGGTACTTATACCGGGAGCTACAGTTATGCAAAAAGCCATAATAGCATTTGTATTTTCACTAGCTGGAACATTAATGTTTATGATTTTTTTAAGAAATTTAAAAGTGAAAAATATAGTATTTGTACCTCTAGTTGGTATAATGTTTGGGAATATAATTGGATCAATAACTACATATATAGGATATGAATTTGACATAATGCAAAATGTAGGTTCTTGGATGCAAGGTAATTTCTCCATGATATTAAAAGGAAATTATGAATTATTATATTTAGCAATACCTCTTATGGTTTTAGCATTTGTATATGCTCATAAATTTACTGTAGCAGGTATGGGAGAAGATTTTGCAACTAATTTAGGTCTTGATTATAAAAAAATAGTAAACCTTGGACTTATAATAGTTTCAATAGTAACTGTTTGCGTTGTTATAACAGCAGGACAAATACCTTATATAGGATTAATAATACCTAATATAGTGTCTCTATATAAAGGAGATAATGTTCATGAAAATATATGGGATATAGCTTTATTTGGAGCAATATTTGTTTTAATATGTGATATAGTTGCTAGAATAATGATTTATCCATATGAACTTTCAGTAGGACTTACAGTTGGAGTTATAGGAAGTGCAATATTCCTTTATCTAATACTAAGGAGGAAGTCATATGCAAGCTAATTTAGAGCAAAATGCTTTTAGAAATAAAAGTAAACAAATAAGAAATAATAAGCAAAATTTAATTATGCCAATTGTAATTTTATCAGTTTTAATTTTAGTATCGTGTGCATTATTTTTAAGTCTTGGAATTAATCCAGGAAGTACAAACTATGCATTATCAAAGAGAATACCTAAATTAATAGCAATTGTAATTACAGGTGGGTGTATTGGTTTTTCAACAATTATCTTTCAAACAATAACAGATAATAGAATACTAACACCAAGTGTAATGGGAATAGATTCTTTATATGTAGCTGTGCAGACTGTTATATACTTTGTCTTTGGATCAGCAAGTATATTTGCATCAAATCCTAAAATTAACTTCTTAATATGTGTAGTATTTATGGTTATAGGATCTTTAGGTTTATACAAGTTAATATTTAAAAGAGAAAATTCAAATATAATGTTTGTATTATTAGTAGGAATGATATGTGGAACATTTTTCAAAAGTTTATCTTCATTTATGCAAATGGTAATAGATCCAAATGAATATTTAATACTTCAATCAAAATTATTTGCAAGTTTTAACAATGTAAATGTAGATATATTACTTTTATCAGTAGTAATAATACTTTTAATAATTCCATTTGTAATTGATGATATTAAATTCTTTGATGTAATGAGTTTAGGAAAAGATCAATCAATTAACTTAGGTGTTGATTATGATAAAATAATGAGAAAATCTCTAGTTATAATATCAATATTAATAGCAGTTTCAACAGCGCTAGTTGGACCAGTAACATTTTTAGGTTTACTTGTAGCTAATGTAACTAGAGAAATGATGAAAACATATAAACATAGTTATTTAATAGCTGTATCAATGCTTGTAAGTATCTTTGCTTTAGTATTTGGTCAATTAATGATAGAAAGAATATTACATTTAACAACACCGGTAAGTGTAATAATAGATATGATAGGTGGAATTTACTTTATGTATCTACTTTATAAGGAGAGCAGAATATGATAGAAGTAAGAAATTTAAGTAAACAATATAATGATAAAACTGTGGTAAATGATGTATCACTTCAGATAAAAAAAGGAAAGATAACTTCTTTTATAGGACCAAATGGTGCAGGTAAAAGTACGGCTCTTTCAATGATAACTAGACTTATGAAAAGAGATAAAGGAGAAGTTTTCATAGAAGGAAAAGAACTTGAAAGTTGGGATAAAAAAGAATTATCTAAAAAAATAGCGATTTTAAAACAATCTAATAATATAAATATTAGATTAACAATTAAAGAGCTAGTAAGCTTTGGTAGATTTCCTTATTGTGATGGAAAATTAACACCAGAGGATGTTAAATATGTAGATGAAGCTATAGAATATATGAGACTTACAGATATACAAGATAAATATCTTGATGAGTTAAGTGGTGGTCAAAGACAAAGAGCATATATTGCTATGGTTATTGCTCAAGGAACTGAGTATATATTCCTTGATGAACCATTAAATAACTTAGATATGAACAATTCAGTTCAAATGATGAGAGTTCTTAGAAAGCTTTGTGATGATTTAGGTAAAACAATAATACTTGTTATGCATGATATAAACTTTACATCTTGTTATTCAGATTATATTATCTGCTTAAAAAATGGTATGATAGCTAAAGAAGGAACAGTAGATGAAATAATCAATAAAGAAACTTTAGAAAGTATTTATGAAATGGACTTTAAGGTTGAAGAAATAGATGGCAACAAAATAAGTATTTATTTCTAAATATATAATGATTTAAGTGAAATATACTGGCTTTTTAGCCAGTAAAAAAATAAAAAACAAATGATAATGATTATCTATATTAAGGAAAAGGAGATATAATTAAATGAACAAAAAGATAGCAGCAATCATTAGTGTAATACTAATAGCAATTATAGGTGTATTTTCAATAGGTATGAAAAAAGAAAACAATACAGCTAAAAATGAAGGAAATAAAGTAGAAACTGTAACAGTAACAGATGCAAATGGTGAAAAAGTTGAATTAAATAAAAATCCTAAAAAGGTAGTAGTATTTGATTATGGGGTAGCAGATATATTAAAAAACTTAGGAGTAGAAATAACTGGATTACCTAAAGATGGAAAATTACCAGAGATATTATCAGTTTATCAAGATGATAAATATGCAAATGTGGGAAGTTTAAAAGAAACTAATTTTGAAGCTATAGAAGCTTTAAATCCAGATTTAATAATAATAGGTGGAAGACAAGCTGAAGATATTGACTCATTTAAAGAAATAGCTCCAACAGTATACTTAGCTACAGATGGACAAAATTACATGAACTCGTTCTCTCAAGTTGTAACAGATTTAGGAAACTTATTTGACAAGCAAGATGAAGCAAAAAAAGCTTTAAATGAAATAAATGAAAAAGTTGCAGATTTAAAGAAAACAATAGAAGAAAAAGATTTATCAGCATCGGTAGTTATGGCTAATGAAGGTGGGATAAGCTTATTTTCACAAGCTTCAAGATATGGAATAATATACAGTGATTTAGGATTTAAACAAGTTGATAACAACATAGATGAATCTACTCATGGACAGCAAATAACATTTGAGTATTTCCTAAAACATAATTCAGATTATGTATTTGTTGTAGATAGAGGGGCTGTAACAGGAAAAGGTGAAAGTGCAAAAGCTTTATTTGATAATGAAGTAATGAATAAAACAGAAGTTGCTAAAAATGGCAATGTAGTATACTTAGATTCAGTTGTTTGGTACACAATGACTGGTGGTATAGAATCTACTAAAGTAATGATAGACGAAATAGCAGATGCTATAAAATAAAACATTTATATCATAAAAAGTAAAATAATAATGTGAATAAAAGCTATGAGATTTAATTTTTAATTAAGTTTCATAGCTTTTTGTGATATATTATTTAGTGCTTATATAAATATAAAATAGAAATCAATAAAGGAGAGTTATAATTAATGAAGAAAAAAATTATTATTACAATAAGTGTTATATTAGGAATAATTCTTGGTGGTAGTTTAGTTTGGTCTTCAAAATCTTATAAACCAAACGAATTAGCAATACAAGCATTAAATAGTGATAAAAAAATAGAAGTTAAAAATGATAAATTTATATCATTTACTCCCCAAAATCAAAAAGTAGAAAAAGGTTTCATATTTTATCCAGGAGCAGGAGTAGAACCTGAAGCATATGCGCCAATATGTAGAGAAATAGCTTTAAAAGGATATGAAGTAGTAATTGCAAAGATGCCTCTAAATTTAGCAATATTGTCACCAAATAAAGCTGATAAGATAATATCTTCTTATAATAATATAAAAACTTGGGCAATAGGAGGTCATTCACTGGGAGGAGTAATGGCATCTAAATATGCAAGTAATCATGATGACATCAAAGCTGTGGCTTTTTATGCATCTTATCCAAGTAATGATGAATTAAAAGATTTAGACTTAGAAGTTTTATCTCTTTATGGTGAAAAAGATGGAGTATTAAACAAAGGAAATTTAGCTAAATCAAAAGAAAATCTTCCAAGTGATGCAAAATTTATTGAAATAAAAGGTGGTAATCATAGTCAGTTTGGTGATTATGGATTACAAAATGGAGATGAAAAAGCATCTATAACTGAAGAAAAACAGTTTGAAACAACGGCCAATTATACAATTGAAGTACTAGACAAAATTAAATAATAATATACTAGCCTTATTACAAAATTTATATTAAAAAGAAGGTATCTTGCCATATTTTCTATAAATTTTATAATAAGGTTTTTTATTGAAAAAATATTATTTAAAAAGGTAGAAAAAATAATAATATAGGTAAAAACAATAAATAAGAGAGGTGTATACAATGGAAAATATATTAAGATATTATTTAATGCCCCATCCACCATTGATAATACCGGAAGTAGGAAGGGGACAAGAAAAAGTAATACAAAAAACTATAGATGCATGTAATAAAATTGGAGAAGAAATAGGAGAATTAAAACCAGAGACGGTTGTAATTATAACTCCTCATGGAACAATGTTTTCGGATGCCCTTGCCATATCTAATGAGGAATATATAAAGGGCAATTTTACTCAGTTTAGAGATTTTGAAACTTATATTGAAGGTAGTATTGATAAGGAATTCAATGAAAAATTAATTGACATATGCAATGAAAAAAATATACCTGCATTAGGTGTGGATTCAAAAATTTTAAAAAAATTTAATCGTGAATATGAACTAGACCACGGTGCAATGATTCCTATGTATTTTATAAATAAATTTTATAAAGACTATAAAATAGTTCATGTTACATATGCAAAACTTAATGATATTGAATTATATAAATTTGGTATGGCTATAAAAGAAAGTGCAAAAGAATTAAATAAGAAAATTGTGTTCATAGCGAGTGGAGATTTATCACATAAACTCAAAGAAGATGGACATTATGAATATTCACCAGAAGGAGCTAAATTTGATAAAGCTCTTTTAGATAATTTAGAAAAAGGTGATGTATTAAGTATATTTAATATGGATAAATATATGGTTAAATGTGCAGGTGAGTGTGGTTTAAGATCAGTGTTTATTATGCTAGGAGCAATGGAGGGAGAAGAGGCTAAAGGAAAATTACTATCATATGAAGGGCCATTTGGTGTTGGGTATGGTGTAATGTCTTTTAATAATGAAGAAAAGGGTGATGTAAAATTAGAATCATTAATTAATATGAAAAAAGAAATTTTAAATAAAAAAATATCAAATGCAAATCCTTATGTAAAAATAGCAAGAGAAAGTTTAAATCATTATTATAGTAGTGGTCATCTTATGGCAAAACCAATTAATTTATCAAAAGAATTAAGTAAAGATAGAGGAGGCGTTTTCGTCTCATTAAAGAAAAATGGACTTTTAAGAGGATGCATGGGAACTTTTTTACCAACAACTGATTCCATAGCTGAAGAAATAATAAAAAATGTAGTTTTAGCAGCTACACAAGATCCAAGATTTGAAAGAGTTAGTGAAGATGAATTGCTAGATTTAGATATATCAGTTGATGTTTTAGAAAGACCACATAAAGCAACAAAAGAAGAATTAGATCCTAAAAAGTATGGTGTGATTGCTATTCAAGGACATAAAAAAGGTTTGCTTCTTCCTGATTTAGAAGGTGTTGATACAGTTGAACAACAACTTCAAATAGCTTGTGAAAAAGCAGGTATAAGTCTTGATGAAGAATATGATATAGAAAGATTTAAGGTAACAAGATATAAAGAAGGTGAATAGATTTATATTCCACTAATATTTATACATAATAAGATAAATATTTTGATTGCAAAAAATATATAAATATCATATTTTAATAAAATTATATATCGTAAATAAAATTTCTAAGGACAACTATTTGAATATGCCTTGATATATACTATAATTAAAAAGAATAAATCCAAAATTAAATAAAATATATTATAAATTAGGAGATGAGGATGAAAGTTACTATTAAAGATGTAGCAAAAGAAGCTAATGTGGCTGTTTCAACAGTATCTAGAGTTCTTTCTAATAGTGATAAGATCAGTGATAAGACAAAGAAAAAAGTTTTAGATGCAGTAAAAAAACTGAATTATATTCCAAATGAAATGGCTAGAAGTCTTGCTACAAAAAGAACAAATATATTGGCAGTGATTATACCACAATGGATTTGTGATTCCTTTTATCATCCTTTTTTTCTTCAAGTTTTTAGGGGAATAAGTAATTGTGCTAAAGATAGGGGTTATTTTATAATGTATGGGTTCAAAGAAGATGATGATGACACTTGGATTAATAGATTTATACAAAGTAATTTTGTAGAGGGGATTTTATTATTTCATGAAGAAAATGATAAAATAATAATCAAATATCTAAAAGATATAGGATTTCCGTTTGTATCTATAAGTTTACCTGATAACATGGAAAATGCTTTAAATTTTAAAGAAGAAAATGAAAAATTTATACATGAAGCAAATGGTAAATATTTGGGAAGTTATATATCAAAAATTATAATGGATAAATTGGAAAGCAAAAATCCAGGTGAAAAATACTACATTATAAACACTAAACTAATAGAAAAAGAGCCTTTACTTGAGAAGATGAAAAGTATGGTTTTATACAATAGAAATATAAAAGAATGATATTAACATATACAGCAATTAGGAGGATAAAAAATGAAAAAATATTTGGTGGGAATTGATATAGGTGGAACTACAGTAAAGCTTGGATTATTTGATTTAAATGGAGAATTATTAGATAAGTGGGAAATTGAAACTAGAAAAACTGAAAAAGGGAGATATATTTTATCAGATATAGCCAAGTCTATTGATAGTATCTTAAGTAAAAAAAATATTAATAAAAATGAAGTTAAAGGTGTTGGTGTAGGTGTTCCTGGACCAGTAAAAGATAATGGAGCTGTTGTAGGATGTGTAAATTTAGGATGGCCAGTATTCAATGTAGAAAAATCATTAGAAGAAATTTTAAATTTACCTGTAAAAGTTGCTAATGATGCAAATATTGCAGCTCTGGGAGAAATGTTTAAAGGTGGAGGAAATGGTTATGAAAATATGATAATGGTAACTCTAGGAACTGGAGTAGGAGGAGGCGTTATCATAAATGGACAAATACTTGCTGGAAATAATGGAGCAGGAGGGGAAATTGGACATATAACTGTAAACCCACATGAAAAAGAAAGTTGTAATTGTGGTAGAAAAGGTTGTTTAGAACAATATACTTCTGCTACGGGAATAGTTAAAATTGCTAAAGAAATATTAGTAAAAGAAGATTATGATTCAAATCTTAGAAATATTGAAAATATAACAGCAAAAGATATTTTTGATTTAGCAAAAAATAATGATAAATTAGCTTTAAAAATAGTTGAAAAGTTTAGTAATATATTAGGAAGAGCACTTGCTAATATATCTATTATTTGTAATCCGGAAGTTTTTGTAATAGGTGGAGGTGTTTCAAAAGCAGGAGATATATTACTAGAAGGTATAAAAAAATCTTATAGAGAAAATGCATTTCATGCAACTGTTGATACAAAGTTTGAAATTGCAATCCTTGGAAATGATGCAGGAATCTTTGGTGGAGCAAAATTAGCTTTAGAGATTTAATTAAAAAGTTAATATACTTAAGTATAAGAAAAAATCATATAAGTTTTTATAATATTACTTTAAATAAAAAGTATATTTTTGTCATAATTATTTTTTATAAAGTACATTAAAATATAGATAAAATTTATTGAAAAATATAAATAAGATAAATATAATATAATTAATAATAGAAAAAAATATAAATATTTTTATTAGGGATGATTATTGCGGGAGAGACTTATTATAAGCGCCGAAGGAATAAGCTAATATTAAGCGAATATTGGTGATGCTCTCAGGCAAAAGGACCGTAATATGACCTAACCTCTGGAAAGCAAATTTTCAACACGATATTGCATAATGCACCGAAGGGGCAACTCTTTTTGAGGAAACTCTCAGGTTTAATACAGAGCAGAAAGCTATGGGTTTTCTGCTTTTTTTGATTAAAAAAATAAAAACTAATATAAGTATATTTTATTATCATATAAAGTTATTTAAACTGTACGCAATCAATTATAAATTCCACGACTATCTTAAATTGTATAATCTTAAAATTGTATTTGAATAGCATTAAATATGCGTTTGAATAAATTAAGCAACACCTATTTCAAAATAAAAATATTTGGGGGTGATTTTTTGAAATTAGAATTAGGATATGTAAATATTAAAGACATATGCTTTTCAGATATTTCAAAAGTAGAAGATGGTGTCATCTACGTTAATAAGCAAGAATTGATTGATCTATTGATGGAAGATGAAAATATAAAATCAGTAGATTTAGAAATTGCAAAACCAGGAGATAGCATTCGTATAATACCAGTAAAAGATGTAATAGAACCGAGAGTTAAAGTTGAAGGGCCAGGGGGAATATTCCCAGGAATGTTAAGTAAGGTAACAACAGTTGGCTTAGGAAAAACGAATGTACTTAGAGGTTCAGCAGTAATTACTACAGGTAAAATTGTTGGATTCCAAGAAGGCATTATAGATATGAGCGGAGAAGGTGCTAAATATACTCCTTTTTCAAAACTTAACAATTTAGTAGTAGTTTGTGAGCCTATAGATGGATTAAAACAACATAAACATGAAGAAGCAGTGAGATTTGCAGGATATAAAGCAGCAGATTATTTAGGCAAATTGGCAAAAGAAATAAAACCAGATGAAGTTAAAGTTTATGAAACAGATTCAATAATAGAAGGATATAAAAAATATCCTGATTTGCCAAGAGTAGCTTACGTTTATATGCTTCAAACACAAGGATTATTACATGATACTTATGTATATGGAGTAGATGCTAAAAAAACAATATCTACATTTATTTATCCAACAGAAGTTATGGATGGTGCTATAGTAAGTGGTAACTGTGTATCAGCATGTGATAAAAATACAACTTATCATCATTTGAATAATCCAGTTATACATGATTTATTTGAAAAACATGGGAAAGAATTAAATTTTGTAGGAGTAATAATTACAAATGAAAATGTTTACCTTGCTGATAAAGAAAGATCTTCTAATTGGAGTGCAAAACTTGCTGAATTCTTAGGTGTAGATGGAGTAATAATCAATGAAGAAGGATTTGGTAATCCAGATACAGACTTGATTATGAATTGTAAGAAGATAGAAGAAAAAGGCATAAAAACAGTAATAATTACTGATGAATATGCTGGTAGAGATGGAAAATCACAATCTCTTGCTGATGCTGATCAACTTGCTAATGCAGTTGTTACAGGCGGAAATGCAAATGAATTAATAACACTTCCTCCAATGGATAAAGTTATAGGATATCCAGAAGTTGCTGATGTTATAGCTGGTGGATTTGATGGAAGCTTACAACCAGATGGTTCAATAGTAGCAGAACTTCAAGTAATCACAGGTTCTACAAATGAAATAGGTTTCAATAAATTAAGTGCAAGATAGAAAGGAGGTTTTAGTATGATAAAAGTTGTTCATTATATCAATCAATTTTTCGCACAAATAGGTGGTGAAGAAATGGCTCATGTTAAACCTGAAGTTAGAGAAGGTATAGTTGGGCCAGGAGCTGCTTTTAATGCAGCATTTAAAGGAGAAGCTGAAATTGTAGCTACAGTAATATGTGGTGACTCTTACTTTAATGAAAATTTGGAAGAAGCTAAAAAAGAAGTATTAGAAATGGTGAAAAAATATAATCCTGATGTGTTTATAGCAGGACCAGCATTTAATGCAGGTAGATACGGTGTAGCTTGTGGTACTATAGCTACTGCTGTTAAAGAAGAATTGAAAATACCGTCTTTAACTGGTATGTATGTAGAAAATCCAGGTGCAGATATGTTTAAAGATAAAGTTTATATGGTTCCTACAAAAAACTCTGCAGTAGGAATGAGAGCGGCAGTTAAAGTTATGGCACCTCTTGCTTTAAAACTTGCTAAAGGTGAACCTATTGGTGCATCAATTGAGGAAGGATATATGCCAAATGGTATAAGAAAGAATTTCTTTGATAAAGAAAGAGGTTCTAAGAGAGCTGTTGATATGCTTATTAAAAAATTAAAAGGTGAAGAATTTACAACAGAATATCCAATGCCTGCATTTGATAGAGTTGCTCCAAACAAAGCAATTAAAGATTTATCAAAGGCTAAAATAGCTTTAGTTACATCTGGAGGTATAGTTCCAAAAGGAAATCCAGATCATATTGAATCTTCAAGTGCATCTAAATTTGGTAAATATAGCTTAGAAGGATTTGAAAAATTAAGTAGTTCAGATCATCAAACTGCTCATGGTGGATATGACCCAGTTTATGCAAATGATGATCCAAATAGAGTTTTACCGGTAGATGTTATGAGGGAATTTGAAAAAGAAGGCGTAATAGGAGAGTTACACAAATACTATTATGCTACAGTTGGTAATGGTACTTCAGTTGCAAATGCAAAGAAATATGCATCTACATTTGCAAAAGAATTGGTGGCAGATGGTGTTGACGCTGTTATTCTAACAAGTACGTGAGGTACTTGTACTCGTTGCGGTGCAACGATGGTAAAAGAAATAGAAAGAGCTGGCATACCTGTAGTTCATATTTGTACAGTAGTTCCTATTTCTTTAACAGTTGGAGCAAATAGAATAGTTCCAGCTATAGCTATACCTCATCCACTTGGAAATCCAGCATTACCATATGAAGAAGAAAAGAAAATAAGAAGAGGATTAATCCAAAAAGCATTTAAAGCTTTACAAACTGAAATAGAAGATCAAACCGTATTTGAATAATATTCATTTATAAAAACTAAATAAAAATCATCTATATATAGATCATTTAAAAAAATTTTGTAGTACTTTTTATAAAAATATGTTTCGAATTATTGATATGAAAAAATCGTAGATATTATAGGAGGAAAAAAGTGATAGTAACAAATAATGATAAAGTATATGAAAAGTTTAAAGATGATTATAGTATCTACTATAAAGATTGCTCTTTTAGAGAAGTACTGCTTTATGTTAGAGATAGAATACATGAAGGACATAAGCTTTTGACACATCCGCTATCAAGTAGTATTAAACCAAATGAAACTCCATATAAATCTATTTTAATATCAGATGATTTAAAATCATTGGATTATAACTCTTTAATAATTATAGAAAATGCCATAATGACATATGACAAATTTAAAAAAGATAAAAACTTTACAATTGAATTAACAGATAAAATAATAGATGATTTTAAACTTATAGATTTATCAATTATAGAACATGCTATTTTATAAAATTATGATAAAAAAGGGGGGATAATATGAGCAAAATGTATGATGTTATTGTCATTGGTGCTGGTCCAGCAGGACTTTCAGCTGCATTATATGCAGGTAGGGCAAGACTAAAAACTCTTGTAGTAGAAAAGAAAAAAGAAGGCGGTCAAATAGCTCTAACATCTGAAGTTGAAAACTACCCAGGATGTGTAGAAGGAGAATCTGGACCAACATTAATAGATAGAATGTACAATCAAGCAAAACACTTTGGGGCAGAGTTTGTGTATGATGAGATAGAATCGGTAGATTTACAAGGATCTATAAAGCAATTAAATGGCAAAAAAGACGTGTATAAATCAAAGGCAGTTATTGTAGCAACAGGAGCATCATCAAGACCTATAGGTTGTCCTGGTGAAAAAGAATTTATTGGAAAAGGTGTTTCATATTGTGCAACTTGCGATGGATCTTTCTTTGAAGATTTTGATATATATGTGGTTGGTGGTGGAGATACAGCAGTAGAAGAAGCAATGTATTTAACTAAATTTGGTAGAAGTGTAACTATAATTCATAGAAGAGATGAACTTAGAGCAGCTAAATCTATTCAAGATAAAGCTTTTAAAAATCCTAAAATAAAATTCATGTGGAATACGATAGTAAAAGAATTAAAAGGAGACGGGATATTAAATACTATGGTTGTTGAAAATGTAAAAACAAGAGAACAAACTACCATAGTTGCTGATGAAGAAGATATGACATTTGGTGTATTTGGATTTATAGGATATATTCCAAAAACAGATATATTTAAAGATATATTAACACTAGAGCGTGGATATATTGTTACAGATGAAAATATGAAAACAAATATAGATGGTATATTTGCAGCAGGAGATGTTAGAGTTAAATCTTTAAGACAAGTTGTTACAGCAGCATCAGATGGTGCTATAGCAGCTGTTCAAGCTGAAAAATATATAGAATCTTTGAAATAAAATTCATTATGAGCATAGTGCAATGACCTATCTTTGCTTAAATAAAAGGGGGGAATAACATGTTAGTAGTAGATAAAAATACTTTTAAAACAGAAGTACTTGAAAATGAAGGATATGTATTAGTTGATTTCTTTGGTGATGGTTGTGAACCATGCGCAGCTTTAATGCCAAAAGTTGAAGCTTTAGGTGAAAAATATGGTGATAAAATAAAATTTACTAAAATAAATACAACTAAAGCTAGAAGACTTGCCATCAGTGAAAAAGTATTGGGATTACCAGTTATAGCTATATATAAAGATGGAGCTAAAATTGAAGAAGTTGTCAAAGAAGATGCAACTGAAGAAAACATAGAAGCAATGATTAAAAAATATATATAATTTAAAAATTTTATAAAATATATTGTAATTAATTTTGATAGATAGATTCTCAAAAGGTAATTTATCTGTTGAAATTAGAATAAATAATAAAAAGAGGACAGGGGGAATTTCTAATGAGTATATTAGAAAATAAGAAAGTCATCATAATAGGTGACAGAGATGGTATTCCTGGTCCAGCAATAGAAGAATGTGTTAAGACAGCTGGTGGAGAGGTAGTTTTCTCTTCAACTGAATGCTTTGTCTGAACTGCTGCTGGAGCAATGGACCTTGAAAATCAAAAAAGGGTTAAAGAATTCGCAGAAGAATACGGCCCAGACAATGTTGTTGTTATGTTAGGTGCAGCTGAAGGTGAAGCTGCAGGTCTTGCTGCAGAAACTGTTACTGCAGGTGACCCAACATATGCAGGTCCATTGACAGGAGTCCAGTTAGGACTTCGAGTATACCATGTTTGTGAACCAGTAATAAAAGAAGAATTTGACCAAGGTGTATATGATGAACAAATAGGTATGATGGAAATGGTATTAGATGTTGATGATATAGTAAATGAAATGACAACTATAAGAGATCAATTTTGTAAATATTAAGAATAAACATAAAATTATATAGCTAATTAATGGGAGTTTTATACTCCTATTAATTAGCTAATTTTAAAATAGGGGGAAAACTATGAATAGTGTATTAAAAGCAGCAGGATATATTCTTGCTCACACTCCTGATATGGTAATACATAATGGAACTACTCAAACTACAGAAAGAGTAGTTAATCCAGATTCAAAATATTTAAAAGTACTAAAAGATCATATAAGAACTTATGATGAGGTTATAAAATACCCACCTAATCAAGCATATATAGGAAATATAACACCACAACAGTTAAAAGAATATGATATGCCTTGGTATGATAAGGAAATTCCAAATGCAAGTAAGTATGGTAAATTTGGTGAAATAATGCCCCAAGAAGAATTTATAGGATTAATGCAAATATGCGATGTTTTTGATTTAGTTAAATTAGAAAAAAACTTTGCATCTTTAACAAAAAAATTATTAAGCGAAAACAAATTAATTTCATCTGATTTGATTGAGAAAATTAAAGATGGTGAAGAATTACAAGAAATAAAAAAATTTATAGAAGAAGAACATGCTGAGCCTCTTTATAATAAAGGAGAAATCGTTGGATGTGTTAAAAATGCACATGATGTGGATCAAAATTTATCTGCACATGTATTATTTGAAAACATAGTTTCAAAAGCATCTTGTTCATTTTCTATAATAAATATGCTTGATAAATATAATATAAATAAAGATGATATAGATTATGTTATAGATTGTTGTGAAGAAGCTTGTGGAGATATGAACCAAAGAGGTGGAGGAAACTTCGCTAAAGCTGCTGCTGAAATAGCAGGACTTAATAATGCTACAGGCTCAGATGTAAGAGGATTTTGTGCAGGACCTGCACATGCCATAGTTCATGCATCAGCTCTTGTAAAAAGTGGTACATTTAAAAATGTAATAGTTTGTGCTGGTGGATCAACGGCAAAACTTGGTATGAATGGTAAAGACCATGTTAAAAAAGGAATGCCGATTCTTGAAGATATGGTAGCTGGTTTTGCTATATTAATAAGTGAAAATGATAAAGTAAGTCCAGAAATAAGAAATGATATGGTAGGAAGACATACAGTAGGAACAGGATCTTCTCCTCAAGCAGTAATAACTTCATTGGTAAGTGATCCTCTTGAAAAAGCAGGACTTAAAATTACTGATATAGAAAAATATTCTGCAGAAATGCAAAATCCAGATATAACTAAACCAGCAGGAGCTGGAGATGTGCCAATGGCAAATTACAAAATGATTGGAGCTTTAGCTGTTAAAAAAGGAGATTTAGAGAGAAAAGAATTAATGTCTTTTATTGAAAATCACGGTATGGTAGGATGGGCTCCAACTCAAGGTCATATACCATCAGGAGTACCTTATTTAGGATTTGCAAGACAAGATATAATGAATGGTAAAATAAAAAATGCCATGATAATTGGAAAAGGAAGTTTATTCCTTGGAAGAATGACAAATTTATTTGATGGTATATCTTTTGTAATAGAAGAAAACTCAGCAAAAAAATTTAATGAAATAGAAGCAGATGAAAATATACTAGATATAAAAATACCTAAAATTGCTATAACTACTTTGGGCAGTGAACATGGAGAACAAAATGTATTAGAAGGTGCCCTAAGAGCTATGAAATCAAATATATCAGTAACAACTATAGGTAGTGAAACTGCTACAGGTTTAAAACATGTTGAAACAAGTTGTGAAAAAGAAGCACATGAGTTAATGGAAAATCTTTTAGATAGTAAAAAAGTTGACGGTGCAGTAACTATGCACTATCCATTTCCAATAGGAGTATCTACTGTAGGTCGTGTAGTAACTCCAAGTAAAGGTAAGGAAATGTTTATAGCTACAACAACAGGAACTTCTTCAGCAGATAGAGTTGAAGGTATGGTCAAAAATGCTATTTATGGAATAATAACTGCAAAAGCTTGTGGAATTAAAAATCCAACAGTAGGAATTGCCAATGTGGATGGAGCTAGACAAGTTGAAATAGCATTAAAAGCTTTAAAAGAAAATGGTTATGATATAAACTTTGCAAGTTCTGATAGAGCAGATGGTGGAGTTGTTATGAGGGGTAATGATTTAATGACAGCTTCAGCTGATGTTATGGTTACTGATTCATTAACTGGTAACTTATTAATTAAATTATTCTCTGCTTACAATTCTGGAGGAAAATATGAATCAGTAGGATATGGATATGGACCAGGAATAGGAAAAGATTTTAACAAACTTATAATGATAATATCAAGAGCATCAGGAGCTCCAGTTATTGAAGGTGCAATAAGATTTGCTGCAGAGCTTGTAAATAATGGTATTCATAATATATCAAAAGAAGAATTTGAAAAAGTTGAAAAAGCTGGGTTTAAGGAAGTTTTACAAGGACTTAAAAAATCAAGAATAGAATCAGCTGTAGCTACAGAAGAAAAAGTTGAAGCACCAGAAAAAGAAGTAGTGACAGAACAAATATCAGGAATAGATGTAATGGATTTAGAAGATGCAGTAGAAGTTTTGTGGAAAAATAAAATTTATGCTGAAAGTGGAATGGGTTGTACAGGACCGATAGTTTTAGTTAGTTCTGCTAATTTAGAAAAATCTAAAGAATTATTGATAGAAGCAAAATATATAAGTGAATAAGTAAGTAAAAAGATTAACTTTTAAATAATATGTTTTTATTTAAGAGTTAATCTTTTTGTTTTAGAATCTTAAAATTTAATTTAATTTGAGGTATAGAATAAAAAAATTTGCTTTTCTTGTGTTTTTTTATTTCAAAAATGTATAGTTATATGTTAAAATAAAAAAGTTGTATACAGAATACAAAAAGAAATTATTATAAGAAATAAGATAAATAGGAGAGTAGATTAATGAATCAAGAAACAATAAACTTATTAGCTCATAAGGCTGAAGTAAAGATTGATAAACTTAATGAAAGTAAATTAAAATACTTAGTATTATCAATGTTTGCAGGAATGTTTGTTGGATTAGGATGTATATTAATATTCACTATAGGTGGACAATTACATGCAGTACATTCACCAGCAACAAAAATAGTAGCAGGTGCATCATTCTCATTTGCACTGACAACTATAATAGTATTAGGTTATGAATTATTTACAAGTAATACAATGGTAATGACTGTAGGAGCTTTAGATAAAAAAGTTTCTGCACTAGATGCAATAAAAATAATGGGATATAGTTATGTAGGAAACTTCATAGGAGCAATAATAGTTTCATTATTATTTGTTGCAACAGGATTTGCAAATGAAGGACATACAATGGAATATTTTGCATATTCTGGAGCTTATAAAGTAGCAGCACCAGCATTACAATTATTTGTTAGAGGATTACTTGCTAATGTGTTAGTTTGTGCAGCTGTACTTTCAGCATACAAAACAAAAGATGAAATGGCTCAAATAGCTATAGCATTCTTATTAATATTTGCATTTGTAACAAGTGGATTTGAGCACTGTATAGCAAATATGACTACATTATTAGTATGTTTATTCTCACCAGTTGCAAATGATGTAACTATAGCAAATGCAGTTCATAATATAGTTTTTGTTACACTAGGAAACATAGTTGGTGGAGCAGGATTTTATGGATTCTTAACTTACTTCATGTGTAAGGATAAAGAGAATAAAGCAGATTCAAAAGTGAAAAAAGTTAGTTAATTTTTAATAAAACCTTCTTTGAATTATTTCAAAGGAGGTTTTTTAATTTCTACTTTAGCAACGGACGAAGTCGTTGGCTGTATGAGCATATCGAATTTTCTATATTAAAAGGGTTTGTAATAGATATGAAGAAATTATTATGTATTTCATTGAATAAAAATTATAAATGAAATTTAATGAAATTTAATGAAAAGGATTAAAAAATAAATATATTTTAAGTTGGTTATAAATATAAAGGGGGCAATAAATGTCGAATTTAGCAAGGGGATTTTGGATAATATTAATAGTAGTTTATTATTATATATTTATAACAGATTATAGATATACTAAATCCCATGGAAAGCTTGATAAAGTCAATGTATTTAAAGTTGGAATAACAGGATTTATTACAAATTTTTTTGATGTATTAGGAATAGGTTCTTTTGCCCCTACTATAGCCTTTAACAAAATTATTAAAATGGGAGTAAGAGATAATCATTTGCCAGGATTTTTAAATGTTGGCCACACTTTACATCTTATATTAGAAGCTATAATATTTACTACAGTTATAGATGTTGAAATAGTTACACTTTTAACTATGATTATATCATTGGCTATGGGTGCATGGTTAGGTGCGGGTATTATTTCTAAACTAGATGAAAATAAAATACAAAAAGTAATGTCTGTTACCTTATTTATTACAGGGATTTTTATGATTTTAGGTGTGCTCAACTTAATTCAAGGTGGTGGAGATAATATAGGTTTAACTGGTGAAAAATTAATTATAGGTGCAATAGGAAATTTTATACTTGGTTTGTTAATAACAGCAAGAATGGGATTATACGCCCCATGTATGGCACCTTGTTATTTTTTAGGTTTATCTCCTACAGTGGATTTTCCAATAATTATGGGTTCTTGTGCAACATAAATATCAATAAGTTCAATTAAATTTATAAAAGAAGGAGCATATCCAAGAAAAGCATCATTGTTATTTGGTTTATTTGGATCAATAGGTGTTTTTATTGCAGTGTATATAGTGAAATCATTGCCACTTAATAAACTAAGGTGGATTGTAATAATAGTTGTATTTTATACTTCCATATCAATGCTAATTAAATCTAATAATAGTAAAAACAATAAATATATTAAATCTATTGAAATTAGAGATAATAGTAAGTACTAAGAGTGAAGAAATTTTATATACTGCAAATGTATAAATAAAAATACATAAGTCAAAAAATATGCCATGAAAATCATGGTATATTTTTTTGATTAAATACATTTTAAATTTTTGGCAAAGTTAAGAAAAAGATATATTAATAATTGAATATTATTTGATAAACAATTATAATTTAATATAATGAGTTGCAAAATTAGATAAAAAGCAGCAAATACTATAATTTTAATAAGGAGGAAATATAATATATGTTAATGGCATTGAGAGGAATATTAGTGTCTTTATTAGGTGTGTATTATTTTACATTTTTTAAAGATTATAATAATGTAAAAAAATCAAATAAATTAGATAATATATCTGTAGCAAAAGTTGGAGTTTTAGGATGTATAGCAAATTTCTTTGATACATTAGGTATAGGGTCATTTGCAATTATAGTTGCAGCTAATAAATTCTTTAAAATAGGAATAAAGGATAAAGAACTGCCGGGATTTTTAAATGTTGGTTGTTGTTTACCTGTTATGTGTGAAGCATTTATATTTACAACAGTTATAAAAGTAGACCCTGTAACTTTATTTGCAATGTTAATTGCAGCAGCAGTAGGATCATATATAGGTGCAGGAATTATATCAAAATTAGATGAAGTCAAAATTCAATTAGTAATGGGTATAGCCCTATTGGTTACGGCAGTATTAATGTTTTGTAGTAAGATGGGTTATATGCCAGGTGGTGGAGAAGAGATAGGATTAACTGAAATAAAATTATTAATAGGTATATTAGGTAATGCAGTGCTTGGAGCTTTAATGACAGCAGGTGTTGGTTTATTTGCCCCATGTATGGCACTTTGTTATTTCCTAGGGTTATCATCACAAGTAGTATTTCCAATAATGATGGGATCTTGTGCTATGTTACAACCAGTTTCTTCTGTTAAATTTATAAAAGAAGGAGCCTATCCAAGAAAAGCTTCACTAGTACTAGGTATATGTGGAGCAGTTGGTGTATTTATAGCTGCATTTATAGTAAAATCTTTACCAACAGATATATTAAAATGGTTAGTTATGGCAGTTTTAGTTTATACAGGAATCGGTATGATATCAGGATCGGTGAAGAACTTATCTCAAGAAAGATACGTTATAGCAGATTAATTAAATAAAATTTATAAAAAGGTTGAGTAATATTAAAGTGGACCCTTTGTCAAGGACACTAGAAAAAAAGGGTGGCTAAGCCGCCATT